>Ga0208826_1000427_pt1 | contig 45001 bp, 28 predicted proteins | sample AD_UKC115_MetaG_FD_184451 | JGI IMG/M metagenome (GOLD analysis project Ga0208826, IMG submission 184451) | Active sludge microbial communities of municipal wastewater-treating anaerobic digesters from Hong Kong - AD_UKC115_MetaG (SPAdes)... | ecosystem: Engineered > Bioreactor > Anaerobic >... | reverse complement strand
TAGACGACAAGGGGAATCCACTGGTAGACAAGTTTGGAGAAAATACAGCCGAAAAAGCTTTTAATGACCTTTGGTTTTACAGCAATCCTATTTTTGTTACGAAAAACAATCAAGCCGGAATTTCTTCTCCCAAATCCGAAAGTATCAGCATTTATCCCAATCCTGCAAAAGACATGGTTTCCATTCATTTTGCCGAGCCTCAAACAGGCACAATTAAAATTATGGACATGTCGGGAAAATGTGTTATGGAATCAGGAATAAACAATGCAAAAGATGAACAGATATCGTTAAATACTTTTCCGAAAGGGATATATTTTGTCAAAATAAATGATTTGACAAAAAAAATGATAGTAGAATAATCTTTTTCAAGGAATTTTCTTGGAGAGATAGTGCTCAATAATTTTTTAGTTCGGCGTAGATTTTTCGAATCTACGCCGAACTAAAACTTTTTTAATTGAGAGTAATTTCTAAACTCTATACTTTTTTAAAAAGTCTAAAATACTAAAAAAATTTTGTAAAAACGTGACTTTCAAGTTGATTATTTCTCATTTTGATAAATAAGAGTTATTCAAGTGGACTCAAAAATTATTTCTGCCTCTCAATGAACTATGTAACTTAACGTGAATTCGGTATAACGATTTACCTGTTTTAATTACATAAAAAGTTGATAATTAATAAGATAATAAGGTTTATTCTTGTTGTTGATTAACGTTACTAAGGTTTTATTAAAATAACGAGGTTCGTTTTCTGAATATAAAGACCGCATTTGACACAACTAACCTTGGTAACATGTGAATATTTCCTTTTCATCAACCTTATTACCTTATTTATAATTGCTTGTATAATATTCATCTTCATCTATTAAACTCACGTTAACTTATACATTATATAAACAATTAGGCTAAATTCTGAACTTTATAGACTGATTTACAATTAGTTTTAACCTTGTTTTTTCTAATGCTGAATCTGAGTTAATTCAGTAGATCAAAAAAATACTATAGAAATACACAAGAAGAAGGATAGAAAAAAGGAAGATTTTGCGCGCAAACTAATTAAACCATTTTTTAGCAATTGGTAAACTGACACAAAAAACATCCAAAAGATATTTCAAAATAAAACAATAAATTCTGGATGTTCTAAAATTTTAAAACAAAAAAGAAAAGCAAAATTTAAAGAATCAAATTTTGCTTTTCCTTGAGTTACTAAAACAAATCACAAACCTATTTTTCTTACAAAATTATTTATTTTTACTATAAAAACTCCTTTACCAAGCGAACTGGCATTAATTAAATTATCTGAAGTTTCAATCATTTTACGTCCTGACAAATCAAAAATAACCACTATGTCGTTAATATTTTTGTTCTTAACAACAATATTTTTTCCTTGCACGCTTACAATCGGATTATTGGCTTCAACTGTTTTAACAGCATTCGGCGTATAAATGATGTTTGCCGATGGAGAAGATGCCAAGATATCGTTTTGAATTGTTTCAAAAGCTTCAGGCGTAAAATTGGCTCCTGTTAAATCTACCGTTTCCAGTTGTGTACATCTAACAATTGACAAAGATGTCAGATTTGGATTATTCGACAAATTAACTGTTTTTAACGGCATTGTATTGTAGGGTCCACCATCTATTACAATGTCAGTTAAATTATTACCTGACAAATCAATTGTTTCCAGCCATGAAAGGTCGTTTCGATCCCAATAATTTTCAAGACTACTGTATCCTTCTGGAGTAGCTGAATAATCAAAAGATACTGTACTGATTTGTACAAATTGAATTTGTGTACCTGCAATCTGATTGTAACCTTTATTAGCATAGTTTATTCCTGTAATACCATACCATTTGCTCCCATTATCGGCTGGGGTACCAGCATAGTAAGTAGGCACAAAACTTTCAGCAGTAAAAGATAATCCGGGAAGATTTTTCCACTGATCATAGTCCGTGTTGATTGTCAGTTGTCCAGTACCAGCATCAGTTGTCATTGGCAAAGTCGGGACATCATCCCCAGTCCCTTTTTCAATTGCTTTCAAAAAACGGTCAATCTGATTTACACCCAGCACATAGTTGCCAGCATAAGTAACAGAGCAAACCATTAAAGCCATAAAGAAGATAAAAATTTTTTTCATACCTAATAATTTTAAATGTTAATAAATGGATTAATATATCATAAGATGTCCATCCTATGACTAATTATTGAGACGATTCAACATAAAAAAACCATGAAAAAAATTGAATATTTTTTTCATGGTTTGACTATCATAAAAAATCATGATACCCTGTTATAAAAATGCAGCAAACTCTGAACTTTGCAACATTGTTACTAAATAAAATTATGATAAAGCTAAAACTAATTTATTCACAAAAAGATCAGATTCTTTGAGAAGATTAAAAAAATGCAAAGAATAAAATTAAAAATTTTATTCTGTAAAAACTATGAGTTCCTTACCTTGAACGAGTTGATCATGAGTAATAAACCAGCCGTTTATTTTTTTATTATCATATAAAATCTTGCTAATCTTTTCGCCTTTTCCTCTTTTTAAAATTGATAATTTTTTATCCTTATCGATTGAAATTTTGATTTTATCAAATAACGGAACAGTAACAATATATTCCGGATCGGCAGGAGAATAGGTATATAACCCGATTGCATTGAATACATACCATGACGACATTTCTCCCGCATCATCCATGCCGGCATAAGCCAATTTATCGGCTCCCATGTCATAGAATCGATTCATAATGATATTCAATATATGTTGAGCTTTTTCTTGTTTGCCAACAAAATAATACATGTATGGAACACTATGATCAGGTTGATTTCCATGACAATAATTTCCAATAAAGCCGGTCATGTTATGAGCTTCATAACCTCTCCACGGTTCTGAAAACAACGAATCGAGTTTTTGTTCAACGGCTGTTGGACTTGGATAAAGTGCAATCACGCCTTGAGGATCGTGAGGTGCATAAAATAAGGATTGCCAAGCGTTGGCTTCTCGATACATATAGGCATAATAAGGATAATAGGGGTCAAAATCTTTTATCCATTCGCCATTGTCTGTACGTCCTCTCCAAAAACCGGTACTTGGATCGAATAAATTCTTATAATTGGATGAACGTTTCATCAACAAATCGTAATTAACTTGATCCCCGAGTTCTTTTGCTATTAATGCGGTTGCATAGTCGTCGTAAGCATATTCGACAGTTTTGGTGACTGCAGCTTTATATTCCTCCCACGTACGAACATTCGTTGTATCTTTTTCTGCAATCCATCCTCTTTCCATATATTCATCCAGGTAAGGTCTTCCGCCTTTTCCGGGAACAGTTGCGTTTTTCAACAGGAGCTTATAGGCGCGTTTCAGGTCAAATCCTCTTAATCCTCGCAGATACGAACCGGCTACAAAAACTGATGCATGATCGCCATGAAAAAATGTAGGCATATAACCGTTTTTCTTTTCTCCCCGATCGGTAATAGACTTGATGACGTCAACCGTAACGTCAGGAGATAATATTCCCAACAAAATCAATTTGTTTCTGTAGTCGTCCCAAAAGGAAGGATCGGTATAGTAGCGAAATCCTTCGTTTGCAATATCACCTTTGGCGTCTCTAAAATCGCCATTGATATCGCTACGTAAGGCAGGCCATAGAAACGATCTATACAAGCAGGAATAGAATATTCCTCTTTGACGGTCGGTTCCACCCTCCACAATTATTTTTGAAAGCAGCTTATTCCATGTTTCATTGGCTTCGTTTCTAACTTGATCAAAATTTTTATGAATCATTTCTTTCTCGAGATTCATTTTGGCGTTTTCGATACTGACGAACGAAAAGCCAATTTTGAGTTCAAGAGGTAGCTTCGCGTCGGTATTTCGAAAATTTACAAGGGAAATCTCGCGTAAACTGTCTTTTAGCTGACTAATGTCCATTACCGGATAATTGCAGGATGCATAAAAATATATCTTTTCGTCGGCATCCTGATATCCTGCAAACGCATATTCGCCTACCTTATTGATATTCCAGTCTTTTATCCGATTATTTGCTCGGGTCAAATCGGCCACAAGTTTCATTTCTTTCCCTTGCGGGAAAGTGTATTTGTGGTATGCACAACGGAGTGTAGAAGTCAATTCTGCATTGATGCCGTATCGTTGCAAAAATACCTGATAATAGCCGGGTTGAGCCGATTCATTTTTATGGCTGAAAGTTGAGCAATAATTGCTTGGAGATATTGATCCCGTTACCGGGAGCAAAGGAATATGAAGCAAATTCCAGTGTCCTTTATTGGTATGGGTAAATCCATAAATTACCGTATCCTCATATTGATAACCCGCTCCACTGCGAAATTTTGTAACAGGACTCACCTGAACCATCGCATTGGGCAACGATGCTCCTGGAAATACTTCCGCTCCCCACGTGCGTTCTTTTATTGTTCGCACATATCCCAGATCTTCCGGATTCCACAACGTAGCTGTTCCGAGAAACGGATTCACGTATTTGGTCAATTGTTTTTCTTGAGCGCAGACCGTTATCGATATTAGTGTTGAAATTAAAACGGATATGAATATCTTTTTCACGACTTTATCCCTTTCGATTTTTATAACAGACCTTTGTTGTTTAACATTGCTGCAGCTTCCATCAGCATGCATCCACTTAATTGTTCAGTTAATCCGGTAGTTGGGCCGGGCGATACTCTCCAATTTGGTCCAAAAAGTGTGGAAGGTTTGTATGTCCCTTCATTCCAAAGTGTTTCGGCATTGTGCTTTATGAATTGAAGATAACGTTTTTTAGCTGTTGCATCCAGTCTGTTTTGCTGAATTAATTGGGTAAAATATCGGATGAAAATTCCTTTGAATAAACCGCCATCGCCGGTACCTTCACTTTTCAGAATAGAATTATCCACCAACGTACTAATGGTATAGTCAGCAGCTAAAACTGCATCATTTAAATATGCTTTTTCATTGAATATTTTAAATAATTCGACAGCAGAGCCGATAAAAGTTCCTTCGTTGTAAGTAAATATCCATTCCTGAATCTTCCCTGTTTCACTGTTTATGTTATCATAAACAATGCCATTATTGGCATTGAATAAGGTAGATTTTTCCCAATTATATATTTTCAGAGCCCATTCCTTGTTGCTTTCGTCACCAAATTCTTGATATAAACGTGCAGCAAGAATACAGGCAGGACCATTCGAGCAGGCATTTTTGCTGTATTCCATTCCTTTTTTCCATGTAATTCCACCTCCCGCATTTTCGTTCCAACCTAATTTAATATATTCCCATATTTGCAAGGCTGCAGTTTTAAATTTTTCATCTTTGGTGACATCATAGGCACGAAGAATAGCCAATGCATTCCATTCCATGTCGTCATAATAGTCATTTTGAAATGTATTGCCATTTTTAATTTTTACTCCTTCAAACCATTGGTCGAAGTAGTTTCGATAAGTTTGATCGTTTGTCCTTTCATAAGCATCTATCAATACATCCAATGCATGAGCTTGAGGCCAATATTGGAAACTGTTGTCTCCATTATTATTGGTATTAAAATATTTGCCGTCCGCATTCCAAAATTGGTTTATTAGTGCCTGACTGCTGCTGTTGGCTGCAAGCGTCCAATCAATTTGTGGGTTGTTGGTATCGCTGTTTTCTTGATCGGCTTCTTTTTGACAAGAAAGTGATACAAATAAAAATGAGCTGATTAGTAGAAATAAAAAAGTTTTTTTCATTGAATTGAAATTTCAATTATAATGTGTTATAACAAGTAAAAAAACAAAAAAATGAAGAATTAATACGCCCCTTTCAGAGCGCATTAATTCTAAAATTTACCTGATAAAGGAATAATTCATTTGCTAATTGAGTGAGTATATGGCTTATCAGCTTGCAAATAAACGGTATAATCAGCCGGAACGCCATCAAAATCGCTCATCAATTTCCATTTATTATCCCATTGCGTAGGTGTAACCAGTTGCATATAGTAATATGATTCGGGACTAGTGGCTGTAGGGGGTGAATCGGTTTGGTTCAATGTTCCCCATTCCAATTCTTTCGAATCGCCTTGACCTCCATTTTCTCTTACAAACATTCTAAATTTATACCTTTGGTCTCTTCCCCAACCTTCTTGTTTGAAAGTGACGGTTTGTTTGGTTGCTTTGAAAATACCATTACCAATATAGGGGAGTTCGAAAAGAACTTCATTTGATGGACAGAAAAAGAATCCAATATTTTCTACCAACGTATACGTAGCAGCACCCGTATTGAAATCGAGCGTGATTCGATAAACTCCATCATTGGTTATCGTCGTGGTTCCATTTTCTTTTATCAACTCATTTGAAGTATAAAATTGTCTTGGGGTTCCCGAAATCCCATCGGTAAAATAGAAAGGCTTATTAGCCAATACCTTCGTGTAAATTTCGAAAGTCCCGTTGGAAACGACTTTCATTTTCTGCGCTTTTGACAAATCAGTACCTCCTTCCGAAGCTTCTCCAGTGATGTAAACATCAATTGGCAAATCTGCAAAACCGGCAAGTCGTGTGATTATAATGGAGTTTGACAGATCTGCTTTCAATATTTTCGTCCCTTTAATTGAAAAAATGGTCCATTTCAGTGTACCTGTTTCGGATGGCATGATACCGGCCATACCCGCTATCTTGTTTAGAAGTTTGTGCGTAATAGTAACATGATTGTAATATCCATTGTTATCTGCATACATCACATATACAGGACTAGAAAAATCACCATCTTGTTTATCAAACGCAATTTGATAAATGGCGGTGCCACTTTCTTCGGCTTTAACATAATCCCATTCAAAATATACGGAAGCAGATGCCGAAGGCTCCAGAGCAATTACTTTCCCATCGACGGGTTCAATCAGCGTTTTTACTGCAGAAAGTCTGGCGTCGGAATCGCCCATCGTATCATTGCAAGATATAAACATAAATGATACCAATGAAACAATAATTGAAATTATTATACCTAACTTTTTCATAATGAATTCGATTATTTATTTAATTACTAAATTATGAGTGTATGGGCCTTCAGGATTTAAAGAGAATGTTACATCATAGGTTTTGTCGCTCCAACCGGTTGTGGATGGGCTTTTCCATACTTCATTATTCGTCCATTGCTCTACATTTGTTTTCTCTACCATGAAATAGTACGACTCGTTTCCGGTAGGCTTGCTGTCGTTATTGATTGCTCTCCATTCTGTTTCACCGGTCGAGCTTTCCATCCTGAATTTATACCTATCGTCGGTATTGTCATTACCCGTAAGTCCGGTTATAGTATAATTAGTTAATTCCCATACGCCAAATCCCTTGTATGGAAGTTCGATTTTTTTCTGGGACCAGTTAAGAAACCAATTAACTTTATAGACCTCTTTGGTCGAAAAAGAGCCAATATTGAAATCCAAATAATATTTGTAGATCCCCGTTTTGGCTACAGTCGTAGTTCCGCCTTCTACAATCTTTTCTCCACTTAAAGAATATACAGTAGGTGTTCCTGTATTGGCACTTACGAATTTGAAAGTTTTACCTTCAGTAAGTTTGGTGTAAATTTCAAACTCTCCGTCAGTAACTTTTTTCATGATTAATGCTTTTGAAAGATCAGCACCTCCTTCGGTCGCTTCACCGGTAATATATAAAGAACTGGGAATATCTGCGAAACCGGGTAAACGAGTCAAAGTCAGTGTCCGTTCTTCTTCAGCTTTAACTGGGTTAATGCCTTTTGAAGAAAAAACTGTCCATTTGATAGTGCCTTGCATTGCCGATTCTATACCGGCCAAAGCTGCAATACGATTCAGCTGTTTATGTGTTAATGTAGCGTGAGGCTGACCTCCATTATTATCAGCTGCTACGATTGAAATTGGATTGGAAAAATCTCCATCCATTTTATCGAATGCAACTTCATAGAGCACATTACCACTATCTTCAGCTTTAGCCGGTTCCCATTCAAAATAAAGGATTGCCGAGGTTGACGATTGCAATTCTATAGCTTTGTTATTGCTTGGTTCGTACAGTTTGCCAACCGGTGTAACACCAATATCTCTCACCGTTCCATCATTGGTACATGCAACAATTAATAAAACTATAAAACTAATTATAGCTAATTTTATATTATTGATTTTCATTTTTTTATTATTTAAAATTTTAATATTCAGGATTTTGAGTGAGATTTTTATTTATATCTCTCTGAGATTGGGGAATTGCAAACAAATAATCTCTGTCCTTATTGAATTTTCTTTGATCAAGCTGAATGTATTGGGTATTATTTGCTGCAAATTTAGCTCCATGGGGATATCCATTCATGACCGTTTCAATTGTTTTCCACCGGCGTATATCGAAAAGTCTTAAACCCTCGATAGCCAATTCGCATCTGCGTTCCCGACGAATAATATTTTCCATATTGGTCAATCCCGGATAATTCAAAGCTGATGCATCAGTAAATCCGGCACGCTCGCGAATAGGCTTGATTGTGTTATTCCATACGGATTCATCCATTTGACTCAATTCATATTTCGATTCGGCATACATCAGCAATACATCAGCATAACGCATCAGAATTAAATTCAATCCTGCTTCCATTCCAGCTGGTGCAGTTGGATCAAAATATTTGCGGAGATAATATCCTGTTGCTGTAGAGTTTTGTCCTGGGCCAGCGTATTCATCTAAATTTGAAGCTCCTGCTGCTTGAGAAGAACCAGGTTTTATGTAAATAGTCGATACTGTTCCGTCTCCTTTTTTCCATTTATATCCATGATAAACAATTGTGGCGGCAAAACGGGGATCACGGTTGGAATAAGGATCATCTTCATTGTATAAGGAACCTTCTTCTTTGATTCCTTTACCATTTTTCATAATATAATCATCCACCAGTTCCTGAGTAGGAGCAAAAGCATTGATTCGACCGCCAACCGAAAGGGGTATGGCATCATAAAAGTCACTCCACGTTCTGAAAGTTAACGCATATCCCAAATCCAGTATAACTTCATTATTATATTCATTTTCTGGAAGGAAAAGTCCTTCATAACTTGGAAAAAGTTCATAATTTCCATATTCGCCATTCATAATATCTTCGCAAATTGAAGCGACATTAGTCCAATCATTTTCATACAAATAAGTGCGGGCAAGCAACGTCATTGCAGCACCTTTGGTTATTCGTCCATTATCAGCTACAGAATATTCTTCTTTTGTTGGGAGAATAGTTGAAATATCATTTAATTCTGACCTGACAAAATTGATTACAACAGATTTAGGAGAACGAGCAATGTTGTTGGCTTCCTCTATAGTCAAATCATGGTCAAATAATGGAACATCTCCAAATTGAGAGGCAAGACGAAAGAAAAGAAATGCTCTGATAAAGCGGGCTTCAGCTTTCATCCTATTCTTTAATGCTTCATCCATTTTAGGAACTCTATCGACGTTTTCCAAAAAAGTATGACATGTTTTGATTCCTGCATAACAGCTGCTCCATTCATTGGCAAAACGGCCTAATGCTGCGTCGGCTTGTCCCGAAGTAATGATTTTTTCATCCGTATTTCCTCGACCTTCGTACAAATTATCTGATAAACGCTCATTGGCAAAAAAGTAGCTTGAGCTAAACATTTGGCTGTAAGCCATATTCAAAACAGCTGAAGCTTTCGATTCAGAAGTCCAATAATTCAAATCCGTAAATTTATTGGTTGGAGCTAAATCAAGGTCATTGCAAGAAGAAAACGATAGAAGCACTAAAAAAATGCTGAAATAATATTTAAATTTATTCTTTTTCATAACGATACATCTTTTTTAAAATTCAACATCAATACCTAATCCGTAATATATTAAAGTTGGATAATTGCGTGCGCTATTCGCTCCTACTCCACCTATGCCTCCCATATTATTGCCAAATTCTGATGATTCAGGATCAATAAATGAGTTTTTTGACAATGTAATTGGATTTTGAGCATTAACATTAAGACGCAATTTCTGAACTCCTATTTTAGAAGTCATCGCTTTTGGTAGGGTATATCCCAACTGAATATTTTTTACGCGCAAGTAAGCTCCATCGAGCAAATAAATGTCCGACCCTGCTTTACCCCAATTATTGGCGCTGGAAGCTGATCCCGGTGCAACTAATCGAGGCCACCTTGCATTGGGATTGGTAGGTGTCCAAAAGTCCAGTTGATGTCGGTAAATACAATAAGAATAATTGGAGTGGAAAGGTTCAATCAATTCTCCACGTACGTACATATCGCGTTTCCCAACTCCCTGAATAAGCAACCCTAAATCAAACCCTTTATATGTAACATCGTAAGTCAACCCATAAGTCATTCTTGGAAAAGCATTTCCCAAAACTACACGATCTTTTTCATCAATTACTCCATCTATATATGAATCGACATATTTTACATCACCCGGTTGAACGGAAGCTCCTATTGGAAGAGCGCTATTTGCAATTTCCTCATAACTTTGGAAAACTCCATCTGTTTTGTATCCAAAATACGAACCTAATGCTTCACCTTCTCTAATGATTTTGTATAATTGATCACTTTGATCTATACGTTCATTTCCACCAAAATTAGTTACCTTGTTCTTTGAATCAGAGATATTAAGGCTAATGTTGTGATTAAAATCGCCGGATTTTAATTTATACGTAATAGTTGCTTCCCATCCCCTATTCTGCATTTCTCCTAAATTTTCTTTTGCGGCAGAACTACCATATACCGATGAAACTTCTCTTGATAGAAGGATATCCCATGTCCTTTTATTAAAATAATCTAATGAAACAAATAAATTATTCTTGAAAAAAGTTGCATCTATTCCAACATTGAAATTAGCCGATTTTTCCCATGTTAAAAGCGGATTACCTACCGTATAGCCAGTTCCGGGCAATGATTGATTGTTAAACACATAAGTATTCGAATACATTTGATATACAGTCTGATACGAATAATTATCGACATTTTGATTTCCCAGAATCCCATAAGAACTTCTAAGCTTCAAATCACCTATCTGTGTTTTATAGTTTTCCATGAAAGATTCTTCTGTAATCCTCCAAGCTGCTGAAAATGATGGGAAGAATCCCCAACGATGTTCTTTTGCAAACTTCGATGAACCGTCATATCGAAAAGAGAAATCACCATAATATTTATCACCAAAATCATACCCCACCCTACCAAATAATGAAGTTATACTCGTTTGATCAGTATTGGCATTTGAGTTATAGTTATCGATATTTTGTTTTGACTCGTCTGTAGTGGGAAGTCCCAAATCTTCATCAGTATATTCCCATGCTATTCTACTAGCTTTCAATGTATATGATTCATTTGACACTCCCAGTAATCCCGTTACATGATGCAACTTATTAAAAGTTCGATCAAAATCCAACATAAATTGTGTACTTAATGTGTGCCTTTTTTGATTATAATCTTCGGTCAAAGTATTTGAATTCATATATAATACCGGAGTTTCCAAATCAGCAGATGAATATAGAGGAACTTTTTTATCTCTGCGAAAACGATGATGCTGAGTCAAATCCAAGCCAACTAATCCTTTTGCTGTCAATCCTTCAATTATTTTATAATCAAGATTTAAGCTTTCGATAAAATTATCTTCATCTTTATTTTCATTGCCACCTTCCAATAGTTTTGCCATGGTATTGTCATCCCCAATCACATCATTTATAAGGTATTTACCATCCTGTTGAAATTTGTAGTAATAGTAAGGCGGAATACGCGTAGAATTAATAATTACATTTCCTGTTCCTCCAGCAATAGTTCGTTCATTTTTTCGAACATAAGCCATTAAGGAAGTCAATTTGAATTTTCCGTATTCAACACTCATATTGCTACGTAAATTGTAACGCTCTACACCAAAATCACCTACAAAATTACTTTCTTGATTAAGATAACCGGCTGAAATCATGTAAGTAGTATTATCACTTCCTCCTGAAACATTAAAGTTATAATTTTGCTGGAGTCCTTTTTTCATAATTTCATTGAAATACCAGTATTCTTCACCACGATGATCATAAAGGTCACGAATTTGCGCGGGGGTAAACACCGGATCGCTACCCACATTCATATTTGCTTCATTTCTGTACATGGCATTTTGCCATCCTTCTACCGGCTGAAAAAGGATATCCGGATTTTCATATCCTACCATGCCATTTAGTCTTACTACGGGTTTTTGCGACTTTGAACCTTTCTTTGTCGTAACTAAAATAACACCGTTTGCAGAGCGTGATCCGTAAATAGCAGCACTACCAGCATCCTTAAGAATGGAAATATTTTCTATATCATTCGGATTTAAGTTATTAAGAGTACTTGAACTCGAAATCAATCCATCTATTACAACCAAAGGATCGTTATTTCCCATGGTGCTGACACCTCTAATATTAATGCTAAGATTGTTGTCATTAGGATTCATGTTTTTCTGTTGAATAATCAAATTAGCTGAAGCACCTTGCAAAGCTTGTATCGCATTAGATACAGGTCTGTCTTCAAAAACAGCAGAATTTATTTGATCAACTGATCCTGTAATACTTTTACGTTGCCGAGTACCATATCCAATTACGACAAGTTCATTTAATACTTCTGCAACAGGAGTTAAGACAACATTAATAACAGATCTGCCATTAATGAGTATAATCTGAGTTTTCATTCCAACATAACTGAATCTTAAAGAGGCATTAGGAGAAACGTTATTTATTGTATAATTCCCATTCAGATCACTTACTGCTCCTTGTCCCGAATTATCCACAACAACAACGGATACACCGATTAATGGATCTCCCGATTCATCAGTAATTTTTCCTTTAACTGAAATACTTACCTGCTGAATAAAGCCTTTTGTTTCTAATCTTGAAATATTTTTAGAAATATTTTTGTCCTTTTCGGCATATACCACTACCTGTTTATCTAGAATTTTGTAGGAGAGTCCACTCATGGAAAAAATATCGTCGCAAACTTCCTTGATATTTAGGGAATTAGCTTCAATGTTGACTTTTTTGTTGAGGGCATTTTCAGTATTATCGGAAAAAACAAAAATATAGCTACTTTGTCTTTCTATTTGCTTGCATGCCTCTTTAATTGTAGTGGAGTGTAAGCTGATAGTTAACTTAGTCTCTTGAGAAAAGCTCGTTCCTGCATGAATGAAAAGAACGTTGAGGAATAAGAAAAATGATGTTATTCTCATAATCTTCATTGTTTGATGAAATTTATCATGAGAACTTAATCTCTTAATAATGTATTTCTTCATATTTTTTGTATTGATTTAATGATTGTTCTAAAGAATAAAAAAATATACAAATAGTCTCTCGGGAAATAACTTTACCCGAATTTTCATGGATTAGATTTTATTGTTTTTTCATAGGCATAACTGATTTATGTGATTAATTATTAACAATATAAATTTGATTATTTTGCTTTTCGTAACGTGTTGAAGAAAGTAAAGCGATAGTTGTCATTACATTATCGAGATTATCCGACAAATAGATTTTCCCTGAGCAGGTTCGTTTTTGCAGATTTACATCCTTGTCGTAGTTGAAAGAGAGATTGTAATAACGCCCTATTTGTTTCAAAACCTCCGACATGGGCGTATTATCGAAAGACAGATAACCATTTTTCCAGCTAACGTATTGGTCAACATCAACCTTCTGTTTTCTGAAAATTCCATTTCCTGAATATACAGCCAACTCATTAGGAACCATTTTTATTTCACTCGATTTTCGGACAGAGTTCAATCCTACCCTGCCTTCTACCAATACTACCGAATGCGGAGAATCAGAATAAACTGACACATTAAATTTTGTTCCATAAACTTTTACATTGAAATTGGAAGTATGGACGATAAAGGATTTATTCTTGTTGTGAGCAACTTCGAGATAAATTTCACCTGAATACAAACGTATTTCGCGATTTTTTTCTGTGAATCGTGTCGGAAATTCTAAGACCGAACCCGAGTTAAGCCAAACTTTTGTTCCATCGGAAAGATTGAGTTGTGTTCGTTTTCCATAAGGAACGATCAATTTATTGAATGAAGATTGAGAAATTTTAATTTGTTCCTGTTTACTATTTCCCGACTGAAGTATTTTTGCAGTACCTTTTTCTGATATTTTAACTTCTATATTGTTCTGATAGTTATATAATTCATCTCCTGCTATCAGTTGAATATCTTTATTTTTTAAAAGATTGCCGACTATTTGTTCTTCACCATTGGCGATGAGCGATTTATTACCAAAATTTTTATAATTCAAGCCGCTGAAGAGCAACGCAGCAGCGATGCAAGCAACTGCACCATATTGAATAAATCGTCTAATTTTGGTTCTTCTTTTGTTTTGTTTGAGCGTGCTTTGAATTTTATAAAGTAATTGAACTCGCTCATCTTCAGAAAGTTTACTTTTATTCAATACATTGTTTTTCAGATAAGCAACAGCTTGCTGAATTTCAGTTTCCAACTCAGGATTTTCTCGAATAAAATTTGTCCAGTATTCGTTAAGTTCATCATCAGGCATTAATTGCCATCGGATAAATTTTTCGTCTTTTAAAAAATTGGAAAAATGGGAATAAGGTCTGTCCATTATTTTTTATTTGTTTTTAATAATAGACGATCAACTTGAAATTTTATCCCCTGATTTGGGAGAAAATTTCAATATTTAACAATTGAAGTTAAGAAAGAAGCAGTAGAATAATCAAAGTCCCATATTTTTCTCGAAGAGTTTCCATGGCTTTTGATAAAAGTTTTCTACATCCATGAACGCTGATATTCAACAGGGACGCAATTTGTGAATAATCATATTCCTGAATGTAACGAAGATATACCACTTCGCGCTGACGAGGGGTTAAAGACTGAAGCATATTCTCGACCAGTATTCTTATATTAGCCTGTTCCTCAGCATCAATAATATCATCTTCGACATTGACATTGATGTTAAATGGCATCTCTTCTAAAGTAGATAAATCGGAAATTTCAAAATCGTGTTTTTTTCCTTTATATATATCCAATAGCCTGTTTTTCAGTGATTTGAAAAGGTAAGATTTGATATTTAAAACATCATTAAGCATTTGTTGGTTGCTTCCAAGCTTGTAAAAAACATCATGTATGGCATCCATGATTGTTTCTTTATCGAATCCAAGATACGAAGCATAAGTAAACAAATCATCTACATAACGATTGTAAACATCTTCGATATTATTTGTACTTTTCACTTGTACTTGTAGTTATTAACAAAATTCGAACGTGCAAAATAACTAAAAATTATCAATAAAATTACTAAAAAAACAGCATTTAATCATAAGAACTTGCAAAGAAGAAAATTCAGGAAAGAAACGGGAATCATAAAACCCTGATTTGAAAATCATTCAATAGTTGTCATCTTATTTCAGAGTTGGTTTATTTTAAGATTGAATAATGTAAAAATAAAAGGAATTCCAATATAATGACCGGAATTCCTTCTGAATATAGCATTAATTTAATGCAACAAATAAAAATTTACTATGTTTGTGCTATAAAATCTGAATTTAGATACGGAGGCAAAAAGCTACAATTTTATTAAAGTAATTTTTCTTGTAACAGGTTTATTGCTGTCATAAATTTTTGAGATGAGAAGATTCATTTCTGCTTCTCGACCTTCACGTACCGGCTTAAGCATCATTCGTGCATAATTGTCCCGTTGAATCTTCAACCATACATTTTTGCCAATTTCCTTGTCCAGTGCTTTAATCGACTCCATATTATCAGCAAAAAGCAATCCTTTTTGCTGGAAAAAATTAAATTGAATCCATGCATAATCGCGGAAGTTGCGTTCTATTTCCCAACGATATTCATTTAAGTGCATGATGGCCAAAGCTTGTTGATATTGAGGAGTATTTGTTTCTTTTGCCAAATTTATCCCGCTTGCAAAATCATTACCCGACCATGTTCCTATTTCATTTTCATCAATCATCAATTTATAATTACCTTTTAAGCCTGTAACTTTTAAAATTTCCTGATTCATCTCCTCTATAAACGGAACATATTCTGTAGCTTTAGCTTGTGATTTTTTTGAGTTCCAACCGCGCGCTACCGTATCGAGTGGATATGGTAATGAATAAGCCAAATAATCGAAAGACAACTTATTTCCATACTTCTTTAGATTACTTATTTCGCAATTATCAGATTTTACGACATTATTTTTTGAAGCATTAATCTCAATATCAGCTACTTTATTACCTGCAAATCCCTGTTGCTTCAAAAAAAGATAAGCCATAACCATGTGCCCATCGTTGTCGGGATGAATCCTGTCTTGACCACACAAAGTAAATGTAGAATCCTTTTGCTGAAATTTCAGATTGATTTCAGTCATTGGCTGATTCAAATCAAGAAATTCCCAATTATTTTGCTGTGCTGCCTGTTTTTGAAATTCCACAATACGCTGCATAATGGCATTTTTGCCCTTAAATGGCGTATTTCCACTAATTTTCGCATTTTCATCATAGGGAGAACTTCCCATCATAACTATCTTCGTATTAGGGAGCTCCAGCAACCGTTTCTCCAACAATTTGAAATTTTTAAAACAGGCTTGATATTTTTCCTCGCCAAATTCTTTTGCTTTATCGCTGTTATATTCAAAATATCCCGAATCATTCATTCCAAAGGTAACAACAAGTGTCGTCGGCCTTTTGCTGAAAATATCGTCATCCAGCCGTTTAAACATATCATAAGCAGTGTCTCCGCCTATTCCTCCATTCATAATACGAACATTCATATTTGGAAATCTGGTCATATAAAACAACCAAATGAAAGAATGGTAATGTCCACCATCCGTAATACTATTTCCCAAAAAAACTACTCTTTCACCATTTTTGAATTTACTGACAGGTTGTGAAAATAAATTCACAGAAGAAAAAACAATAATTAAAAAAAATACAATTGTCGTATCTATTATTAGTTGATTATCAGTATTATACGCTCTAAACGGTAGAAAAGTGGCTATGTGGATTCTGTTTAGATACGAAAAGGTGGAGATTTAACGTTTTTAACCTTCTGTCACACCGAAATTACGAAAATGTGGGTGGTGTGAGGTGGGTAGTAGCCACTCCATATACCTTTTATTGCCACAATGGTTCATTTTCCCAACCAGAAGGAAAGCCAAGGGCAACCATATCTACTTCTGGAAACGTAGCAAAAAGTCTGTTCATCTTATCAAGCATATCATTGTTAGGTGATATGATATCAAGGAAATATTTGATGATGCAGATTGTGAAATACACTCTTTGAGGGTTTGTCGGCAGGGTAATTCAGGAATGAGCAATTCTTCTTGGAGTAACAGGCATGATGGAACTTACCTTGTTCCACACCCTTGAATGATGACAACAGGCATTTCGCAACAAAGTCAGAGATGTTATCCAAGATTCCAAGACGATAGGTTGCAAGCCGAAATAATGAGAGATGCGCTTGCGTATCTTGTCTGCTTTCAGATTACGGTAAATCATATTCACATTGCCCATCGTCAGCAACTCACCCAAAATCCATGATGGAGGATATGGGTCGCAATAGCTGTTCTTGAAATGCTTGATAAATTCTTCTGTTGATTTCGCATATTCTCTGTCGATGGTGTTCTTTGTTTCTTGAAAAGTTCTTTGGTTGGCAAAGTGAACAGAATTTGTCAGCCAATAAGTATCTCCTGTCATCTGCACAGGAATGTTCATAATGGCACGACGGATAGCTATCTCTACTTTCTCAATCTCATTGAGAAGAAGCATACGCAACTTCTTGTCGAAGCGATAGAGATTCAACACTTGTTGGAAAGTTGTACCATCTTTATACTGATGAGTTTCCTTTGGAACTTTCAAGAATGGGTACATATAAGCAGAAAGACGATAGTACCCAATGCTCTCCAAATACCGTACCGCTTTGGCTTCATCGGAAATAACAAGCCCACGACTTTTCAACAGAACCATCAAGTCTGCCTCTGTCATATAATGTTTCATGAAGTGCGGTAATCTTTCCATTAGCGTATTTTGAGAGTAAACGTATATATACAAAAAAGCCCCACGCATTTGAGCATCGTTGAGAGGCTTGGTGGGAACTGACGCTGCAAAGATACGAATAATCATTGATAATACAAACTTTTTAGCGAGAAAAATCAAGCAAAAGTGGAATTCTTTGACATATTTATATTTAATAATGTTAAATCAGACCTTAAAATCATACTTTGCCAGCCAAACAAAGTGGTTTTCAAGGTAAAAGTGTTACCTTTGTAACGTCTATACCCATACCGGAAGCCCAGATGGGCAGAGGTTGGGCAGACATACATATGGTAAAAGGCGTTTTTGTACGCTTTGGTTTTGACGTGTAGGAATCTGGCAGTTCACGACACAATTTGTCAAAAACAAAGCAATGCAGAACGCCTCATGAGGTGTATTATATACAGCTCTCATTGGCTTCGGACGTTTTATCGTTCGTTGTCAAGGGTGCATTCTATATACTTACACTGGCGTGGGGCTTTCGGCGTTGCTCGTTTCGACAAATTGGGCGATGCCAGAGCCTCTACACGTGGGACGAGTGACAGAACAGGCTCCGCGCTTTTTCGTATGCATTCAAGCCATCTATTAATTATGTCAATATGGTAGCCATTGGCAAAGAAGAGAATTAATTTATGAGACGCTTATTGAGAATTTCTAAGCTTCAAGACTTTTGTATGTGCAATGGCAGGGTCATTCCCCATCTATTGCATCCATGCTCCAATAATCCAGATTTTAGATCTTTCCATTGTGCCGATAAGCGACATGATGATTCGGAGACAATAGATTTCTCTCCGAAAATGGAAACAGCACAAGCTACAATGGTTGGAATATTGACGATGAGAGGTTATGTTATCGAGTATTCTGAGGGTAATTACATTTTCTGCACTGAAGAAGAATTGGAATATTACAAAGAACAAGATAAAAAAGCTCAATTTGAATATGAGACCAAGCAACGGGATAACACATCAGAAAATCCTGCTCGGCCAAATGGTGTGAAAATTACAAGGGATTGTATGGTGATAGAATATCAATCATACAAAACATGCACAGAATATCCAGTTCGGATGTCCATAGCTAAAGCTAAAGGATATTTGACTCCTCCATACATTTTTGGGGATAGCTCATATACTGAACTTCTATGTAAAGAGGATTGCATCTTTTGTCATTGTCCTTTTTATGCACGAAATTTGTTTGATGAATTAAGGCATAATCATAGAACTGATTATGACGAATGGGTAATGGAATATTTCAAAGATTTCAAATAGCCACATTAACATTTGAATTTATTTAAAAGTTAATATAAAATAATATTTTTCAGATTATGAGCAAACTATATATTATCTGTACAATTCTATTTTACTCTTTGTTTATTGGAGTAAAAGCACATGCTCAATATGCAGGAGCAAAATACGAAAAAGGTCCATCTCCCAAGATGGAAATCTTGCAAGTTGATAATCGTGAACTGAGCACAATGGTGTATATGGCTTACACAACTCCAGATGCCGATAATTGGAACGAAACAAGCAGTTGGATGAATTTTGGAGACAAAACTTTTATTCAAGTAGAAGGCTCGTCCAAACAGTATCATATGATATCTACAATAAATATGCCCATAAATAGTGAGGCAGAGAATAAGTACATGATGTTTGACAGAAGAAATCAACGTCATCAATTTATCCTTGAGTTTGAAAAGATTCCTGAAGGAAAATCTTTCGATATTATTGAGGACGTTAACAATCCTAATGCATTTAATTTCTACGGTATTACATACACGCCTACAGATTCTAACTCTTATGTGGATGTTGATGAGTTTATCGCAGGTTATCCTGTAAAAGAAATGGGAAGGTACGTCGTAAAAGGCAATACGGTATCATATGTAAAATTTAAAGATGTCGTTGTTAATATTACACCTTTTTTGGCGAAACAATACGGAAAATACTATAACATGAATATTTGTGTTCAGAATTTTTCCAAGAAAAGCATTTTGTTTAACCCAAACAACATCAAGGTTGAAGGTTACAATTTTAAGGTAGATAAAACAAACAACACCTATATACCACAACAAGTTGAACTTCAATTGCTCACATATGCAGAATATGACAAAATCGTAAAACGCAAACAAAGTTGGAATAACTTTTGGGTTGCTTTGGGAGAGGGGATGGCTGCGTATGGTGCAGGACAGTCTACATCAACAACCACTTACTCAGGCAGTGCATACACAACAGGCAGTGCTCATGCTTATGGTTATGTAGGTAACACCTATGGATATGCAAATGCTTATGGTTCTTCTTATACAACAACTTATGGGCAAAGCACAACTAGAACTTATGATGGCGCAGCAGCATATGCCGCCCAACAAAGAGCCAACGAAAATTATGCGAACTATGCAAATAGCCAAAGTCAAATAAGACAGCAATTAGGCGATGGATATGTAAAAATGAACACAGTACCATCAGGGGCTGATTATTCTGGATATTTCAATATAAAATACAAAAAAATTACAAGAATGTCCCTTGAAATCATAATAGATGGTGAAGTTTATCCATTCACATTTTAAGAACTTTCCAGCCATTCTCCTTCATTATATAAGAGAATGGCTGGTTTCGTTATCTACTCAAGCCTTTTCTCTTCATTGGCTTCATCATCTTTGTCGCCTGTCGCAAGCATCGTCTTATCCATTCTATCTCATCTTCGTCCTTCTCACGTCCCCAGTCTTTGGTGTCGCTACCGCCACCACCTTGGCTTTCAGCAAAGTTGGTAGCCTCGTTGACGTAGCCGATGTAGAGGTACATTGCACAATAGATAATTTTGTCGCCATAATTAATGAAGTCCATTGCAAAGCTGTCGTCAAATAGGCTGCTGTCGTGAATGCTCGTCATACGAGGATAGATGTCTGCTATCTCTGCCAACGCCTTCATACCAGCCTGCGCCCATATCTTATTGATCATCTGTTGCTGGTATGAAACAGCTGTTTTTTCAAAATCGGCTTTAATCTCCCTGTTTCTTGCTTCGATGTAGTAGGTATTCTTCTGCAACTCATCAAGTTGCAATTTAGCCTGTTCAAGTTTCATCTTCTTGTCGTTCAATTTGTCACGAACATCCCAAAGTTCCTTTCTGGTGGCGGTAATCTTTGCCTTTATCTCAACAGCATCACCAAGATGATTCTTCATGTAATCTTCAAGTTCGGCTATGGTCGCTTGTTTATCAGCCTCCGCTTTCTCCAAATTGCTGACCATAGTCTGCAGAGCCTTGATTTTTGTCTCTGCTTTTGTGATGCTACGATTAAGACCAGAAAGAAGCGTCTTCTTCATGCCTACTTCATTTGACAAAGTGCGGCATTCATCAGCCAACTCCCTGCGATAAGTTTCTGTTGACTTGTGCTTAGCTCCAGTTATGGTGATATCATCGCCACGTTCCAGTCCATACTTTTCGTTAACCTCTGCAAGTCGGCTATGAAGTTCACGCATCCTTGTTCTTGCTTGATTCATGTCGTTTCCACCAAACATATCTTTTGCGCTCAGTCTACCGTCCTTTGTGATGGGGACAATGACCGCATGTGCATGAGGATTTAGTTCGTCTAGATGAACAATGAACGAAACGATATTTTCTTCACCAAACTCCCGACAACAAAAGTCATATATGTCCTTTGCCCATCTGTCTATGCCACTGCAACTGTCAACATCCCAGTTGTTGCCGTTCTCACTGATTGGCTGGTCGCCAAATGCGAGTTTGCGCATCTGCTCACGGTTACCACCAAAAACAAGGCTCACGGCACGGTTTGACGTGGCATTCACTCTGCCTGTCACTCTGTTCTTTATGGCTTGTTCAATCTTCTCGGTTATTGATTTTGACTTATCAACAGGTCCAAGTTCTCCACCTTTCGACACCTGAAAGTTAAGTCGGGTGCGACTACGGTCATAGTTGTATTTTGGATCATTCTCCTTCCTTGAAAAGAGATCATCTCCCCAATTGCGCTGATGCTCATCGCTGACAGCAACGCTAAAAGACTTGACCTTTTGAATGTCCATCATCTGTTTCTTATTATCGCTCATAAAATTGCTTGTTTTAATTGATTGTACATATGAAATTCAGCTTGCTGTACACATATAATGGCTGTTTGCCCTAATTACTGAGCTTGCTCGGTGTATTAGGCTCCACCCAAGGGATATGTTCGCAAGCGAACTCGTTATAACTGCTGCCAGTAGTGTTATGACTCTTCCACCAACACCAACCCAAGACTGTCTATCAGATGTTGGAGTGGCGGATGTTGCTTTATCAGCCTTTGTAGCGCCATCTGCGGTGTTTCCGTCATCAATAGGAAGTCGGCAATGTCAAGACCTTTGGTCTTTTGTTCATCGGTGGCATTGTCTTCCAAGATGTTGCTTATGACAACCCTTTTGCAAACAGATTGCAGCAATGGAATTTTTGATTTCCATTTGTCCGTTGCTCCAAGGTCAGGGAACAGAATGATGTCCCAACCTCCCAATACCTTGACAGCGATTTGGTTAAGACAGCCATGCATACCTCCAGTTGCCAGCCAGATGAAATTGGGGATGAAATGGGATGCGATTATGGCAGTTTTTTCACTCTCGACAATAGCGACCGACATTGTGGGATGCTGTGCCAGCAAATGCTCACCAAAGAAACATTGGCACAAGTTGAAATCTGGAAGATGAAGAAAAGCATGCGCCCATCCAACATAAGAACGTGGCTCTTTCACACGATGTCCGTCTTTGGGATTATATAGCATGACCTTGCCAGTCCTCACCTTATCATCCTTGTCAACTTGCCAATAAATGGTTGAGCCTCCCCACTTATAGGATGTTCCGACATGATACATCTTCATCAGCCTTTCTGTCTCTTGTTCACCAAAGACCTTGGAAAGGTACTGGTATAACGGATTGATTCCGTAATGAGACAAGGAACGCTCCATAATAGCGTTGGCGATATAGGAAATAGGCTTTTCTACGACTTTCGGTTGGATATTCCTTCTTGTCGGATATGGCAATTTGTCCTTAGACAGAAAGTCTGGATGCTCACGGAAATAGTCTTTAGGAGTATAGTGATACCCACAACTATGCTCATGGTCGCATTTGCCTACATTGTCAGGGAAGGATACTTCCCCCTCATCATCTATGTATCTTGTGAAACAACGCTTGCGCTCACAATTCGGGCATGTGTAACGATTACCCAATCTGTATTTCTCCAAGTGAAATCTATACTCGTTCATCATCGTAACTGAAATGAATTATTGGTGAATTTCAGCTTTCAGTTCTTTCATGTTTTCAGTTACGCACTTGTCAACTGAAAAACTGAAACAAATGAATACTGAAAACAGGTTGGTTTATGTTTCAGTTGCCTGTCCTGTTTGGAACTTTACTTTTTCGTAAAATCCTTTCTTTGCCTTTGTGATTAGTCCAGACTTCATAAGCTCCTTTATATAGTTCATCACAGTACGGTCTGTAACACGCAGATTCTCCATTCCTGTTTTAATGGCAGTTTTTGTGTCAAAACTGTCTTCCAACAGATACAGCAACTCCTTGGACATAGAATCACAGGTGTCTTCAGCAACAAAGGCTCGGCAGCGTTGATAACAATTCTCACAATATTCATTGAGCTGTAATGCTCCTTTTATGGAATCCACATCAATACTTTGCAGATGGCTCTCGCCACAGGCGTATCTTAGAGCTTGGAGCAATAAGGCAATGCGTGCGACGTGGGTATTGTGCTTCATCACCCTCGTTTCAACATCTTCATCGTCCTCTATGGCATTGATGGCATCCACATTTCTGTTCCACCAACCAAAGAAAAGGGAGTGTGCGTCCTTGTCCATATAAAGGATATTTGGACAACATTCATTTGTGTCATTACACCTTGCATAGTCAAGTCCAAAGATTTTCCCGATGATGTCAGCCCATTTTCTTGAAGCCTCGCTCTGGCGCACATGGCCGTCTTCCTCATCCAGCCAGTGTGGAACTTTCTTGGATTTGGGATATACAACCAGAATACGGTCAAGAAAACCTGTATCCATGAATTTGGAAGCCATTAGTTCCTTCATTCGTTTGGTCTGTGTTGTACCGATGATGTTGACACATGGCTCTTCTACACGTTGTGGGCGGTCATTCTTGACACGTGTGTTCTCCAAGTGGCATCCGCTCCAGATGGAAAGTAGGCGTTCAAGCATGGGATTTTTCCCATACCTGTCAGTATTGGCAAGCAGTCCGAGAATTTCATCATAGTTGATGGCTATGCCACGCAAGTTGTTGTAATGCTCCAATACCAGAGCCTCCAATGTAAAGTCATCCAATGTGACCCTTTTCAGAATAGGCTTCTTCATTTCCTTGCTTCCGCTTTCCTTTGTTGCACATGCTGCCTCATATAGGTCAAGTTCATAGCAAAACTTGTCAAACAGCTTTCGTTCATACTCCCGAATTGGCTTGTATGCAAGCTGTAATGGTGGAGTTTTGCCCATGCCAGGTCTGCCAACCAATATGATATAAAGGGCGGCATTCGTGTCCCAATCCTGCTTAACGTGAATACGATAGGTATTGCCAAGAGCCGCTGATGCTGCCGACAGCATGGACATGGCGACATAATCCACCTTGAAATTGCCGTGCACCACCATGTCTATGATGATGGACTGCATTTTTTGTGGAAATACCTCAAGAGGGAAGCCTGAGTCCGCTAAAGACTCGGCTTCCATGTTGATTTTGTTACAGAGTTCAAGCGCATCCATAGCATTACCAATTTAAGGGTTTCGGCTTGCGCTTGTTTCCAGCAAGAATGGCTGCGTTCTCCTCCTCAGCCGTGAGAGGTACATGATTCTTGCGGTTAGTCTCCAGCCACTTGTCAAGTTCATCTTGATAAAGGCAGTAACGCTTGCCCGGCTTGGTGGCAGGAATGCTGCCGTTTCCAAGTTTCATGTAGAGAGTTGCCATCGGCATTTTCAGGTATGCCGATGCTTCCTCCACACTCATAGGTATGTGCGTGTTCGCCTTGTGTGGCTTGTTCTGTGATTGCAGATTGATGATCATCTGCTTCATGCCCACCACTTCGTCCCGAAGCTGGGCAACGACCATTGGAAGGTCGTTGAAAGTTAATTCCTTTGTCATATACAAGTTGTTCTAAAAAACTGGGACAAAGGAACAGAATGATGCTTCCGTTACTGAGGTTCGTGACAGTCATTTGTCATTCACGAAGGAATAACTCTAACAATGGGGATTATTCGGGATTTTCCTCCGTCACATCATGGAAATCATATCTACCATTAGCAGGTTCATCAATAGGAATGACATCATTGGAACATGGTGCTTTCAGGTTCTTCAATGTGCTGTAGTCCAAGCCTTCAAACGGCTTTGGAAATAAAGCCTTGACAAAGGCTATTCGCATTGCCATTGTGTAATCACGCTTACCCAAACGTTCTGCGATATTCCACACGAAGTGCCTTAAAGGAATATTCTCAACCGTCTCCTTGAAACGGTTTATTGCTGTCGGGGTATAGTTGGTGTCGTTGCTCCATTCCTTGACAGCCTCAATTACCTTGTACAAATCTTCCTCATACAGAAACCTTGACATGGTACGGTGCACATAGTCAAGTACGGCTCTCGTTCGTTTTTCCTTTATCTCCTGTGCTTCTTTTTCTTGTGCCTCTACACGCTTGGCATACTCTTCATGACTGTATTGTGCTGACTCTGTTTGTGGTAATGTCTGCTTTGGCTGTTCTTGTTCTGTTGCTGGCTCTGCTTCTACAACGTTTTTCTTTGTCTTGCTGTTGCTACCAATGGTCATCAGTTCATAGGGATAATTCACCATAGAAATGAATATCGCCCAAAGCAGGATATTGCTCCCTACAAAGATGATTGACTCGACAAACAGACTTTGGTGAAAGTCATTGCCTACATACATAGCCACGACAAGAGAGATGGCGAGAATTGCAGTACCAACAAAAGCGTAGATGGTACAATCTGAAGTTGTCTTGTTTTCTATCATTATTGTATTCGTTTTATTGTTATTCGTTCAAAAACTTCCACAAAGTTAGATGAAGAAGCATGTAAAAGCCGCATTTACGTTCTCAGGCACTCTTTCTTTTACGCTTTATTAGCGTTCTAATATGATATCATACTCTGAATCATACTTGAAACTGCTCGTTAGCGTCAGTTGCTGCTTATTACTGGCTACAAAGGTAAGGGCAAAGAAAAGGGATATTTGCAGTTCCTCCTCAATATCAACAGAAATTGGAATGTATTTGTCGAATTGGTTCTATCCACGACAGCAAATAGAACCAACAAAATGAGAAAAGGACTATTGGAACCCAATTATTCCAACAGTCCTTTTCCGATGCATTATTGTCAAAAGGTTACTTTCTCAACGTAATGCAGCCAACCGAAGCACGCTTCTGTGCATCGGAAATCTTGGCATACACCTCTGTTGTTGCCACATTCTTGTGACCGAGATAACGCTGCACTACGGCAATACTTGTTCCTGCGTCCAACTGGAGACAGGCAAAGCTGTGGCGTGAGCAATGATAGGAGATATGCTTGGTAATCCCTGCATCTTTCAGCCAATTTTTCAGCGGTGCCTGTGTCATGGAGTCTTTGAAATCGGGGAACACCTTGCCACGTTTATCCGGTGAATAGCCTATAAGTTCCAAGGCTTCCTCACTGATTGGGTTATGCACGATGTCCTTTGTCTTCTGCATTCGTGTGGTGACATACATCACACCATCGCTGCCGTATGGCTGTATTTCTTCCCAAGTGAGCTTCTTGATGTCGCTCTTTCTCAATGCTGTAAGACAGGAGAACAGAAAGGCTCGCTTCAAGGCAGGAGCAGAGCATGGTGTGGATGCCAAGCGGATAACCTCGTCTTGTGAAAGATGCTCCTTGTCAGTCGGGATTGTCTCGATACGCTCCAAGAAACCGTTCGGGTTCTCCTTTATCTTATGGTCACGATAGGCTGTATGGATTGATGCACGGAAAGTTGACCAGTAGTTGGCAGCTGAGTTGATATGTAGTTTTCTGTTCTTATGCAGTCCCTGTGGTGCTGTCAGCAGATACTCACGAAATCTGTTGCACAAGTCCACGTTAATCTCCCCAAAGGTACACTTGCCTTGCGTGAAGAAACGAAAGTGCATATAGACGTGCTGCCACTTGGAGTTCTTTTTGTCCGCCAGTTTCTTGAAGTAGGCGAGGAAATCGCCTTTCATCTTCTCCTTGTCGAAGAAATCGTAACGCTCGTTGACGATAGCCTCGAAGCGACGGCAGCGTATCGCCTCGGCTCTTGCCGTAAGGTTGAGGTTGTACTTCTGTTCCATCTGGTTCTTCGGCTTGGCATAGATGTAGATGCCAAGCGACTCATGGCGGATGACTTTCATCGTGCTCTCGTCACGATAGCCTGGATAATAGTCAAGATAATAGGACAGCATGTGTCCGTCCTTGATTTTGCGTGTACGCAATGATACGGTCTTGCAAATGTTGCTCATAACTGATATGTATTATTGATGATTATTCGTGGTGAAGTGTCTCTTCACGGCTGCAAAATAACGGAATGAAATCTCCGTGACTCCAATTATTCATAGTAACTGATGGATAATGATGAAATCATTTGAAATCACAGTCCTTTTGCTGCTCTTTCTGCCATTGCTCGCTCCACATCCACCTTCAAAAGCAGATTCTTTACACCCACTTTTACCTTGCTGATATGGTGTACTCTCACGATATGGCAGATGTTGGCACTTGTCAGACCATACAATTGCTGCACTTGTTCTGTGGTATAATAGCTATCATTGCTCATGAGGTCAGTTCTGCGCAATTCTTCAAGATGTTCCTTGGAATAATAGGTACGACCATACTCACGTTTGGTCGGTATCTTATGACGGTAGGTGTATGCCCTAAGTGCTGACTTGCTCATGCTAAAGGCTTTCTCTACATCATCAGCGGTCACCCATTCCGTGATGCTGTTGATGTCAACGGCAGTACCGAAGAACTCATCAATATGCCGTTTGCTGTAATAGTTCTTGCCAGCGATACGGCACATCGGTATCTGGTTGCGCTTGGCGGATGTATAGAGCCAAGACTTCTTGACCTTATAAATGGACATCACTTCCTCGCCCGAATAATAGTCAAGCACCTCATTCTCCTCTTTCCCTTTTATTGGTTCCTGGTTTTGTGTTGGCTTTTCTGTTTTTGCCTTTTTACTGAGCTTGCTCTTGCTGGCAGGAACCACACGCTTGTAGGGATTACCCTCAAACATCTTCTCTATATCAACCTTTCTTACGAATGCCATTCTGCTGCTCAATCTTGATGCCTTCAACTTTCCGTTAGCCACAAGTTTGTAGACATACTGTCGGGTGCATCCCATCAGCACAGCTGCCTTTGAGAAGGTAAGATACTCCTGATGTTGCAGATCCATGATTGGCTCAATACCGTTAATCAAGTCCTGCTGCCTTTTCTTCCTAAGACGTTTTGCCTCTGCCTGACATTCCTCGGAACAGTATTTCTGCATACCGCTTCTTGGCACGAATGTCTTGCCACAAAATTCACATTTTCTTGTCGGTCTCATACTCTTTGATATTGCTATGTTCTACATACTTTGAGTATTCCACCGATGGAGTAAACGGAAGTGAACCATTGACAACCTTTGTCAACCCTGTGCACGATATAACGCTTTTTTCCTATCAGCTTCAAATCTGTCCTTCATCGTAACCACTCGTAAACCCTTGTCAACTACGTTCACGATATGACAAAATAAAAGCTCCGCAAATTCTCCACGGTAGAAATACGCTGCAAAAATATGTGGAAAATCGGGAACTGCCAAAAAGCACTCAGAAAGTGTTAAAAATCAAAGAGTATTGAAAATCAGGACTTTATAGTTAGTTAGTCATAGTAAGTTATGGTTAGTTATAAGGCTCTAAATACAATAAAGAATTAAATTCAGATACAAAATTGGGATACAGTTTTAAGAAAGCGGAATCGAAATTGGTACGAAGTTCATCAATTTCTTTTTCCAATTCTGAAGTGGAAGATTTATACAAACTTTCTATTTGCCCGGTTTTAATTTTAAGATTAACATTTTTTCGATACATATCAAGCTTGTTGATATAAACTGAACACTGATTCATAAAATAGCCCAAATAACGTTCCTTAATAATATTGGCCTCGTCCAATTTCTGATTCAGATGCAAAAGATTATCATTGGCCTCGCGTAATTCCTTACGCGCTTTGGTAAGCGCTTTGTTTTGCTTGTAAATAAAAAAAAGGAAACATGCCAACGCTATTACCAATACACTGGTCAGCATCGAATAAAGCCGAAGAATTTTCTGCTGATACTTGATTTTTTGAAGATAAGTATCTTCAATGATTGGTTGTACTCGTGCAATCACAGAGTTTTTGAATCTTGCATTGTAGAAAAGAGCATCATCCAATGCCACCCTGATATAATTATAAGCTCTATTTACATCTCCTCTATTATATAAATTAAGCGCTAATGACAACAATGCTTCATTTTCTTTAACAGCCAATTTAATATCCGTAGTTGCTGCCAGAATTAAATAATATTCCTCTTCATCATATTTTTTCGCCAACTTATACACTTTTGCCAGATTCATAGCTGCCATTGCATAATCGTGCGTTTCGGGCTGCTGTTTATGAAAAATTGGTATCAGCAAATTTATTGCCTCTTCGTATCGTCCTTCTGTTTCCAATTTGCATGCCAGTTCCTTTTTATATTCATCTGATTGATCGTACAGCAAACCCATCACTTTTTCCCTGTATTTTTCCTTCTCTTTTTCATATTGTTTGGAAAATTTGGTGTCAGCCGTATAATTTATCAAATTTTCATAATATCGAATCCGGTTCCAGCAATACCATGCCTTATAACCAGTTGTTAAAGCATCATAATTGATAGAATCAAATATATCGGCTGCTTGCAGAAAAAGTCCCGACAAAGAATAAATATAAGATAAACGGAAAGAATTTTCGAGAATGAGCTCTTTGTTGTTCAGCTTTTTGGCTATTTCCAGATTTTGGTTGATATAATGCTCCGCCGAATCACAAATGAAGCTATTGTATTCGTCAATAATTTCCCGATTAATATTAATTTGGTCTTCAAGAGTTTTAGTTTTTTGCTTCTTTTGCTTAAGTTCCGTAATTTTCTCTTCCTTAACTTTCAAGAAATAATCGCGTTGAGATATCACCTTGTCCAACTCTTTTAAGAGTGAATCGGTTTTATTTGTCTCTCCAAAGGCAATGGCTGGAAAGAGTATTAATAATAACAATATAGAAAAAATATTTTTCATTATGTCCGAAAGTTACGACATTTCAAATAAAAAACAGGAAGGTTTTTGTCAAATAGCTAAAAAATAGTGTCTAATGTCAGCCTACACAAACATATAGTAATGTTTTTCCATAAACACATCAGTCCCTATGGAGATATTGTACATCGTAATACTATCTCGCAAAGATACAACAATACTTTTTAAATCAAATAGAAACTTGTTCCAAAAAAAAATTGAAGCAAAATGTTACTGTTAAAACAAATATCTTATCGAGCCAAAAATAAACTTTTTAATTCTGATTTTTAGCGGTTCTTTGAATGTAAGCCGTCTTATTGATTGAAAAGTAGAATTTTATTAATCCCATAATTTAAGCAAACCTCCAATGTGAGTCCTTTCCATGCTTTAATTTTAAAAAAAATTGAATAAAATGAAAAAAAGTATTCTTATCTTATTGTGCTTGCTGTTATTTAATATTTCAAAATTATTGGCCGGCACATGGGTAGTAGGGGTCAATCAAGTAAATGATTTGTTAAGTAAAATTGAACAAGGTACAGGAAATATTCCTCCGGCCATACCAACTACCACCAACAAATCTGATTGGGAACTTATAGATGGGATTACTTTGACTTCGGAAGATATTATTACAACTTATCTCGACCATTCAAATACCAATAATCACTGGCGGGGATTTTATGCTTTGAATTTTGCAAATAAAGGATATAAACAAAAAAGTGGAACAGCTATTAAGTTGATTCAACCCAGCTTATCTGCTGCCGATTACACCCAAATTCCTACCGGTTTTAGCAGCCTTTCCGATTATTGGGACAGAAATGACCTTTCGTGGTTAGAAATCATCAACTTAACAGGTAATGATTTTACAAATATTGAAATTGATGGACATAATATCATGCCATTGAAAACATTTTCCATAGCAGATAATGCTCATCTTGAAAATTTAGCTATCAAAAATTGCACAAATTTGACAAATGTCGATATCACAGGTTGCAATTTGACTTTTTCTGCCATTTCAAACCTGCAAAATTCAATGAATTTATCTAATACTGCAACTTTCTTGTACGAAAATCAGGGGAAAATTTCTTCGTATTTCAATGCCGTTGATTTAACAGAGCTTTTAGAAAAAAATGGAAATGGGACCCGGATAAAATCATGGTCAATCCAGCCAATAAAAAATGAAGGAAATATTTATACCTTTGATTCAAGTCACGTAGGAGAAGTTGTACGTGTTTATCTGGAAAATTCAAATTTTCCAAATATGGTTATCTCCTATGATATAAACTTGACAAACACGATACAGTCAACAATTACAACAAATGCTACTTTCTGTAAAGTTAAAGTTGAAAATCTGACAACAGGCAACAGTAGTATTTTTTCAATAGGAGATGAAGCATTAATTACGGTATATCCTTATTCGTGTTCTATTTTAGAGTCTTTTACTATTGATGGAGTGTCGGTTTCACTCGATTCAAAAAATCAGTATCAATTTACTGTGAATAAATCCAATTATCAAATTTCTTCTATTTTCAAAAGGGACGATACTCCTATGGGACAAACGTCTAATTATCTGCGAAATGGAAGTTTTGAATACGGTCTAAATTTAGATTGGGAATATAATATTGGAGAGGGTACTTCGGCAGAGTTTATGTTGGAGCGAGGCAGCAATGTAACAGATGGCAATGTTGCTTTAAGAGTTGATATTAATTCTTTAAAAACTCCTAATTCAGTTTATGCAAAAACACACGTTACAGTTGGTTGTGATTCTCTTTATTTATTACATTTTTGGGCAAAAGGTCCAGAAGAAAGTAAATTGTATGTTCAGATAGATGGGGCAGAACAAAATGGAATACAATATGAACTTCACGAGGGAAATACTGCTTTTTATTATCCTTTTAAACTGGATCGAACCAAAGCCGGCGAAGCGCTAACCATCACTTTTTATTTTCAAGATGATTTCACAAAAGTCAAAGTGGCCAATCCATGTAGCGTAACAACAAGTAGAGGAGCAACCTACTTTTTGGACGGACTTGAACTGGTTGATCAGTTCAATAATTTAAGCTATGACGTTTACAACACTTATGTTTGGAACTACAATCATAGACCCAACAAAGAGGGAAAAATGTGGGTAGCAGGAGATAATAGTGTTTCCTATGATTTACCGGACGGAAGAAAAATGTGGTTCTTCAACGATTCGTTTTATGGAGTGATGCATCCCGAAAGTAATCGCCTCGTCGATGTCGGTCAGTTTGTGAGAAATGCTGTAGTCGTTCAGAATACCGACGGCTCACTTGTAACTTATCCCGTAACCAATCAGGGAGGACAATGGGCATATTTCAGAGTTCCTGATGATGCAGTGATATACAACACAGATGGAAGCGTAAAAAATATATTTTGGGTTGGTGATGCGATAATGGAAGACAATCAGATTAAAATTTATTTAATTGAAGTTTATGGTGAAGGACGCTCTTATATTGGAAAATTTACTTATCCAGGACTCGAATTTTTAGGCGTCGAAAAACAGGAAAATTTTTGTAGAGCTTACGAAACTTTTTTTGTTGAAGACAACAAAATCTATCTGTACAAAACTGAAAATGAGGGAAATTGGGGACGATACATGCATGTTGCCAGAGCTGATTTGGGAGACTTAAGCGGTAAAAAAGATAGTTGGGAATTTTGGAACGGTACAGAATGGTCAAAAGACAGCACACAAACAGCAAGAATTTATGACATGATGAGCGACGGAATTATCCGCTTGGAAAATGGTAATTATGCTCATGTTTCGATGCCTTTGATGAGTCCTGAAGTTTATGTTTCATTTGCACCTGCTCCACAAGGACCGTGGACCAACAAAAAATTGGTTGCCGTTGGTGATAAAAGTGCTAATTATTGGTATTACATGCCTAATTTTAACGGAAAATTACCAAACGGAAAATATGAAATAACTTTCTCTGCAAACTACAACTATTGCTTATTCTTCTGTAACGACTGTGAAAAGTCTGCCTTTGTGGACAAATATTGGTATCGCCCCAGATCAATACAGGTCGATTTGCTAAGCCTCTCGCCTTACACCAAAAATCCTAAAGATTGTGCCGGTGTGGAAAATGGCAGCGCATTTTTTGATACTTGCGGTCATTGTGCCGGAGGAACGACCGAAATTGAGCCTTGTTTAAGCGGCATTGCAAAAATTTATACCCATGCCAATTATTCAGGCACAGGAATTGGATTGAATGCCGGAGAATACACGACTAATAATTTGTTGAGTCTGGGCTTTGAAACAAATGCTTTATCTTCTTTCAGCTTGAATAGCGGTTATGTGATTGAATTGTACTCCGAAGATAATTTTCAGGGTGAAATGAAAGAATTTGAGAACAGCGTGATTGATTTATCTGAAAAATCATTTGACAATCAGACAAAATCGTTGATTATTCGCAGAAAAGGAATAGAAAACATATCAGGCGTTTATGCGATTCAGAACAAACAAAGTCAATTGTATCTTGATGTGGAAGGAAACAGCACAGCCAACAATGCTTTAATCATTCAAAGTTCTTACAATAATAATGATTCCCAGAAATTCAGATTGAATCATTTGGGCAAGGGAGTTTACACCGTTGAAAATATTGGAAGCGAAAAATACCTTAATATTGTACATCAAAGTAAAGAACCAAAATCTTTTGTTGAGCAATGGGACGGAAAAGAGTATGACATTATTTTAAATGGCGGTGAAATTTCCTCTCAATATTCTGATTCTCCTACAGGATTAGATGTTACCAAATTGATTGACAGAAATACGGCAACAAAATATATTACTTTCCACAATAAGGCATGGATACAGTTTAAATCTTCAGGATCCTATATTTTAGGCCGTTACTGTTTGACTTCGGCAAATGATGTTCCGGCACGCGATCCGTCTTCTTGGACAATTTCAGGGTCAAACGACGGAGTAAATTGGACGGAAATTGATTCTCAATCAGGAATTATTTTTGACAGGAGGTTTGAAGAGAAATCATTCAACGTAAATTCAGATGCAAGTTATTCGTATTTCAGAATAGAAGTTACCTGTAACAGCGGTTCTGTTCTTCAATTTGCAGAATTAAAATTATTTGGTAAAACGAATGTCCCGGAAGGAGATTATTCCAACAGTCAAAAGTTTATTGTTCAAGACGCAGGAAATGACTTTGTAAAATTAATTAATAAAAATAGTGACTTAATGCTGGAAATTATCGATGGATTTACCAATGAAGGCGAAAAGGTTTGGCAAAATACCGACTTTGGACAACTTGGAGGATTATGGAAACTGATAGATCCAAGCAGCTTGTCAAATGGAGTGGAAACACTGGTAAACAATAAAAACATATTAATTTATCCGAATCCTGTTTCTGATTATATATCGATCGAATCAACAGCATCTGAAATTATTAATAGAGTTTTAGTTACGGATTTAAGCGGAAGAATTATTCAAAATAAAACCTTCAATGACAAAAAAATAGTCATCTCTCTCTCCGACTTAAGGGAAGGTTTATATTTGCTAAAAATCAACACCGATAAAAATTCTTATGGTCATGTCATAATAAAAAACTAAAAAGCTTTTCAGGTATAAATCTTTGAAATTATGTTTAAAAGAACATTTATTTATTTTGTTGCCATAGCTTTTTCATCACAACTTTTTTCACAATCCATCTATTCTTTGGATTCTTCCGAAAAAATTTTGTGGAAAGTCTTCCCTGCTGATATGGTTAGTGCTTCGGTTTCCGATTTATCAGCACCAGACTTTGATGTTTCTGCTTGGATAAAAGCAAAAGTTCCGGGGACTTATTTTGTTGATTATGTAAATGCAGGTCTTGAAGCCGATCCCAATTTTGGAGACAACATCTATCTGGTAAACGAAAAAAAATACAACAAGGAATTCTGGTATCGTACAGAATTTGAAGTTCCGGCCAACTTTATCAAGGAAAAACTTTGGCTGAATTTCAAAGGAGTAAACAAGGAAGGTACTTTTATTATCAATGGCCAACAGCTTGGAAATATTAAAGGTCACATGCTTCGTGCTCAATATGATATAACGAATAAAGTTAAGGAAGGAAAGAATGTATTGCTGGTAAAAACCAACGTTCCGGATGTGAGAAAAGAAAGACAACCAACATGGGCATTGGATACGTGGGCAAATTTTGCCATGCCTACTTACATGGGAAGCGCCAGCTGGGATTGGATGCCTTACGTTCCCGGATTAAATTGCGGAATCACAGGCAATGTTTATCTTTCAACCACAGGCAAAGTGAAATTGGAAAATATTTGGGTGCGTTCAGAACTTCCCGATAACAGTCAGGCTAATTTAACTATTCAAGCAAACATAAATAACACTACGGATCAACCTATTTCGGGAACATTGATCGGGACGATTATGCCGGGAAATATTCAGTTCTCGAAAACGATAGAAGTTGCAGCAAATCAATCCTTATTGACCAACATAAATAAAGATGAATTTGCACAATTAACTGTAAATAATCCACTTCTGTGGTGGCCAAGAGGATATGGAAATCAAAATCTTTATACTTTGAGTTTAGAATTCAATTTGAACAATGAAATTTCAGATGTTCAATCTGTTACTTTTGGCATCAGAAAATATGAATATAAAAACGAAAATGGTGCCTTTACCTTGTATATTAATAATTCAAAAATCTTAGTCAGAGGTGGAAACTGGGGAATGTCAGAATATTTATTACGTTGCAAGGGTGAAGATTATGATACTCGGTTAAAACTTCACGCTGATATGAATTTTAACATGATTCGTTGCTGGACGGGTTGTGTGACAGATGACGAGTTTTACGACTATTGCGACCGATATGGCATAATGGTGTGGGACGATTTTTGGTTTCATGGCAGCCTATTTCCACCAAGTGAAAATATTTTTATGAGTAATGCCATTGACAAAATAAAAAGATTGCGTAATCATCCCTGCATTGCTGTTTGGTGTGGAGCAAACGAAGGCGTTCCCGCCGGCAATTTGGATCAATTACTTAAGAATGCTATTGCAGATTATGATGGTAATGACAGACATTATCAATCTTGTTCTAACTCAGGAGGAGGTTTATCAGGAAGTGGCTGGTGGGTTAATATGCATCCGAAGGGTTATTTTACAGGTCCCGGAAGTGGTGGCGGAGATTGGAATGGAGCCGGCACATGGGCTTTCCGGAGCGAGATAGGAACAGCAACTTTTACAACTTTTGAAAGCTTACAGGAATTCATGCCTGTTGATAGTTGGTGGCCACCTAAAAATGAAATGTGGAACAAACACTTTTTTGGTTCTCAAGCACAAGCAGCTGGTTGTGACACTTATTTTAATACTGTAAATGATAATTATGGCGATTCAAAGGAAATCGACGAGTTTTGTGAAAAATCACAATACCTTAATTTAGAAGTAATGAAAGCCATTTATGAAGGTTGGAATGACAATATGTGGAACAATGCTACCGGTGTATTAATATGGATGAGTCAGCCTGCATATCCTTCCTTTGTATGGCAAACTTACGATTACTATTATGATGCTACCGGCGCATATTGGGGAGCAAAAAAGGCATGTGAACCTTTACATATTCAATGGAACTATGCCAATAACTCAGTAAAGGTAATCAATACAACACTAAACAATTATGCCCGGCTCAAAGCCAAAGCAACCGTTTATAATTTGGAAGGGAAAGAATACCTGCCACTTTGTATGGAAAAATCAATCGAATCAAAATCCAATACTGCAACGGAATGTTTTGTATTGTCAGAAAAAAATTCAGTCAATTTGGCATTGTTGAAAAAAGCCTATGGTTCTACCAATGGCAATGATGGAGAAGGAGTTCCGTCGCGCGCAGTAGATGGAAATTTATCCACTCGATGGGGAAGTAGTTATCAGGATGACGCATGGTTTTATGTGGATTTGGAAACAGCAACTTTAATTGATAAAGTAAAAATATTTTGGGAATCAGCTTATGGGAAAAAATTCCAAATACAAGTTTCAAATGATGCGAATAACTGGACAACCGTGTACACACAAAATAACGGTACCGGTGGAACAGAAACCATTACATTTGAGCCAATAACAGCTCGTTATGTGAAATTTCAAGGCATAGAAAGAGGAACGATGTGGGGTTATTCGTTTTACGAATTTGAGGTGTATGCTACAAACTCTGACGAGGGAAATAATGAAAATTCGATAAAATTGAGTAACTTGAATTTCATTAAATTACAATTATATGATGAAAACAATAATTTGCTGTCCGAAAATTTTTATTGGAGAAATGCAACTGAATACAATTATCAGGACTTAAATACGTTACCTAAAGCAAATGTCAGCCTTTATGAAACGCACAAAACAGAAAACGGAAAATATTTGATATCTTGCACTGTAAATAATAATTCTTCAACGGTTGCTTTTGGCAATAGGCTGAAAGTTATCAACAAGCAAACGGGGAAACGAATTTTACCTATTTTTATGAACGACAACTATTTTACATTGATGCCCAACGAAAGTAAAAAAATTGAAATAGAATTTTCGGAAAATCTTATAGAAAATGATAATTTTGAAGTCGTTTTGAAACAATACGGTGACTATGATTCGACACCGGGCCAATCGAGTGTTGAGTATGGAAGCATAAATAATTCAAATTCATTAACGGTATATCCAAATCCTGCCTCTCAGGTTATAACTCTGAATAAATCGGCAGCAACAATTGGAGAGGTAAAAATATACAATGCGATGGGTAGTTTAATTTATTTCGACAATTGTTGTTCTTCCATAAATATATCGAATTTTTCAAAAGGTATTTACTTGTTAAACGCCAAAATAAATGGTAAATTTTATACCACCAAGTTTATAAAAAATTAACAGGAAAAAATATTTTGTGAGAAAAACCATTCATCTTTTAATAGCTTGCCTTATCTTGTGTATATTTCATTCAAATGTTACTGCACAAGAGTTGAGCAAGGAAGCTACCATATCGTTGCTGATTGCTTCTCCCAATCCGGAACAACTGGTTTCATCCTACGGACATTCGTTACTACGGGTAAAAGATCCGAAATTGGACATCGATTATGTATTTAATTACGGGACGTTTGATCGTAACTTGACCGGGTTTGAAACTTTTATGGGAATTGCATTCGGAAAATTGAAATATGAAATTTGGGTTATTCCTTTTTCTGAATACTACGAAACAACGCGGAAAGAACACAGAAAGCTGGTTGAATATACGTTCAACTTTTCACCAGAAGAGAAAAATGCAATATTTCAAAATTTGCTTTCAATCGTCAAAAATAAAAATCAACAGTACGTATTTGATTTCTTTTCTCAAAACTGTACCACTTTTGTAAGAGACCTGATCTCCTATAATCTTGGCAAACAAATTTTACTGCCACCTGATTTAGGACAAAAAAACTACCGAGACATAAATATAAAATATACCAAAAACAAACTTTGGTACGTATTATTAATGGATTTGGTATCGGGCATAAATTTGGATCAAAAAGTACCTCCCTTCGAAAGTCTTTACGAACCTGAAGAATTGGGAAGTGCATGGTCAAAATCATTTATTATAGAAGATGATGGCGGGAAAAAACCGTTATTTTCTTCTACAACAACTTTAATTAATGGCAAAAATCTGTCCACAGAAACAAAAACACCTTTTATTTTCTCGCCACTATTTTTTAGTCTTGTTTTGCTTGTTTTAGTTTTAAGTATTTCAATTATTGAATGGAAAACAGGCAAGTATTATCGAAATTTTGATATTATCATTTTTGGATTCATCGGCTCTTTAGGGCTTCTTTTTTATTTGTTCAAATTTGCTTGTCCAAGATGGTATATTTTAATAGATTGGGATATGTTATGGCTTCATCCTTTTCATTTATTGGCAGTATTCTTTTTAATAAAATCATTAAATAAGCCCTTGAAAATCTACCATTACGTGAATGCTGCCTTACTTGCTTTTTTGATAATCGGAATATTTTTCCTTCCCCAGCATTTCAGTCCTGCAATTACGATATTAATTATTTGTCTGTTCTTTCGATCGATATCTTTTTTGCTTAAGCCAAAATTATGGTTAAAAACAAAAGAGATTCAACTCAAAAGTGTGTAGCATTATACTTCAGATTTTAGCAGAAACTAAAAAGATCAAATTTAAACATACACACTTTTGAATTGAATAATTGCTCGAAATCAATTTTCGATTTTCAGCATATTTTTCTCTTCTTTTCTAAATTGTTTCAATAATATATCAGCGCCTCCTTTCAAAAGTTGACTGTCTGCTTCAATAGTAATTATTTTCGCTTCACCCGGAAGCAGAGAAAAATAATTTTCATTTACTATCACCGGCAATACGCGTTCTTTCGTTGCACTGTTCACCAATCTTATTCGGTTGGCAAAAGCAATGACTTTTGAATTGTTCTTTATTGAAAGCTTAATTATTTCCTTGTTATTTTCCTGCTTTTTATCTATCAATTTACACGAAATCGTGGCTTCTTTCATGTTATTTAAAGCCGTAAAATCTTCGTCATGGATACCGTTTCTCCAATAAAAGTTTTCCGAAATTAAATTTCCGTGATTATCATTTAGTTTTAACTTAATAAACTGTACGGGAGATAACTCATCTTGGCTTTGCAGTTTTCCGTAAACTTCCAACTCAAACAGTGAATATCCGAAAATGGTAGCTCTCGAAATACAATTCAGTTTGATAAATCGTGCCGATACTGGTTTGATTTTTAAGGTTTCTGTACCTCCTGTAGAATTTTTTGATTTATAAACAGTTGTCCAATTATTTGCATCGTTCGATACTTGCAATTCATATTCTTTAGCATGAGCTGCTTCCCATTTCAATACCACAGATTCAATCTTTTGTTTTTTTCCTAAATCCACATAAATCCATTGTGGATCACTATATTCGCTTTCCCATCGGCTACCGCTTGCTCCGTCGGTAATAAAAGCAGCATCCATATTTTTTGTTGATGAAGAAGCAAATGCTTTTTTGCCAAATGCAAGATTTGAAGAGTTGAAATTTATGACAAATGCTTCGTTGATGTTACTTGGTTTTACATTCAAAACTGCTGATTTCCTGTACTTTGTAATTTCTTTTCCATTTAAATCATAAACGTTTACCATTGCTTTTACATTCGTCATTTCTTTGGAAGTTGTATTGATTACTTTTATGCTATTGCTCGAAGAATTCCATTGAATATGCTGATGTTCACATGCTTTCTTGGCTCCCCAATAGGCGCCGGTAGCATCATAATAATAATCGTAAGTTTGCCATACAAAGGAAGGATAAGCAGACTGACTCATCCAAATTAACAATCCGGATGCATCATTCCACATTTTGTCGTTCCAAGCTTCATACATTCCTTTCATAACCTCAATATTCAGGAGTTGGGCCTTTTCACAAAATTCCTGCAAGTTTGCAGATTCTCCAAATTCGGTGTTAACCGATCTTTTATAATTTACCGGATTGGCATTTGAAGCCTCTTTCCCAAAAAAGTGCTTGTTATAAATTGTATTGTCATCATTTTTCAGTTGCTCATCTGTTGGCAAAGGCCACAACTGATCTTGAGGCATAAATTTGATGACACTTTCATAAGCCGGAAAAGTTGCCGTTCCTATTTCGGTTCGAAAACCGTAACCATAATCCGGACCATAAGGATAAGGAGGATCATTCCATGCCAAATTGCTACCGGAAGTTTCAAAATGATGTTTTGGTGGCTGATTTCCCCACCATCCGCTTCCTGACAATCCGTCCTGATTGGAACATGATTTATATAACCGATCATTGTGATCTTGCTTTGCAATCATATCCCGCAGATAGTTATCCAATTCGGGCTTCGGATGCGTTTCATTTGCCCCACACCAAACTGCAATACACGGATGATTCCTAAATCGCCGAACTTTATCGAGTGCATTTGCTTTGAAAGCTTCCGGCTGTGCCACATCATTAAAAGCCACATACAACCAAAAGTCATCCCAAACCATTATGCCGTATTGGTCGCAGTAGTCGTAAAATTCATCATCTGTTACGCAACCCGTCCAGCAGCGAATCATGTTAAAATTCAAATCTTTGTGAAGTGATATTTTTGTTTGGTATTCATTACCATGACAGCGTAATAAATATTCCGACATTCCCCAATTTCCGCCTTTTACAAATAATTTTTGCCCATTAATATATAATGTCAATACCGGCCAACCGACTTTATTGTCGATCATTTTATATTCATATTTCCTAATACCGAATTTGATTTCCTTTTCGTCCGAAATTTTACCATCAATGATACATTTCAAATTGCAAGTGTACAGGTTTGGGTCTCCATATCCGTTTGGCCACCATAACTTTGGATTGTTTATTACCAGTTGAGAAAACTCATTTTTATCGATTGAAAAATTTGTTGTTTCACCTTTAGACAAGATGATATTTTTAATAAACGAAATGTTTCCTGGTTGAATTAAACCACTTAAAGTAACATTCTGATTTGTTGAAGACACATTTTGGATATTGGGCATGATGGATATTTCTGCAAGATCCTTACTGGGCAGCTCAGATCTCACCCACGGATCTACCATTACAACATCTCCCGTAATTTTCAGATAAACATTGCCTGTAATTCCGGCTAAACGACCCGGTACGTAAGGCATCCAGTCCCAACCTGCTGCTGCCAGATAAGTTGGACTGCTTGCTACACCAAATGCTTCTTTCGAATCTCTTCGTTTCTTTTGATCCGCATCCCAAATCAATACAGCTACTGCATTTTTCCCGGAAACATTCACAATGTCCGTAATATCAAATTTGGAACGCAACATGTGCCCGCTAACATCTTTTACAGAAGTGGGTGTCCCTGATATTTTGGTTCCATTCAAGTAAAAATCTGCAAAGCGATTCGTTCCATCGAAATTTATCCAGATTCTTTGCCCTTTCTTATAAGAAGCAGGTACTTCAAATTCAGTTCGATACCAAAAGGGACGATTGTAAAATGTTTCGTCAACTTTATAAATATTGTCCGAGAAATTTGGATCTTTCTCTTTCCCTGCCGCCACATACGAAGTAAAAACAACTCCGGGAACAATTCCTTTTACATAATCTCCAAACTGAAAGCCGGGAACAGAAATCTGATTACCGGAAAAATTGACCTCAGCTTGAGGCTTTATTTCCCAAACAATGTTCGGATTAGAACTATTCAAGAATACTATTGACGTTTGCGCTTGAATTTCATTCAGTAGAAAAACAAAAAGAAACGCAAAAAAGAGATTTATTTTTTTCATGATGTATTTTTGTTGAAATTTAAAATTCTTATGAAGAATACAATTTTTACAACCGAGTATTTTTTATAAACGAATTGATTTTGATTTTCCATGAATTATTTGTCCATTTTTGGTACTTGATTGTAGAAATTAAACTATTTTCACAAAACCAAGAATAAAGCACTTCGCAATTCCAAAATACCCTAATAATGAAGTCTTAACGCTATAAAAAAGAAAAAGGAAAGAAATCACTTTTTCTCTCCTTTTCCCCTGTTTTTCGAAATGAAATACAAATTTCGAATTCAATCGAACATATCTTTAAAACGACTGAAAAAACTCTTTTGAGCTGAGGAACTGGGTTTAAAATTACTCGACTGTTCCAGCTTTTCCATTATGGCTTTTTCCTCCTTACTCAATTTTTCGGGGATATATACGCCAATATTTATCAGCAAATCGCCGTTGCCGTATCTGTTGACATCGGGTAATCCTTTGCCCCTTAATCTCAGTACTTTACCCGGTTGTGTGCCGGCATCGATGTTAACTTTCACTTTGCCGTTAACGGTTGGAACTTCAACAGCTCCACCCAATGCTGCTTGCGGAACACTCAGCAACAAATTGTAAATCAAATCATTTCCATCGCGAATCAGTTCCGAATGAGGCTCTTCCTCTATCACCACTATCAAATCGCCATTGATTCCACCTCTGCGAGCCGCATTTCCCTTCCCGCTCAAAGTTAGCTGCATTCCTTCAGCCACACCCGCAGGAATGTTGATGGTAACTATTTCTTCGTCGTGAATAATTCCTTCTCCGTTACAGTGAATACATTTTTCCTTAATCACTTTTCCTTCCCCATGACAGGTTGGACAATCGGAAGTAGTCTGCATTTGTCCGAGAATGGTTTGCTGAACGCGCGTAACCCTTCCGGTTGCATGACACGTCGAACAGGTTACGGGCGCCGAACCTTCGGCTGCTCCGGTTCCTTGACAGTGAGAACAGGGAACATATTTCTTGACTTTTATTTTTTTCTCGACTCCTTCAGCTATTTCAGCCAATGTTAATTTGACTTTTACCCGCAAATCGGTTCCTCTTCGCATACGGGGAGCGCTGCTTCTCGATCCACCTCCAAAACCCGAAAAGCCGCCAAAATGACCGCCAAAAATATCGCCAAAGTGGGAAAAAATATCTTCCATAGTCATGCCGCCACCATAACTTCCACTCGAAGCTGAACTTCCAACTCCCGCGTGTCCATAGCGATCGTAGCGTTCACGTTTTTCAGGATCACTTAAAACTTCGTAAGCTTCAGCAGCTTCCTTGAAGTTTTCTTCAGCCTTCTTGTCGCCCGGATTCTTATCCGGATGAAACTGGATGGCTTTCTGACGGTACGCTTTCTTAATTTCTACTTCTGTGGCTGTTCGTGAAACACCTAAGATTTCGTAATAATCTCTTTTTGCCATAAAACTTAATTCTCCCTCATCCTCAACATATTTGTAAACAAAAAAAATTCAAAAAATTAAAAGGCGAATAAAATTATTCGCCTACTACGACTTTTGCATATCGAATCACCTTGTCGTTCAACGTGTAGCCTTTCGATAAACACTCAATTACTTTCCCTTTTAATTCTTCCGAAGGTGCCGGAATTTTGGATACTGCTTCGTGATATTGAGTGTTAAATTCTACATTTTCAGTAGGAATTTCCTTCACATTATTTTTGTTCAAAAAATCGACAAACTTACCGTAAATCAAATGAATTCCTTCTTTCACAGCTTCAATGTCATCGCTGGTTTCAATAGCTTTCAAAGCCCGTTCAAAGTCATCGACAAGCGGCAAAATATTCACCAACACATTTTCTCCGCCATTTTTCAGCAAATCGGCTTTTTCCTTGAGCATACGTTTGCGATAATTGTCAAACTCGGCCAACAAACGCAAATTCTTGTCTGCCAAATCTTCGCATTCTTCCCTCAATCGCTCCAACTCTTTTTCAGTATTTTCTGCTTCACTATTTTCCGATTGTGGAATTATGTTGTCTTCATTTTCCTTATGTTGTTGCTGATGTTTTTTTTCGTTTTCGGCAGATTGATTTTTTTCTGACGCTTTATTGTCCTTTTCCATTTTTTCCTCCCTTTTTTAATTGGTAAACTCTTAAGTTCAGCTAATCAATTTCTATATAACACAAAAAATCCATTCCAACTTATTTTTTCTAAATCAGAATTACAAGACAATTCTCTGATAAGTTTCTCAAAAAATTTCTCATTCTCATATTAAACAATAAGTTTGCCAATCAACTATTTTGAATATAATGTTTCTACCAAACAATGAATTAAATGACAAAATAACAGAAAAATAAAAACACATAGGGCTGATTAAGACAAAATGTACTATTTGCGATTCAACCAATTGACAAAATGAGAAGGATTGGTGTCAAAAACATAGGGTTTATTCAGAGGTTTTCCGTGATAGTCTATCATAACATAAAAAGGTTGTGCGT
>Ga0208826_1000424_pt1 | contig 45428 bp, 41 predicted proteins | sample AD_UKC115_MetaG_FD_184451 | JGI IMG/M metagenome (GOLD analysis project Ga0208826, IMG submission 184451) | Active sludge microbial communities of municipal wastewater-treating anaerobic digesters from Hong Kong - AD_UKC115_MetaG (SPAdes)... | ecosystem: Engineered > Bioreactor > Anaerobic >... | reverse complement strand
AAGCGAACGAATCTGGAAATCGGCGATATCGAGCGGCGCGCCGGTCGCACGTTCGATCGCACGCAGCATCGCGTGCACGGGGCCATCGCCGAGCGAGCCTTCGGTCTCGCCGACATTGCGACCGTCCTCGTGGCGCAGGCGAACCGAGGCCGATGCGCCACCGCCGAGATGTGATGTCACGTGCAATTGTTCGAGCGTCCATGGGCCGAGCGCGGCCGGATCCTGACCGAGCACGAGTGCATCGAGATCGGAATCGAACACTTCTTTTTTCTTGTCGGCCAACGCCTTGAAGCGCGGAAACAGTTCCTCGACCTGGGCATCGTCGACTTCGTAACCGAGCGACCGGAGCCGATCGCGCAACGCGTGCTTGCCCGAATGCTTGCCCAGCACGAGCTGGGTTTTCTCGACGCCCACGTCTTCGGGCCGCATGATCTCGTAGGTCTCGCGATTCTTCAGCATGCCGTGCTGGTGAATACCCGATTCATGCGCAAACGCGTTCTCGCCGATGATGGCCTTGTTGCGCGGAATCGTCGACCCGGTGATGTTGGCAAGCAGTCGCGCAGTCGGGAGCAACAATGGCGTGCGGATGCCTGTCTCGACCTTGAACTTGTCGGTGCGCGTGCGCAGCGCCATGACGATTTCTTCCAGCGCCGCGTTGCCCGCACGCTCGCCGATGCCGTTGATGGTGCACTCGACCTGGCGCGCACCCGCCGCCACGGCAGCAATGCTGTTGGCCACGCCGAGGCCAAGATCGTTGTGGCAATGCGAACTCAGGATCACCTTGTCGATACCGCGCACCTCGCGCTTCAGGCGCGAGAACAGCGCAAAGATTTCCTCGGGCGTTGTGTAGCCGACGGTGTCAGGAACATTCACCGTCGTCGCACCCGCTTCGATCATGGTCGACAACACATCGATCAAGAATTCCGGTTCGGTACGAATCGCATCTTCGGCCGAAAATTCGATGTCGTCGCAATATTGCCGTGCATGCCGAATCGCTCTTGCTCCGGCATCCAGCACCTGCTCGCGACTCATGTTGAGCTTGTGCTGACGGTGCAACGGGCTGGTTGCGAGGAAAATGTGAATTCGCTTCTTTTGCGCGGGTTCCAGCGCGCGTACGCACGCATCGATGTCGCCGATCTGCGCGCGCGCCAAGCCCGCGATCACCGGCCCGCGCAACTCCCTGGCGATCGCCTGCACCGCCGCGAAATCGCCGGCGGATGCTTGCGGGAACCCGGCTTCGAGCACGTCCACGCCAAGCTCGGCCAAGGCGTGCGCCATGTGCAATTTCTGCGGCTGACTCATGGAAAAGCCGGGCGATTGCTCGCCATCGCGCAAGGTGGTGTCGAAAATGCGGACGCGCTCGCGTACGGGGATTGTCTTTGCTGCGGTGCCAGGATTCATGGTCTTTCCAACTCTGAAATGTCGATGCTCGATCGCCGGCAATGCGCTTCCTGCGTGCCATCGCTCCATTCCATCGGGGCGACTACCAAAAACAAGAAACCCCGCACTCGTCGCCGGGTGCGGGGTTTCGGATTCTTCGCCTGGTGTTGCTGTTCAGACGCGCCTTAACCCGCACCCCCGGTGCTAATAAGTACGAGAGCAAGAATAAGGAGCGCGCCGCGCGCGCCGACAGCCGAGACGGAAAAACCGAAAGTCGAATTGCGTTGGCTGTTGCGCTGCGTCATGACCCAAACGTAAATGATCCAGCCGAACGTGTCAACACCTCAGCGTGGATTTTTTTGCAAAGCCGCACATACGTCGGCGAATGGCACTCTCTCAACACCTTTGGCCATTTTTACGTCTGGACGTCCACGCCACCGGCAGCGCCCACGGCGGCAACGAAGGGCGCACAACGAAAAGCCCACCGGTCGGTGGGCTTGCGTAGAGTCGAACTGAAAATTTCAGGCGAGCTGAACTGCCGAAGCCTGCGAGCCTTTCGGCCCCTCAATCACCTCGAAATGGACCTTTTGGCCCTCTTGCAGGCTGCGGAAGCCCTGCGTATTGATCGCGGAATAATGCACGAACACATCGGCACTGCCATCTTCGGGAGCGATGAAGCCGAACCCTTTGGCGTCGTTGAACCACTTCACGGTACCTGTACGCATTGGAATCCCTGCAACGAATGGACAAGGGCCAGAGCCGTCCACCACACCCCGCGCACGATCTGGCCGAACGAAATTATAACGTTGAATTCACGGAAAATGACAAGCCGACGCATGGCTCGCCCCCACCGCATCCTGGCGTGACCGGAAATTGCCGCTCAGGCCAGCAGAGCGGCGATCAGCGCGGGGATTCTGGCGGTTGCCGCGTCGAGATGGGCGAAGATTTCCGGCAAGCTGATTTCGGGAGCGGCGGCGCCTTCAGGACACCCCGCCGCCCAGTTCGCCACCACCGCAAGGCAGGCGTATTCCAGTTTCAGTTCGCGCGCGAGTACGGCTTCCGGCATGCCGGTCATGCCCACCAAATCGCAACCGTCGCGGCGCATGCGCGCGATTTCGGCACGCGTTTCCAGTCGGGGACCTTGCGTGGCGCCGTAACAACCGCCATCCACGACCACCATCCCAGCCTGCCGGGCCGATGCCAGCACTCGCCTGCGCAAATCGGCGCTGTACGGTTCGGTAAAATCGACGTGCTCGACCTTGGCATCGTCGGCATCACAGAAGCTGGCGATACGTCCGTGCGTGTAGTCGATGATTTGATCGGGCAGGACGAGCGCCTGCGGCCCCATGTCGGCGCGGATGCCGCCCACCGCATTGATGCCGAGCACTTGCCTTGCGCCAAGATGATGCAGCGTCCAGATATTCGCGCGGTAGTTGATCCGATGCGGAGCGATCGAGTGCCCGCTCGCATGCCGGGCGAGAAAAGCAACCCGCTTGCCAGCCAACTCGCCCACAACGATCGCATCCGACGCCGCGCCGTAGGGCGTTGCGACAACCTGTTTGTCGACCTTGTGCAACCCCGGAAAATCGTACAACCCGGTGCCGCCGATGATGGCGAGGTCGACGATCACAGCGCGTAGATTCCGGCCAGGTTTCGACCTTGCTCGTGAAAATCCATGCCGTAGCCGAACACGTAGCGATCCGGCACGCGCACGCCGCAGAAATCCGAGCGCAAGCCGGGCGTGGCGCGATCATGTCGCTTCTCGCACAACACCGCGATCAACACGCGTTTGGCGCCTTCGTCGATGCAGAAGTCGCGGATCGCCTTGAGCGTATGGCCTTCGTCGAAGATGTCGTCGACCAGCAATACGGTGCGCCCGGTCAGGGTCGCGCGCGGCTGCTTGACCCAGAGCAGGTCGTGGCCGCGCGTGCCGCCGCGGTAGCGCGTGGCGTGCACATAGTCGAATTCGAGATCGGCCGGAATCGCCAGGGCAAGCACGCCACCGAAAATGAGCCCGCCGTTCATCACGGTCATGAAAATCGGCACTTCGCCTTCGAGCGCGTCCTCGATTTCCTTGCCCATGGTCCGGATGCGTGCAGCGAGTTCATCGCCGGAGAACAGCAATTCGGCGGTTTTCATCGCCTCGGCAAGTCGGGGTCTGTCGGTCACGGCATCGCTCCTGGCGCGGCGTTGAGTATGCGTCCATTTTACCCACACGACGGGCAACTGCGCAGAGCCAACGCGGGCACAGTTGCCGCAAATCGCGATGCACGCATGACGCGGGTCGTTTTCCATGGCCATCCACAAACATCGCCGCGACCGCCAACACGCGTGCCATTTTTCCGGTCGCCGATCCGGACAATGGCGACAAGACGCCTATGCCGAATCGCGCTACGATGATGCGATATCGACTTGCAGAGGCTCCAAATGCGTCCGTTCCCCCTCGGTGAAGAACTCGACCTGTTGCGCGACACAGTTGCCGCATTTGCGGAAAAGGAAATCGCCCCGCGCGCGACCCAAATCGACCACGACAATGCCTTCCCGGCCGATTTGTGGAAGAAATTCGGCGAGCTCGGGCTGCTCGGCATCACCGTATCGGCGGAATACGGTGGTTCGGAGATGGGCTATCTCGCCCACTTGGTCGCGATGGAGGAAATTTCGCGCGCTTCGGGTTCGGTCGGCCTGTCCTACGGCGCACATTCGAACCTGTGTATCAACAACATCTTCCATAACGCGAACGCGGCGCAGAAGAAGAAGTTCCTGCCCAAGCTGTGCAGCGGCGAGTTCGTCGGCGCGCTGGCGATGAGCGAGCCCGGTGCCGGCTCCGATGTGGTCGGCTCGATGACCTGCCGTGCCGAGCAGAAGGGCGAGGTCTGGATCGCCAACGGCTCGAAGATGTGGATCACCAACGGCCCGGACGCGGACGTGCTGCTGGTCTACATGCGTACGGCGCATCGCCCAGCCGGGTCGCGCTGCATGACCGCCTTCCTCGTCGAAAAGGGCATGAAAGGTTTTTCCACCGCGCAGAAACTCGACAAGCTCGGCATGCGCGGCAGCAATACCTGCGAGCTCGTGTTCGACAACTGCGAAATTCCCGACGCGAACCGCGTCGGCGAGATCAACGAAGGCGTGCGCGTGCTGATGAGCGGTCTCGACACCGAGCGCCTGGTTCTGTCCGGTGGCCCTATCGGGCTGATGCAGGCGGCGCTCGACATCGCCCTGCCCTACGTGCGCGAACGCAAGCAGTTCAACGCGCCGATCGGCACGTTCGGCCTGATGCAGGGCAAGATCGCCGACATGTACACGGCATTGCAGTCGTCGCGCGCTTACGCGTACATGGTTGCGCAACAGTACGATGCCAAAGTGAAGTCACGCATCGATCCGGCCTCATGCCTGATGCATGCGTCGGAGAATGCGGTACGGGTTGCTCTGGAGGCGATCCAGACACTCGGCGGCAATGGCTACATCAACGAATACCCGACCGGGCGCATTCTGCGCGACGCCAAGCTGTACGAAATCGGCGCCGGCACGAACGAAATCCGGCGCATGCTGATCGGGCGCGAGCTGTTCCACGGCAAGTCCTGAGGGCCACACCCAATCGGGTGATTTCGACAAGCGTGGCGAGTATCGGCGCGACAAAACCATCGACATCATTCCAGTTTCGACAGAACAAATTCTCACGCCAAACAATCGCGGCGTCATCGCGACGCCGCTACCTTCGCTGGATCTCAGGGGGATCGAGTGATGAAAACAAGATTCGATTCGATTCTCGCGCGTTTCTGGCCGAAAGCCGGCGCGGCGACCGTCGCAAACGCGCAACAAAGCGATGCCGCGAAGCCCACACCGCACGCCGTCTTTTTCCGCAATCTTGCGGTTGCCGTGCTGGTGATCAAGCTCATCATCCTCTCGTTCGATCCGCACGTGCGGCTGTTCATGGGTGACTCGGCCACTTATTTGTCGAGTTCGGTGGACCACTGGACGCCGCCGGATCGCTCGTTCGTCTACCCGATGATCATCGATCTGACTGCCGGCAGCTCGCACTCGATCATCACCCTGCTGGCGATACAAACCTTGATCGGCGTCGCGACCACCTTGCTTGCCGGGTGGATTTTGCTCGGCTTCTTCGGCGTGAAACGCGGGATCGTCGCCACCGTCGTCCTTGCCCTCGTCATCGACCCGAGCCAATTGTTCTACGAGCGCATGGTCATGACCGAATCGATCAGCACGTTCGCGCTGATCGCCATGCTCGCTACCGCGCTTGCGTATCTGCGCAAAGGCAATCTCGCATGGTTGCTCGTCTGCGCAGGGCTGGGCGTCTTCCTGACCAGCCTGCGTGCGGCGATGGCTCCGTTGGCGCTTCTGCTGCCGATGACATCGGTCATGTTGAGCATCCCGCCCCGCTCCGGCGCATGGCGACGCTGGGGCATCCACTTGCTCATCGCGCTCGCGGCGACATGGGCAGGCCACACCGCGTACAAGCACTGGTATGCGGCACGGGCAGGGGGTGAGCCCGCCTACATCCGCGATGCTGGCATGTTCCGTCTCGGCCTCGTCGCCCCGTTGGTCAAGCCGGCGCATTTCGCCGGCACGGGAATCGATCCCGCGATGCTCGACGAGGTGCGTATTCCACTCGCGCAACCGCACAAACGCGAGGAACAAATCTGGTTGCCGGGCGGCTTGATCGATGTACTCAATCAACATGCTGGCGTACGTGCGCGCAGCATCGCAGACACCATCGCCAACCGCGCCATCGTCGACGATCCGATCGGCGTGCTGCGTCTGGGCCTGCTGACCGAATCCGAGTATTTCGACAGCGCGAAACGACGCGAACGTCTGTGGAGCGACCTCGGCAGCGGCCAGTTGCCGAACAAGCGCACGATCGAATTGTTGCATGATCGCTTTCACTACGACGCCTCCACCATTGCGCGAACTCCGACCATCGTCTGGTCCTATTTCTCGTTGACCGCGATGTGGCCGGTCGGCTGCCATTTCGCCCTGCCCCCGCTTGCGATCCTCCTGCTCGTGTTTTGCCCTCGAAGGCAACGCCGATTCGCCGTGCTGCTTGCTCTGGTCTGCATCGGCCTGAGCATCGGCCATATGCTTGGGGCACACATCATTTCATTCCGTTATCTGCATCCATTTTCCGTACTCGCCGTCGTTTGTGCGGGCATCCTCGCAAACGCGTTGCTGCCATGGTGGACCCGGATTGCCGCTCTGCGACGGAAAGCCCATAATCGCGGCTCGTTGCAACCTTTGATTTCGACCTGACCAAACGAGGGATTTTCCATGTCTGACATCGTCATCGTCGGCGCCAAGCGCACGGCCATCGGCTCCATGCTGGGTCAGTTCACCGGCGTCCCCACGCCCGCACTGGGCGCCGCCGCGATCAAGGCCGCGCTCGATCACGGCGGGGTGGCTGCCGATGCGGTTTCCGAAGTCGTCATGGGCTGCGTGCTGCCGGCCAACCTCGGCCAGGCTCCAGCCCGGCAAGCGGCGCTCGCCGCCGGTCTGCCGAAGTCGGCCGGCTGCACGACGATCAACAAGGTCTGCGGCTCGGGCATGAAAGCGATCATGCTGGCGCACGATCTCATCAAGGCCGGCTCGGCAACCGTCGTCGTGGCCGGCGGCATGGAGTCGATGACCAACGCACCGCACATGGTCTCGGCCCGCACCGGGCTGCGTTACGGCGAGGCCAAACTGGTCGATCACATGGCCTGGGACGGCCTGACCAATCCCTACGATGGCCAGTCGATGGGTGTGTTCGCCGAAGCGACCGCGGCCAAATACGGCTTCACGCGCGAGGCGCAGGACGCCTACACGATCGAATCGGTCAAGCGCGCGCAGGCGGCCATCGCCTCGGGCGCGTTCGTCGGCGAAATCGTTCCGGTCAAGGTCACCACACGCAAAGGCGATATCGAATTCGCCACCGACGAACAACCCGGCAAGTCCGATATCGCCAAGATCCCCACTTTGAAGGGCGCCTTCAAGAAAGACGGCACGGTCACGGCCGCCAGTTCGTCGAGCATTTCCGATGGCGCTGCCGCGACGGTGTTGATGAGCGCCGACGAAGCGAAAAAGCTCGGCCTGAAGCCGCTCGCCCGCGTCGTCGCACACGCGACCAACGCGCATGACCCCGAATGGTTCACCACTGCGCCGGTCGGCGCGATCAAAAACGTGCTCGACAAGGCGGGCTGGAAGGTCGGCGATGTCGACCTGTTCGAAGTCAACGAAGCGTTCGCGGTGGTCGCGATGGCGCCGATCAAAGACCTCGGCATTGCACACGACAAGCTCAACATCCATGGTGGAGCTTGCGCTCTGGGCCATCCGATCGGCGCCTCAGGGGCACGCCTCGTCGTCACCTTGCTCCATGCGCTCAAGCAGCGTGGCGGCAAAAAAGGCGTGGCATCGCTGTGCATCGGCGGCGGCGAGGCCACTGCGATTGCGGTGGAATTGCTGTAACCCACGAAATCCGGATATCGCAGGCTTCATTTTCATTCGCTCACGGAGATTGACCATGAAAACCAAATCGATTGTCGTTTTGACCGCTCTCACCATCGCCCTCGCCGCTTGCGGCAACGACGCTCAGCAACAGGCACAGGATGCCGCCGCTCAGGCCAAAGCCTCGGCCGAGAAAGCGGCGCAAGCTACGCAGCAAGCTGCACAGCAAGCTGCGCAAGCTACCCAGCAAGCGGCTGCTCAGGTCGGCCAGGCCGTTCAACAAGGCGCTACCGCTGCCGCCGATGGCGCCGGCAATGCCATGGATGCCAGCAAGCAAGCGGCGGCGAATGCGGCCAGTGCAACCAAAGACGCTGCAGGCAGCGCCTGGGATGCAACCAAGGATGCCGCAGGCGCCGTCGCCGACAAAACCAAGGAAATCGCCGGGGCTGCCGCAGACAAGACCCAAGAAGTCGCCGGTACCGTCGCCGGTGCCGCCAAGGCCGGCGCGCATGAAGTCGCCGAAGGCGCCAAGAATGTGGCTGGCGATGTCAAGGACGCCGCTGTCAACGCCAAGGATGCCGTCAAGGACAAAGTCGAACATCACTGAGCATGATGCGCGATCGCCCTCTCGCTCACTCGCATCGCGCGCGAGGGGGAAGCGGCGCCACAATTGCACGGGGTGATTTCAACCATTTCACCCACGCTGGTGTAAGCTTTGCGGCACGGCAGGCGCAGCCTCACGTGTCCGACTGCCATGATTGTCACGTCTCAACCACTGAAAGAGGAAACCGATCATGCTCCTGAAACACGCCATCGCCGCCGTCGCACTTGCCCTCACCTTGGGCGCATGCAGCGACAACGCCCAGCAGGCCGCCGAGGATGCCGCAGCCAAGGCCAAGGCCGCTGCCGAAGCCACCAAGGCCGCAGCTCAAGCCACTGCACAACAGGCGCAACAAGCCACACAGCAGGCGCAGCAAGCGGTCGAACAGGCCAAGGCTGGCGACATGTCCGGCGCGGCCCAGTCCGCACAACAGGCTGCGACTTCCGGCCAAGGCGCCGCCGCCAGCGCGCAAACCACGGCCGAAACGGCCAAGCAGGGTGCGCAGGATGTCAAGGATGCGGCACAACAAGCCGTAGACGCAACCAAGAAGGATGAGCAGAAGCACTGACCTGCCTCTGGTTCAGCATCGAAATCGGCCGCGCAACGCGGCCGATTTTGTTTATGCTTGCAAGCGGCTCCAGCAACGTTTCGACATCATCGCTGTTTTTAGTGCCATTGCAGAAATCTGGTGCAAGTCATGCCCGCCATCGCCTCGCAAATCGATTCCCGCGCAACCGAATTCCAGGCCAATGCCGCGCGCTTGCGCGCACTCGTCGAAGATTTGAAATTTCAACTCTCGCAGGTCGCGCAAGGCGGTGGTGAGAAAGCCCGCACCAAGCACACCGAGCGCGGCAAATTGCTGCCGCGCGAGCGCGTGCGCGCGTTGCTCGATCCCGGCTCGCCGTTTCTGGAATTTTCCCCGCTCGCCGCCCACGGCATGTACGACGACGCCGCGCCGTGCGCGGGCGTGATCGCCGGCATCGGCCGCGTGCACGGCACGGAAGTCGTCGTCGTCGCCAACGATGCCACGGTCAAAGGCGGCACGTATTTCCCGATGACCGTGAAGAAGCATCTGCGCGCGCAGGAAATCGCGCTGGAAAATCGTCTGCCGTGCATTTATCTCGTCGATTCCGGCGGTGCATTCCTGCCGCTGCAAGACGAAGTGTTTCCCGACAAAGAGCACTTCGGTCGCATCTTCTACAACCAGGCGCGCATGAGCGGCCTTGGCATTCCACAAATCGCGGTGGTGATGGGCAGCTGTACCGCCGGCGGCGCCTACGTGCCGGCGATGAGCGATGAAACCATCATCGTCAAAGAGCAAGGCACGATTTTCCTCGGCGGCCCGCCGCTGGTGAAGGCGGCGACCGGCGAAGTCGTGGATGCCGAGTCGCTCGGCGGCGCCGACGTCCACACCGGCATCTCCGGCGTCGCCGATCATTTCGCCGAAAACGACGAGCACGCGCTAGCCATCGCGCGCGACATCGTCGCCAGCCTCAATCGCAGCAAGAAATTGCCGGTGGCAATTCGGCCTTCTGCCGAACCGAAATACGCGACCGAGGAAATCTACGGCTGCGTGCCGAGCGACACGCGCAAACCGTTCGATATCCGCGAAATCATCGCGCGCATCGTCGACGGCTCGGAGTTTCACGAATTCAAGGCGCGTTACGGCAAGACGCTGGTCTGTGGATTCAGCCACATATACGGCTATCCGGTCGGCATCGTCGCCAACAACGGCATTTTGTTTCCCGAGTCCGCACTCAAGGGCGCGCATTTCATCGAGTTGTGCAACCAGCGTGACATTCCCCTCGTCTTCCTGCAAAACATCACTGGTTTCATGGTCGGAAAAAAATACGAGCATGCGGGTATCGCCAAAGATGGCGCGAAAATGGTCACCGCCGTTGCCTGCTCACATGTGCCGAAATTTACCGTGCTGATCGGCGGCAGCTTCGGTGCCGGCAACTACGCCATGTGTGGGCGCGGCTACCAGCCGCGCTTCCTGTGGATGTGGCCGAATGCGCGCATCAGCGTGATGGGCGGTGAGCAGGCTGCCAGCGTGCTCGCCACGGTGCGCCGCGACGGCATCGAAGCCGGCGGCAAGGCGTGGTCGAAAGAGGAGGAAGACGCTTTCAAGTCGCCGATTCGCGAGCAATACGAACGCCAGGGCCATCCGTATTACGCCACTGCGCGCCTGTGGGACGATGGCGTGATCGATCCCGCCGACACCCGCCGCGTGCTGGGTCTTGCGATTTCGGCGAGCTTCAATGCACCCATCGAGAAGCAACGCTACGGCGTGTTTCGCATGTAGACGATGTCCGCGCGAATCCGAACGCACGCGGAAGTGCTTTCCCCCCATCTCACGGCATGTACATGCCGCCGTTGACGTGCAGCGTTTCGCCGGTGATGTAACGGGCAGCGGGTGAGGCGAGAAAGGCCACCGCGTTGGCGATGTCGTCGGCATCGCCAAGGTGGCCCAGGGCGATGTTGGGCAGCAGCGCGTTGCGCTGGTCGTCGGTCAGGGCGCGGGTCATGTCGGTGTCGATGAAACCGGGCGCGACGACGTTGACCGTGATGCCGCGCGAGCCGATCTCGCGTGCGAGCGATTTGGAAAACGCGATGATGCCGGCCTTGGCCGCGGCATAGTTCGCCTGCCCCGGGTTGCCGGTCACGCCGACCACCGAGGCAATGCTGATGATGCGACCGCGACGCGCTTTCATCATGCCGCGCATGACGGCTTTGCTGGTGCGATAGACCGAGGTGAGATTCGTGTCGAGAATTGCCTGCCAGTCCTCGTCTTTCATGCGCATCAGCAATTGATCGCGCGTGATGCCGGCATTGTTGACGAGAAGGGTCACGTTGCCGAATTCTTTGGCGATATCCTCGATCAATGCCTCAACCGAGGCGCCATCGGTGACATCGAGCTTGCGGCCGACACCGCCGTGCACCGCGAGGCGCTCGCCGATGGCGGCGGCACCCGCGTCGCTCGTGGCCGTACCGATCACCTTCGCGCCAAGTGCGGCGAGCTTGTCGGCGATCGCCGCGCCAATGCCGCGGCTGGCGCCGGTGACGAGGGCAACGTCATCTTTCAGATTCAGGGTCATGCAGTGCTCCATTTGCGAGGAGAGAGGCGACTCGGGAAAATCAGGCTTTCCAGTCGGCAATGGTTTGTTGCAAATCCGCCGGGGCGCCGATCGCGCGACCGTCGAGCGTGCGATCGATGCGCTTGAGCAGACCGGTCAGCACCTTGCCCGGCCCGCATTCGGCGACGCGCTTGACTCCGTCGGCGGCGAGCGCGTGCACGCTTTCGGTCCAGCGCACCGGCTGGTAAAGCTGACGCGCGAGCGCGGCACGGATGGAGTCAAGCTCGGCGAACGTCTTCGCATCGGCATTCTGCACCACGGGTATCTTCGGCGCGTGCCAGACGATGCGCTCGAAGCGCTCGGCGAGGCGATCCGCCGCCTCGCGCATGAGCGCGCAATGCGACGGCACGCTGACGGCAAGTTTGATGGCTTTCTTCACGCCGAGTTCGGCAAGGCGCACGATGGCGCGATCGACCGCTTCGGTATTGCCGGCGATGACGAGTTGCCCCGGGGCATTGAAATTCGCCGGCGCAACCACCTGACCTTGGGCAACCTCGGCGCACACCTGGGCGATCTGTGCGTCATCGCCGCCAAGCACGGCGGCCATCGCGCCGACACCCGCCGGCACTGCCGCCTGCATCAGGCGGCCACGCTCGGCGACGAGCGCCGCAGCGTCGGCAAGCGACAACGTTTCGGCACACACCAGCGCCGTGTATTCGCCAAGGCTATGCCCTGCCAGCACGTCCGGCGCCACACCGCCAAGCTGCCGCCATACGCGCCACGCCGCCACACCCGCAGCAAGCAAGGCGGGTTGGGTATTTTCGGTACGGTTGAGCGCCTCGTCCGGCCCTTCCTGTGCGAGCGACCAGAGATCGACGCCAACGCTGGCCGAAGCTTCCTTGAAGGTTTCTTCGACGATACCGAATTCGCCGGCGAGGTCGGACAACATGCCGATCGCCTGCGAACCCTGGCCCGGAAAAACAAAAGCGAGGCGCGCGCGCTCGGAATCGGCATTTCGCGATGGATGAAGGCCATGTTCCAGCGCCGATTCACGTTGTTCATTCATGTCATTCGTCAACCTTCAAGCCCCTATAAATCGGGTGGAATCGAACGCCGCAATGCACGGTCTCCGGCACATTCCGCTCCTTCGATTGCGTAAGCCGCGCTCAGTAGCGCAGCAGTGCCGAACCCCAGGTAAAGCCGCCACCGAAGGCTTCGAGCAACAGCAACTGCCCGCGCCGTACCTTGCCGGAGCGCACGGCGTGATCGAGCGCCAGCGGCACCGACGCCGCCGAGGTATTGGCGTGTTTGTCGACGGTGACGATGACGCGATCCATCGGCATGTCCAGCCGCTTGGCCGTGGCCTCGATGATGCGCAGGTTGGCTTGATGCGGAATCAGCCAGTCGAGCTGGTGCCGATCGAGTTGATTGGCTTCGAGCGTTTCCTCGACCACGCGATCGAGCGTTTTGACCGCCACCTTGAACACCTCGCGGCCCTGCATCAGCACGCGCAGGCCGTGGTTTTTCTCATCGGTGAATCCGGCGGACACGCCAACCGGATTCCACAGCAACTCCTTGTAGCCGCCGTCCGCATGAATGTGACTGGACAGAATGCCCGGTTCGTCCGCGGCCTTGAGCACGACGGCGCCGGCGCCGTCGCCAAACAGCACGCAGGTCGCGCGGTCGTTCCAGTCGAGAAAACGCGACAGCGTCTCCGCGCCGATCACCAGTGCCGTCTTGGCCATGCCGGTGCGGATGAACTGGTTGGCGACGGTCAACGCGTAAATGAACCCGGAACAGGCGGCATTGACGTCGAAGGCGGCACAACCGTTCGCGCCAAGGCGATGCTGCAACAGACAGGCCGTGGAAGGAAACACAAGGTCGGGCGTAGTCGTGCCCAGCACGATCAGATCGATTTCCCGGGCATCGACGCCTGCCGCCAGCAACGCTGCCTGCGCGGCGGCGAAGGCAAGATCACCCGTGGTCTGACCCTCGGCGGCGATGTGCCGTTGACGGATACCCGTGCGCTCGGCAATCCATTCATCGGAGGTATCCACGCGCGCGGCCAGTTCCGCATTGGTGATGACCTGTTCCGGCAAGGCGCTACCGGTGCCCGCAATGCGCGCGTATTTCATGCCCATTCCCCTGTTGCGTTCAGGCACGCAAAAACCTCCGCGACAGACGCGCTGCGGCGGAGGCATGCTTACTGATGTTCATTGCCGAATCGGCAATCACGACTTGCTCGTCGCCCGCAGGCGCGAATCAATCTTCTTCGTGTACCGGCAGCTTGCTGTCGATCACCTTGCGGCCACGGTAGTAGCCGTCCTTGGTGACGTTGTGACGCAGATGAACTTCACCCGAGGTCGGATCAGTGCCGATCTGCTTGGCGCTGAGCGCGTTGTGCGCGCGGCGCATGCCACGACGGGACGGGGATTTACGGCTTTTGGCAACGGCCATGGTGTTTCTCCAGAATATATATCTACAGTTTTACGTTCTTCAGCGCCGCGAACGGATTGGGCTTGGTCGATTCGATTTCGACCGCGGCTTTCCATTCGCGCTGCATTTCCTGCGTGCCCGGCTTCACCGGGAATACCGGCAAGGCCAGAATCAATTCGTCCTCGATCGCATCGGCCGGGCGTAAACCCGCCGCATCGAGCAACAACGGCTCGTAGCCGGCCGGCAGGGCCGCCTCGTCCGCCTCGTCAACGATGAACCCCAGCTTCGCGTCGATCTCGACCGGATATTCGAATCGCTCCAACGTGCGTTGGCAAATCAGCGGCAAGACCGTCTTCGCCCGGACGCGGACGCCAGACACACTGGCCTCGTCCTTGTCGAAATCGAGTTCGTACTCGACATCGCCCGCCGTATCCGCCAAACCCTCCGCCAAACGCCTCATCGCGGACAAGGGCAAACGGCCCGCAAACGTGCGCCTCGCACTCACCATGCGCCAAGGATCGACCAATTCGGGCAAGGTGGGATTCACGGGTGCGCGATGGTAGATTCCGCAGCGCACAAAGTCAATCATTTCGCGGATATAGCCCCGACCGCGAAGCGAAATTTCGATGTGCCGAGGGCGCCGTTTCGGGTGAAAATGCGCCGATGAACTCGCGCCCCGATATCGACCTCGTCCTCGCCTCGACCTCGGCCTATCGCCGCGAACTTCTGCAGCGACTGGGCCTGCCCTTTCGTCAACAATCGCCCCACAGCGACGAGACCGCTCGCCCCGACGAGCCCGCGGGGGCCCTGGCGTCGCGGCTCGCCGCCGCCAAGGCAGCCGCGGTGGCGGCGCGCAACCCCGCCGCGCTCGTCATCGGCTCGGATCAGGTCGCTGCGTGCCCCGATGGCGTGCTTGGCAAACCCGGCAGCGTCGAGACGGCGCGCAAACAGTTGCGCGCAAGTTCCGGTCGCAACGTCCTTTTCTACACGGCGGTTTGCCTGATCGATGGCCGTTCGCAGCGCGAATTCCACGCGCTCGACACGACGACCGCCGTGTTCCGCACCCTGCGCGACGACGAAATCGAACGCTACCTCGCGCGCGAAACGCCCTTCGATTGTGCCGGCAGCTTCAAATCCGAAGGCCTCGGCATTTCGTTGTTCGACCGCATCGAAACGCAGGACCCCACAGCACTGATCGGTTTGCCGCTGATCGCCTTGTGCCGTCTGTTGCGCGAAGCGGGCATTGCGGTGCCGTGACCCACGTCTCACCTGATCGGGCGCGACTTCGACCTATACTCGCATCGTCTACCGCTCGATCAATCTCGCATGTCCATATCGCTCGCCTCGCATCCGCCGCCATCCTCCCTCGACACGGATCTTGCCGCGGCGTTGAGCGCGGCGCTCCGGCAAGTCAACCGCGTGGTATTCGGCAAGGCCGCACAGGTCAAACTGGCTTTCGCATGCGTCCTCGCCGGCGGCCATTTGTTGATCGAGGATCTCCCCGGCGTCGGCAAAACCACGCTTGCGCACGCGCTTGCCGCGACGCTCGGCCTCAGTTTCGCCCGTATCCAATTCACGGCCGATCTGCTGCCCTCGGACATTCTCGGCGTCGGCATCTACGAACGTGCCGACGGTTCGTTCAAATTTCACCCCGGGCCACTCTTCGCCCAGCTCGTGCTGGCCGACGAAATCAATCGCGCGACACCGAAGGCGCAGAGCGCACTGCTCGAAGCGATGGCCGAACATCAGGTCACGGTCGACGGCGCCACGCATTCGCTTCCGGAACCGTTCTTCGTCGTCGCCACGCAGAACCCGCTCGACCTTGCCGGTACCTTCGCCCTTCCGGACTCGCAGCTCGATCGCTTCATGCTGCGCATCGGGCTGGATTACCCCGATCACGAAGCCGAGCGCGCCTTGCTGGCGGCCGAGGACAGGCGCGAACTGATCGCGCAGCTCGCTCCCTGCCTCGATGGCGTTCGCGTCGTCGCCTTGCGCGAAGCGACGACGCGCGTGCTCGCCAGTCCCGCCCTCATCGACTACGTGCAGGCCTTGCTCGCCGCGAGCCGCCGTCACGCCGACATTCGCATCGGCCTGTCGCCGCGCGCGGGGCTCGCGCTCCTGCGTGCCGCGCGCGCATACGCCCTGATCGACGGGCGCGACTATGCCGTGCCCGAAGACGTGCAGGCCGTATTCGCCGCCGTCGCCGCACATCGCCTGACGCCCGCAGCGACGAGCGACATCACGCGCAATGACCTTGCCGCGCAGCTGCTCGCTCGGGTTCCGGTGCGCTGAGGCGCCGCCGTGCGCGCCGCACTCGTCACCGCCTGGACGCATTTGCAAAGGCTGGCAGAGCAGCGCCTGCCTGCGCTCACGCGCCTGAAACGTGCGGAAAGCCTGCCGATCCTGCTGCATCGCCGCCGCATCTATGTCGTGCCTTCACGATTCGGGCTGATTTACTCGGCGATGCTGCTGGTCATGCTGATTGGCGCGCTCAATTACGCCAACAATCCTGCCCTGCTGCTGACCTGTCTGCTCGGAGCCGCAGCGTTCCAAAGCGTGTTCGCCGGATTCCGAACGCTTGATGGTTTGCAATTGCAGTCGCTCCAGGTTGGGCCGGGGTATGCGGGCGGCGAACTGCGCATGGCGTTACGATTCGCGACCCTGTCGCCCAAGCGCGGCTTGCGCTTGCGCATGGACGGCCCGTCGGCGGCGAATGCTGCCAATGCCCCGCTCGCTTTCGACTTGGGCGTTGTCGGTGAAAGCGCGATCGAAATCGTCTTGCCCGCGCCACGACGCGGCTGGCTCGCGATCGGGCGCCTGCGCATTTGGACCGCATATCCCTATGGCCTGTTCCATGTCTGGAGTTGGCTGCATCCGGATCAGCGCGTGCTGATCTACCCGCGCATCGAGCCCAACGCACCGCCCTTGCCGCACGCCCATGGCAATACGCAAGCGCGAGCGTTGCGACGCGACGACGATGATTTCGGCGCCTTGCGCGAATATCGCAGTGGCGACCCGCGTCGGCGGATCGCGTGGAAGGCCAGCGCACGTCGGGATCACTGGCTCGTCAAGGAATTCGAAGCGCCGCGCAATCCGGAAATCGTGCTCGACTGGCATTGCCTGGATGGCCTCGATCCGGAAGCGCGAATTTCGCGCTTGAGCGCGTGGGTCGAACGCGCCGAAGGCATGCAACTGCCCTATCGCCTGACTCTGCCGCACACACGACTCGGCCCGGCGCTCGGCTCGCCCCATCGCCACGCCTGCCTGCGCGAACTGGCGCTGATGCCGGGGTACGCACCGTGAGCGGCAACCCATCGCCGCAACTCACACGCCGGCAATTCGACTTCGTCGGCGCCGCCGTATTCGCCGCCACGCTCGCGCACGCACCGCACCTGCCCTTCGTCGTCACCCTCGTGGTTGACGCCATCCTGGCTCTGGCGATGTGGCGCAAACATCGCAATCTGCCTGCGTTGGCTGGCCCGGTCAAACTCGCCCTGATCGCGATCTTCGTCCTGAGCTTGCTGATCGAATATCGCAATCCCTTCGGCCGCGAACCGGGCAGCGCACTCGCTTGCGCCATGCTCGCCTTGAAACTGCTCGAAACGCGCGCCCGTCGCGACGCACTTGCCGCCATCTGTTTCGCCAGCTTCACGCTGATGAGTGCGCTGCTATTCGACACCAGTCTCGTCTTCACCCTGACGGCCTTCCTCGGCGCCATTCTGTTGCTCGCCGCCCTGCGTGAAATCGAGTTGCCTGCCATCACCCTGCCGATGCAAACCAATTCGCTCATGGCGACGTACGGCCCCTCGCTGCGCCTTGGCGCGATGTCGCTCGCACTCGCCGCCCCGCTGGCATTGTGCGGATTCCTGTTCATTCCACGCATGCAATCGCCGCTCTGGCGCACGCCGGACGGTGCCGATGGACGCAGCGGCCTCAGCGACACGATGTCGCCCGGCTCGGTGCAGCGACTTCTGCTCGACGACAGCGCGGCATTTCGCGTCGGCTTCGACGGCGCGCTGCCGCCGCGATCGCAACTCTACTGGCGCGGCCCGGTGCTGACCGATTTCGATGGCGCAACCTGGCGTCGGCACGAATCCAACCTCCCCGCCAATGCCCTCGATTCGTTCGCAACCGGGGATACGGTCGATTACGAAATCACGCTGGAAGCCAGCGACAAACCCTGGCTATTCGCACTCGACCTGCCGATCCAGACCTCTGCCGACACGCGCCGTGACCGCGACATGAGCCTGACGCGGCGCCAGTCGACGACGGCCCCTTTGCGCTATCGCGTGCGCTCGGCCCTGCGCTATCGTCTGGATGCGAACTTGTCGCCGCAGCAACGCGAAACGGCACTCGCTCTGCCGTCGGATTTCAACCCTCGCAGCCAGCGCCTCGGCACGCAATGGCGTCACGATCTGCACGACGACGATGCCATCGTGCAGGCGGCCCTGGATTTGTTCCACGCTTCGTTCTACTACACGCTCTCGCCGCCGCCGCTCGGGCGCGATTCGGTCGACGATTTCCTGTTCGATACGAAACGCGGGTTTTGCGAGCACTATGCAGCCGCCTTCGTCGTGCTCATGCGCGCGGCCGGCATTCCGGCGCGCGTGGTCACCGGCTACCAAGGCGGCTATTTCAACCGCGTCGGCAATTATCTATTGGTGCGCCAATCCGATGCGCACGCCTGGGCGGAAGTGTGGCTTGCCGCTCGCGGCTGGACGCGCGTGGACCCGACCGCAGCGGTGAGTCCGGCGCGCGTCCAGCTTGGCGCCCAGGCGGTGGCCTCGGGCGAGCGCGCCTGGTATCGGGCCGACTGGCTGCTCGCGCTGCGCAATCAGGCCGATTTGATCGATCGTGGCTGGAACAATCTCGTCGTGCAATTCAATACGCAACGCCAGCAAGCCCTGCTCGGCCCGCTTGGCATCGAGCGCATCGATGCGACCACGCTGATCTGGCTGTTGATCGGCACCGGTTGCGTATTGTTGGCCGGCGCCACCCTGTGGACGATGCGTGCGGCACGCCAACGCGCGCTGCCGATCGACATCGCCTACGATGCGTTATGTCGCAAGCTCGCACGCATCGTCGCACCGCGCGGAGTCAACGAAGGCCCCTGCGACTACGCGGCCCGAGTGCAGGCGTCGGGCGCGCTCGGGGCGGCCCGCGCGATTGAAGTTCGCGCCCTGTTCGAGCGCTATGTCAGCCTGCGCTACGCTCGTGCGTTGGCTTCTCCTGCAGAAATACAGTCGTTCGTCCGTAGCGTGCAGCGACTGCGTTTTGCAACCCGCAACTGAACAGGTTCGTGCGCTTGCAATAGTTAACATTCCTGCTTGCCGCGGCCCGCTTAAAATGCGACGGAACGTCCTTCGCATTCGTCTTCCTGATTAGCCCCGACCCTCAGCCATGATAATTCGTCCTGATTCACATCAATCCTCAGTGGAAGCAAACAAACTCCCTCTCCCCCAACAGCTCTATCGTTGGGGGAGAGGGCTGGGGTGAGGGGGGATTTTGATCTTCGGCAATGCAGAGCGAAAAAACGCCCCCTCACCCAACCCTCTCCCCCGAGCAGGCTCGGGGGAGAGGGCTTGCTCCGCGCTGAGATTCAGCGCTAATCAGGCTCGTCTTTGCAGCGACAGTCCTGGTTTGCCCGCAATCGCGAGCGATTATCGCCAGTCTCCATCAACGAGGTGTCCCATGCGTCTTGTACTGAAAACTTCAACCTCGATGCTTGCCATCGGCGCATTCGCGCTCCTCGGTGGCTGCGCCACCATTCCCGCCCCGCTCACAGGCAACGATTTCTCCACGGCCACGCCACAGCAAGTCGTGGCGACGAACGCCGACGGCCAGCGTGTGCGCTGGGGCGGTGAAATCATTCGCGTCGACCCGCATGCCGATCGAACCTGTTTCGAAATCCTCTCGCGCGAGCTCTACGCCGACGCGCGCCCGAGCCGACGCGACAAGAGCGATGGCCGCTTCATCGCCTGCAAGCAAGGGTTTTTCGACCCCGAGGTTTACACCCGTGGACGCGATGTCACCGTCGTCGGCTCGGTGGGCGGCACCGAACGCCGCAAAGTAGGCGACTACGACTACACCTTCGCCAAAGTGGATGCCACCGAGGTTTACATGTGGCCCAAGCGCGCCGCCTACCCGCCCGGTTACACCGATCCATTCTGGGGGCCGTGTTGGGGCAACCCGTTCTGGAGTGGCCCGTACTGGGGCGGCTGCGGCGGCCTGGGCTACGGCGGCTACTGGGGCGGGCCTCCGGTCGTGATCGTGCGCCCGAACCCGCCGCCGAAATCTGGCAAGTAGCCCGCACTGCGACGCTATGCGACGCGGCAACGTCCTTCCTGTAACGTCGATTGGGCGCGCAACGGGGAGACGGAGTCATGCTCGCAGGAAAAAGGCATTCGATCATCGTGCTTGCGGCGCTGGCCGCAGGCTGTACGCCGCCGCCGTCCGCGCTGCGAGGGCGCTTCGCCGACGTACGTCCGTTGCAGGCCGCGACGGGACAGTTCGACGGCACCGACGTGCGCTGGGGTGGAGTCGTGACCGGGTTGCGCGCCATGGATCGTGGCACCTGCCTTGAGATCGCGTGGTACGCCACCGACCGCCAGACCTTGCGTCCGGCGGCCGGTGGCGGCACGAACGCCAACGGACCGTATCATCGCCTGTGGTCGAACGAAGCCTTGCTGCTTGGCGGTCGCACACAACCGCCGCGCTTTCTTGCCTGCGGCGATGGCATGGACAACCCCGACCGGTATTTTCGTGGCAGCGTGGTCAGCATCACCGGCGTGATCGCCACACCAGCCGTCTATTCGGTCGCCTCGGCGAACTGCGGCGATACGCACAATGCGACCTCCGCATCGACCGAGCCGCATGTCCTGTCGCCCGGCAGCCACATCGCCGTGTCGCCTCGAGGTGCGCCCTATACCGCCTCGGCACATCAAGAAGGCAATGATCCATGCCTTGCGCGCCTGCCGGTCGTCGAGGTTGCCGGCATCCATGTCTGGGACAAACCCTTCCCGCCGTCGGTGAATCAGCCCTGGCCCCCCGCCGCAAGTTTCGTTCCGGGGCGATGAAAACCACGCAATGCCATTCGATGCCAGGTCGGCACGAGGATAAAAACCTACGCCGCTTGGTCGGCTCGTCACAGGCGGCATCGTTCAATCGCGACAGGGCTGCCCCAGCGACTCCAGGCTAAAGCGCTCGAATTCGAGTCGCCCCGCTTCGCCTTCGTAGAAGAGGCCGAAACTGCCATCGGGCAATCGCGCCAGCACCGAATACATCGACTCGCCAGCGACGAAAAGGCGACCAGCGTTCCATGTTCGACCCTCGTCGCAGGACAGGCGCACGGTCAACTTGCGCCGTTCGTGCGCATCCGCATTGTTGCTGAACAAAAGCCAGTGCGCCTGCGCGCTATCCGGCATCGCATCCGGCGCCACGCGAATGATGTCGCCATTGTCGTGGGGATCGGGTAGCTGCGCATCCGGCTGCGCTGCGTCGAAGTGAATGCCGCCGTCCTGCGAGCGCGCCACCAGGCGCGCATGCACACGCGCATCGGACGAGCGGATGTTTTGCATGACCGTGCCGTCGGCCAACTCCACTGCTTTGCTTTCGTCGAGCCCGCCGCCGATCGGGGCGCCCATGCGCCAGGTGGCGCCGTGATCGTCGCTGTACGCATTGACGGCATTCAGTCCGTTGTCGCCGCGAAACACGTACGGCTGGATCAACCGCCCACGCGCAATACGGTCACTGGACAACTGAATGCCGTGACCGGAACCGGCGAACATGCCGGCCCATGTCGGATTTTTTATATCGGCGATCAGATCGCGCGGCCCCTGCCAGCTAAGTCCGTCGTCGTCCGACCACATGTAGCGCGGGTGCATTGTCGTGATGCTGTCGAGCGCGTTGCCCGCCTGTGCATTCGCAAGCCCCACCCCGCGCGGCGCGTAGGTAAAAAACAAGAACACCCGCCCGGTATCGCGATCCACAAGCAAGCTGCTGTCGCCCCCGCCGACACCGTTGCCGTAGTGGACGATGCGTTGCGGTGCATTCCAACTTCGACCATTGTCGAGACTGCGACGCAACAGGATATCGATGTTTCCAGGCAGGTCTTTCGAGGAGTCCCAGCGTGCATCGTAGCTGGCCAGTAACGTGCCTGCCCGGGTCACCGCCAACGCGGGAATGCGATAGGTATCGACCCCCGCCTCGCCCGCACGCGCCAGCGTGACGCGCCCCTCGGCGGCAACGTCGCGCTGCGGCGGCGATGACGAGCACGCCGCGATCGACACGATCGCAAACAACACGCTCGACTTCATCCCGGCGGCCAATGCAATGCACGACCGGCGAGCAAATGCAGATGAATGTGATACACGGTTTGCCCACCGTCCCGATTGCAATTCATCACACAGCGATAGCCGTTGTCGGCAAACCCTTCGCGTTTTGCCCACGCACTTGCGGCGAGAACCAATTTTCCAACCAGCACCGCATCGTCTGGCGCGAGGTCGTTCAAAGTAGCGACGGGGTTTTTCGGAATGAACAACACATGCACGGGCGCCTGCGGATTGATATCGCGAAACGCAAGAACGTCGTCGTCTTCGTAAACGATATCGGCCGGAATTTCACGGCGAATGATCTTGCCGAACAGCGTGTCGCCCATGGTGTTCTCCGTCAATGTTCGATGTTTTGGCGCCCACCGAAGGCATGCGCCAGGGTGCCGCGATCGATGAATTCAAGCTCGCCGCCGAGCGGCACGCCATGCGCAAGGCGTGTCGCTCGCACGCCAGCCGCGCGCGCGATCTGCCCGAGCAGATGCGCGGTCGCTTCCCCCTCGACCGTGGGGTTGGTGGCGAGAATCAATTCGCGCACTTCGCCTTCGCCAAGGCGTGTGGCGAGCAAATCGATGCCAAGCTCCTTCGGCCCCATGCCGTCGAGCGGCGAAAGCCGTCCGAGCAAAACGAAGTAGTGCCCGCGATAACCGGTGGCCTGTTCCACAGCGAGTTGATCGACCGGCGTTTCGACGACGCAGAGCAGGCTCGTGTCGCGCTGTGTGTTGGCGCAGGTGATGCAAATGCGATCCTCGCTGAAGGTGCGGCAACGCGTGCAATTGCCGATGCGATCGACGGCTGCGACGAGTTTTTCCGCCAATTTTTTCGCCCCCGCGCGATCGCGCTCGAGCACATGAAAGGCCATGCGCTGCGCCGTTTTCGCGCCCACGCCAGGCAGGCAGCGCAGCGCTTCGATGAGTTCATTCAACAGGAGCGATGACATCGTGCTTCGCGATTGCCGACATTCACACGAAATCCGATCGCTGCAGGATCGGTCGCGCGAATAGCGGCAAAGTCGTTTTCCCTCATTCGTGGCAGAGCAGTGTCGCAGGATTTCCGCACAAGGCGCGTGAAGACGACACCGAAAAACATCAGAATGGCAGCTTGAACCCCGCCGGCAAATTCAGCCCGCCGGCGACTCCGCCCATGCGTTGCTGGCTTTCCGCGGCCACCTTGTTGACGGCGTCGTTGAACGCCGCAGCGACCAGGTCTTCGGCCATCTCCGGATCGTCGATCATCATCTTGCGATCGATCGCGACGCGGCGCACTTCATGGCGACCATTCATGGTGACGTTCACCATGCCGCCGCCGGACACGCCGGTCACTTCCAGTTTGGCGATTTCGTCTTGCGCACGCTTGAGATCTTCCTGCATGCGTTGGGCTTGTTGCATCAATTGCGCCATCGGACCGCGCATGGTTATTCCTCGTATGGGTTGTTCACTTGGTCGACGCCGGTGGATCCGACTTCAACCGATCGGTTTCACGGATTCGGGAATCAAACGCGCATCGAAATCACGCATCAAGGCCTGCACGATCGGATCCTCCCCCAGCGCTCGTTCCGCCGCGATTTGGCGTGCGTCGCGCACCCGCCCGGCCGCCTCTGCCGGCGTTTCCACATTCTGCGTCGTCGCCGCTTTCTCGAAACGTATCTTGATCGCGCGACCGAGCGCGCGACCGATTTTTTCTTCCAATGCCGCAACCAGCGGCGGTGCAGCGAAGTGCTCATGCTCCGTCTTGAGCACCAGGCGTACGGCATTCTGTTCGATTGCAATCAGCGAACAATGCTGAGCCAGCGCGCCGACGGGGCCTTTGAGTCCTGCCGTTTCGATCAGCCCGCTCCAATCATCGACATCGGGCGCGGCCACACGCGGCGACGATGCAGCCGCATGGCTTTCGCGCGGTTCCGTCGACTTCAGCTCGGCTACCCCCATCCGCCCCTGCAACGGAGCCGCTTGTGCCGACGTCGATGGCGCCGCGCTGGAAGCGGCGAGCGATGCAACGGCTGTCGCACTCGCCACCACCGGCTCGGCCATTGGCTTGCGTGCCATGGACGCAGATCCCTGCCCGTCCATCTGCGCCGGCCGGAACGCCAACATGCGCAGCAACGCCATCTCGAACCCGGCGCGCATCGTCGGAGCGAGCGGCAAATCGCGTCGACCGACAATGGCCAGCTGATAGTAAAGCTGCGTTTCCTCGGGCGACAACGAGGTCGCCAATGCGGCGATACCCGCCTCATCGCTTTCATCGGCGACGGCGTAGTCGCGCACGAGTTGTTTCAATTGCACGCAATGCAATGCCACCGCGACTTCGTCCAACACTTGCGCGAAGTCGGGCGAAAATTCGGCGAGTCGATCGACTTCCGTCATCAACGCGGCACCATCGCCCGCGTGAACATGCGCGAGCAAGGCGTGTACCCGACCACGCTCGATCGTGCCGAGCATCGCGCGCACCTCGGCAGCATGCACGGCGCCCGCGCCGTAAGCGATCGCTTGATCGAGCAGCGACAATCCATCGCGCAACGAGCCGTCCGCACCGTGCGCAAGCTCGCCCAGCGCCGCCGCCTCGTAGGCAATCTGCTCGGCATCGAGGATGCGGCGCATCTGCCCCGCGATCTGTTCGGGCAGCAATCGTTTCAAGTTGAATTTGAGGCAGCGTGACAACACCGTCACCGGCAACTTCTCCGGATCGGTCGTGGCGAGCAGGAATTTGACATGTGGCGGCGGTTCTTCCAGCGTCTTCAGCAATGCGTTGAACGCCGACTTCGACAGCATGTGCACTTCGTCGATCAGATACACCTTGTAGCGACCGCGCGATGGCGCGTACTGCGCGTTCTCGATCACCTCGCGCACATCGTTCACGCTGGTGTTGCTGGCGGCGTCGATTTCGAGCAAATCCATGAACCGCCCGGCATCGATGTCGGCGCACGTCGCGCACTCACCGCAAGGGTTCGACGATTGCCCGCGCTCGCAGTTCAACGATTTGGCGAAGATACGCGCAATCGTGGTTTTGCCGACGCCGCGTGTACCGGTAAACAAGAAAGCATGATGCATGCGCCCCGAATCGAGCGCGTTGCCGAGTGCACGCACGACATGTTCCTGCCCGACCAGTTCGGAAAACTTTCGCGGCCGCCATTTGCGCGCAAGGACTTGATAAGACATGGATTGGAAACCGACGTTTGCCGTCACGTTCGACAGGCTCGGATTGTCGCAAGTTGCGAGCGTAGTAGCCAGCGCCACCGGAAAGAATTCGTTTGCTTTCGACATCACACCGACAGCGAGCGCCTTGGCGAATTCGAGAAAAATGAAATGTCGATTATCTACACACCGGCCAGCCCTGGCGACGAAACTGGAGACGGATCATTCAGTTCTTGCACTTCCCGCCGGAGATCCGCAAGCGATCTAAACGACCATAGCGATCGACTCGGTCAACGCCCGCCGGCGGAAGCTGACCAAACTCCCGTATTCGAAACCTGTTTACTCAATCTGGACATACTCATGGCTCAGTGCCCGGATGATCCATGCGGGATCATTGCCGCTCCGCGCAATCGTTGTCGTCCACGCATCGTTATTGGCATAGCGGTTGGCAAGTCTTACATTGTCTCAACCGAAAGCAGTTTCTTGAGCAGCTTGCGATGCGCTTCGCGGATGGCGGAGATGTCGTCTCGTACCGTGTGGTCGTTGCCTTCGAAAATCAGGTGCAGGAAGAGCGCATGCAACATCGGCGCGAAGGCGAGGCGGATCTCCGCAGACATCTCACCCGACCTCATTTTGCCATTCGCAACGCGTTCATCGGCGCGGCGCTGGAACTCCACGATGTAGGGTTTGACGACGTCGCGCCGCCATTGCGCAATCAGGCGTGGCAAACGGGCGCCCTCGGTGATCACGATGCGCAACATCGACAGAATTTTGTGCTCGGCGATCAGGCCGTAGGAGACATCGACCCAGCGGTCGATGGCCGCGTCGTCCATCGGCTGGTCGGAACTCATCCATTGTTCCCACTTCGGCGTGAGCACCTCGCTGAGCAACGCGCGCAGAATCGCCTGTTTGCTGTGATAGTGGGCGTACAGGCCCGATTGCGACAGGCCAGCACGCCGGGCGATCTTTCCGGTGCTGGTGCCTCCGAACCCATGTGTGCCGAACTCGATCAGCGCCGCGTCGAGGATCAGTCGCTTGCGCGCTTCGGGCGTCAGGCGCTCGCGCTTCTTGCGCTGCGCGGCGCGCGCGCGGGTGGGTTTCCGGGTTTTTTGCGTCATACGGGTGTCTCGCAATGAGATCAGCATGCCCGCGGCGCGGATCATCTGAAGCGGCGCGCTGCCGGGTACGGCGCCGACATACCGGATACTAACACTCGATCTATCGTTAGTGTAGTATACTGACCACATGTTAACGATAGAACTATCGGTAATGCAGTTTGCCAGCCAACCGGCACACCGGGAGATCCGGGGCATGACTTGCACTTTGCGACTTCATCGCCATCGATCCTGCCGGAGAAGCCCGCAATGACCGCCCGCTTGCCTCCCCCATCATTCAATCCGGTTTCCACCCTCCAAGGCCACCCGCTGATGAAATCTCCTTCCGTTTCCAGAAAGCGCCTCCTGCCCGCCATCGTCGTTGCCGCCGTCGCTGGCCTGGCGTGGTATGGCTGGTCGAAGTACACCAACCGCGGCCCGGGCGAGGGCTTCATCAGCGGCAACGGACGGATCGAAGCCACCGAGGTCGACATCTCCACGAAAACCGCCGGACGCCTGCACGACGTGCTCGTCAAGGAAGGCGAGTTCATCAGGGCCGGGCAGCCGCTCGCGGACATGGACACGACCACGCTGAAGGCGCAGCGCGATGAAGCCGTCGCCAACCTCAACCAGGCCAAGGCAGCAGTGCAGACCGCCGAGTCCCAGGCCTCCCAGCGCCGCAGCGAACTCGAATCCGCGCGAGCCCAGGTCGCTGCAAGGGCCGCGGAACGCGACGCCGCACGCAAGCAGTTCGCGCGCACGCAGAACCTGGCGGGCAAAGGCATGGTCTCGCAGCAGGCGCTCGACGATGCCCGTGCCAGCACCGACAGCAAGCAGGCTGCCGTCGCCTCTGCCAATGCACAGGTCGCCGCTGCGCAAGCGGCGATAGACACCGCCATGTCGCAGGTGACGAGTTCGCACTCGAGCGTGGATGCGGCCGCGGCAACCATCGCACGCATCGACGCCGACATCGCCGACGCCGTGCTCAAAGCGCCACGCGACGGCCGCGTGCAGGTGCGCGTGGCCCAGCCCGGCGAAGTGCTTGCCGCCGGCGGACGCGTGCTCAACCTGCTCGACTTGTCTGACGTCTACATGACCTTTTTCGTGCCCGAAGTCGCGGCCGGCCGCATCGCAATGGGCAGCCAGGCGCGGATCGTGCTGGACGCGGCGCCCGGTACGGTGATTCCCGCAACGGTCTCTTTCGTGGCCAGCCAGGCGCAATTCACGCCGAAGACCGTGGAAACAGCGAGCGAACGGCAGAAGCTGATGTTTCGCGTGCGTGCGCAGATTCCGCCCGACCTGCTCAAGCGCTACATCGAGCGGGTCAAGACCGGCATGCCCGGTGTGGCGTGGCTCAAGCTCGACGCAGATGCGCAGTGGCCGGCGACGCTGCAGGTGTCGCCCGCGTTGCTGCAGGCGGCAAACAAGGAATAGGTCATGGCCGCCGCAACTCCACCGCCGGTCGTGCGCGTGCGGGACCTGCGCCTGCGCTACGGCAAAGTCGAGGCGCTGGCAGGCATCGATCTGGAGATCCCGTCCGGGTGCATGATCGGCCTGATCGGCCCGGACGGGGTCGGCAAGTCCAGCCTGCTGTCGCTCATCGCCGGCGCACGCAAGGTGCAGGACGGCAGCATCGAGGTGCTCGGCGGCGACATGCGCGAACGCCGCCATCGCGACGCGGTCTGCCCGCGCATCGCCTACATGCCGCAGGGCCTGGGCCGCAACCTGTATCCGACCCTGTCGGTGGAGGAGAACCTGCAGTTCTTCGCGCGCCTGTTCGGCCACAACGCCGCCGAGCGCCGCCGCCGCATCGACGAGCTTACCGACGCCACCGGCCTGCGAAAATTCCTCGCGCGCCCGGCGGGCAAGCTCTCCGGCGGCATGAAGCAGAAGCTCGGCCTGTGCTGCGCGCTGATCCACGATCCGGACCTGTTGATCCTCGACGAGCCGACCACCGGCGTCGATCCGCTGGCACGCGCGCAGTTCTGGGACCTGATCAACAGCATTCGCCGCGACCGCCCGGGCATGAGCGTGATGGTGGCCACCGCCTACATGGACGAGGCCCAGCGCTTCGACTGGCTGGTGGCGATAGACGCCGGCAAGGTGCTGGCCACCGGCACCTCGCAGGAACTGTTCCAACGCACCGGCACCGATGCGCTGGAGGCGGCCTTCATCGCCCTGTTGCCGGAGGAGAAGAAGCGCGGCTACGCGCCGGTGGTGATCCCGCCGCTGCAGGCGGGCGCGGACGACATCGCGATCGAGGCCAAGGGCCTGACCATGCGCTTCGGCGATTTCGTCGCCGTCGACCACGTCAGTTTCCGCATCCGCCGCGGCGAGATCTTCGGCTTCCTCGGCTCCAACGGCTGCGGCAAGACCACCACGATGAAGATGCTGACCGGCCTGCTCGAAGCGAGCGAGGGCGAAGCCTGGCTGTTCGGCCAGGAGGTCGACCCGAAAGACATCGACAGCCGCCGTCGCGTCGGCTACATGTCGCAGGCGTTCTCGCTGTACAGCGAGCTCACCGTCGCGCAGAACCTGGTGCTGCACGCGCGCCTGTTCGACGTGGCCGAGGCCGAGATCCCGCAGCGCGTGCAGGAGATGGCCGAACGCTTCGACCTCACCGGCAACATGGACAGCCTGCCCGACAGCATGCCGCTGGGCATGCGCCAGCGGCTGTCGCTGGCGGTCGCGATGGTGCACAAACCCGAACTGCTGATCCTCGACGAGCCGACCTCGGGCGTGGACCCGGTGGCGCGCGACGCATTCTGGCGATTGCTGATCGAGCTGTCGCGCCGCGACATGGTGACGATCTTCATCTCCACCCACTTCATGAACGAGGCCGAGCGCTGCGACCGCATGTCGATGATGCACGCGGGCAAGGTGCTCGACAGCGACGCCCCTGCGGCGCTGGTGAAAAAACGCGGCGCAAAGACGCTCGAAGAAGCCTTCATCGGCTATCTCATCGATGCCGGTGGCGGCACGCCGCAGGAAAGCCGGGGCGCCGACGGTGGTGCGCCGATGCCCGCGGCCGATGCCGCGGCGCCCGCGCATCGCCGGCGCGCGCGTTTCAGCCTGCAGCGCCTCGTCAGTTATCTGTGGCGCGAGGCGCTGGAGCTGCAGCGCGACCCGATCCGCCTGACGCTGGCGCTGGGCGGCTCGATCCTCTTGATGTTCGTGATCGGCTTCGGCATCAGCATGGACGTGCAGGATCTGCGCTACGCCGTGCTCGACCGCGACCACACCACGCTCAGCCGCGATTACGCGCTGCAGTTGTCGGGCTCGCGCTATTTCATCGAGCGTCCGGCGATCACCGACTACGCCGACCTCGACCGCCGCATGCGCAGCGGCGAGCTGTCGCTGGCAATCGAGATCCCGCCTGGCTTCGAGCGCGACGTGCTGCGCGGCAGCCCGGTGCAGATCGGCGCCTGGGTCGATGGCGCCATGCCCACCCGCGCCGAAACCGTGCAGGGCTACGTGCAGGGCATGCACCAGACCTGGCTGGCCGAGCAGGCGGCGGCGCGCGGCATCGGCGTCGCGGCCAGCGCCAGCGTCGAGACGCGCTTCCGCTACAACCCCGACGTCAAGAGCCTGCCGGCGATGGTGCCGGCGGTGATCCCGATCCTGCTGCTGATGCTGCCGGCGATGCTGACTGCGCTGGCGGTGGTGCGCGAGAAGGAAACCGGCTCGATCACCAACCTCTACGTCACGCCGGTGACGCGCAGCGAGTTCCTGCTCGGCAAGCAGCTGCCCTACGTCGCGCTGGCGATGGTCAATTTCCTCCTGATGTCGCTGCTGGCGGTGACCGTGTTCGGCGTACCGATCAAGGGCAGCTTCCTGGCGCTGGCGCTAGCGGCGCTGGTGTTCGGCTTCGCATCGACCGGCATGGGCCTGCTGGCTTCGTCGGTCACCAAGAGCCAGATCGCGGCGATGTTCATCGCGATGATCGGCACCATCATCCCGGCCACCCAGTTCTCCGGCTTGATCGATCCGGTGTCCTCGCTGGAAGGCGCCGGCAAGTTCATCGGGCAGATTTACCCGGCCACCTACATGGTCAACATCAGCCGCGGCGTGTTCAACAAGGCGCTGGGTTTCTCCGACCTGTCCGGGTCGCTGTGGCCGATGCTGCTGTCGGTGCCGGTGATCCTCGGCCTCGCCGTCGCGTTGCTGAAGAAGCAGGAGCGCTGAGATGAACCATAGCCGGACGATCACGCGCCACCTTGCCAACATCTTTCGGCTCGGGGTCAAGGAGCTGTGGAGCCTCGCGCGCGATCCGATGTTGCTGTTGCTGATCCTCTACGTATTCACCTTCGCGGTCTATACCTCGGCCACGGCGATGCCGGACACCCTGCACAAGACCCCGATCGCAATCGTGGACGAGGACGACTCGCCGCTGTCGCAACGCATCGACTCGGCGTTCTACCCGCCGCAGTTCCTCACGCCGCGGATGATTTCCATGCCCGAGGTCGACCCGGGCATGGACGCGGGACTGTATACCTTCGCCCTGCACATCCCGCAGGGTTTCCAGCGCGACGTGCTGGCCGGGCGCGCGCCGCAGATCCAGCTCAACGTCGACGCCACGCGCATGAGCCAGGCCTTCACCGGCAGCGGCAGCGTGCAGCAGATCGTGCTGGGCGAGGCCAACGAATTCGTGCAGCGCGAGCGCGGCGCGACCGCGCTGCCGGTCGATCTCGCACTGCGCGCGCGCTTCAACCCGGCGTTGGAGAAAGGCTGGTTCGGTGCCCTGAACAGCATCATCAACCAGATCACCATGCTGTCGATCATCCTGACCGGCGCGGCGCTGATCCGCGAACGCGAGCACGGCACCATCGAGCACCTGCTGGTGATGCCGGTCAACCCGACCGAAATCATGCTGTCCAAGATCTGGTCGATGGGCCTGGTGGTGCTGCTGGCCGCGGCGCTGTCGCTGAACCTGGTGGTACGCGGGCTGCTGCACGTGCCGGTGGAAGGCTCGCTGCCGCTGTTCTTCGCCGGTGCCGCGCTGTGCCTGTTCGCCACCACCTCGATGGGCATCTTCCTGGCGACGCTGGCGCGCAATATGCCGCAGTTCGGCATGTTGATGGTGCTGACCATCATCCCGTTGCAGATGCTCTCGGGCGGGGCCACGCCGCGCGAAAGCATGCCCGAGCTGGTGCAGAACATCATGCTCGCCGCGCCGACCACGCACTTCGTCGAGATCGGCCAGGCGATCCTGTTCCGCGGCGCCGGCATCGGCGTCGTGTGGCCGCAATTCGCCGCGCTGGCGCTGATCGGCGGACTGCTGTTCGCGCTCTCGCTGGCGCGCTTCCGCAAGACCATCGCGCAGATGGCCTGAGTCGATGCCGGCGATATCCATTCCCTTCATGCAAGCAGGAGACTTCAGATGAACAAGACCATGAAAGCGGCCGTCGTACGGGCCTTCGGCCAGCCCCTGACCATCGATGAAGTGCCCGTGCCGCGCCCGGCCGCGGGCGACGTGCTGGTGAAGATCGAGGCCTGCGGCGTCTGCCACACCGACCTGCACGCCGCCGAAGGCGACTGGCCGGTGAAGCCGAATCCGCCGTTCATTCCCGGCCACGAGGGCGTGGGCTTCGTCGCCGCCGTCGGCGCCGGCGTCACTCATGTCAAGGAAGGCGACCGCGTCGGCATTCCGTGGCTGTATTCGGCCTGCGGCTATTGCGAGCATTGCCTCGGCGGCTGGGAAACCCTGTGCGAGAGCCAGCAGAACGCGGGCTACTCGGTCAACGGCGGTTTCGCCGAATACGCGATCGGCAACGCCAACTATGTCGGCCATCTGCCCGCGAACATCGGATTCGTCGAGATCGCGCCGGTGCTGTGCGCGGGAGTGACCGTGTACAAGGGCCTGAAGATGACCGACACCCAGCCCGGCGACTGGGTGGTGATCTCGGGCATCGGCGGCCTCGGCCACATGGCGGTGCAGTACGCCAGGGCAATGGGCCGAAACGTGGCCGCGGTCGACGTGGACGATGCCAAGCTCGCGCTCGCCCGGCGGCTGGGCGCCACCGTCACGGTGAATGCGCGCAACACCGATCCGGCCGCGTACCTCAAGAAGGAGATCGGCGGCGGCCACGGCGCGCTGGTCACCGCAGTCTCGCCCAAGGCCTTCGAGCAGGCGCTGGGCATGGTGCGTCGCGGCGGCACCGTGTCGCTGGTCGGCCTGCCGCCGGGCCAGTTCCCGCTGGACATTTTCGGCATGGTGCTGAACGGCATCACCGTGCGCGGCTCGATCGTCGGCTCGCGTCTGGACCTCGCCGAAGCGCTGGCCTTCGCCGAGCAGGCCAAGGTCGCCGCCACCGTCGCCAGCGACCGCCTGGAAAACATCAACGACATCTTCGCGCGCATGCACGCGGGCACGATCGAGGGCCGCATCGTGCTCGACATGAGCACCTGACGTTTGCAAGGAGGATCCCATGTCCAGAATCCTGCCCACGCCCCAGGACACTCTCGCGTACTTCACCGACGCCTGGCAACGCGGCATGCTGTATGCCGACGTCATGCGCGAACGCGGCAACCAGTACCGCGCACACCTGCAGGAAGCTGCGCCCAACGTGCTCAACTTCAAGGCCGAGCTGGTGATGCGCGGCGACACGCTGCCGCGCCCGGTCAACTACGGACTGGTGCGCATCCAGCCCGCCGACGGCGTGGCCATGGATGCCACCCGCCGCCCCTTCGTCATCGTCGATCCGCGCGCCGGCCACGGTCCCGGCATCGGTGGTTTCAAGCCCGACAGCGAAATCGGCGCGGCGCTCGCCGCCGGCCACCCGTGTTACTACGTCGGCTTCACGCCCGACCCGGTGCCCGGGCAGACGGTCGAGGATGTGATGCGTGCCGAAGCGGCGTTTCTGCGCAAGATCATCGCGCTGCATCCCGATGCACAAGGCAAGCCGGCGGTGATCGGCAACTGCCAGGCGGGTTGGCAGATCATGATGGCCGCCGCCGTGTGGCCCGAATTGTTCGGTCCGATCATCCTCGCCGGCACGCCACTGTCGTACTGGGCCGGCTGGCGCGGCAAGAACCCGATGCGCTATGGCGGCGGACTGACGGGCGGCAGCTGGCTGACCGCGCTGGCCAGCGACCTGGGTGGCGGCAAATTCGACGGTGCCTGGCTGGTGCAGAACTTCGAGAACCTCAACCCGGCCAACACGCTGTGGGAAAAGCAGCACCACATGTACGCCAATGTCGACACCGAAGGCCCGCGCTACCTCGGCTTCGAAAAGTACTGGGGCGGCCACGTCTGCCTCAACGACGTGGAGATGCAGACCATCGTCGACGACCTGTTCATCGGCAACAAGCTCAGCTCGGCGCAACTGGTGACCAGCGACGGCGTGCGCATCGACCTGCGCAACATCAGCTCGCCGATCGTGGTGTTCTGCTCCTACGGCGACAACATCACACCGCCGCCGCAGGCGCTGGGCTGGATCACCGACCTGTATCGCAGCGACGACGAATTGCTCGGCCACAACCAGACCATCGCCTGGGCGACGCACAAGAGCATTGGCCACCTGGGCATTTTCGTTTCTGGTGCCGTCGGTCGCAAGGAACACGCCAAGTTCACCAACAACATTGACCTGATCGACATGTTGCCCGCCGGCCTGTTCGAACTCAGCGTCGACGACAAGCAGCCGGACATGGCACATGCCGAGACCGTGCCCGGCGACTACCTGATGACCGTGCATCAGCGCTCGCTGGACGACGTACGCGCGATCGTCGCCCCGAATCCGGAGGAAGTGGCCGCGAGCGACCGGCGCTTCGCCGCGGCGGCGCAAGTCTCGCAGATCAACCTGGCGTTGTATCGCCGCTACCTGCAATCCTGGGTGCGCGGCGCCGTCACCCCGCAAATGGCCGATGCCATGCGCGCCTGGCACCCGCTGCGCATCGGCTACGATATGTGGTCCGATCGCAACCTGCTCGCACCTGCGGTCGCGCGCCAGGCCGAGGCGGTGCGCGCGCACCGCAAGCCCATGGCCGCCGACAACCCGTGGTGGACCTGGCAGGAAACGTGTTCGGACGCGATCGCCGCCTCGCTGAAGGCATTCGGCGACTGGCGTGACGCCGCCGAGGAGAAAACCTTCGAGGCGATCTACGGCCATCCGCTGGTGCAGGCGTTGGCGGGCCAGGCCGACCCAGCGGCGCCAGCGCAGCCACACCCCGGCGACACGCCCGAGCATCATGCGTGGATGACGCAGCGACTGGCCAGGCTGCGCGCGACGATCGACCAAGGCGGCCTGCCGGAAGCGACGGTGCGCGCGCTGATGTACGTGTTGCAGCCGCGGCGCGAAGCGGACGAACGCCAGTATCGTCGCGCGTTGCATGTCCGCCAGAGCGACCTTACGGCCAGGCTCGACATCGACGATGCCCGCAGCCTGGTGCGCCGGCAGGCGCTGCTGATGCGCGTTGCCGGCGACGCGGCGATCGCCGCATTGCCCACCCTGCTGGCGCGCGAACCGGCCGCACGCATCCGTGCCGCCATGCAACACCTGCACGCGGTGCTGACGGCCGGCGAGCCTGTGCATGGCGAAGAGCGCAAGCGCCTGCAGGCGATGCGCCGGATTTTCGACAAGGCCGCCGGAACCGGCCGCTCTGCGCCGCGGGGTCGCGCAGCCCATCCAACCAAGACGGGAGCCAAGCCATGAACAGTCCAGCCATTGCCACCACGGATGCCGCCGAACGCTCCAGCCTGCGCGGCGTCGAGCGCCTGATCGCGCACGTGCGCAGCATGCAAGCGGTGCGGATGGCCGTGGTGCATCCGTGCGACGCGCTCAGCCTCGGCGGCGCGATCGACGCGCGCGATGCCGGGATCATCACGCCGGTGCTGGTCGCGCCCGCGGCGAAATTGCGCCAGGTCGCGGCAGATGCCGGCATCGACATCGCCGGTTGCGAAATCGTCGATGCGCCGCACAGCCATGGCGCCGCCGCGATCGCCGCGCAAATGGCCAGCAAGGGTGACGTGCAGGCGCTGATGAAGGGCAGCCTGCACAGCGACGAATTGTTGAGCGCCATCCTTGCGCCGGACGCCGGCCTGCGCACCGAACGCCGCCTGACGCACTGCTTCATCATGCACACCACCAGCTACCCGCGCCCCTTCATCATCACCGATGCCGCGATCAACATCGCGCCGACACTGGAGCAGAAAGCCGACATCGTGCGCAACGCGATCGACCTCGCGCATGTGATCGGCGTGGCCGAACCCCGGGTCGCGATTCTGGCGGCGGTGGAAACGGTGAACCCGAAAATGCCGGCGACGCTGGATGCCGCCGCACTGTGCAAGATGGCCGACCGCGGCCAGATCAGCGGCGGCGTGCTCGACGGACCGCTGGCCTTCGACAACGCCGTGTCGCCGGAGGCCGCGCGCGTCAAGGGCATCCGCTCCGCCGTGGCGGGTTACGCCGACGTGCTGGTGGTACCCGACCTGGAAAGCGGCAACATGCTGGCCAAGCAGCTCGAATACCTGGGCGGCGCCGCCAGCGCCGGCATCGTGATGGGCGCACGCGTGCCGATCGTGCTGACCAGCCGCTCCGATTCGCGGCAGACCAGGCTCGCGTCCTGCGCGATCGCCTTGATGCTGGCCCAGCACCGCCGCGTCTCGCCGCCATGATCGGCGATGACGCCGACTCCCGGACACGGAGCACCATCCCGATGCCAAACCAAGTCATCCTCGCCCTCAACTGCGGCTCGTCCAGCATCAAGTTCGCGGTGTTCGATGCCAGTGCCGACCCGTTGCCACGCCAACCGCTGTGGAGCGGCAAGGTCGGCGGCATCGGTGGCCCGACGCCGCAATACGATGAAACCGGCCGTTCGCCGCAAAACGTGGACCTGGACGCCGAACACCCGACCACGGCGGCGCTGCAGGTGATCCGCGAGCGCGTGGCGCAGCGGCTGCAAGGACGCGGCATCGCCGGCGTGGTGCATCGCGTCGTGCACGGCGGACTGCATTACTTCGCGCCGGTCCGCGTCACGCAGAACGTCATTGATGACCTGCGCCGCTACATCCCGCTCGCGCCGTTGCACCAGCCATTCCCGCTCAAGGCAATGAGCCTCCTGCTGGAACAATTTCCGCAACTGCCGCAGGTGGCGTGCTTCGATACCGCATTCCATCGCAGCGCCGAAACGATCGAGCAGATGTTCGCACTGCCATGGCCGGCCTGGGAACACGGCGTGCGCCGCTACGGCTTCCACGGCCTATCCTATGAATACATGCGCCATGCGCTGCCCGAGCGCCATGGTGAAATCGCGCGCGGCCGCACCCTCGTGTGCCATCTGGGCAGCGGCGCCAGCCTGTGTGCGATGCGCGACCTCCGCAGCGTGTCCACGACAATGGGATTCTCCGCGCTCGACGGCCTGGTCATGGGCACGCGCTGCGGCACGCTCGACCCGGGCGCGGTGATCTACCTCATGCAGATCCAGAAGCTGTCGCTCGATGCGGTGGCGCACATGCTCTACCACGATAGCGGACTGCTCGGCGTGTCCGGGATTTCCGCCGAACCGCGCGTGCTCGTGCAACATGAAGCCGACGCGGGCGACACGGGCGAACGCGCGCGACTGGCGCTGGCGTTGTACGTGCGCCGCATCGTGCGCGAGATCGGCGCGTTGACCGCCGTGCTCGGCGGGCTGGACCTGCTGGTCTTCACCGCGGGCGTCGGCGAGCACTGTGCCTTCGTGCGTGAACGCGTGTGCAGCGAATTGCGATTCCTTGGCGTCAGTCTGGATACCGCCGCAAACGCGGCCAATGCAATGGTGATCTCCGACGCCGCCAGCACCGTGCGCGTTGGCGTGGAACCCACCAACGAGGAATGGATGGCCGCAAGACACGCGCAGCGGCTGCTGTCACTCAAACAAGAAACCGCTTGATCGCGCGCGAAATACGCTCCAGAGTGCGCCACCCGGCAGTCTGTCAAACGTTGCGCGCGCAAACCTGACCTTTGCGCTGCGGTTACCCGCTCACTCGTCGCCCGGCAGCGGCAGCCAGTCCGCCGCACTGCCGATCAGCGTACGTGCGTCTGGACGGCCCGAGCCTAGATCGCAAGCTTTTTGTCGAGCAGACTTGGATCGAACAACTGGCGAGAGAGTCTCATCGCTGCAACCACACCAAATCAGCATGCCGTCATGGCCTGGCACGGCAACGTTGCGAATGGAACGATGTGCGCTTTCGTACTGACGCGCGGCGCAAGCTTTACGGGGTTCGATGACGCAGGGCATCGACCAGCAACGTGAATGCGGGCGATGCCTGGCGGCGGCTCGGGTAGTACAGGTGATGGCCCGAAAACGGCGGGCACCAGTCCTGCAGGACGCGTTGCAGACGGCCGCGTTCGATATGCGGTTTGGCGACGTCTTCGAGCACATACGCGAGGCCCACGCCCGCCAGCGCCGCGTTGAGCATCGCGCCCGGATGATTGGAGACGAACTGGCCGTCGACGCGCACGTTCAACTTGCGCCGACCTTTTTCGAACTCCCACGCGTACAGGCTGCCACGCGTGGGCAGGCGCAGGTTGATGCAGTTGTGCGCGGTCAGGTCCTGCGGCTGCTTCGGTCGTGCGTGCTTCGCAAAATACGCGGGCGCGCCGACCACGGCCATGCGCAGATCCGGGCCGATGCGCACCGCGATCATGTCTTTGGCCACTTGTTCGCCATCGCGCACACCGGCATCGAAGCCTTCGGCGACGATATCCACCAGCCGGTTGTCGATGTCGATCTCGACCTTGATGTCCGGATAGCGCCGTAGCAACACCGCGAGCTTGGGGAGCAGGATCACATTGGCCGCGTAATCGGTGGCCGAGATGCGGATCGTACCGGCAGGTTTCGCGCGCAATTCGCCCAACGCCGCCAGCTCCGCATCGATGCCGTCGAAGTGCGGCCCCATCGATTGCTGCAGGCGCTCACCGGCTTCGGTCGGCGCGACGCTGCGGGTCGTACGGTTGAGCAGGCGCACGCCGAGCCGCGACTCCAGTCCGCGCAGACTGTGGCTGAGCGCGGATTGCGACACGCCCAGCTTCGCCGCGGCTTTGGTGAAGCTGCGCGCGCGTGCAACGGCAAGGAAGGCCAGCAAGTCGTTGATGTCGGTCCGTGGCATTCATGAATCCAATTCATGGGTTCATGCGCTTTATACCACTTAATCGCAGCGCGGCGGAGTGTCAGGATACACAGCGAGGCAAGACGACATCCGGCAACGAGAGGGTTTTCCATGCACATCCAGCGCAATGGTTCGCACCCTTCCAGCAAGGGCCCGGCGGAAAACTTCACCGGCAGCGTGCGCATCGACGCGCCGTTCCAGATGGAAGCGCCTGCACGCACCGGCGGCGCCTTGGTCACGTTCGAGCCGGGTGCGCGCAGCAACTGGCACACCCATCCGCTCGGCCAGACCCTGATCGTCATCTCCGGCCTGGGCTGGCATCAATGCGAAGGCGAGCCGAAAGAGGAAATCCGCCCGGGCGATGTGGTCATCTGCCCGCCCGGCAAGCGGCACTGGCACGGCGCCACGGCCAGCACCGCGATGTCGCATATCGCCATCGTGGAACGCGACGCGAATGGCAAGAACGTCGAGTGGATGGAGCCGGTCACCGACGCGCAATACCAGTCATGAAATCAGAGGCAACGAAAATGCAGACACGCAAACTTGGCAATACACTCGAAGTGTCCACGCTCGGCTTCGGCTGCATGGGCATCAGCCAGAGCTACGGCACGCCGCTGTCGAAGACGGACGGCATCAAGCTGGTCCGCGACGCCGTGGATCGCGGCGTGACCTTCTTCGACACCGCGGAAGTGTACGGCCCATTCGCCAACGAGGAAGTGGTGGGCGAGGCGCTGGCGCCGGTGCGCGAGCGGGTGGTGATCGCCACCAAGTTCGGTTTCGACATCGACTTTGAAACGCGCGAGAACCGCGGCGTGTGCAGCCGGCCGGCGCGCATCCGCCAGGCCGTTGAGGGTTCGCTGAAACGCTTGCGCATCGAGACGATCGATCTGCTTTACCAGCATCGCGTGGATCCGAATGTACCGATCGAGGACGCGGCCGGCACGGTCAAGGATCTGATCGCCGAGGGCAAGGTCAAACACTTCGGCATGTCCGAGCCCGGCGTCGCCACGCTGCGTCGCGCCCACGCGGTGCAGCCGGTCACCACGCTGCAGAACGAATACTCCCTGTGGACGCGCGGTGTGGAGACCAACGGCATCCTCGCCGCCTGCGATGAGCTTGGCATTGGTCTGGTGCCCTACAGCCCACTCGGCCGGGGCTTCCTCACCGGCGCGATGAGCCGGGACACCACGTTTGACGAAGGCGATTTCCGCCGTGCCTCACCGCGCTACGCGCCCGCCGCGATGGCGAAGAACCAGGCGCTGGTGGACTTGTTGCGGAAGGTCGCCGACGCGAAAGGCGCAACCCCGGCGCAGATCGCGCTGGCCTGGCTGCTGGCGCAGCGGTCGTACATCGTGCCGATTCCGGGCACCACCAAGCTGCACCGGCTGGAAGAAAACCTCGGCGCGGCCAGCGTCGAACTCTCCGCCATCGACCTGCGCGAGATCGAGCAGGCCGCCGCGCAAATTCCCATCGAAGGCGAACGCTACGCCCCCGCGCAACTGGCGATGGTCGGGCGCGAAGCGCTGCCATCAAGCCTGTGAACCGGCAAGGAAGAAACACCATGAACAATTCCACCATTCCGCATTTCACCCTCAATAATGGCGTGCAAATCCCGGTCATCGGGCTGGGGGTGTTCCAGACGCCGCCAGCGGAAACCACCGCCGCCGTACTTGCGGCGCTCGACACCGGCTACCGCCACATCGACACCGCCGCGGCCTACGGCAACGAGCGCGAGGTGGGCGAGGCCATCCGTCGCTCCGGCATCGCGCGCGACGAGATTTTCATCGAGACGAAAGTGTGGGTCAGCGACTATGGCTACGACGCGGCGCTGCACGCCTTCGACAAGGCAGTCGGCAAGCTCGGCGTCGATGTCATCGACCTGTTGCTGCTGCACCAGCCACGGATCGAGGACTTCGCGCTCACGATTGCGGCCTACAAGGCGCTGGAAAAACTGCTCGCTGACGGCCGCGTCCGCGCGATCGGTATCAGCAACTTCACGCCCGCGCTGCTGGCGCGCTTCCTGCGCGAAGTCACCGTCGTTCCGGCCGTGAACCAGATCGAACTGCACCCCTATTTCAGCCAGCGCGCCAACGTGGCCGCGAACACTGCGTCCGGCATCCTCACCCAGGCGTGGTCGCCGATCGGCGGCATCACCCATTACCGGGGCACGCAAGCGACCAGCACCCTCACCGATGCGACCCTTGTGGACATCGGCAAGCGGCATGGCAAGACGCCGGCGCAAGTCATGTTGCGCTGGCATATCCAGCAGGGCCGCCAGGTCATCCCCAAGTCCACGCGCGCGGCGCGCATTGCCGAGAACTTCGACATCTTCGAATTCGTGCTCAGCAACGCCGAACTCGCCGCCATCGATGCGCTCGACAAGGGTGTGCGCGGTGGCCCGGATCCGGAGCGGCCACAGCCCGGGTTCCTGAAACTTTCGATTCCCGAGGCCTGAGGCTCGCAGCGCCCGGTGCTGGCCATCGTCGCCGCGCTGAAACTGTTCCAGCCAGCTACACAGGAGGACAGATGAAAACCCTGATCGCAGTGCTGGCCATTCTTCTCATCCCGTTCCTTGCACAGGCCAAGACCATGTCCGAACCCGCCCTGACCCAACGTCTCCAGCAGCTCGAAGACCGCGTCGCGCTCAAGACGCTGGTCGATACCTTCTCCAACCTCGCCGACACCAAGTCGGTGGACGAGCAGGTGCTGCTGTTCACCGAGGACGCCAGCGTCGATTCCTGGTCCGACGGCAAGCAGGTGTCGTCGTTCAAGGGACGCAAGCAGATCGGCGACGCGTTCGCCGCTTACCTGGCCCTGTTCGACACGGTCTATCACATGAACGGGCAGCAGACCGTCGAGCTGCATGGCGACCGTGCGTCCGGCGTGTCCTACTGCCTCGTCGTGCTGATCGGCAAGGACGGCGACAAGCGCTACCGCAACACCGCGGGCGTGATTTACCGCGACGAATACGTCCGCCGCGACGGCCGCTGGCTGATCGCCAAGCGGGTTTCCAACTTCACCTGGCGCAGCCGTGACGAAGTGCCGGCGGCAGGCGAGCAGGGCTGACAACGGCGCTGACCCTGGGGGCGATGCCGAATTTCACTAGATCAATCCAGACAGGAGTTCCGCCATGTACGCAACCGTGATGCACGGCCCGGGCGACGTTCGTTACGAGCAGGTTCCCGAGCCGCGGATCGAGAAGCCGACGGACGCCATCATCAAGCTGTCCGCCACCTGCATCTGCGGCTCCGACCTGTGGCCGTACCGCGGCCTGTCGGAGCGCAGCGGTCCCGCGCACATGGGCCACGAATACTGCGGCGTGGTGGTCGAGGTCGGCGCCGACGTGAAGACGGTGAAGCCCGGCCAGTTCGTGGTCGGCTCGTTCTGCCTGTCCGACAACACCTGCCCGCACTGCGCGTTCGGCTTCCAGTCCTCCTGCGAGCATGGCGAGTTCATGACCGGCGCGCAGGCGCCCTACGCGCGCGTGCCGCTGGCCGACGGCACCCTGGTGGCGACCGCGCAGATGCCCGATGCCAACATGATCCCGCACATGCTGGCGACGTCCGATGTGCTCGGCACCGGCTGGTACGCCGCCGATGCCGCGCAGGTGCGCAAGGGCGGCACCGCGGTGGTGGTGGGCGACGGCGCGGTCGGGCTGATGGGCGTGCTCGCCGCCAGCCAGATGGGCGCGGGTCGCATCATCGCGATGAGCCGCCACGCGGATCGCCAGAAGCTGGCGCGCGAGTTCGGCGCCACCGACATCGTGGCCGAGCGCGGCGCGGAAGGCATCGCCCGCATCATGGACTTGACCGACGGCGTCGGCGCGGAATCGGTGCTCGAATGCGTGGGCATGGGCGAGTCGATGGAGCAGGCCATGGGCGTGTGCCGCCCCGGCGGCACCATCGGCTACGTCGGCGTGCCGCATGGCGTGAGCTTCGATGGCCAGCGGCTGTTCTTCAAGCAGCAGCGCATGCTGGGCGGCCCGGCGCCGGTGCGCCGCTTTTTGCCCGACCTGATGGACCGCGTGCTGAAGGGCGCGATCCAGCCCGGCAAGGTATTCGATCTGGTGTTGCCGATCGCGCAGGTGGCCGAAGGCTACAAGGCGATGGACGAACGCCGCGCGATCAAGACGATGCTGCGCGTGGACGCATGATCGCCATCCAAGCCTGAAAGGAGTATCGAAATGAAAGACGTCACCGTAGTCATCGGCGCAGGCGGGATCGGCCTGGCCATCGCCCGCCGCATCAGCAGCGGCCGCCACGTCCTGCTGGCCGATCATCGTCAGGAAGCCGCTGACGCGGCCGCCAAATTGCTGGAGAACGCCGGCTTCGAAACCACCGCCATGCAGGCCGATGTCTCGGATCGCAAATCGATCCAGGCGGTCGTTCGCAAGGCGCAGGAGCTCGGGGCCATCAAGGCGCTGGTGCAGGCGGCGGGCGTGTCGCCCTCGCAGGCGCCGATCGAGGCGATCCTCAAGGTCGATCTCTACGGCACCTCGATGCTGCTGGAAGAGTTCGGCAAGGTGATGGCCGAGGGCGGCGCGGGCGTGGTGATCTCCTCGCAGTCCGGTTACCGCATGCCGGCGCTGACCGCCGCACAGGATGCGCTGCTCGCCACCGCGCCGGCGGAAAAGTTGCTGGCACTCGACTTCGTCAAGAACGTCGAGAGCACGTTGCACGCCTACCAGATGTCCAAGCGCTGCAACTCGCTGCGCGTGCGCGGCGAGGCCATCCATTGGGCGAAGCGCGGCGCTCGGATCAACGCGATCAGCCCCGGCATCATCGTGACGCCGCTGGCGCATGACGAGCTCTATGGCGAACGTGCCGATTTCTATCAGACGATGCTGAAGAAGATGCCCGCCGGTCGCGCCGGTACTCCCGACGAAGTCGCGGCGCTTGCGGCGCTGATCATGGGGTCCGAAGGCGCCTTCATCACCGGCAGCGACTTTCTGATCGATGGCGGGGCGACGGCGAACTTCTACTATGGGCCGGATGCGGTGAAATCCTGATGGCCAGAAAACGATGGTCGAAATTCGGAAACCCATTCAATCGCGCGTGGAGTCAAGCAGCATGAATGACCATCCGTCCAGTACCGATCGCCGCAGCTTCCTCAAGGGCGCTGCCACGCTGGCCGTGACGTCGCTGGTCACGGGCATGACCGCGAGCGAGGCCCTCGCACAGCCACCCGCGAAAGCCCAAGCGAGGGTATCCGCTCAAGCGGATGCGGCGCGAGTGAGCGGACGCCGCAAGCTCGGCTCCCTGGAAGTTTCCAGCGTGGGCCTCGGCGTGCAAAACATGGACCGCACCTACCAGACGACCGTTCCGTACCGGCCCGAGATGATCGCCATCATCCGCACCGCCTTCGATCGTGGCATCACCTTCTTCGATACGGCCGAGGCCTACGGGCCGTTCGAGAACGAGCGCATCCTCGGCGAGGCCATTGCGCCATTTCGGAACGATGTCAGGATTACCTCCAAGTTCGGCTGGAACATCGACCCCGACACCGGCGCGCGCGGCCCCGGCCTCAACAGCCGACCGGCGCACCTCAAGCGCGCGGTCGAAGGCTCGCTCAAGCGCCTGCGCACCGACCGCATCGACCTGCTCTATCAACACCGCGTCGATCCGGCCGTACCGATCGAGGATGTCGCCGGCGCGGTCAAGGAGCTGATGGACCAGGGCAAGGTGCTGCATTGGGGCCTGTGCGAACCGGGCCTCAAGACCGTGCGTCGCGCCCATGCCGCGTTGCCGCTGACCGCGATCCAGAACGAGTACTCGATGGCCACCCGCGACCCGGAACAACACGTGATCCCGCTCTGCGAAGAGCTGGGCATCGGCTTCGTGCCCTGGTGGCCGCTGGACTGCCAGTTGCTCACCGGCTGGATCGACGCGAACACGCGCTTCGCGCCGGGCGACCTGCGCTCGTCCACGCCGCGATTCTCGCCGGAGAACCTCGCCCACAACATGCCGTTGATCGACTTGATCAAGAGCTGGGCCGTGCGCAAGCAGGCCGTGCCCGTGCAGATTGCGCTGGCGTGGTTGCTGGCGCAGAAGCCCTGGATCGTGCCGATTCCAGGCACCACGCAGATGGCGCACATGCTGGAGAACATCGGCGCGAGCGGGATCACCTTCGGCCCCGACGAGCTGCGTGAGTTGAATGCCGCCGTTGCGGCCATCGAGGTCAAGGGCAAGCGATTGCCGCCAGCGGTGCTCGCGTTCAGTGACGTGGAGGCGCCGGCAGACTAGGCGATCTTGTTGCTCTTCAAAGCAGATGCGCACGACCCGCTTTGCCGTTTAGTGCCTGCCTCATTGCCGCAGAAGAGTGTGATCGATCGATAACCATCGAACATTGGGGGATTCATTTGCCACACCGACGCGACACATGTTGAACGCCTTATCCGCCCGTGCGCGGGGCGGCTCTCGCTATCGCTTCAGACAGCGACTTGCTGTCGAACGTCACAGAATCCCGGTTTCGCGCAAATTGCGCGTGGACAACCGAAATCGACCTGTCGTGGGTAAGATTCTCAGCGTCAGGAGGTCGAAAATCCTCCAGTCAAGGCAACTGGCGGCGAAGTTGTGCGTAGGAATGCTCAGCCAGGTGACCCCACACTATCTGGGTAGTCGCGACGTGCTTTGGGCAGACACCCAGTTCGCCCCTCCCCGAGAAAGATGAGGAAACAGGGAGCCGACGACACGCACTCTTCGTCGCTCAACTTGTTGATCCCAAGTTACGAATTGGTCGGGGCGGCGGGATTCGAACCCACGACCCCCTGCCCCCCAGGCAGATGCGCTACCAGGCTGCGCTACGCCCCGACCGTCAACTTTGCGACCATGCTCGATCGCCAAAATCGAAAAGCGGCCAC
>Ga0208826_1000423_pt1 | contig 45453 bp, 34 predicted proteins | sample AD_UKC115_MetaG_FD_184451 | JGI IMG/M metagenome (GOLD analysis project Ga0208826, IMG submission 184451) | Active sludge microbial communities of municipal wastewater-treating anaerobic digesters from Hong Kong - AD_UKC115_MetaG (SPAdes)... | ecosystem: Engineered > Bioreactor > Anaerobic >... | reverse complement strand
TTAAAGCCCCCTTGTAGATAGTGTTTGCGTTACATTCATTTTATCATACAAAGGGGCTTTTTGATAGAGTTTTTTAGAAATATATTGAATGTTTTACAATCTTTATGATATGTTTTTCAGTGGTTTCGAACAATCCTCTGTCCCACCGCTTATAGATTGAGGTAAAAGATATATGAATGAGATTCTTGTGATTGTTGCGAGGCTATCTGAGAGCTTTATGCTCAATTGTAAGCTTTTTATATTAACGCTTTTGTTTGCGCTACCTTTAGGGATGTTGATTGCTTTTGGCTCAATGAGTCGCTTTCGTCCTCTTCGATGGGTGGTGCGGACTTTTGTCTGGATAATCCGAGGAACGCCACTGATGCTGCAGCTTATAATAATTTTTTATGGACCGGGTCTGTTAAATATGCCTTTTTCGTGGCCAAATGGTGGACCAGGTCGTTTTGTTGCTGCAACCGTTGCCTTTATTATTAACTATGCCTGTTATTTGTCGGAGATCTATAGAGGCGGTATTCAGAGCATACCGGTGGGTCAATATGAAGCGGGTCAGGTCTTGGGCATGACAAAGACACAGATTTTTTTCCGTGTAACACTGCTTCAAGTGGTGAAGCGTATTGTTCCTCCAATTGGTAATGAGGTGATTACCTTAGTGAAGGATACATCTCTTGCCAATATCATTTCAAATAAAGAGATCATTATGATGGCCGGAGAATATAGCAATAAAGGTCTTATTTGGCCTCTCTTTGCCACAGGTATATATTTCCTTGTCTTTGTGGGGGCGTTAACCATACTGCTTAATTGGGTAGAAAAGAAACTGAGTTATTTCCGTGCTTAAAAGGAGGGGATTCGATTGGCGATATTAGAAGTAAAAGGTATTGAGAAAAGTTTCGGAACCCTCAAGGTTTTGAAAAAGATTGATTTTTCATTGGAAAGAGGAGAGGCAATCGCGGTTATAGGTTCTTCCGGAAGCGGAAAGACCACATTGCTGAGGTGCCTTAATTTTCTGGAGAGGCCGGATAAAGGAAGCATAGTCGTTAATAATGAGGTGATTTTTGACGCAATGGATCCCACTACTCAACGGGAAAGTGAAGTGCGGAAAAAGCGTTTGCATTTCGGCTTGGTTTTTCAAAATTTTAACCTGTTTCCTCAATATACAGTCCTGAAAAATGTGACATTAGCAGCGGAACTTTTAGCCCAAAAACATCCTAACTTTAAACAGGAGAAAAAAGCTATCTTGAAAGAGATTCAAGATAGGGGCAAAATGCTTCTTTCTCAGGTTGGTCTATCGGAAAAGTTGGAATGCTATCCCCATATGATATCCGGTGGACAGCAACAGCGTGTAGCTATTGCCCGCGCCTTAGCTTTAGAGCCGGACATTTTGTGCTTTGATGAGCCTACTTCTGCTTTAGACCCTGAGCTTACCGGAGAAGTGCTGAAGGTCATTAAGAATTTGGCAGAGCGCAACACTACAATGATTATTGTCACACATGAGATGGATTTTGCACGGGATGTGGCAAACCGTGTTATCTTTATGGATGACGGTGTGGTTGTGGAACAGGGTTCTCCTAAGGAAGTGTTTGGAACTCCTAAGGAAGAGAGAACAAAGCAGTTTTTGGCCCGATATAAGAAAGATTAGGCTAATGATGTATAAAGCTGGCAAATTATTGCAATATATGACTATTGACGTGAAGGGATACTTTCGCGTCTTTTAATTTTAAGAAAAAAATTAGCTGTGGCGAAGTCTGCCGCCAAGTTTTGGTCAATCTATAAAAGGAGTAGAAACTAATTATTGTAAAAGCCCTTGGACTAAGTTCTTCTTATATAGAGTATAAAAAATGAATATAGGATATACTATTTTTTATAAAACATATATAATTTATAACAAAACTTGAAAAGTTGGTGGGAATTATGTCAACAATTCATACAATTGAACCCCGTAAAGTATTTCATTGGTTTTATGAGCTCAACCAGATTCCTAGATGCTCTGGTAATGAAAAAAGAATTAGTGATTTCTTGGTGAATTTTGCAAAGGAAAGGAATTTGGAAGTTTATCAAGATTCTATTTATAACGTAATTATCAAAAAGACTGCTACTACGGGTTATGAAAATTCGCCTGCTGTCATCATTCAGGGGCATTGTGATATGGTTTGTATCAAAGGGGAAGGCTCTACGCATAATTTTGATTCAGACCCAATTGAAATGATTGTAGAAGGTGATATTTTACGAGCAAATAATACAACTCTTGGTGGGGATAATGGAATCGCAATTGCTTATGGCTTGGCAATTTTAGATTCAGATGACTTAAAACATCCAGCCATTGAACTTCTGGTCACAACAAATGAAGAAACAGGTATGGATGGAGCAATTGCTTTATCGAATGAGCATTTAAGAGGAAAGATATTACTTAATATTGATTCGGAAGAAGAAGGTGTCTTTTTAGTTAGTTGTGCCGGCGGCGCAAATCAAACTGTCTCCTTTCCATTAAATAAAGAAAAGAAAAGTGGTACAGGCTTAGAAATTAAGGTTTCCGGACTAAGAGGCGGTCACTCTGGAATGGAGATAATTAAACAGAGAGCAAATGCAATTAAATTAATTGCACGTATTTTAGACCAATGCAAAGGCAATATTACTCTGGCACAAATTGCTGGCGGCACAAAACATAATGCCATTCCGAGTGAAGCAAAAGCAGTTGTTTTAGCAGATGATTTGAACAATACAATACGTGCAATAGAATCCTTCACAACGGAACTGAAAGAAGAATATCGGGTGGAAGATAGCGGACTAACTATCACTACGAAGGAAGTGGATGTAGAGGAAGTTTTCGTTAAGAAATTATCTGAAGATATCATTGATTTTATGATGATGATGCCCGATGGTGTGCAGTACATGTCGAAAGATATTGACGGTTTGGTACAAACAAGTATCAATAATGCTATAGTGGAAGAATTGGAAGGACAGCTGATTATAACAATATCCCTTCGTTCTTCGTCTAGTAGTTCTCTTAGAGAACTTTTAAACCGAGTGGCATTAATTGCAAAAAGAACCAATGGTAAAGCCCGAGAAAACAGTTCTTATCCAGCTTGGGAATATGATGATAAATCTGAAATCCGAAAAAGAGCAGTTAAAGTTTTCGAAGAGCTATTTGGTAAAAAAGCTGAAGTAAATGCAATTCATGCTGGTCTTGAGTGTGGTGTGTTGAAAAAGATTTTACCGGATACTGATATGATTAGTTTTGGACCAAATTTGTATGACGTTCATACAGAAAAAGAACGTCTTAGCATTTCATCTGTGGGAAGAATTTGGACATTCTTAATTCGTTTACTTGAAGATATTAAGTAGAACAATTTGGAGGAGCTTATATGTCGGAAGAAATAAGAAAACTACCAAAAGAAGCATATGGTGGAATTAAGGGCGAGGATTATAAGCCGTTTGTTGGTAACAATGAAAAAGCACCAGAATCAACAGCGTATTCTATAGTTTTAGGGATAATTTCTGCAATTATTTTTGCTGCAGCCAACACTTATTTGGGATTAAAAGTTGGTTTAACCATTTCTGCAGGTATTCCTGGTGCTATATTAGCAACGGGTTTATTCAGAAGTTTATTTAAAAGAAATAATATACTGGAATCAAACTATGTTGCTTCTCTTGCAGCTGTTGGTGAATCTATAGCTGGTGGTATCATCTTTGTATTGCCTGCCCTTATTCTTATTGGATTTAACCTTCCTCTTTGGACAGTAGTTGTAGTCACTGTCATTGGCGGAATAATGGGAGTGTACTTTATTATACCTGTACGTAAACACTTAATTGTACAAGAGCATGGAAAATTAGTTTACCCGGAAGCAATGGCGCAAGCTGAAGTTTTAGTAAATGCAAACCAAGGCGGTAAAGGTTTTGTAGCCGTTTTAAAAGGTTTGGTTGTTGGATTGGGTTACAAAATTTTATCAGGCGGTTTAGCATTGTGGAACGAAACAGCAACTTATGTTATTAAACCCTTCCAAAACACCATGATTGGTACGGACACTCTTGCCTCCCTTGTTGGCGTTGGCTTCATTATTGGGACTAAAACATCAATATTAATGCTTGCAGGCTCTATCGTTGCATGGTTAGGATTTATTCCTTTGATTAAGTTCTTTGGTGGATTGGTAACATCCCCAATTTTTCCATCTACTATGCTGATTTCAGAAATGTCTGCAACGCAAGTATGGTCCAACTACATTAAATATATAGGTGCAGGTGCGGTTGCTGCGGGTGGTTTTATTTCTTTAGCAAAATCACTGCCTACTATATTTAAGTCATTTAGAGAGGCTATGGGGGGATTTGGTAAAGGAGAAAAAACATTAGATCGTGCAAATCAAGATCCTGTAATTACATGGGTATTCATTGCAGCAGTTGCCGGTTTCATCCTGACATGGTTGACACCAACAGTGAAAGCAGGCCCAGTTGGTGCTATTCTTGCAGTATTTTTCTCCTTCTTCTTTGCAGTAGTATCCGCAAGAATGGTTGGTGTAATTGGTGCTAGTAACAACCCGGTTTCAGGTATGACTATTGCAACACTTTTAGTTATTGCATCTGTGTACAAAGCAATGGGTGCAACCGGTGTGGATGGCATGCATGTTGTATTACTTACAGTTGGTATTGTTTGTGTGGCAATTGCAGTTGATGGTGGTGTGGCACAATCACTAAAAGCAACTTATGTGTTAGGTGGCAGCCCTAAAAAAGTACAGCATGGTATGTTTATTTCTCTTGCAGTTGCTTCCTTTGTTGCAGGAGCAACAGTTCTCCTTATGCATAATGCGTATGGTATTGGTACTGAACAAGTTACGGCACCACAGGCAACACTTATGAAACTGATTGTAGAAGGTATCATGACAGCACAACTTCCTTGGACACTTGTTATCGTAGGTGTAATGATTGCAATATTCTGTGCACTTGCAGGATTGCCAATTCTGCCAGTTGCTTTGGGAATCTATTTGCCAATATCTTTGAATACAGCAATTTTCTTTGGCGGATTGCTTAGAAAACTTGTTGAAATCAAGTTCAAAAAAGACCAGGCAGATATAGATACTGCAGTAGAAAGAGGCACTTTAATTGCATCGGGGTTAGTTGCAGGTGATGCTTTAACAGGCATTATCATTGGTATCTTTGCAGCATTAAATATCAGGATCGATTTCCTCGCTAAGGTCATTCCAAATGAAAACGTGAAGAACTTTGTAAGTCTTGCAATATTCGTATTGCTAGGATTTTGGTTATACAATTACGCTTGCAGATTTAAGAAAGAAATGAAAAGTGCATAATGCATTTAACGAGGGTTTCGCACTAAGTAATTAGTGTGAAGCTCTTTTTTTAGTCTGATCAAAAGATAAACCATTTGGCTTAAAAGCTTCCAACGGGAAACATTATTTTGCAGTGTAAAAATTGAAAATCAGATTTTTTGAAATGGCAATTGCAAAGTTTTTTGGAATAACCTAAAAAAGTAAATCCTTGTAAGAATTTTGGCTATGATATTGAATGTGGGGAGACTAATATATATTAACAAGACACACTATTTTTGCTATAATATGATAGCATTAAGGAAATTGGTGGTGTTTTTATGAGGATTGCTGTTATAGGTTAACAAGGAGGCGGCATTAACAAGGCAATTGTTGATTTGATTTTCGTGTTCACCTGCCAATATCTATTGACAATGCAGTTTGACTAATCAAGAGTTTTATTGGAGGAAAGAAAATGTATGAAACAAATGTGAAGTCTGATACCGCGTCTGTCCCAAAAAAAGTTTCTGTATCAATACTAAACCGATTTATTGAAAAATACTTCTCAGCGCAGCTCGATTTGCGTGTTCGACTGTTTAATGTACTGGTGCTGGCAAGTGCAATATTCTGCGTTGCAATCGGCATAATCAATCTTGTGGCGGGTCTGGAAATTATCAGTGTCATCATAGATTTCGCTGCAGCAGGGTTTTGCTACGCTTTGTTACTATATTCCAGTAAAAGAGGGCGTACTCATTTATGTCATCTTATTTTCATAAGTGTATCTTTTTTCATCTTATTTCCATACCTTTTCTTCAAAATGGGCGGCTATTACGGAGGCATTCCTGCCTTCCTTGTGTTTGCCGTGGTGTTTACCGTGTTCATGCTGGAAGGTAAGACAGCATTGTTTTTTACAACACTTGAAATAGTACTGTATGCAGGACTTTACATATTTGCTTTTACCCATCCGGAGTATGTGAAAGAGTTTCCCTCAGAAAAGAATTATCTTATTAGCAACCTTATGGATTTAGTAATTGTATGCATCGCCTTAGCTGCAACGATGTCAGCGCAGGTGAGGCTCTACCGGGCACAGCAAAAAAAGTTGGACGAACAAAATACCATACTTGCGCAGGCTAACTCCATGAAAACCAAGTTTATCGCCAATGCCTCCCACGAAATGAGAACACCATTGACGGTTACTTCTGTCAACGTGCAGACGGTGATGGAGATATTGGAGGATATGGGCGAAACAGTAACCGATCCGGAAGCTATGAAATTACTGCAAAGTGCACAAAGCGAAATTATGCGTCTTTCCCGCATGGTGGGTGGTATGTTGAAGCTTTCGTCCATGAGCGAAAGCATAGACAAGCAAAAGTTGGATTTCACCTCACTTATGCAAAACGGCACTGAAATGCTGCACCTAAATCTCAATAAACGTGGCAACACTGCTAAGATAGATATTGAACCGGGACTTTGCGTATTTGGCAATGCTGATCTGCTGGTACAGGTCTTGACCAATATTTTGCAAAATGCTGGGGCTCATACCCAAAATGGTATGGTGACAATAAGTGCGAAGAGACAGGGAAGCATAATCGCCGTAGAGGTACGGGACACCGGTGAGGGTATATCGCCGGAACTTTTGCCCCATGTGTTTGAACGTGGTGTATCCATGGGAGGTACAGGGGTTGGGTTGTACTTATGTAAGACAGTCGTGGAATCCCATGGAGGCAAGATATGGATTGAGAGCGAGCCGGGAAGAGGCACGTCTGTGTATTATACTTTGCCTGTTTATGAGGGGCAGCTTGGGGGTGCGAAAGAATGAGGGATTTGGTTTTACTGGTGGAAGACAACGAACAGATAATACGCGGTAATGAACGCATGTTAAAACGTCGTAACTATGATGTTATGACGGCACTGACGCTGAGTGAGGCAAGGGAACAAATGGCGGAGACAACACCAGATGCCATTGTGCTGGACATCATGATGCCCGATGGCAGCGGGCTGGACTTCATGCGCGAGCTTCGGAAGAAATCGGACATCCCTATCCTGCTACTGACGGGATTGGCTACGTCAGAGGACATCGTACACGGACTAACCGAGGGAGGAGACGACTATCTGACCAAACCTTATGATTTCAGCGTTTTGTTGGCACGGGTCGAAGCACTTTTGCGACGTGCCAGAAAGATACCGGAGGTTTTGCAAAAGGATTCACTTAAACTGGATGTTGTATCACAACAGGCTTTTTTGGATGGCGAGGATATGCTGTTAAGGCCAAAAGAGTTTGCTTTGTTGCTTATATTTATGCAAAACGAAGGTAAGATATTGGAGCCCCAATACCTTTATCAAAAAGTATGGAACACCGATATGAATGCTGACAACAGTACACTTAAAATGCACATTTCCTCTGTTCGAAAACGTCTTGAAGAAATAAACTGCGGTTATAAAATTACCAATATCCGTGGAGAAGGATACCGTTTTGAAAAAGAAGTGTAAAATTTTGATAACCTTACCTCTTTTTTATCTATGAAATGTTATAATTGAATCAGCTTTATACAAGCACCCGCATATGGGTGCTTTTACATTTCTTTTAGCCTCTTGGAGTGATATGAAAGAGTGAAAAGCGAAGAGGCTTAGTGCCCCGAGCTTTTAATTATAGATATAAAAAAAGAGGGGAGATTTTTTAATGATTAAAACAAGCATTTGGGGGAGAAAATCCCTGTCTCTGTTGCTTGCGGCGGTGTTGATACTTACACTGTTTCCGGCAACGGTATTGGCGGCGGACTTGAACAGTTACGGCCATCAGGTGACCTATGAGCCGCTCACTTCTTTGAAGTACAAGGGCAAAAACGTAAACTTTTTTGACTATTCTCTATCTCAGTTCAAAACAGCTACAGGCAGCAAATCCAGTATGATGGACCAGTTTTCAAAGCTTATTCAAAGCGACTACAGCTATAATAGTTCTGGACAGCTTATTTCAGCAAGCAAAACTGCCAAAGCACCGGAAACCTTCAATGGTGAGATCAGCGGACTAAAAAATTACGATGCATCCTACAGGTTTGACATTCCTGTTGCCAATCAGTATGAGTATTACTTTGGTGGCAATATTCAGGGTTGGAACAAAAAAACCGGTTTTATCACATTTTATAATCAATGGGAGAAAGCCAGCTTTTCCTTTATGGGATTTTCCCATTCCACAGAAAATGACGACTACTACCATGGAACAAAAAATTCCGGTTATGACATCTCCAAAAACAGCAACTGGCAATCAAGCCGGAAGATGTCGGATTTCAAGTGGTGGAGCAACGATAACGACTTCGACAATAATAACCGGGCAAAGCTAGTCATGGGTATGGTTCTAGGGCGAGATATCGAAGGACCGATGGTTAAGTCCATAACCATGACAGACTCAAATAATAATTCCATACCGGGCAATGTTATCACACTTGACTGGCTTTCAAAGCATCCTGACAGAACAATTTATTTCAAACTAACACTCAGTGAGCCTGTGAAGTTTGAAAAGGATGTGGATCCCAAGAATGTGGCTTTAAATATTCGTACTCTAGGCATGGATGGTACAGAAGGCCTGCTGGCCAAGGCAGTATTTTTGAGTTATGCTCCGGAGGAAACAGGAAACTCATCAATCTCGGAAACCGAAATGATTTTTGAATATCAAGTACCTGACCCGTATACCGATAACAGCTCTGTTGCTCAGGAACGGGGACTTTTATATAGCTTTACAAAGGTCAATATTAATGCAAGTGATAATCCCGTTTTGTTTAACAAGATGAGAGATCTTAGCGGTAATGTGGCAAGCACAAACAAAGACGGCGAGCCGGCTCCTTACTCTGTAGCAATGAATGGTAAGGTGGATATTATGCCACTGTCAATCGCCTTTGGCGAAAAAACTCCCGGCATTGACATTTATAGGGAGACTGAAAAGGATACCGACAAAGCTTTTATTAATCAGGCAGAGCTTATTAAGATTCAGCTTACTTTTAACAAGCCCCTTGCCCTGACATATAACGATTATACAAAGCTACCAAGCATTACGCTAAACATTAAGGACAAAGAGGGAGAATATGTCACCATTACGCCCACAGCTTATGATGATTTTCTTAAAAGATGGTATAAGAGTAGTGTTACCCAGGAATGGACGCAAAGCAGCAGTCAATCTTATGCCGGCACATGGCGGATTGTGAATCCAAGCGATCAATATTCCTATATACAAGTGCCAAATGCACTGATTAGTAGTGGCGGCAAGACTATCACTTACTATTATCAAGCTGTACCGGGACATACATTTTTGGAAGAGGACAGAATTGAAGTTATAGCAGTAACTCCAAATACCGGAACAAAGGATGCAAGCGGTTATGAGCTATTGACCTATAAGAGAAAGGAAAGTATGCTGGTACCCACAAATGTTCCGTCTTCCATAAGCAAAAGTGACCAAAGAGATGCTAAAAATCTTAAGAAGGGCGTGGTACCGGCACACCGATATAAGCTGGACTTTGAGGAGCCTTCCGTAGATGTGGTTGCGGAATCGGAGGGTGGAGTATTAGTTTTTACAGCGGATGTCAATGACACTAATATTGATGGCTGTTATGCAAGCTTCAGTATTTCGTTTAACGGTAAGATTGACGGGACACTGGGATATAAACCCTCAAACAGCCCTGAATACGATGATAACAATTGGTCCCAAACCGGCGCAACGGTTAGTGCAGATGCTCCGATCGTTAAAGGCAAGGCTTATATGCTTGTAAAGCTACCGAAGGATGCAGAGTTTGATGCTACAAAAGTTACCGTGACGGTTGCAGATGAGGCTGGAAATTCCGGCGTGGGAACAAAAACGCTGCCAATAAGCTACGATACCCTTTTACCGAGGATTACTCTTACACAAAAATATGATATGGACGGGGAAAAGCCCTATAAGAATTATGCCGCAGTTGATGTTCAGGACATCTCTGACACAACGGTTACATATTCATGGACAGATAAGGGAGATAGCGAGCCCGATAATACTTCTTATAGTGAAGCGGGCACAGAAATTCGATACACTGCAAAGGATTTAAATGAAAATAAGATTTACGAAAAAACACTTTGGGTCAAAGCTGTGGATAAAAACGGCAATATTGGGAAGTCACAAATGAACTTTAGCTTTAATAACACTTCCGCTGCTGTGAATGTAATTGCCGCAAATAATGCGGATTTGCTCACAAAAGATGTTTATCCCGAAGCCACAATCAAAATCCAAAACGCCAAGGCATATTGGTATACTTGGGCGGAGACCACAGGTGCATGGACTGCCACTTGGGGCGGTCTTACGGGAAGCACTGCCGCCGACTATATAAAGGCTAGCCTTGCAGACAATGCATCGGGCATATACTATCGCAGAGAAGGAAATATCATTGCAACTACCGGTGACTTGACGGACGAAGACCCTGATGCTGAAGGCTATCAGAATGAAGAGGAAATATCAATAGACGCAGGTGAAAGCACAAAGGTTCTCAAGCATATTAAAATGGGCAGTTTATCAGAGGGGGGAACAGGCTTTCAGGGAACAGGCGACGGCATCTCCTTAAATGCAAAGGATATGCTGGATCTATCTGAGACCACCCGTCCTTTGGAACTTTTGGTTGCTTATCTGGACAGTGAAAATGTATGGCATGTGGAATCCATACCCTTTGACACCTTCTATAACATACCCGAAATCTCCAATGACCCGATACGCTTTTCTACAAATAATCGCTTTGGTGTACGTGAGGATACCTACAGGCTAGATCTTGAAAAACGTTATGAGTCTTACACCAACTATTTCGAAAATGACAGTCAATATTTCAACCGCCCTGGCTTAGGATGGGCAGACGAGTCTCGTTCGTATAATATGCCTAATATTTACGGTTTTGCTGAGGTTGAGTTTGCCTTGGGATATGACAATGTAACGGGTCTTGACCGGGTAAAGGATATTGAAGTCAGTTTGGTAAAGGTTAAAAAACCAATATACGATTTGCCTGTTGACGGAGAAACTGTCATGACATGGAATATTGATAAAAACAGCCTTACTCCCATGGGGGATATGCTGTATTACGGAACAAATGAAGGTGAAGAAAGCCGTATTGAATATATCGGGAATATATCCAAAAACCTATACTCCTATACAGTGAGCTTCGATCCTGGCACCATTGATAGGATAGCCTATGAAATCGATGAGTATGGTATGGAGTATCTAATCAGCTACGAGTTCCGTGCGAAATACACTTACGTGAACAATACATCTGAAACATGTACAACAGCTAAGTTTGTGTTTGATAACAGCGGATGGGAAATAGCGGGATACGAAAGCATACAGTATAATCTTTTGCAGAGGGTTAGTAGTCCTCAACTCATGCAATTCGACAATACACAGTATGATTCTCCATATGATAAATTTGGTGCTCTTGCCGTATTTAACGGTGATGAATTGGTATCAAATGTTCCGGTGGTGCCTTTCAACGAAAACAGTACTATTAATGTGTTTATCAAGGCTCCAGTCGTATATGGCATGCTAAATGAAGAAACTGCACGTCAAAGAATAGCGGCCGATTACCTTGATACAGAAGGAAGAGGCTTACTAGGTACCGGACTTGTTATGCGTGTTGGAACTTCGGTTTCAGACGGCAAAATCCTAAATCCAACCTTCTTAAACAGCGGCGAGGAATCAAGAGACGGAAGCTTTGAGTTTGTTTCGGAGGGTAATCTTCCGGTGGGTTCCCTTGACAAAGATGGCGAGGCTATAATTTACTACCAGCTTGTGGACATCGCCCGAAACATGGAAGGTTCGATACATGCTGTGAAGCTGAAAATAGACAACGCAGCACCAATAGTTGAGTTATCTGCATCGGTTGATAATTCAATGCCCGCAAGTGAAGTTTATGTAAAGATTACAGGTGTCACGGATGAGTCGAATGTGGAAATGATGTATGATACACCCTACGCCGTACAGTTCGGAACACCGCAAAATGGGGAAGAGCCCTACTATAGTGACTACAATCCAGGCTTTTTCCTTACTCCCGACGAAAATGGCGGCTATACCTTCACGGGCAACGGTTTTATTGTTGCAATAGCTTCCGATAAGGCGGGCAACAAAAACGATACCCTTATGGTTAATGGAACGGAAACTCCTAAGAACGAGGATGATATAAACAGGCTTGACACCTATGCCGTATACCATATAACCAATATTGACCGTGAACCGCCCGAATTTACTTTGGAACCTTTGTTTACCGCAAATACTGATGGCAGCTTCGATATATCGGCGAAGGTGAGCAGCGATGTGGTTCGTGCATACATAAAGTTTGATAAGGCATACACAGAGCTTTTGACCGGTGTAACCTACGAAAAGGACACTGATATTCCAAGCTTTGAGTTTGACAATGTTCTAGGAAAGTTCAGCGGAGAATTAAATAAAACTACCCATGAAATCAACGGGAAAATATACATAATGAGCGACAAAAATGTCAAGATGACACAAGCAACATTGATTATTGAGGATGGGGCAGGTAACTCTGCAAGCAATGAGTGGAAGCCAAACTGCGGTTTTGCTGGAATCGAGCCTAAAATAACCAATTTAATTGACCAGGATAAAAAGATTCCCGTATACAAATACGCAGAGAATTTGTCCTTCACGGTGCCTGTAAAGCTGCCTGAATGGAATTCTGCACTTAATGTAAACCACAGCAATTTACCTATCTATTCTGATGGTGTGGTTATAATCGCATATACGGATATATTCAATAGGTATTTTACACAAAATGTGTATGCTGACATATTTGGTGGCAGTCATACCTTTAAAGTAAGTCCGACAGTTCCCACAAACGGCAACGTTACCATTGAGATTATTCCATCAGAAGGGTTTACCGTAAGCACATACAAAACCAAGATGACTGCCAACGGTAATGTAACCTACACAATAACACCTAAAGATGGAGGAAATTCCAAGAGTTATACAATACCGATTACAAATATTGATAAAACCCCTCCGGAGGCAAATGTTTCAGTTTCCTTTGACAGCACCGAGGATGGGGAAGGTAATGTTTACCTCTATTCAGCCACCTATTCTTTGACCGGCTTTAGCGAAGATGATGTGACGGTAATTGGTACGTCATCAGTAAGCTTTGATGCGATGTCTGATACCAGGTCACATACCTTTAGCTTCTTTGATGCGGCAGGAAATGTGGGAACCCTTAAGGTGGATGCATCAGATTTGACCTTTGTCAATCCGAAAAACACAAAAATAGCGGGTTACCGTCTTACATATCTTAGTGGTGAGTCGAAGATTGGTGAATATATTTCGGGGCAAACAGGGCCTATTACACTTACTCCTTCAAACACTGACATTTCTGTCAAAGTTGAGGCCTTAAACTCAGCTGGCAGTGTTGTTCCGTCAAAGCTTAGTGAACAGCTTGTATTTACCTGCGAAACTGGAACAGTGTCCACAGAGAAAAGAAAAACAGTGACAATTACAGGAGTTGGCAGCGACAATAGTAAGAAGGTGACGGTTCTGCTACCTGATGGTGCGATAGACAAGGTGGCACCGGTGGGAAGTGTGGATTATCGTCCTCAGTCAACGGGTAGTATTCGTGTATATCTTGTGCACAGTAATAAAGATCTTGCGGATGGCGGTATAAAGCTAATTGGTCAGGACAGCAAAGGAATTCCTTTTGAACTGCATTCGGATGATGACGGATATTATGTGGAGTTTACCTCCAACGGTGTAGGTTACTTCTTACTGCGTGACAAGGCGGGAAACACATCAACAATCGCCCTCGCTGTAGCAAGTATTGACAACGATCCGCCTGCTCTTAGCAGTGAGGGGTGGAGTAGTCTTATTAATGCTGCTTCAAGGGATTTCGATTTCGCCGCAAAGCTTCAACAGATTGTAACAACACCAACAAACAACTCAATAAAGCTATTTTTATCCTTTAATGAACAGATTTTCAAAGCGGATTTTGATGTTTACTCCGAAAAGGCAAATGAGGATGGTTCAACCGCTGTGAAGCTCTCCAACAAAGAAAAATACGCAATGGTGACGGTTTCTGGCAATGGTGTTGTGGTTGAATTCCTGCAAAACTGCCAGCTAAGACTGACGGTATATGATATTCGAAACAATGCATATACCATATGGAGACCGGAGGATGGTCCTATAATTGCCATTGACAGAGGTGCGCCAATAATTAAAAACATCCCTTCAATTATTTATAAAGACAATAAGGCATCCATAACCTATGAATTCGATGAAGAAGTAACACTTACACAAGATTCATCGGCAAGCTACCAAACATCTCATAAGCTTACCTTTGATGCCAATGGTACATATATTCTGACCTTTGCCGACAAAGCGGGCAATGTGGTAAGCACATATCCGGTGGTTGATAAAATTGACGACCTTGCACCTGTAATAATTCCGGAACTTGAATATGTTGGTATGGGTACAGACTTTGGTAAGCCGGGGACAGCTGGTTTTTACACAAGTAAGGATGCAAAATTTACCGTTCGACTTGAAGATTCCACAACCGATGGCCTTACACTGTCTGTTAAGCGTTTGAGTGGCTCAACTGTCACAGTTACCGATGGTAAGTTTACAATAACGGAAAATGGCGTTTATACCTTTACAGCAAAGGACAAGTGGGGTCAAGCAAACAGTGTAAATGTCAGTATTGATGCCCTGGACAAGACTGCACCGAGTATTCGCCTTGCTTCTACAGAGGCAGTACAGGTTGTGCCGGGCACAAAGCTGGAGGTGGTTAAGAGTTCTCTATTGGAAGGTGTCACGGCAACGGATCTTCAATCAGGTGTTGCAGCCGGATTCCCCTCCGTTAGTATGGATGAGGTAGACTTAACCAAACCTGGTGCATATATTGCAACCATTACAGTGGCCGATAATTGCGGTAACACAACGACGGCATCGCGGAGCATTTTAGTTGCCGAAAAAGCGGGCAAGAGCCTCACTATAAATGGCAAAAGGGCTTTAGTGGGCGACATATTCGTTACTTCCGACAAAGAACTTGTTGTTGATACAGCGGCGTTAGGCAGAGAGGTATATAGACTTTATTATGCCCAAGGCTATAAAACTTCCGCTCAAATGAAGTACGGAACAGCTTTTACCGACTCATTTTCAATAAATGAGAAGGGTTACTATACAATGGTGGCACAGAGTGAAAACCGCGAACGCTATGTGCTTTACATCTATATTTATTAAGGGGGTACATAGAAATGTTTAAACGAATATTATCGGGTTTTCTGGTACTTGCAATGGTGTTTACATTTTTGACGGAGTATACACTTGCAGCCTCTGTTCCGGAACATGATACAGTTATGATACAAAATGAGTATATCAAGATTGCTGTCAGTAAAAACAACGGCGGCTATGTAATTTCAACCCTTGAAGGAGACATATTGAAGAAGTCGGATAACAATGTGGATTTAACACATCGAGGCGAAAATTTCGATACGTCTTTTACATCGTTTCGAGTTGACGATAAGGATTTTGTGTTTGGAACAAGCGGAGGTAATCTGACTACAACGAATACTGACATTAGTATTACAAGCAAATGGTCAAAGGGCGATATGATATATCAACAGACTATTACGCTGGTTAATAACGCCCAATCCGAGCAGCTTGGTACGGCAATGATTACCTATGCTGTAAAAAACAATTCATCAAAGACCAAGACTGTCAAGAGTCGTGTTCTTATTGATACACAGCTTGGTGACAAGGACTACGGTTACTATGAGATTCCCCGTCAGAATCTGGGACAGGGCTATGAATATTTTGAGTTTGAGCGTACCTGGGAAGGCGGCTCCATGCCTGCCGATTATTTTGTGCGGGACAACCCATTTACATCAAGCATAGTGGGCTACGGTGTTAACAGTGTGTTTGAGGACATGAAGCCTTACAAGATGACCTTTGCACATTGGGCGAATATTGCATCAACAGTGTTTGATTACACTCCCGATTCCTCCCTTAACTTTACAAACCCAATCAACGATGAAAAAACGGGAGACAGTGCTGCAGCCCTCTACTATGACCTTGGAAGCATTGCGGCTGGCAAGGAAAAATCCTTTTCAACCTACTACGGCGTTACAGCAAATTTAAAAAATAAAGATAATCAAATCCTTATAAACTCAACTGCACCTACAATGCTTACCCTTAACAAAGATAAATCGGCATTTATCGGAACAAGCGGTAAGGAGGATGGTATTGTTCGCATAAATACTACCATTGCAAACCCACTCTTCAGCGAAAAAACATATAAAAACCTTGCAGTGGTGGTGTATGCCAATGGATTTACTCCTCAGCGGCAAAATGACGGTGGAGATTGGATTTCTTACGACAACACAACCCCCATCTACTCAGAGGTGGTAAACTTTGCGCCGGGGGAAAACCGTACCACATACTTTGATTTCAAGTTCACACCCAAGGAGAGTGCGGAGCTGGGAAGCTTTGTTACAAAGGTGTTTGATATGGATACTGCAGTAAATAGTCTGGGTTACTATGCAGAGGATTATTGCCTGGGCACCACGGAAAACTACATTGTTATTCCAGGCACAGATCCCACATTGCCTGCCATAACACTAAATGACCTTCAACCAAAGATTCTATACAATACCGATATTCGTTATATGACGGTAGTTGGTCGGGGAGTGAATTTTTTCAATGCTACACAGTTGAACAAAATTGAGCTTCGTGGTGACAACGGGATTACATATGAAATACCCATTGATAACCTGACTATTGAGCAGACAAAAGATGGTAGTGCTCCTACAAATGCATCAATTCTGCTTGATGAATATATGCTTCCGGGTCGATATCAGCTCCACTTTTTGTGGAAAAAAGATGCAGGCGAAGAGGCATTGCAAGGGGTGGCAGAGGATTTTACTTCGGCGGCTATGACCGTGTTCATGACAAGTGACGAAGCCTTTCGTAACGACAAATACGGTGTGCTTGCAATTGTACGGGAATTCGGTGACAAAATTTATGGAATAACTTCATACAAGGATGAAACTGCCTTTGAAAATGCCGGTATTGATGAAGATGATTTATTGCTGACCTTAAGGGGACCGATTTTAAAGGAAACCAAGGGCGGAAAAACAACATACCGGATCGCAGGAAACAACAGTGATGTAAATATAAACAATGTGTTGAACTATCATGGCGGTAGTTTGACAATAGAGGAAACGGGCGGTACTGTGACTGTTCTTATGGACGGTAAGCTTACTTCAATTGGCGCAAATACAACTGTTCGTGATGGTACGGCAATGTTCAAGCTTGAAAAGGGCACAGACTATGTTGTTCCCACCTATGATTCCGATGGAGTGATAGTGGACGGTAGTGAGCTTGCAAATGGTCAGGACTTTATTGAATTGAAATGGAATAGTGCCGTTGACATCTTGCAGACCATTGGTGGTTTTTTAATTGACCTGCGTTATGGTGTGCTTGGAAAAATTCAAGATGCAGACGATTCCAGCAAGACATACAATGTGATTTCCTTTGGCGGTGGTCTTGACCTGTCGTTTATGACCCCGGGAGGTGCGGCAGCGGCACGTGATAACAAAAGTAAACACGGTGGCTGGACACAATCCACCAAAGGTGCTTGGGAATGGGATGCAGCTTCGGCTAAGTATAAGCCCACAGGCACTGGTGACATAGCACCGGATTTAGCGGATGAGACTACTATAAGCGGGGGCGTTAATGTCTACGATGTGCTGTATGGAGGCAAGGACCCTGGGTATTTGGGAATTAATATGAATGCACATATTGAGATGCCCCAGATTGTAGCCTTTTTACCCAATAAAATTGAGGGAAATATAGATATAAAAACAATCGGACTATATGAAGTGGGAGCCGAGGCTGAGGTGGAAACTTCAATCTTTGAAATGCATCTTTCCTTTGTTATAAAGGAAAGCCCAAGTGGTGCACCAATTCCAGATAAACTGTATTTTGCCATCGGTGGATTTGAGCCGGGTGTTAACATTGACGGTATGGGCGTGCTATGGGTTACAGGTGGTGGCGGAGGATTTGATAATCTTTACGAAACTATTTACGGATATGATGGAGTACCTCCTTTGAAGCTGCTTTTACATGTTGATTTTGATGTTGCAAAAATTCTGACAGGTAATGCAGATTTAGAGTTATCACTTCGTTCCATTGACATTAGATTCAGCGATTTGAGTTTGAAAATGCTTGAGGATGCAAAATTCCTTGAAGAGGGTGGAATTTCTCTTGCGTGGTATCCGAATTTCTCCCTTACGGCGGATGCACAGATTAATTTCATGGAGTTTTTCAAGGGGCAGTTCCAAATCAGTGCATACTCCAATGCGGATGTGGCATTCTTCTTTGAATTTATGATGCGCATTGCGCTATCCCTCCCGTCAGATATCCCCATTGTGGGAGGAATGGAGATTGCTGCGCTAGAACTTGGTGGTGGCACAGAAAAGATGTGGGGTTCCATTGAGCTTCTGGATTTGATTCAAATTGGTTTCACCTACTGGTGGTCCGGAGAGTTTGAGTTTTCAAGCGGTAAGCTTCAGAAGAGTCCAGCCTTTGCTTCCAATTCGGAAAATATGGGACTTATGCGAACTAAAGCACTGTTTGCCGAATTGTCTCAACCTCAGGAGGTTCAGCATAATACCGAAACGGGAGAAACACAGAATATGAGTGTGGGCAGTAACCTGCACTTTGTTACAGGCAGTGTTATTGTAAGTGATGTTGAGGCCAAGATAAATGAAGCAAACAATGCCCGCTTAATGCGTGCCTTTGCCGCTGCCGCTGCAGTTCCATCTCCATCAATTTCAACCAATGCTGAGGGAACAGTGCACTTGGTACAGTTTGCAGATACTGGAGACTATATAATGACAATAAGTCGTGCCGACGGTACCGGCATAACAGCGGAATATTTGAAAAGCCATATTAAGGTGTCCCATGGTTCAAATCCTTACACACTTAAATTTTATGGTGAATCAAGCGGAAGTGGTATTTATGATAATACAACTGCAAATGTAAATGTTACAAATGGCATAGCATATGTGATTATTCCCCAGGAGGATATAAACAGCGGAAAGAACTTTGTATTCCGTTTTGATGACGGTAAATCATATGATATTGGCGCAATTTATGTTGAGCCTCTTAGCAGCCTGGTATCTGCTACCGCAAGTGTTAGCGGTCAAAATTTGAGGGTAGGTTGGACAGGTGAGAATATTAGCGATACGGCGGTAATTAATGTAACCCTTTCCGACGGAAAGGATAATTCAGGAATTATTGTTGCAAAGGGAATTGCTGCAAAGGGAAAGACATCGGAAACCATAACACTTCCACCAACATTGGCAGCAGGAAATTACTATGTTACCCTTTCTCTATCGGATGAAGGTAAAAGCTTCGATGCATATACTATTGATTTGCCTGTTACCGTTACAAACATCAATGCACCTGCCGCACCACAGTCGGTAAAACTTGCAAATGCGGGAAATGATAAGATGAAGGTGACAATAACTCCGAATAAGAATGAGGATAAGCTTGAAGGATACTTTGTGGATGTTTATGAGGATGGCAAGCTTATCGATGCAGGCCTATACTGGGCAAAAGATGATATTGACAATATCCTTATCGGAGGACGGTATGATGTGCCTTATGTAAATGATAAAGGCGAACCTATTGTAGTGGACGGAAAGTCATATGAAACCCTCGGCTACAATCCCGGTAGCACATATTCGGTAAGGGTTCGTGCCGGCAATGTGAAAGAAGAAGCAGAAGGGGAGATCTATTATTGCAGTCCCTTTGTGACTTCAAACAAAGTTGAGCTTAAAGCAGCAACTCCGCCAAGTGTAAAAATAAGCTACCAGAATGGTGCGGTTACACTTAAGTCAAATTCTAAGGTAACTGGTATGCTGTATGTGAATATTGATACGGTTTACGATATAACAAATGCCGATTCCTTTACGAAAGAAATAAACCTTCCTGACGGTGAGCATACCTTTGAGTTTAGAGGTGCTGATGTGGACGGCGATAGTGTGGTTGTAAAAGAGGTCATTTCAATTGATACTACTGAGCCGGTAATAATGCTTGAGGCTCCGCTCGGGGGTGTGTTCTCAGGTGACAGGATTGACTTAATGGGCAGGATTACCGATGCAGATTCAGAGGTAGAGGTTGGAGTGAAAATAAATGGCGAAGCTTTCAAATTACCTGAAAATGCTTTTGTCGGAGGGATCCTCGAGGGCAGTTTGATGCTTGATAGTAGCAAAAACTTGTCAAATGTTACGGTTGAGATAGTTGCTACAGATAAGGCAGGAAATTCTGCTACCAAGCTTGTCGGACTCACCAATCCTCAGGCCGCAAATGTAGAGGAAATCGCAATATACTTCGATGGTCAACAGCTAAAAAATGATAAATATAATCTTACAAAAATAGGTAACAAGGCAAAATTAAAGGTAATGGGACATCTTCCTGATGGGAGTTGGATTGATGTGACGGGCAATGATTCTGTCAGTCTGAGATTACTCGGCGGCAAATCGGTTTCTCTCACCGATAATACGATTACAGCGGTATCGGAAGGACAGACCTTGTTGACGGCGACGTTCGATCTTGGAGGGGGAGAGATGTTACAGAGCGGAGTTGTGGTGCTTGTCGGGGATAAGATACTATATGATGCTTTGAACAATGCAATTTTGAAAGCAAAAGCATTGAACAAAGATGATTATACTGATAAAACATGGGATGTTCTTCAGGGAGCATTGACCAACGGAAAGCTTATCTTTACAACGGACGGAGTAAATCAGGATATAGTTAATAACGCTGCAACAACAATCATTAACGCCATTGCAGGGTTGGAAGAAAAAACGCCTGTAGAGCCTGTAGATCCCTCGGATCCATCAGAACCTGTAGATCCTTCAGAGCCCTCAGAACCATCAAATCCTTCAAATCCAGGACAGGGAGGAGAAAAGGACAGTGATGTAAGATACTATACGGTAACCTTCAACACCAATGGTGGCAATGATGTGAAAAGCGTAGAAGTTGTCTCAGGTGGAAAACTGGCAAAACCTGCTGATCCCACAAAGGCGAAATATACTTTTACCGGATGGTTTATGGATAAAAAGCTTACCACGCCTTATGATTTTGACAAAGCTGTAAGGGGCAGTTTTACACTCTATGCCGGTTGGAGTGAGAATGAAACTCAGGAAGATATCACGCCAATACCTGCAGCATGGCAAAATCCCTTTACAGATGTTTCAGAGAGCAATTGGTTTTATAGTGATGTGGAGTTTGTTCATATAAAGGGCTTGTTCTACGGTACATCTAAAACTACATTCAGCCCGAATGAACCTATGACCCGTGCTATGCTTGTGACAGTGTTGTGGCAACAAAGCGGTGCTCCAATCGTAGGTGGCAATACATTTAAAGACGTAGCTAAAGACGCATACTATGCTAATGCAGTAAATTGGGCAGTACAAAATGGTATTACACAAGGAATGGGTAATAATTTATTTGTACCTGACATGGAGATAACCCGGGAACAGATGGTCACATTCCTATGGAATTATGCCAAGTTTTCAAATATAGATGTGTCGGTGGATGAGGATACGAATATTCTGGCCTTTACAGACGTGCTTGAAATTTCTGATTATGCCATCAGTGCCATACAGTGGGCCTTTGAAGAGAACATAATCCAAGGTAGGCCAAACGCTATTCTTGACCCTCAAGGTGGTGCGACAAGAGCCGAGGTTGCGGCTATGCTCCATCGTTTTTTGGAAGAATAAAAAACTTAGCAATTTTTGCAGGTCATGAGTTCTTTGAGGATACTTAAGGTGCTAATGGGGTTGCGAAATCTGCAAATAAAAAAGGGATAAGACATTGAGTATTAAGGTCATGTGATGAACTTCTGTTCAAAGCATGACCTTAATATGTATAATGATAAATGGGCAATTATTCACCATTGTTTGTAGATGTGTACAATTATTTTGCAACATTTTTGCCGTCTAAAGCGTATATAGGTTGAAGGAGGTGAAGCAAATGGCATATAAGTCCTATCGGCCGGAGGACTTTGAAGCGGTTGTAACAAAACATGAAAATAGACTATATCGCACTGCACTCGCCATTACAGGAAACATGTCCGATGCCGAAGACTTAGTACAAGAGGCATTTTTACGCGCCTATGAGAAAGCTCCCGAATTTGAATCGGAAGAGCATGAAAAGGCTTGGCTTATACGAGTAATAATAAACCTCTGCAATAGCCGATTGCGATCCCCTTGGCGTAAGCGAATAGTTCCTCTTCTTGAATCTTACCCAGCTTCAGAGCCGGAGCAACATGAATTACTGGTGCAAATCATGGCATTACCATCTAAATATCGAACAGTCATCCATTTGTTTTATTATGAGGGTTATTCCATTAAGGACATTTCTGAGTTGACCTGGCAAAAGGAATCAACTGTAAGAAGTCATCTATCCCGCGCCCGACAAAAGCTCAAGTCCATTTTAAAGGAGGATGATTATGAAAACATATAACAAATACATGGATAAAATATCGGTTTCGAATAAATTACACGAGAAAATCATGTCCCGTACTAAAGCCAGACACAAGCGTTGGACTATTATAATCAAGCGCTATACCGCAGCCTTTGCTTGCCTTGCGGTGGTTTTACTTGGAGTTTTCACAATACCAAAGTTAACGAAACACAATGTAACGCCGACACCGGATAATAACCCGTCTGTCTTAGAACCTGATACCATTAAATCTACGCCCAATTCATCAAGCAAATACACTCTGTATTTCAATAAGGCCGATGGGCAGACTGCAGCCAAACAGGATATCGGTATTCGAGGTCATTTCTGGCAAGAACTGACCAACGAAGAACTAAAGGCGATTTTTCCTCGCCTGACAGAGACGCACACTGTCACGGCCACTGCTAATTTCCAAAGCGACGAAAGAAGAGCCTCCCTATTCAATATTGATGCCCAAGCCGTATCTTCTGCTGGGCTTAAGACATATATCCAACTTGCCCCTGGTGAAGTGGTACTCGACTATAAGTTTGATGCTGAAACAAAAACCTCAGATGTCTACGGAACAGCGGTTAATGCCGGATATTTTGAAACTAAACCGAACAGCAAAGGAATTAGGAAAGTTGCCTGTTTTGCGACTTTCGAGCTTTCAGATGTAGCTTATTACGTAGAACTTAGCGGTACAGAAGCAGATAAGGAAGTGGCTGAAAATGAGATATCAGAGATTATTGGTCTGCTGATTGAGGGAGGTGCAGCCAACCTTGATGTATTTCATCCTGTTGTACCAGTTCTGCGGGATGATCGACCAAGTCTTAATGAAGCCCGTGCAGATGTTGATTTTGGCCCATATTTACCTATAGAAATCCCTCTTGGTTTTGTGTTTGAGGATGCTCAACGTTTTATCAATCAAGAGCAGAATTTACTGTTTGCTAGTTGGTCAAAAGGAATGGGGTATATAAATTGGCAAGTTTCGCTACTGGATGATGATGATAAGTTGCGTATCACTTCTGTTGCCGAAGCTAAGAATTACGACCTCTCGCTTTATCCCATTCCTCGAGCTGATTCTGTACCTGACGAATTACGTGAAATGGTGGATAATCCAATTTTCCAGATTGATGAGTTGACACTCGATACAGTACGAGCACGGTCTTATGAAGTTTTGGATTCAGGTGACGAGCAAGGGCAGAGAATGCGTTTTGGTGTATTATATGGAGACGTTCTGGTAGAACTCAGCATTAAAGGTGTTTCGCCGGAGGTAGTATTTGATATCTTACAACAAATTAAGAGATAGGAATACAAATTAGATCATTCTTGACAAAATATAGAAAATATATTAAAATACTCATCCAACGTTCTTTAGACATTACCAAAAATACAGCGGAACAAAATTTCAGTATAGAAGGTACTCCGATAGAAAAAATTGAAGCTCATTTATATATGTATCTCAATTTTTTGAGAAGCCAAAGAGACAAGAATGAAAAACCATACTATTTTATGATAATGCACCAAGCTATAAATTTTGAAGTTGTGTCTGATGAAGTAAAAAAAATTGTAAATGATAACCCGAATCCGTTATATAGTCTTATAAGACCTTTAATAGTTGAAGGTCAGGAAAGAGGTGAAATAGTTGAAGGTGATCCCGATATGCTTACGGAATTCCTTATTCAAATTATGTTGGGAATAGGTATATCAAATAATATAAGCAATTATAAGGCACCTCTTCCGGATAAAAATCTGATAATGAGGATGTTAAAAAAATAAGCTTTTTAGACATAAATGACTGAAAAATCAGTTAATACAGAAGGGAGAAATAGTATGGAAAAATTGGATGGTAAAATTGCTGTAGTTACAGGTGGGGCATCGGGAATAGGGAAAGGAATAGCAAAAAAACTCCTGGAAAATGGAGCGGAAGTTGTTATTGCTGATATAAACAAGCATAAAATCGAGGAAACAAAAAATGAGTTTGAACAACTGGGACAAAAAGTAATATGTAAGGTAGTTGATGTTACAAAAGAAGATGATATAAGAAAATTGGCAGATGATACGGTTAAAATTTATGGACAGGTCAATATTCTATGCAATAATGCAGGAGTGGGGTATAGTTCTGGTTTTAGTTGGGAGAATACTGATGATGAATGGAACTGGATAATAAATACCAATCTGAAGAGTGTAATTTATGGAATACGAACTTTTATTCCAATTATGCTGAAACAGGATAACGAGTGCCATATAATTAATACGTCTTCAAATGCCGGAATTACAATTGGTGGTACATTGGCCATTTACAGTATGACAAAACACGGAGTGGTTGCGTTATCTGAATCCTTATATAATGAGCTGAAATTATTAAATTCAAAAATAAATGTAAGTGTTTTATGCCCGGGTTTTGTGAATACTGATATATTAAACCCGTTTATACCCGAGACGGTTCAAGCTAAATCAAGTCCGCTAATTAATGAATATTCAGAGCTTTTCTTTAAAGCTTTTAATAATGCGGTAAATAATGGAGTAACACCTGACGAAGTTGGAGAAAGTGTAATTGATGCAATAAAAAATCAAATATTTTACATCCTATCAAGTGAGAATGATAAAAATCTTGTAAGAGCGCGCATGAATAATATAATTGAAAGAAAGAATCCTGATATTGTTGCCCCTGAAGAGCTTCTGCGTGAAATAGAAAAACTTACACAGATTAAATAATACCAATCAAACTATATTGCTATGACCGCACTTTTGGCCCACAAGGAAAATCAGTTATTTAATGAGTCTTTTGCGGCTACTGAAGGAGCTAATGGGATTGTGAAATCTGCAAATAAAAAAGAGATGAAAGATTAAGTATTAAGGTCATGTGATGAACTTTTGTTCGGAGCATGATCTTAATATGTATAAGGCTAAATGGACAAAACCATTATTGGTGATATTTTCGTTATCGCACTTGCCTTATTAACAATTGAAGCTAGAGCAAATCAAAAATGAATTTGAAAGAAGGAAATTCTGATTGGCACCAATAGAGAAGTGAAGTTATTGTAATTGAACCTTGGGAAGGATTTAATATAAGAAGAGGGATCCTAGCCCCATATATTTAAATTATGCTGGAAATTTACTTGGACATGCATGTATAATGGATATATGCATGTTTTTACATCTCATAAAGAGGATCCAAAGTCATGATTTTCAAATGTTTCTATATAATTTTGGCCATCCGGATAAAAAGAGCGCATGAAAGGTATCCTAAATGATATAAAAAAGACGTTTCCTCAATATGAAGAAGAAATCAAGTTGATTTTGATCTGTTACATGGACTTGTTGCTTATAACATAGAGAAAAAAAGATATGATAGAATTTTGAACACACAGGAGGCGTTTATATGGCAGAATTGAAGACCAAGCAGAACGATGCAGATGTTTTTGAATTTATTACTACCTATGCGAATACCGAGCAAAAGCGTGAGGATAGTTTTGAACTTGTAAAGTTGATGCAAAAGGTTACAGGACATCCACCAAAGATGTGGGGTTCTTCGATGATTGGGTTTGGCAGCTATCATTATAAATCCGATCGTAGCAAGCAAGAAGGGGACTGGCCATTAGTGGGATTTTCGCCGCGCAAAGCAGCAATCTCATTATATGTATTTTCGGGAAATCCAGAGCATGAGTATTTACTTAAAGACTTGGGCAAATATACAATGGGGAAGGCTTGCATCTATGTAAAGAGGCTGTCAGACATCAACATTGAGGCGTTAACGAGGCTAATGCGAGCCACAATTGATTTTTTGGAAGATAAATTTGGGCAAAATCAATAAAGTTGGAATCAACTATGTGCGCATACGGGAGCAAAGAAAACCCCGTAAATATATAATAAGAGGAGAATGGTTATGAGAAGTTTTACTACGTTAGACCTACAGTATGCACACAGGTTCTATGGGTTTAAAGGCGAAGCGCAATATTTGCATGGACATACGGGAATCCTGACGATTGAAGTTGAAGATACTGTTAACATGGGAGTTAATATGGTGTTTCCATGTAATGAAATTAAGAAAACCGCTTGGGAAGTATTACAAAACTTTGACCATGCGCTGGTTTTGAGGGAAGACGATCCATTACTTCCCGCTATTCTCGGAGTTTATGAAGCACAGGGCATTAAGAACGGTACACCAACCAATAAACAAAAGGGTCCTGCTTTCAAGACGGACCTTGCATCAGCGTATCCGGAATGTCGTTTAGTTGTTACAAAAGAAACAATGACCGTTGAAGGTATGATTAAAATAGTTTATGATTTACTTAAAGATAAACTAAATATAGTTAAGCTCACGTTTACAAGTGGAGTAAATGGTGCCACAGAAGAATATGAGCCTCAAAAGGGTATAGACCGTTGCCCGTTATGCGGCATTGCGCTAAATGAAAATGGTGTGTGCCCTAAATGTGGATACAAGAAATAATCTATTTTGATATTTCAAACTACAATTCTTGTGAAATTGAATTGAAACGAATCAGGCACTCTATACCAAATTTGCGTAGAGTGCCTTGATCGTTTTAAGTCTATTAATTTACTGTAATGTTGTCTCTTGGCTTGAAGACAGGCTTATTGAATCGGCCAAATATAAGATTATGCATGAAAATAATTGCATTGGCTACGCGGGAATTATTGGTGAAACACTTCATTTCTTTTATGTTATAAATAGAAAGGGGTAGTACGATATGTCAAAGGTTGAAGAGAAGCTTGCTAAATCATTAACTGCAGAATCCACAGAACTGATTCCATACCTGCCATATCTATTGCAGGATTTATGGGAACTTGGTTCATCACCAAAGGATATTATTGACATGACCCAAAAGCATATTCAGATATCAAAGGAAATGAAGGTGCTTGATTTGACTTGTGGAAAAGAAAAGTGGTTTTTATTTTTTCAAAATGCCGGAGTGAAGCTTCTTGATGAAAGGTTTATCGAAGATGATGAATTGGAAAGCCTTAATGATGAACAACAGTCATTCATAGAAAAGAGAGCAAATGAACTGAAAGAGAAGTATCCGGATAAAGAATCTCTCTTTGAAAGCTATATAAAAAGTCAACAGGCTGAATGCGATGAACTGGAGAACGAAATCTCTGGGGTTATGATGCTTTTGCAGGTGCTTTGATTGTAACATTGTATTACCTTGACATCTATATCACTCTGATATACTATTAGTTTATATCAGAGTGATATATGTAGGAGGGTAAAAAGTAATGAATATTTTGTTTATAAATGCAAATTTGCACGGTCATATTAACCCTACGCTTGGATTGGTTAAGAAACTTACGGAGAGAGGAAACCAGGTCAGCTATTTTTGTTCAGAACCATTTTCGGAACTGGTAACAAAGATGGGGGCAAAATGGATTGGATTTAGTAACAAGTTGGATCGGTTTTTGAAAGAATACCGTCCGACAGACAGGCATCCGTTTTTCATGTTGATGGAATATGCTCTTTTGTATGATGAAGTGCTGCTGCCGGAGATATTAGATATTGCGAAAGAAGATCTGTATGATATGATTATTTGTGATTCTATTTTCGGTGGAGCCTGTTTTTTAAAACAGATTACTAAAATTCCAGTTGTGTGTTCACACTCCTCTTTTGCGATGAGTCAAGCACCGGTACCAAAGCATATGCTTGTGGCAGGATCTCATCCTCAATTGGATCATTGTTATCAGATATTAAAACGAATCTGTGAAAGCTATAAAATAGAGGAGCCTTCATTAGAACAGTTTTTTACAAGCAAAGGAGATTTGAATATCGTATACACCACTCGTAATTTCAATGGAGATGAGGGGGTTCACGAGCCTGACTATTTGTTTGCGGGTCCGTCCATTGACCGGCTACAGGAAGCACACGATTTGGATTTTTCCGTGATAGGAGACAGAAAGCTTATATATATATCGCTTGGAAGTCTAAATACAGATTTTGTAGATTTCTATAAGACATGTATCTTGGCATTTCGTAATACGGATTATTATGTGTGCATGTCCATTGGAAAGAAGTGCGAAGTTTCACAATTAGGTGAAATTCCTTTAAATTTCTTGGTAAAGAGTTTTCTTCCGCAGCTAGAGCTTTTAAAAAGGGCTGATGTATTTATCACTCATGCTGGGTTTAATAGTGTGAATGAAGCTTTATACTTTGGAGTTCCGATGCTAGCATTACCTCAGGTCAATGATCAACATATGGTGGCCAAGCGTCTTGTTTCAATGCAACTGGGAATGACAGAAAGCATAAAGGATTTGTCTCCAGAAATACTGAGATCTAAAACGGAAACACTCATAAAGGAGAGGAAAATCAAGGAAAATTGTATGCTAATTTCTCGGGAAATGAGGAATTTTGCTGGGCTTGAGCAGACAGTATGGAAACTTGAAAAATATGTTGATGCTTGTGGGGAGAGGAGATGGGAGTAGTGTTGAAGAATAAATCCATGTATGCTATTTTGGGCATTTTGAATCTGTCACCAAGTACCGGCTATGACATAAAAAAGTATAGTGACAAGGTACTCTCTGGATTTTGGAACGAAAACTTCGGACATATCTATCCTACATTGAAAAGGATGCTGGAGGATGGAATGATTGAAATTGTTTTCAGAGAAAAAAATGAAAAGAAAGTACGGTATGGAATAACCGAGAAGGGAAAGCAGGAGTTCGAGACATGGCTTTTAGAAGAGACCATACAACAGCCTATGCGTTCTGAATTTATGCTGAAATTATTGTTTTCAAGCAGCCAGCCGAGGGAAAATGTAATCAGGATGTTAGAGGATTATAAAGAACTCCATGAAAAGAATATGGAGAAGTATCTTGGAATGCAAAAGGATTTGGAACAGGGTATCCAGGAAATATCGAAGGAGCGAGTCTGTTTTATCAAAGCGATTCTTAGAAAGGGTATAATATCCAGTGAAGCTGTTATACATTGGTGTGATGAAACAATAGAAGAATTGCAGCATTCCTAAGCTCATAAATACAAATTTATACATGGAAATTTAATATTGACAACTTTTAAAGCACGAAGGAGGTTTATTAAATGAATGACAAAGTCTATGAATTCGAAGCAGAAATAAAGAAAGTGCCTGACATTGACGGTGCTTATATTGAGATACCTTTTGATGTGAAAGCAGAATTTGGAAAAGGCAGAGTGCCTGTTACCGCTACCTTCGATGGCGAATTATATGAAGGAAGTCTCGTCAAAATGAAAACACCATGTCATATTATTGGTATTAGAAAAGAAATACGTGCGAAAATTGGCAAGCAGCCGGGCGACAGTGTAAAAGTTACTATTAAGGAGAGAGCGAGGTGAATCTTCCATGTGGCAATGCCCAAAATGCGGACGTGAGTTCAAGAACCAGAGCAAAGACCACTACTGCGGCGAGCCGCCAAAATCGATTGATGAATATATTGCCGCTCAGCCTGAGAGTGTTAAGCCATTTTTGAATCAGATCCGAGATACAATCCGTGCCGTACTGCCAGATGCACAGGAGCGCATCTCGTGGAGAATGCCGACTTACTGGAATAAGCATAATATCATCCATTTCGCGGCATTCAAAAAGCACATCGGATTATACCCCGGAGATAAGGCTATTGAGAATTTCGCAGATCGATTGGCGGAGTACAAGACAAGCAAAGGAGCTGTGCAGTTACCATATGATAAGCCGCTCCCGTTGAAACTGATTGCAGAGATTGCGAAATGGTGTTATGAAACTGGTAATCATCACTGATTAGGGCATGAGTATGCCAAAATTACGAAGAATGCTGAGCAACTGGGAGGTTCAGTATATTCAGTGGCTTATGAAATTCCACAAGTGGTGCTAAATATCATGATGTGGACAGTTAAGAGGCCTAATAGGGCTATGTCGTGAAAGCTCTGATATAGAGCCATTCGTTCAATTCAGCCAATTTAATCAAATCCTCTGTTGAATTCTCTGAATAAAATATCTTTCAATAGCAATGTAAGTTATTGTATTTTTATGCCTAATAATGCCTTGCTTGCCAATGTATATATTAAATTAATATAAATCTGTAATTTTTACAGTCATCCTAAGATTTTTCCACTATTCTAAGAGGAGTGTTTTAGATATAATATAGATGGTTTAACTAAATCCTATCTATAAATCATCTTAAATCCATACTATGAATTAATAATCGCTTTAATCAATAAAAATCACACTACCCTAACCAATACTGATAAAAAAAGTTTTACCAAATAAATTTATTCTTTAGGGAGGGAAATTTCATGAAAAAGACTGCATTAATTCTTGTCTGTGTTTTATTGATCCAAATAGCGGGCTTAAGCGCATACGCAGAGGTGCTTGAAAAGCCTGAAGATTTGTGGAATGTGTACGTATCTACATTGCATAATGTACCCGAAGGCTCTCACTATATGGTCTTTATCGAGAATACCTCGATAACACCTGATGGCCATTATGAGCCTCAAACTTTGAAGCTCCGCTATTTCTTTACTTTGGATGAAGCTAATGCTAATGACTTGGTAATACAGCCTCATAACAGAAGTGGTAATGGAGAGATAACCGGAAGTGGTCCTGATGTTTGGGATGAGGAGAATAATGTATATTATTGTACTTTTGAGGTCACGTCTGAATGGAAAGATCCTGATCTTAAAGAAAACAAGTACTGTCATATTGATGCAATGTTTAATATTATGTGTGGAACCGCCACTTGGAATCCAATGAATGATTGGTCATTGCAGGATATTAGTGAAGATAATGTTAGAGCAATAAATGCTTACCAACCTTTAATGGCATATTATGCACCAAACTTTGTATTGTACGATGAACATGGCGATAAGTTGTTTGGAAATGAACCTCCAAAGCCATCTGTTAAAGAGGAGTGGAGAGTATATACAGTGCCACTTCATATGATACCTGAAGGATCTTCATTCGTAACATACATAGAAAATACATCCAAACTAGCAGGAGGGGTCTATGAGCCCCAGTCCTTGAAACTCCGATACTTCTTTACTCTCGATGAAGAAAACGCAAATGACTTGATTATGCGTGCACACGAAAGACAGGGGTTTGGAGAGATAATCGGAAGTGGTCCTGAAGTTTGGGATGAAAAAAATAATGTTTATTATTATACATTCGATTTAACTTACGATTGGGAACAGCCTAATGTGCCAGAAAATAAATATTGTCATATTGGTGCTATATTTTCTATTATATGTGGAACAGCCACCTGGAATCCAATGAATGACTGGTCTTACATGAGTATTGATGAGAGTAACAAAATAAGAATGGATGCGTTTGGTCCAGAAGCCTACTATGCACCTGATTTTGTGCTTTACGACAGTAATGGTAAGAAGCTTTATGGAAATGAACCTCCCAAGGAAGAAGCAAACAAAGTTTTATGTGGTGATGTTTCTGGGGATGGTAAAATAGACGCAATCGATATTGCGCTAATTAAAAAGCATGTGCTTGGATTGAACGTATTAAAATCATCTGAATACAATGCAGGGGATTTAGATGGAGATGGTAATGTAAACTCTATCGATTTCGGTCTGATGAAAAAATATTTGCTGGGAAAGTTAAGTGCACTTCCGGTCGAAAATAATAATTAAATAAATGATTTTGAAAGCATGATAATTAAAGACTGTCTGACCAGTAAAATGGTCTGGCAGTTTTGTTTTTTTCATTTCATAGAATTTTTTTGCATTACTTAATAAAATTTACTATAATTAAAAAACAGGAGGAGTTGATGAGTTGGGTTATTCATTGGATCTAAAAATGATTTCAATAGATATGTATAAGGAAATTTTAAGAAATCAATATTTGCTGCCGAGTAGAAAAATACTGCATCAGGATATGGATTCCAGTTTTGGAGCTATACGTAACTGTCAAATTCTGAATTTAGCCGAATTAAAGAATGCCTTGTCAAACACTCAGAAGCTAAGTGCATTTTCTGAAAAATCTGGTTTGTCGAAAGATTACCTAACAATTCTAAGGAGGGAAGTTGGTAGTATAGAGCCAAAGATAGCACAAATCAAGGATTTTCCTGATATTGATGAGAGAACGATAATCTCATTGGAAGCTGAAGGGATTAAATCTTCTAGAGATTATTATGAGTTTTATTATTCTCTGAAAGATAAGAATGAGATTACTCAAAAGTTATCAATTTCAACTGATAAAGCACAGGAATTAATATCACTTTGTGACCTTGTAAGAATAAACGGTGTTGGAGCTGTTGCAGCTATGAGTTTCTTCGATGCGGGCTATAATTCTGTTTCTGATGTTGCAAACACAACTGCTGATGAGATGTTAAAAAGGGTTTCAAAGGTTAATGAAATAAAGCAATACTATAAGGCAAAACTTGGTATAAAAGACATGCAGTATTGTATTGATTTTGCAAGGATTATAGCAAATCTGGAGAAACTAAACCAGAGATTATAAAAAGGAGTGATATTTTATGACAAACGAGCGCGTGTACAAGATGGCATTTTCGAGTGTCTACCCGCTACTTGTCCAAAAGGCGGAGCGTAAAGGACGCACCAAATCCGAGGTTGATACTGTGATTTGTTGGCTGACGGGGTATGATGATTCTAGCTTGCAAACGCAAATTATCAAGAATGTGGATTACGAAACCTTCTTTACAGAAGCACCGTGTATAAACCCGAATGCCGCCAAGATTTCAGGCGTGATTTGCGGTCATCGCGTCGAGGAAATTGAAGACCCTCTTATGCAGAAAATCCGTTGGCTTGACAAACTGGTAGACGAGTTGGCAAAAGGCAAGCAAATGGAGAAGATTTTGAGGAGTTGAAGAAGGAGAACTATGATGCAATAGCCGGGCAAGTTTGTTATCGCAAAAAGAAAATTGGTTATAAATATGATTTTATTTTGCTGTGATTTTGTGTATGATTTTATTAACACGTTGAATATATTAGGTAGAGTACTTGAAGGAGTGAATGTTCAATGACAGGGCTAGGTAAAATAAACTTTGCGATGATAACGAATTAAAGGGAGAACTTCAAAGTGAAAAAAATTCTTGTAATTGATGATGAAAATGCAATCAGGGATCTATTGGAACTGGTACTTACAAGAGAAAATTATCAGGTTAAGACAGCCCAAAACGGTGTTGCCGGACTTGTAGAGATGGACTCCTTTCAGCCGGATTTGGTTTTGCTCGATATAATGTTACCAGACTATTCCGGCTACGATCTTTGCAGGGAAATAGTAAAAAAATCTACAATTCCTGTTATTATGATATCTGCAAAGAATGAAACTATTGATAAAGTGTTAGGGCTTGAGCTTGGAGCAGAAGACTATATTACAAAGCCCTTTGATAATAGAGAGCTCATAGCCAGAATCAAAGTTGTGTTGAGAAGATATGATCCGGGTGACCAAAATAAAGATGACAATATGGGGCCAATAATATGTGGGGAACTTAGAATTGATTTGGAATCAAAAAGGGTGCTAAAGGATGGTAAAAAAATTTCACTGACGGCAAAAGAATTTAAAATTCTTGAAACTCTTTCAAAAAAGCCTAAAAAGATTTTTACCAGGGATGAACTCCTGGAAATTATATGGGGGTATGATTATTTAGGGGACAGCCGCTGTGTTGATATGACAATTATGCGGTTAAGAAAGAAACTGGAAGATGATTCTGAGAACCCGAAATATGTAAGGACAATCTATGGTTTCGGTTACCAGTTTGGTGGTGACACTGATTGAAGTATGCAACCAAGCTTCTTTTAACTTATTTATTCTTTTCTTTACTTTCTTTTTCAATTATTATTATTTCGGTTAATAAAGCAATTGATTACTACAGCTTTGTGACCATAGAAAAGCAGATGATAGAAAAATCGGATATTTGCGAGCTGTCTTTTAGAGAAATACTTGCAAGGTATGAAAAATCAAATACTCAGGTACATCCTTCCGACTTGGCAAAGGATGCCCTGGAGGTATTAAAAGCTTCAGGAAGGGAAGTTAGAATCTATGATAATAATCTGACGCTTTTAGGTATGACTTTAAATGGAATATTAGTTATTAACCCCGTACCCAGGATTTTTAAAGAAAATATCAGCAATGCCTTTAAAGGAAATTATTCTTACACTATAACAAATGCCGGCCTGATTTATTTCGCAGTACCTGTTCAGGATATGTACTACCAAAATATTTACGTTTTGGAGATAGTAGAAGATATATCTTACTATTACAAGCTTATGGATAAGATCAGATATATATTATTAATCGGTGCAGGTGGGTTTACTTTACTGATATCTCTTTCAAGTTTGTACATTGCCCGTAAAACAACAAAGCCCATTAAGTATCTTCTTGAGGCAACAGAAAAGTTTTCCAGGCAGCAATTTGAACAGGTCGAGTTAAACAGGAAAGATGAGTTGGGAATGCTTGCAGCAGGACTAAATCAGATGGGTATAAAGTTAAACGGCTACATTCAGTATCAAAAGCAGTTCGTTTCTAATGTGTCTCATGAACTAAAAACTCCATTAGCCGCAATTCGGGGGTTTTCTCAATATCTACATGAAGGTGAAAGTGACGATGCTGACTTAAAAAAGATATACTTTCATCTGGTAAATGAATCGGATCGCCTTACAAAGCTTATCGATGAACTGCTAATTCTCTCGAAATTTGATAAAGCAACACAGGAGCTTAACACAGAAAAGGAAGATTTATCGGAATTAGCCAATAGTGTTATTCATGAGATGATGCCAAAAGCAGAAAAGAGAGAAATATCGATAGAAACAACTTTGCAAAAGGGTGTTTTTGCGGATGTTAATAAAATATTGATGTCGCATGCAATAGCGAATATTTTAGACAATGCAATAAAGTACTCGAATGTAGGAGGTCATATTAGAGTAGAGACTTCTACCGATCAAAATGCAGCAGTTATAAAAATTATTGATCAAGGTATTGGAATTCATAAAGAAGAGCTTCCTTTGGTGTTGGAAAGGTTTTACAGGTCAAAGAATTCAAATATTGCCAAAGGTTCCGGGCTGGGGCTTTCTATATGCAGGGAAATTGTTGAAAAATTTAATGGCAGGTTAATAATAGAAAGTGAGATTGGAGTTGGGACTACCGTTTTGCTTCTGTTTCCATTAGCATAATGTTACAAGAATGATACCACTTTGTTATTACGCTGATAAAGTTTTTATTTATAATGAACATGTAACGTAAACAGTTCAGATTGTGAAGGAGGAATAACAATGAAAGTGTTTAAAAAGATGGTTATAATGACAATGATTCTGGTACTATGCACAATGGTTTTGGAAGGATGCGGAAATAAAGTTGAATCACCTGGAAATACACTGACCGATACACCGAACAATACATCGGTAGAAACACAGACGGGCATGCCCACTGACAGTTCTACAGATGCTTCAGAAAAGGTAATAAAGGAAGGCAATATAGAAAAGAACGGAAATGTTATATTAAAGCAGCTTGCATTTGTTTACCGGGAGAATACAATTGCCCTTTCGGATATTGCAGATGATCAGAAAATAGAGAGTATGCTTGGGAAACCGGATGAAATCAAATCTCATACTTATTCCAATGATGATGGTAAAAATATGGATCCGCTCATTGGAAGGACAGAAAAACAGTATCATTTTCCCGGACTTATTATAAAAACTATTGACGTGGCAGAAGATAAAAAGTCTTTTATCTTTAGCATTGAAATTACTGACCCGAAATATCCTACTGTAAGAAATATCAAAGTTGGAGATAGCTTTGAAAGACTCAAAGAGGCGTATCCTGAAGGAATTCTGCTGGGGGGCGAACTGACTGATGAGGAGGATGATTTCCGATATGAACCGGTTAACTATGTGGATGTAATGAATTTTCGCATAAAGAATAAAAAGATTGAAAGCATCTTAATATATACGCTTTTGGATTAATTTAAACCATGGATCAAAATCTGCGTAAAACTGTTGGCATAGTGTTTGCTAACAGTTTTTGTTTTTATAAAAATTTTATTTTTGTATGAACTTTTTTTGTTTTTTTAAGTCATACTATCACAATAACAAAAGGAGTGAAGAATATGTTTGAGAATATGAGTACTATAGAGGTTTTAAAACTGCTTGCGCCGCTTATAATTTTTCAATTCGGTTTATTGATATATTGTGCTGTCGATATAATTAGAAAGGGAGTAAGAAACTTAAATAAGCCTCTTTGGATAGCTATATTAGTTATTAACCTTATAGGTCCGATAACATACTTAATTGTAGGAAGAAAGAGGTGGCCAGATGATGATTAAAATAGAAAATCTGACAAAAAACTATGGCAGGCATAAAGTGCTAATGGGTGTAAATGCTGAAGTAAAAGAAGGCGAGGTATACGGATTTATTGGGCATAATGGAGCGGGTAAATCAACCACAATGAATATATTGGCCGGTCTTATTGGGTTTGATAAGGGAAAATGTATAATAAACGGAAGGAATATACAGAGTAAAAGTAATAGAGCTAATAACGAGGTTGGATACCTTCCGGAAGATCCTAAGTTTTACCCCTATATGAATGCATTGGAGTACCTTGAGTTTATAGGTTCTATGAAAGGCTATACAAAAAAGCAAATTGGAGAAAAGACGGAAAAAATGCTGGATATGGTTAAACTTTCGAAAGCTGCAAAGCGAGTTATTGGGGGCTATTCAAGGGGGATGAAGCAGAGACTTGGAATTGCTGTGGCGATGTATAATGACCCGGAACTGTTATTGCTTGATGAACCGTCTTCAGCTTTAGATCCTGAAGGAAGAATAGATGTTGTTGAAATAATATCCAAGCTTAAAAGCCAAGGTAAAACCATATTTTTATCAACTCATATACTAAATGATATTGAAAGAGTCTGCGATAGGGTTGGAATATTGAACAATGGTCAAATTGTCCTTGAAGAAAATATCCATCAATTGATGAAGAGATATATTCAACCTGTATATGATATTGAGTTTGATGGAGCTGTTAATGAGGAGCAATTTAGAATACTGAGGGAAGCGGACTATGTGGAAAAAGTAAATTTTGATGGCAGTAAGGCGGATATATGGATTAGGAACTTTGAACAGAACAGTACAAAGCTTTTAAAACTGATTTCAGATATAAATATACCTGTAATTTCTATCAACCTTAGAAAGAACAGCCTTGAAGAAATATTTCTGAAGGTGGTGAAGTGAAATGAATACTTTTAACAGTTTTAAGACTTATGTTAAAAAGGAAATTATTGAAGGAATGAGAACCAAAAAATTTCTGGTACTTGCAATTGGAGTTTTATTCTTTGCCATATCTGATCCTATAATGCTAAAGTTGCTGCCTGAAATATTAAAAAATGAGATGCAGGGCGCGGATTTGAGCATGCTTTTGGAGCTTAGTCAGAAAGCGGCTTTAGATAGCTATACAAATAACCTTTTTCAGCTTTCTACATTGATTATTGTGCTGTCGATGATGGGTATTATATCAAAGGAAAGAAGCGATAAAACTTTGACAATTCCCGTCTCAATGGGATGCAGTATAAATGGTATGGTTTCAGCTAAATTATTGGTGTACGGAGTATTCATATTATTGATTAATGTGGTTGGAATGTTAGTTGCATACTATTATTCGGGAATAATCTTTGGGTTTACCTATGGAAGCTTGTTTGCTGCAGCTGTTTCGGGGGCTGTATATGGTTTGTTCTTTGTATTTGTCTTAAGTATTTTGATTCTTGCCAGTAGTTTTGTAAAGAAATCCTTTTTAGCAGTGACGGTTACGTTGCTATTTGTATATTTAATGCCTTTGGCAGGTAATTTTGAGAGAGTTAAAAGATATTTGCCCGTAAATTTATTAAGCGAAGCAAATTATTTTGCGGACTTTTTATCTAAAAATATGGTTGTATCCTTGATATGTACAATTGGTTTAACTGTTATATTTAGCGTGCTATCGGTGTTTAAACTTGAACGGGTTGAATTTGTATAATAGCTCTGTGTTTATAAAGCAGACAAGAGGTGGGAGAATGAAAAAGCTTATAATGATACCACATTTATTATATTTGATACAGTAATTGATATTTATGGTATTGATAACTTTGTTGAAGTTGATTATTTAAATGATACAATAGAAAATAACAATATTGAAATACTTAAGGATATGAACCATGTGCTAAAGGTTTCACCTGAGGATGAAAAGGAAAATTTTAAAAGATATTCCCTCCCGAGCTATCCTCTTCATCCGGATTTGGTAAATAGTATTGAAGAATTTATTCAGTAAATAAAATGGCAGGGAAGGAGAATGTATTTGGATGAAAAGGTTTTACTTGAAAAAGCAAGGTCAGGAGACAGGGAGTCACTTGAATTACTGCTTCATGACAATTATAAGATTATATACGGATATCTTTTGAAACTTACTATGAACGAAGATGTTACAAAGGACATAACCCAGGAAGTTATGGTTAAGGCTATCGTGAATATAAAAAAGTTTAAAGGAGATTCAAAATTTTCAACCTGGCTTATTTCTATTGCATCTAATTTATATAAGGATAGCACTAGAAAAAATAAACAAATTAGTAATTTAAGCATTGAAGATTTAGCGGTAAGGGATTCGCAGAATCTTGAGGATGAGGTTATAAATAAAGATACTATAAGAAGAATAGGGAAGCTGCTAAAGGACTTTCCCTATGAAAAAAGAATGGTTTTTATTTTGAAAAATTATTATGATTACTCGTATGAAGAGATCAGTACAATACTGAAGTGCCCGATTGGGACTGTAAGGTCAAGACTTCACTATTGCATAGAAAAGCTGAAGAGTATAATTTGAAGGGAGTTTTTATATGTCATTTAGTCATGAAAAAATACAGGAAGAACTTTTGGACGTGTATTATGGTGAAAAGCCGATGACTGAAGAAATTAAAAATCATATTGGTAATTGCAGTGAGTGCGCCGCTTATTGGAACAAGCTGGAATTATTAAAAAAGAAGCTGGCAACTTTTGATGCGGATGTTGAAATTGATGAGAGAATAATTGGTGGGGCGTTTAGGGAAGCCGGTGTTCTGCTGGAAAGAAGAAAAAATATACGGGATATGGTTGCCTTTGCAATTATCGCAATTCTATTGTTGGGAATGGTGGGATTGCTAATATATATGGGTTATGCTATGAGCATTATAGTGATGCAGATTATTCTTATGATCTGTGTGCCTTTATTGGTTCCCTTTATGATAAGACAAAGACTTATGAAGGAGGAGTGCTAATGAATAGCGTATATGAATTACCGCTATATTTGTGGATTGTTTTGATATGTGCATTACTGATACAAGGTTGCTGGATATTCTGGGATGCCTCTAAAAGAGGAGAGAATAAGTGGCTTTGGGGTATATTTGGGCTTCTTAATGTACCGTCAAACCTTATTGTTTATCTAGTTGTAACACGAGTTGTTTTAAAACCTAACCCATGCAAGGTCTGTGGTAAAAATATCAGAAAGAATTACAATTATTGTCCACATTGTAGTGAAAAACAAAATACAGAAATTTAATTTGAAGGATGGTTAAAAAATTCAGGTTGACGACCTGACCCCCGTCATTTAATTGAATATCACTTCAACACATATTTTTATCTGAAGGCTCATTGTTTGCTGGGTGTACATTTTTCTTCGCATTTATTAATTGCACCCTCGCTTGCTTTCTATATTGCATTCGGCCTTAATCTTTAAACATTCCTTGTCGTAGCGAATTACATATTGACAAAAGACGGGTTACAGGTGTAAACTGTGTATAAGAGGTTACACAGGTAACCTCAGAGGGAGGAATGCATATGTGTAAATTAGTTTCAAAGATAACGGACTCTGAAGTTGAAGTAATGCGTGTATTATGGGAAGCAGGTCATGAACTTCCTTTAGTGGATATCAGAAAGTCACTTGAACAGACTAGCAAATGGGAAAACTCAACGATTAAAACTCTACTACGCAGGCTTTGTGAGAAAGGTGTAGTTATGGCTACTAAAAAAGACGTATTTTATTATACGCCTTTAGTTAGTGAGGCTGAATATAACGATTATATAACCCAAAACTTAATTGATAGATTATATTCTGGTAGCGCCAAAAATCTTGTAGCCTCACTCCTAGGAAGTAAAAAGCTTGATGACTCAGACATCGAGGAATTGCGTAGTCTTTTTAAGGTAGGTGAGAGGGATGAATGAAACAATTAAGTTAATTCTTTCGTTGTCTTTATCAGGTAGTATTCTAGCAGCTATAGTTTTTGCCTTAAAGCCTTTAATCAGGTATAGGTTAGCTAAGTCGATACAATATTACATATGGCTGGTCGTTCTGTTCAGACTGGTACTTCCTTTTTCCTTTGAGGGTAGTATCATGAACAATGTGTTTTATGGAGAACAAGCAGCAAAAGAAATAAGTTCACTTAGTACAGCGATGCCAATAAACGGTACAAACAACGGAATTAACGAGAGTACAAACAGTTTATCAACATTGCCCAACGTCAATGAAAACGTAATTGGGGGTATCTATAATGATGATGCTGATCACAGCAGATATTTCAGAGATCTTTTTAACCAGTATGCTCTATACTTGTGGTTGATTGGAGTAATAATAGCTCTTACTGCTAATTTAACCGGATATTTAAAATTTTTGAAAGGTCTCAAGCAGGCAAATAAACCGGCTGCCTATGAAGAAACACAATTGTTGAGGTCCTTGGCAAAAGGCAGAAATGTAAGCTTAGTAAGGAACCGGTTTATTTCAACCCCATTACTGATTGGGATTCTACGTCCACGCATTATTATTCCGGATATTGACTTTAATCCGGGTCAGCTTAAAAATATTCTTCTCCATGAGCTTTCACATCTAAGACGTTTTGATATTGGACTAAAATGGCTCACAATGATAACCACGTCAGTACACTGGTTTAATCCGCTTATGCATTTTATTAGAAAGGAGATTAATCACGCTTGTGAAATGGCTTGTGATGAAGCGGTTATCAAGGATTTTAATTCATCGGAAAAACAGGCCTATGGAGAGACCTTAATATCCTTGGTAGCTGAGAATAAATATCCTCTTGGGGTATTACAGGCAACAATGTGTGAAGAAAAAAGAAGCCTTAAAGAAAGATTGGTAGCAATTATGAATCACAATAAAAAGCCAAGGGTTATAGTTATCTTTTCTATGGTTTTGCTTGGAACTATCATATTTGGAGCAGCATATTTAGGTGCTGGAGTTGGTAAGAATAATTCTCCTGACATTAACATTGGAACAGAAGAATTAAGAACAAAGGTATATGAAATTGCAAAATATAAAACTCCTTACTTAGGTGACAACAGTAAAGTTTCTGCTATAGTCGGCCAATTACCGGAACCGGATAGCTATTTCAAGCAGCAGTATATATCAATGATAACAGACGGTACCAATAAGCTTAACGTGTATTATGAAGCTAAGGAGGGTGCTTCTCATAGTAATGAATGGCCGGTTGAGAATCCTGAAAGTCCAACCTACTCGAATATGCAGAAGAATGCCCTAATATTATTTTGTATGATTGATAATCTAAATAAAGTAACTTTTGCTTTCCGTGATTCAAAATCTGACGGAAAATTGGACACATCAAAATATAATACTGAATTCAATTTCTCACGTGCCTCGGTTCAAGAGCAGTTTGGCAATCTTTCGGTGCTCGGCGGTAATTTAGAGAAACTTCAAGATGTATTGGCAGGAGAAAATATATATGTTGAACCTGAATTTACAAATCAAGAGGTTACAGCAGCCCGATCAGTTGTAGAAGAATACTTCCGGGCTGTTAAAGCAAAGGATTCGAAAGCAATCCTAAAGACATTAACTCCTGTCCATAATGATGCAAAAGTGGTACTTTACGGAGAGGAGACCAGAACTCTTTTAACGATTGATTATAATCCGGAAGATCCTATGAGACAAAGCTATATAACGAATGGCAGAGGAAGCGTAAACAGTGTAAAGAAAGAAAATGTTATAGTTTTCAAGGTGAGTTTCAATGTTGAGTATCCAAAAGGTATAAGTGGTGCATTCAATGAAGGAGAATATGCAAATTGGAGAGTCATTTTAATTCGCGAGGATAAAGACTCCCCTTGGCTCATTGATGATCAGGGTTATTAATCTTATATAGAATCAATTGAGAGCATTTACGTTAAAATAAAGGCAGGCAGTTCTTAAAGAATGCTAATAAAAAAATTTAAGCACTGGAACTAGCTATTCAAGCTATTGATGATCAAGAAGCAGGATATCAAATCTTTTATCGGGATTTGGGATTAACTGAAATATGAAAATCAGGTGGTGAAGACTTGTTTTTTTAGGATAGATATGCTATTTTAAGACTATTATAATAAGGTAGGTATATTGTATATACGAGGAGTGTTTTATATGAAATTATCACAATTGTTAGGTGAGAGATATAAGGAGAAACCTGCTGAGGCAAACTTGATAAGCCACGTATTTTTGTTAAAAGGCGGATATGTTAAACAAGTTTCAAACGGAATATACTCCCTTATGCCTCCAGCAAAGAGGATTGTGTCCAAGATTGAGCGAATTATACGTGAGGAAATGGATTCAATCGGGGGGCAGGAAGTGCTATTGCCGGTAGTTATGCCAAGAGAACTGTGGGAAGAGTCAGGAAGATATAATTCTATAGGTTCAGAATTGGCAAGGTTCAAAGATAGAAATGATCATGACATGCTTCTGGGTATGACACATGAGGAAGCAGCAGTTCATTTAACCAGAAATGACGCTATGACTTATAATAGATATCCCTTCATGATATACCAGATACAAACGAAATTTAGAGATGAACCACGACCTAGGGGTGGACTAATTAGAGTTCGTGAATTTACTATGAAGGATGCATACTCATTCCATACATCCCAAGAAGACTTGGAAGAATATTATAAAGAATGCCTCGAAGCCTATAATAGGATTTTCAGACGCGCTGGAGTTCCTGAAGTTATAGCTGTTGGCTCAGATACAGGTATGATGGGTGGTAGCGTTGCTCATGAGTTCATGTTGCTGTGCGATGCAGGTGAAGATACTATTGCCATATGTAACAAATGTGGTTACAAAGCCAACCTTGAAGTTGCACAGGCCAATATCAAACATAATGACTGTACAGAGGGCAATCTTGAGGAAGTATCCACTCCTGATATAACCACAATTGATGACTTGGTATCTTTCCTTGGGTTACCTGCAAATCGCTTTATTAAAGCGGCTGTTTTTGCTGTTCAGAATTCACCCAAACCTTTAGTTGTTTTTATCAGAGGAGATCTGGAGGTGAATGAGGCGAAGCTGAAGAAAGTAGTTTCTGCAAATGTATTTCCACTTACAGAATACACAGATATATCTCTCTGCTTTGGTTTCATAGGTCCAAAGGGCTTAGATAATTCTGTAGCTGACATAGTGTTTGATAAATCCCTAGAAGGTGAACATAGCCTTGTATGCGGTGCAAACAAAGTGGGCTATCATTTAAAAGGTGTTAGCATGGAACGTGACCTTTCGGTAGAAAAGTTCCACGATGTCTCAAAAATTAATCAAGGAGACAAATGCTGCATATGTAATTCAGGAGAGATAGAACTGTTTAGAGGTGTGGAAGTGGGAAATATATTCCAACTTGGTACAAAATATACAGCCAGCATGGATATGCTATATACTGATATAGATGGTCAGCGCAAAAACCCAATAATGGGTTGTTATGGTATTGGTGTGGGCAGATTGATGGCATCAGTGCTGGAAGCAAAACATGATGATTACGGACCGATATGGCCTATTTCAATAGCACCTTGGCACGTACATATTTGTGTACTGAACAGTCATAAAGGGAATGTCAAGGAGGTTGCTCTCGAGTTGTATGAAAAGCTCAAGCAACTTAAGTGCGAGGTTATTATAGATGATCGCGAGTCAAACGCCGGAGTGCAGTTTGCAGACGCTGATTTATTGGGTATACCTGTTAGAGTAATTGTAAGTCCAAAGAACCTGGAATCAAATAAAATTGAAATATGCACAAGAGATAAGAAGATAAAGAAACTTGTAGAAAAAGAGGATGCAGTAAAGGAAATTCAAGATGTTGTAAATGAGCTGCTAAATGAAATAAACTGCTAGAATAGGGTATTGTATTCATTAAAAGGCAGTGCTTTGCTGTGGGATACGCAATTAGTGTATTTTTTTAGGAAGATTTAGTGTAATGCCTAGATTAATATAGTTGAGTTTCATGCAAACCCGTGAAGATATAGAAGTCACGGGTTTTGTTATGAAATGTATTTGTTATGAGGATGACAGATGAGAGAGTTCTGTTATATTATATAGGTGTGTTAAAATTTACAAATTCGAAGGTGATGAATTCATGAGAGAATCATATATAAAAATAAAGAATATCCCCACGGTAGTGTGGGGAGATAAATCGGATAAAGTATATCTTTTCATTCATGGAAAACTCGGCTGTAAAGAAGATGCAAAAGGATTTGCAGAAATTGTCTGTCCGAAAGGCTGGCAAGTAGTAAGTGTTGATTTACCGGAGCATGGTGAACGAAAAGAAGAAAAAGATAGCTTTTACCCTTGGAACATTGTGCTGGAACTTACCTCGGTCATGGAGTATTCTAAGTTACAATGGAACAAAATTGCGCTTTGTGCAAACAGTATCGGTGCATGGTTCAGTATGCTCAGCTTTGCTGATGAGAATTTTGAAAAATGCCTGTTTGTTTCTCCGATTCTTGATATGGAACGGCTGATTCAAAATATG
>Ga0208826_1000422_pt1 | contig 45512 bp, 39 predicted proteins | sample AD_UKC115_MetaG_FD_184451 | JGI IMG/M metagenome (GOLD analysis project Ga0208826, IMG submission 184451) | Active sludge microbial communities of municipal wastewater-treating anaerobic digesters from Hong Kong - AD_UKC115_MetaG (SPAdes)... | ecosystem: Engineered > Bioreactor > Anaerobic >... | reverse complement strand
CAGAACAAGCCACGCAGCGCGAGACCCTTGACCCCGCTGATGACGGCCGCGCCAAAGATCAACACCACCGTGAGCGCCAGCCCCACCGTGCCCGAGAACATGGGCGTGTAGCCGGAGAACAGCAGCGCCACCAGCCCGGCCAGCGGCAGCAACAGGTACCAGCGCTCGCGCACGGCCGTCCAGGGGTTGGGGCATTCGTCCTTGGGCAGGCCCATCAGGCCCTTGCGCCCAGCTTCCAGGTGCACCATCCAGAAGGCGGTGAAGAAGTACAGAATGGCTGGGATGACGGCGGCCTTGACGATGTCCACATAGGGCACATTGATCGTTTCTGCCATGATGAATGCGACGGCGCCCATCACCGGCGGCATGATCTGCCCGCCCATGCTCGCTGTGGCTTCCACGCCGCCCGCAAACGCGGGGCTGTAACCAAAGCGCTTCATCAGCGGAATGGTGAACTGGCCGGTGGTGACCACGTTGGCCACGCCCGAGCCGTTGATGGTGCCCATCAGCGCCGATGAAATCACCGACACCTTGGCCGGGCCGCCGCGCGTGTGGCCCACGGTGCCCAGCGCAAAGTCGTTGAACAGGCGGATCATGCCCGCCTGTTCCAGAAAGGCACCGAACAGGATGAACAGGAAGATGTAGCTGGATGACACATACGTGGGCGTGCCGTAGATGCCTTCGGTGCCAAAGGCCAACGTGCTCACGATCTGGTCGATGCCAAAGCCCCTGTGTGCCAGCATGCCCGGCAGGTGTTGGCCGAACAACGCATACAGCAGGAACGTCGCGCAGATCAGCGGCAGCCCCCAGCCCATGGCGCGGCGCGCGGCCTCGAAGACCAGGAGCACCAGCGTTACGCCAACGACCCAGTCCATGGGGATGAGCTCACCTGCGCGCTGCGTCAGGTCGGCCTCGTACACCCAGTGGTACAGGCTGAAAACAAAGCCTGTGATCCCCAGCACCCAGCCCAGGATTCGGCCCCAGCGTGCCAGGGTGGGCGATGCGTTTTTGAAGGGGGGCGACAGTGCAAATACCATGAGCAGCACAAAGCCCACATGGATGGCACGGATCACCTGGCTGGACAGCGGATGGAAGGCTGCCATCCAGAGCTGATAGCTTGAAAAAAGGATGGCCACCCCGAACAGCGCACCGCGCAGTGGGGAGCCATGGCTGTCGGGTTGCGTTGGGGGCGCAGCGGTCATCGGCGTCTCTTAGAGTCAAGACAAAGAACGGCTCTGACAGGGCCGTTTCCATGGGAGCCCCCGGCACGGGGATGCGCCGGGGGGAGGGGCTCGCTGGGGTTGCTTACTTGATCAGCCCAATTTCCTTGTAGTAGCGCTCCGCACCTGGGTGCAACGGCACGGGCATGCCCTTGATGGCGTTGTCGCGTGCAATGGCCTTGGCGGCATTGTGGGCAGCGTGCAACGTGTCCAGGTTCTCGTACATCTGCTTGGCCATCTGGTAGGCCAGCTCGTCGGAGACACCACTGTGCGTCACCAGAAAGTTGGGAATGGCGGCCGTGGGTACGTCCTGCGTCTGGCCCGTGTAGGTATTGGCTGGAATCACCGCGCCTTGGTAGGCCGCATCACCCACCTTGGCCACCACATCGGCAGGTACCGGAACCACCACGATCTTGACGGCTGTGGCCAGGTCACGGATGGAGGCCACGCCCAGGCCCGCCGACTGCAGCGTGGCGTCAAGCTGGCGGTTCTTGATCAGTTCCACCGACTCGCCAAAGGGCAGGTATTCCACCTTGGCCAGATCGGCGTAGCTCATGCCGGCGGCCTTGAAAATGGCGCGCGCGTTGAGTTCTGTGCCCGACTTGGCCGCGCCCACCGAAATGCGCTTGCCCTTGAGATCGGCCAGCGTCTTGATGCCTGCGTCGGCATTGGCCACGATCTGGATGTAGTTGTTGTAGGTGGCGGAAAGGCCCCGCAACTTGTCCAGCTTCTTGGGGAAACCGGCCTCGGCGTCGCCCTTCCAGGCATCGGACAGTGCATCGCCCAGGGTGAAGGCCAGCTCACCGCGCCCGGCCTGCAGCAGATTGAGGTTCTCGGCCGAAGCCTTGGTCACCTGCGCAGTGGCGCGTGCATTGGGAATGGACTTGGCATACACCTGCGACAGTGCTACCCCGAGCGGGTAGTACACGCCGCTTTGGCCGCCCGTGAGCACGTTGACAAACTGCTGTTGTTGGGCGTGGGCCACCGAGGCCATGGCGACGGCCCCCAGTCCCAGACACAAGCTGATTTTCTGAATCCAGCGCATTGTTTTGTCTCCTGTCTGTTGAGTGAAAAAAGGCAGAATAGCGCAACTTGCTTTTGTATGCCGCCCACGCCCCACGCTGACTCCGCCCTTTCTGGCATTCCCGACGGATCGCAGATCGACGCATTTGCCGATGCGCTGTGGCTCGAAGAGGGCCTGGCACGCAACACGTTGGACGCCTACCGGCGTGACCTGATCGCGCTCGTGCGCTGGCTGGCACCGCACGGCAAGGGCCTGCTGCAGGTGCAGGAGGCCGATTTGCAGGCGTACTTTGCCTATCGCCATGCGCAGACCCGGGCCACCACGGCCAACCGGCGGCTCACGGTGTTCAAGCGATTTTTTGGCTGGGCGCTGCGCGAGCGCCTTGTGGCGCAAGACCCTACGCTGCGCCTGCAGGCAGCCCGCCAGCCCTTGCGTGTGCCCAAGACGCTGTCGCAGGCGCAGGTGGAAGCCCTGCTGGCTGCGCCCGATGTGGGCACGCCCTTGGGGCTGCGTGACCGTGCCATGCTGGAACTGATGTATGCCAGTGGTCTGCGGGTGTCAGAGTTGGTGGCGCTCAAGACCTGGCACCTGGGCATGAACGAGGGTGTGCTGCGCGTGCTGGGCAAGGGCAGCAAGGAGCGCCTGGTGCCCTTTGGCGAGGTGGCGCGCCAGTGGCTGGAGCGCTATCTGCAGGAGGCGCGATCGGCCATACTGGCCGGGCAGCAAACTGACGACCTGTTTGTGACTGCCCGTGGGGCGGGCATGACACGCGTGATGTTCTGGATGCTGGTCAAGAAGTACGCGGGCTTGGCGGGCATTACCGCGCCGCTGTCGCCCCACACGCTGCGCCATGCCTTTGCCACCCATTTGCTCAACCATGGGGCTGATCTGCGCGTGGTGCAGTTGCTGTTGGGGCATGCGGATATTTCCACCACCACCATCTATACCCATGTGGCGCGTGAGCGCCTGCGCCAGTTGCACGCGCAGCACCACCCACGCGGGTGAGTGTGCAGTGATTACGCGGCTTCCAGGCTGTCGGCCCAGGCCAGCGCTTCCAGGTGGGCCATGTTGACTTGGCGGCCGGAGAGGTGCAGCAACTCGGTGTTGTGGGCAAAGGCGGCTTCGTCGCCACTCTCACAGGCTTTGGTCAATGCCAGGAAGGGGGCGTACACGCCCGAGTTGTGCAGCAAGGCATCGATCACGGGCTGGGGCAGTGCCACGGATTCCAGGGCTTTGTCCAGCGGAATGCCCAGCATGGCGTCGAGCAGCGAAAACACACCGACCACAAAGGCGTTGTCGCATTCCTCGGGGGACAGCAGTTCGGTCGCCAGCAGTTCCATCAGGCGCCCACGCACCACCACCGTGGTGCCTATGGCCGGTGCCGATCCGCTGTTGCGCGAGGTGGTCAGCAGCAGGGCTGCCCAGCGGAACAGTTTTTTGAGGCCCAGGATCATCACCGCATGTTTGAAGGAGGTGATTTCGCACTGCAGACCAAAGCCCGAAGAATTGATGAAGCGCAGCAGGTTGAACGAGAGTGTCGGATCCTTTTTGAGCAGATCCTCGATTTCGGAAGAGTTGGCCTGTTTGCGGATCAGGTTGATCAACTGGATGATGATGGCCTGCGATGGCCGCAGCGTTTTGGTCTGCACCAGCGAGGGCTGCGCAAACCAGAAGCCCTGGAACAGCTTGACGCCCAAATCCGCCATAAGCTGGTACTGCTCGGCCGTTTCCACCTTTTCGGCCACCAGTTTGGCCTGGCTGTTGGTGCTGGCAAATTTGACCAGGGGAGCCGCCAGCTCGGGCTTGAAGGCCTTCATGTCCAGCTTGATGTAAGCGGCGCGCGGCAACCAGCACGCATACGCTTTGCGCAGCACATTCTGGTTGAACGCCAGCTTGAACCCGCGCTTGTTCAAGGCCTCGAACTGGACCACGCAGGCTTCGATGTCTTCGGGGGTGGCACCGTCCGGCAGCGGGGGAATCTCCAGCACCACCTTGTCCGGATGCACCAGTTCCAGGTGGCCGCTGGCCAGGCTTTCGTGGGTGCAGTTGATGAACACCAGCTTCTTGCCCACCAAGGCCTCTGCGCCGCCATGGGACAAGGCGTTGAACAGCAGTGCGGCATCGCTGGCAGCGGTGTGCGAATCCAGCGCCGTGGTGCGGTCAAACAACTCGTAGCCAAAGACGGCACGGTGTTCATCCACGATGGCCTGGCGGGCGATCAGTGCGGCCAGTCCGTCTTCCGGCGGCAGCTCTGGCGTGGAGGGGGATTCTTCTTGGGTGCTGGACATGGTGCTTGGGTCGATGGAACCCTTCGATTCTAGGCGCTTCAGTCGGTCACATGGTCGGCCCAGGCCAGGGCTTGGAGGTGGGCGCCATTGATCTGTGCGCTGCTCAGGTGCAAGGTGCTGGCGGCATGGTGGAAGGCGTCGTCATCGCTGGACTCACAGGCCTCGGCCAGCTTGAGCAGATCGCCCAGAAAGCCCTCCCGGTGCAGCAATGCGGCGCGCACTGCTTCCGGAACGCTCAACAGAGCGAGCGCTTCTTCCATGGGCATGCGAAGCATGACGTCCAGCAGCGAAAAGATACCAACCACAAAGGCCTCGTCGGCCTCTTCCTGGGAGACGGTTTCCAGGGCCAGCAGCTCCATCAGGCGGCCGCGCACGACGGCGGTCTGCCCCACAGATGAGGGCGTGCCGTTGGCGCGCGAGGCCGTCAGCAGCAGCGCAGCCCAGCGGAACAGCTTTTTCAGGCCCAGCAGCATGACGGCCTGGCGGAACGAAGTGACTTCGCGCGACATGCCCAGGCCCGCCGAATTGATGAGCCGCATCAGGTTGAAGGCCAGGCCGGCATCCTTTTTGAGCACTTCTTCGATCTCGTCCGTGCTGGCCTGTTTGCGCACCAGGTTGATGAGTTCCAGAATGGCCGCCTGCGACGGCGCCACCAGCTTGGTCTGCACCAGGGAAGGACGCGCAAACCAATAGCCCTGAAACATCTGCACGCCCTGGCTGGATGCAAAGTCGTACTGTTGCGCGTTCTCGATCTTTTCGGCAATCAGCTCCGCTTGGCTGCGGCGGTTGGCATAGTTGAGGAGTACGGCCAGCTGGTCCTGGGCCAGCACCGACAGATCGAACTTGATGTAGTCGGCCAAGGGCAGCCAGGCTGCATAGGGCGACTGCAGCACCGTATGGTTGAAGGCCAGATGGAAGCCGCGATCGCGCAGGCCTTGCAGGATGGGCAGTCGCGCAGCCACTTCCTCGGAGGCCGCATGGCCCAGTGGGGAGATTTCGAGCACCACCTTCTCTGGATCGACCAACTCCAGGTGGCCGCCGGTCAGACTCTCGTGGGTGCAGTTGACGAAGATGAGCTTCTTGCCGACCAGCTCATCCGAGCCAGCGTGCGACAGGGCCGTGAACACCAGCGCCACATCGCTGGCAGCGGTGTGGGCCTGGCCTGAGCGCGAACGGTTGAACAGCTCGTAGCCGATGACGACGTGCTGTGAATTCACTATCGCCTGGCGTGCGATCAGCGCCACGGATGTCAGGCTGGCGTCCTGCGAGGTGGTCGCTTGACCGGCGGGAACTGGGGTGCTTGACATGAAAAGGCTTTCCAAGAGGGAGGTGCGATGCGTGCGGGAGGGCGCAGATTGTAAAGATGGTGGGCACCAAGGGACTGTCGCCGAGAAAGTGCCCTGCATACCCTGCCCGCAGCCGGGGTTGCGCGCGATCCTTACAATTCTAGGCCCTGCTGCCAAGCCCGTTGGCAGGGCTTTGTGTAACCAAGGGCAGCTTGGGAGTGCTGGACATGGCAATCTACGAACTTGACGGTGTGGCGCCCCAGATGGCTGCCAGTAGCTGGGTGGCGGACAGCGCCCAGGTCATGGGCCGCGTGGTGCTGGGCGAGGACGCCAGCGTGTGGTTTGGCACCGTGGTGCGCGGGGATACCGAGAGCATCACCATCGGCGCGGGCTCCAACATCCAGGACGCCAGCGTGCTGCACGCCGACTACGGCAAGCCCCTGGTGGTGGGCGAGCGCGTGACCGTGGGCCACCAGGTCATGCTGCATGGCTGCACCATCGGCGATGAATCGCTCATCGGCATTGGTGCCGTCATTCTCAATGGTGCCAAGATCGGCAAGAACTGCCTGGTGGGTGCTGGTGCGCTGGTGACCGAGAGCAAGGAATTTCCCGACGGCTCCATGATCATCGGCAGCCCTGCCAAGGTGGTGCGCCAACTGACGCCCGAGCAGATGGAGGGCCTGCGCCTGAGCGCGCTGCATTACATCGAGAACGCCCGCCGCTTCAAGAGCGGCCTGCGCAAGATCGGCTGAACCTTTCTGGAACCCCTTCGTGTCTGAACTACACAAGTTTCTTTTCGACGGCCTGCCCGTGCGCGGCATGCTGGTGCGCCTGACCGATGCCTGGAGTGAAATCCTGGCACGCCGCGCGGGCAACACGGCCACCGGGCCGTACCCGGAGCCGGTGCGTGCGCTGCTGGGCGAAATGGCTGCTGCTGCCGTGCTGATGGAGGCCAACATCAAGTTCAATGGCGCTTTGGTGTTGCAGGTGTTTGGCGACGGCCCGATCAAGCTGGCGGTGGCCGAGGTGCAGCCCGACCTGAGCCTGCGTGCCACGGCCACGGTGCTGGGTGAGGTGCCCGAGGATGCGCGCCTGAGCCAGATGGTCAACCTGCATGGCGGCGGGCGCTGCGCCATCACGCTGGATCCCAAAGACCGCCTTCCGGGCCAGCAGCCTTACCAGGGTGTGGTGCCGCTGCACGGCGACCAGCACGAAAAGCTCGAACGCCTGTCCGACGTGCTGCAGCACTACATGCTGCAGTCCGAGCAGCTCGATACCGTGCTGGTGCTGGCGGCCGACGACAAGGTGGCCGCAGGCCTGCTGATCCAGCGCATGCCGGTCAAGGGCGAGGGCAACCTGGCGGGCTCGCTCAGCCACAGCGAGAACGAAGACCAGATCGGTCGCAACGAGGACTACAACCGCATTGCGCACCTGGCCGCGAGCCTCACGCGCGAGGAACTCCTCACGCTCGATGCCGACACCATCCTGCGTCGGCTGTTCTGGGAAGAAAAACTGGTGCGCTTCGAGCCCCTGCAGGGCGCGCAAGGCCCACGCTTTGCGTGCACCTGCTCACGCGAGCGCGTGGGCCGCATGCTCCAGGGCCTGGGACAGGCCGAAGCCGAAGGCATCGTGGCCGAGCAAGGCCATATTGAAGTGGGTTGCGAATACTGCGGTCAGCAATACCGTTTTGACGCTGTGGATGCTGCCAGCCTGTTCACGGCAGCACCCGTGGCGCAGCCGCCGGATTCTCCGGCCTCTCCCACGCTGCACTGACCACTGACACCGAGGTTCAGCCCGACTTGTGTGAAGCGGGCGCGGTCAGGCCAGCAGCCACCGCGCAAGGGCCGCCCCGCCGCGCTGGTGGCGTCCTCCTTCCCGAATGGCCCAGCCATTCGAGAGAATGGGGGGAGGGCGCGAAGCGCCCCAGGTGGATGCCCCTATTTCTGTGTGTACTGTACGTACACCTCTCCCTGCTTGACCATGCCCAGCTCGCTGCGGGCTTTTTCCTCGACCATGTCCAGACCTTCCTTGAGGTCCTGCACCTCAGAGGCCAGGCGCTCGTTGGCCTGGCTGGCCTGGGCATTGGCGGCCTTTTGGGCGTCGATCTGGCGCTGCATTTCCTGGACGCGCGGAAGGCTGCCACGGCCCAGCCAGAGCTGGGCGTGTACGGCTACCAGCAAGGCCAACAGCACCAATGGCAGCAATCGTGTGCCCATGGGACAGCGCTACAGCGCGCTCAGCGCAGGTTGTAGAAAGCAGCGCGGCCAGGGTAGTGCGCGATGTCGCCCAGGTCTTCCTCGATGCGCAGCAGTTGGTTGTACTTGGCGATGCGGTCCGAGCGCGAGAGCGAGCCGGTCTTGATCTGGCCGGCGTTGGTGCCCACGGCGATGTCGGCAATGGTGCTGTCCTCGGTCTCGCCCGAGCGGTGCGAAATCACGGCGGTGTAGCCCGCGCGCTTGGCCATCTCGATCGCGGAGAAGGTTTCGGTCAGCGTGCCGATCTGGTTGATCTTGATGAGGATCGAGTTGGCGATGCGCTTGTCGATACCTTCCTTGAGGATCTTGGTGTTGGTGACGAACAGGTCGTCGCCCACCAGCTGCACGTTCTTGCCCAGGCGCTCGGTCAGGATCTTCCAGCCGTCCCAGTCGCCCTCGTGCATACCGTCCTCGATGGAGATGATGGGGTACTTGTCGCACCAGGTGGCGAGCATGTCGGTCCACTGCTGGGCTGTCAGGCGCAGGCCGCCTTCGCCTTCGAGCACGTACATGCCGTCCTTGTAGAACTCGCTCGCGGCGCAGTCCAGGCCCAGGGCGATCTGTTCGCCGGCGGTGTAGCCGGCGGCGTCGATGGCCTGCAGGATGAGCTGGATGGCGGCTTCGTGGTTCTCCACGGAAGGCGCAAAACCGCCTTCATCGCCCACGGCGGTGCTCATGCCCTTGTCGTGGATGATCTTCTTCAGGGCGTGGAACACCTCGGCGCCCCAGCGCACGGCCTCGCGGAAGGAGGGGGCGCCCACGGGGATGATCATGAACTCCTGCAGGTCCAGGCTGTTGTTGGCGTGCGCGCCGCCGTTGATGACGTTCATCATCGGCACGGGTAGCTGCATGCCGCCCATACCGCCGAGGTAGCGGTACAGCGGCAGGCCGGACTCTTCGGCGGCTGCGCGGGCCACGGCCATGGAGACGGCCAGCATGGCATTGGCGCCCAGGCGGCTCTTGTTGTCGGTGCCGTCGAGGTCGATCAGGGTCTTGTCGAGGAAGGCCTGCTCGGAGGCGTCCAGGCCCAGCACGGCCTCGGAGATTTCGGTGTTGATGTGCTCCACGGCCTTGAGCACGCCCTTGCCTAGGTAGCGGGCCTTGTCGCCGTCGCGCAGCTCGATGGCTTCGCGCGAGCCGGTGGAGGCGCCCGAGGGCACGGCGGCGCGGCCCATCACGCCCGATTCCAGCAGCACGTCGCATTCGACGGTGGGGTTGCCGCGGCTGTCCAGCACTTCGCGGCCTACGATGTCAACGATGGCACTCATGGGTTTCCTTTTTGCGAGAGTTTCAAATCAAATCGGCATCCAGCCCTTATCCGGTAAGCGCTGGAAGCTATCAAATTGGGAGTATCAAAGGCCTTCGACGCAGACCAGGCGCATGATGGCGGCACCCTCGCGCGCGGCGCGGGCCTTGCCGTACTCGGGCGAATGGTAGAAGGCCTTGGCCGCCTCGAAGCTGGGGAACTTGGCGATCACCAGGCGCTCGGGCGTCCAGTCGCCTTCCATCACCTCGACCTGGCCACCGCGCACGCAGATCTCGGCGTTGTGGGCCTGGAAGGCCGCTGTGGACCACTTTTTGTATTCCTCGTACTGCGCGGGGTTGGTGACGCGCACGTTGGCGATGACGTAGCCACAGGGCATGTTCTCAGGCTCCAAAGTTGTTTTCGAGAAAACCGTTCTTTTTGGTGACGTCGTCGAGCGCCACCAGGGTTTCGAGCAAGGCCCGCATGTGCTTGAGCGGCACGGCGTTGGGGCCGTCCGACCAGGCCTCGGCGGGCTTGGGGTGTGTTTCCATGAACAGGCCCGCCACGCCGACGGCCACGCCGGCACGGGCCAGCACCGGCACCATCTCGCGCGCGCCGCCGCTCACGGCACCCAGGCCGCCGGGCTTTTGCACCGAGTGGGTCACGTCGAACACCACGGGCGCGCCGGAGTTGCGCATTTCGGCCAGGCTGGTCATGTCGGCCACGAGGTTGTTGTAGCCGAAGCTCACGCCGCGCTCGCAGGCGAGGAAGCGGTCTTCCGACAGTCCGGCTTCCTTGGCGGCGGCACGGGCCTTGTCGATGACGTTTTTCATGTCCCAGGGCGCGAGGAACTGCCCCTTCTTGATGTTCACCGGCTTGCCGGACTGCGCCACGGCGCGGATGAAGTCGGTCTGGCGGCACAGGAAGGCCGGCGTCTGCAGCACGTCCACCACGCTGGCCACCTCGGCCACCTGGGCGGCTTCGTGCACATCGGTCAGGATGGGCAGCTGCAGCTGGCGGCGCACTTCGTCGAGGACCTTCAGGCCTGCGTCCAGCCCCACGCCGCGCTGGCTGGTGCCGGACGAGCGGTTGGCCTTGTCGAACGAACCCTTGTAGATCAGCGGAATGCCCAGCGCCGTGCAGGTCTCCTTGAGCTGACCCGCGACATCCAGTGACATCTGCAGGCTTTCGATGGAGCACGTACCAGCGATCAGGAAGAAGCGCTGGTCGAGGCCGACGTCGAATCCGCAGAGTTTCATGGTGTGTTCCTTCAGGCTTTGGCGGCCTTCTGGTGCTCGACGGCCGCTTTGATGAAGGCGTTGAACAGTGGATGACCGTTCCAGGGCGTGGACTTGAACTCAGGGTGGAACTGCACGCCGATGTACCAGGGGTGCACGCTGTGCGGCAGCTCGACGATCTCGGTCAGGTGTTCGCGCTGCGTCAGCGCCGAGATCACCAGGCCTGCCTTGCGCAACTGGTCGAGGTAGTTCACGTTGGCCTCGTAGCGGTGGCGGTGGCGCTCGGTCACCACGTCGCCGTAGATGCTGTGCGCCAGCGTGCCGGGGGCCACGTCGGAGCTTTGCGCGCCCAGGCGCATGGTGCCGCCCAGGTCGGAGCTGGCGTCGCGCTTCTGGATGCTGCCGTCCGCGTCCTTCCACTCAGTGATGAGGGCGATGACGGGGTGCTTGCAGTCCGGGTCGAACTCGGTGCTGTTGGCGCCTTCAAGGCCCGCCACATGGCGCGCGTATTCGATGGTGGCCACCTGCATGCCCAGGCAGATGCCCAGATAGGGCACCTTGTGTTCGCGGGCATAGCGGGCGGTGTTGATCTTGCCTTCCACGCCGCGCTGGCCAAACCCGCCCGGCACCAGGATGGCGTCGTAACGGGCCAGTTTTTCGGCGGCGTCCGGGCCTTCCATGGTTTCGGAGTCCACATGGTCGATCTTCACGCGCACATGGTTCTGCATGCCGGCATGGCGCAGCGCCTCGTTGACCGACTTGTAGCTGTCGGACAGATCGACGTATTTGCCGACCATGGCGATGGTGACCTCGCCCTGTGGGTGCTCGGTCTCATGCACCAGCGCGTCCCAGCGCTTGAGGCTGGTGGGCGGGGTGTTCAGGCGCAGCTTGTCGCAGATCAGGCCGTCCAGCCCCTGCTCGTGCAGCATGCGCGGCACCTTGTAGATGGTGTCAACGTCCCACATGCTGATCACGCCCCATTCGGGCACATTGGTGAACAGCGAGATCTTGCCGCGCTCGTCTTCAGGAATGCGGCGGTCGGCACGGCACAGCAGCGCGTCGGGCTGGATACCGATCTCGCGCAGCTTTTGCACCGTGTGCTGCGTGGGCTTGGTCTTGAGCTCGCCCGCGGCTGCGATGAAGGGCACGTAGGTCAGGTGCACGAAGGCGGCGTTGTTCGGGCCGAGCTTGAGGCTGAGCTGGCGCACGGCTTCGAGGAAGGGGAGCGATTCGATGTCGCCCACGGTGCCGCCGATTTCGACGATGGCCACGTCCACGGCCTCGTCGGTGCCGACACCGGCGCCGCGCTTGATGTATTCCTGGATCTCGTTGGTGACGTGCGGGATCACCTGCACCGTCTTGCCGAGGTAGTCACCCCGGCGTTCCTTCTCCAGCACCGACTGGTAGATGCGACCGGTGGTGAAGTTGTTGGCCTTCTTCATGCGCGTTTCGATGAAACGCTCGTAGTGGCCCAGGTCGAGGTCGGTTTCGGCGCCGTCGTCCGTCACGAACACTTCGCCGTGCTGGAACGGGGACATGGTGCCCGGGTCCACGTTGATGTACGGGTCGAGCTTGATGAGGGTGACTTTGAGGCCGCGCGATTCGAGGATCGCGGCAAGGGAGGCTGAGGCGATTCCCTTGCCCAGGGAAGACACCACACCGCCGGTGACGAAGACAAATTTGGTCATGTCTTTTTAAGGTGGTGGGAAATTGGGATTATAGAGGGTGGCCCCGTCTTGCCGTCGTCCGCGTGCCGCGAAAGGGGGGTACTGTCTGCTAAATTGCGGCCCATGAAAGAGCTTGCCGGCAAACACATCGTCCTGGGCCTCAGCGGAGGCGTAGCCTGTTACAAATCTGCGGAGTTGTGCCGCGCGCTCATCAAGGAGGGCGCCACCGTGCAGGTGGTGATGACCGAGGCCGCCGCCCAGTTCATCACGCCCGTGACCATGCAGGCGCTGTCGAACCGGCCCGTGTACGGCTCGCAGTGGGATGCGCGCGAGGCCAACAACATGCCGCATATCAACCTCTCGCGCGAGGCCGATGCCATCCTGATTGCGCCGTGCAGCGCCGATTTCATCGCCCGCCTGGCCCAGGGCCGGGCCGACGAACTGCTGAGCCTGCTGTGCCTGGCGCGCCCGCAGGAGCGCGTGCCCCTGCTGCTGGCCCCAGCCATGAACCGCGAGATGTGGGCGCACCCGGCCACGCAGCGCAACCTGGCCCAGGTGGCGCAGGACGGCGCCACGGTGCTGGCCGTGGGCAACGGAGACCAGGCTTGCGGCGAGACCGGCGACGGCCGCATGCTCGAACCGGCGGAGCTGCTGGAGGAGGTGATCGCCTTTTTCACACCCAAGTTGCTGGCGGGGCAGAAGGTGCTGGTTACGGCGGGGCCCACGTTCGAATCCATCGACCCGGTGCGCGGCATCACCAACCATTCCAGCGGCAAGATGGGCTTCGCCATCGCGCGCGCGGCCCGCGAGGCCGGCGCAGAGGTCACGCTGGTGGCGGGGCCCGTCCACCTGCCTACGCCGCGCGGCGTGCAGCGCGTGAATGTGCGTTCTGCGCAGGAAATGCTTGCGGCGACCGAGCCACGGGCGCAGTCAGCTACTGTTTTCATAGCAACCGCGGCGGTGGCTGATTGGCGCCCGGCCACGCAGGCCGAGCAGAAGATCAAGAAGGACGGCTCGGGACAGACCCCAGTGTTGGGCTTCGTCGAGAACCCGGACATCCTGGCCACGGTGGCGCAGTCGCCGCGCGCACGCGCTGGCAGCCTGTTCTGCGTCGGTTTCGCGGCCGAGAGCCACGACCTGCTCGCGCACGCCAGCGCCAAGCGCGAACGCAAGGGCGTGCCGCTGCTGGTGGGCAACATCGGCCCGGCCACATTCGGGCAGGACGACAATGCGCTGCTGCTGGTGGATGCCATGGGTCACCGCGAACTGCCCCACGCCAGTAAGCGCACGCTGGCGCGCCAGTTGGTGGCGGAGATTGCCAAACGATTGCCCTGAGCCCCTTGCGGGTTCGACAGGAGGCAGACCATGTCCAGAGCACCCAAGCCCGAATGGGATACCCCGCCCCACGGCGACTTTGCTGCCTATGTGGAGCGGCTTAGCGGTGCAGTGCCTGGTGCTCAGTCCGCAGGGCGTTTGCTGCAGGCTTCCAGGCCGGCCACGCGGCCGAATCCCAAGCTTGGGCCGGGCAAGCATACGGAGGCCGTCAGTGCTGTGCAGAGCAAGGCCACGGCGCCCGGACCGTACTCGGTGTGGGAGCCTTTGTCCCGAATCGTGCGCGTGGTCCGCGGTGTGCTGCTGCTGTCGGCGGCAGTGCAGATGCTGATGCTCTTCGTGCTGGAACAGGGCTCCTGGTGGGGGCTGTGTGTCACTGCCCTCATGTGGTGGGGCCTGGGCCGGGTGGCGAGCATGGTGCGCACCGTCCTGACGCTGCCAGGGATTGCGAACGCAGACCAAGGCATTGCACAACTGAAGAAACAGCTGGCCGATTTGGCGCAGCAAAAGAACACAGGAAAACGCAAGTGAAGATTGACGTCAAGATACTGGATCCGCGCATGGCGGATCAATTGCCCGCGTATGCCACACCGGGAAGTGCGGGCCTGGATTTGCGGGCCTGCCTGGATGCACCACTCACGCTGCAGCCCAATGCATGGCAGTTGGTGCCCACGGGCATTGCCATTCATCTGTGCGACCCTGGCTACGCGGCGTTGATCCTTCCGCGCTCCGGCCTGGGCCACAAACATGGCATCGTGTTGGGCAATCTGGTGGGTCTGATCGACAGCGACTACCAGGGGCAACTCATGGTCAGCGCCTGGAACCGCAGCGACCATGCCTTCACCATCGAGCCCATGGAGCGTCTGGCGCAAATGGTCATCGTGCCGGTGGTCCAGGCCCAGTTCAACGTGGTCAGCGAGTTTTCCCAATCCAGCGCGCGCGGCGAGGGGGGCTATGGCTCCACCGGTTCGCGTTGAACATCGGCGCTTGTAGGACGGTTCGTACGGCGGGGTGGGGCGACTTCTTACGGGCAGTCCGGCTGTCGCCCGGCAGTGGGGTATGGCTGGACAAGCGTTCAATGGCTGTGATTGCAGTCCATTCATTCACCAGGAGGTTCTCTTGAATCAAACCCACAACCATCCGCGCGCGCGTGCCAGTGCCCTTGTCTGCTCGGTCGTCGCAGCCGGGCTCTTGTCCGCTTGCGCTCACCAGCGTCCGGCCCCTCAGGCCTACCCTCAAGGGACCTATCAAGGCGGGTACCCGGCGCATGCCCCGGCCGCTACGGAGTATGGGCGCGTCACCCACATTCAGTGGCTGCAGGGCTATCACCAGGGGCAGTCCACCGGAGCGGGCGCCGTTATTGGTGCCGTGGTCGGTGGCCTGATTGGCAACCAGATCGGCAAGGGCAGTGGCCGCGCCGCTGCCACGGCCGTGGGCGTGGTGGGCGGAGCGGTGGCTGGCAACGCCATTGAAGAGCGTAACCAGTCTGCCCAGGGGGCCTACCGCATCACCATCCGGCTCGACCGTGGTGGGCAGCGGGTGTATGACGTGCCCTCCATCGGAGACTTGCGCGTGGGCGATCCCGTGCGCATGGTCAATGGCCAGATTTCTCGCTATTGAGCCGGGGCCAGACCGGTGCTGGATTGCCCGTGGTCTGGTTCAGTGTAGTGATGCACTGCCCGGTGCCTGAGGCTGTACGCGAAAGAACCCGGTGCCTGCGGTGCCGCGCCCGAATTCATCCACCGTTGCTTCCCTTATGCCACACACTTTCAGTTGGAGGCGCAGGGCGATACCCGCCAGGGGATGGTTTCCGTCGAGCACCACCTGCTCGGGGTAGATTTCGCTGATGGTGTACAGCACATCGCGCGGCGCATCGGCATTGCAGCCAGCAGGCAGGGCGTGGCCCTCAATGGTCATGCCCTCTTCAAGGCTGTCCGGAAACAGTGAGCGCGGCTCCAGAAACAGCAGCTGATCCTGGTAGTCGCCAAACGCATCCTCCGGCTCCAGGTGCAGTGCCAGCGTATCGCCCACGCGGTGGCCCTGCAGTGCTTCCTCGATGCGCGCGAGCAGATCGTTGCCGCCCACCAGAAACTCAACCGGATCGTCGAGTACGTCCAGCTCTTCGCCGAGGGTGTCCTTGAGCACCCAAGTCAGCGCCACTACACATTGATGTTTGATTTCCATACGAGAATTGTCGCAGTTTGGCCCATCCATGCCCGGAGTGCACCATGACCATCGATCCGCAGCCCCCTCAAAGCAACGCAGTACAGATGCTCCCGGAGGGGCGTTTCAGTGGGCGCGAGGCCTTTCAGCAGTTGGTGCGCGATGCGCTGGCAACTGCTGCCCGCGAGGGTTGGCGCGAGATCATCCTGAGCGATGCCGATTTTCATGACTGGCCGCTGGGTGAGCGTGCGGTGGTCGAATCGCTGCAGGAATGGGCCCGTGGCGGCAGACGCCTCACCTTTCTGGCCTGCAACTACAACGAGGTGATTCGACGCCACGCCCGGTTGGTGCGATGGCGTACCACCTGGGACCACATCCTAACTTGCCGCGCCTGCCCAGCGGCCGACCCTTTGGACATTCCCAGCGCCATCTGGTCCCCGCAGTGGGTTCTTCATCGTCTGGACCCCGACCGCTGTGCGGGTGTGACGGGAACAGAGCCCTCGCGCCGGGTGCTGCTGCAAGAGGTGTTGGGGGAGTGGGTGCGCAGCAAGAGCGCTCCGGGATTTCCGGCGACCACCCTGGGGCTGTGAGTCCGTGGTTTAAGTGGAAATCATGTCAACCATGTCAGGCCCCCGTCAGTTATAAACAACGCAGCCCAGGGTGTATGCGGATTGGTGTTTTTCACTATTGACGAATTCGCAATACAATCGTCAGCTGATTTTTAATAGCGCTTTGGCCTGTATCAACGTACTGTCAAAGCATCTTTTGACTGAAATCAGTCGAAATTCCTGATCTTCGTTTTTTTGACCCTCCTCAAGGAAAACCTGAAATGAACAAGTCCCTCGTCATCGCTTCCCTGATCGCTGCTGCCGCCCTGGCTGCCTGTGGCAAGAAGGAAGAGCCGGCACCTGCTCCCGCGCCCGCACCTGCTGCCGCTCCTGCAGCACCGGCCGCTCCTGCCGTCGAGGCCGCTTCCGCTGCTGCAGAAGCAGCTTCTGCACCTGCCGCCGCTCCTGCAGCCTCCGAGGCAGCACCGGCTGCTCCCGCAGCAGCTTCCGAAGCTGCCAAGTAAGCACAGACGGGTGTTTGGCACATGCCCCGACGGGTGTGTGCCGATGACACTCCAGCCCCGACCTTCACAGGCCGGGGCTTTTTTATTGGGCGTGTCAGTGCGACGACATAGTGTGGCCAAAGAAAAAACCCCGCTATCGTTCCGATAGCGGGGTTTTCTTTACTGACTTGGTGCCGGAGAGATGAATCGAACACCCGACCTTCTCATTACGAATGAGAGGATATGCATATTTGTCCGTGTTGGATGCTGTTGATAGAATATATATAAATCAACAACTTATAATTATTTCACTGGATGTGTAAACAGTTATTTTGTTGATTCAAATTCAGCGTTGTTCAGCAAATAGTCTTACATCCGCCCTTACATCCTGGCCGATGTAAGACTGGAGGGAGGCACCACATGGCAAAGATCGCATTCACCGCTGGCCGGGTGTCAGGGTTCAAGTGTCCGCTCGATAAGAAGCAGGCTTTTTTATGGGATGCGACCGCGCCGGGACTCGGGCTCAGGGCGACTCCTGCAGGGAAGCCTGCCTACGTGTTCCAGAGCGTGTACCGAGGTAAGGACATCCGTATAACCATTGGCAGTCCTGCCGCTTGGAGCATTTCAGAAGCGCAGGCTAAGGCTCGTGAGCTTCAGCGCCTGATTGATGGGGGTAAAGACCCACGCGACCTCAAGCGTGACGCATTGGCAGCCCAGGCCGAAAAGCAAGCTGCTGCCGCTGCCAAAGTAGAGGCCGATAAGGCTGCCGCCCTTACCGTGGGAGATCTGTGGCCGCTGTATCTGGCGACTGGCAAACCCAAGCGCAAGGACGCCTGGAAGCCCCGGTACCGTGCCGACCTTGAAGCAATGGCCGCACGCGGTGGTGAAACGAAGAAGCGAGGGCAGGGACTCACACGGCCGGGGCCGCTGTATCCGCTGTTAGCGTTGCCGCTGGCCGGGGTGAACGAGGACACGTTGAAAAGCTGGTTTGACCGCGAAGCCGAGTCAGGTAAACACCAAGCCGCTCGTGCCCTCATGATGTTCCGGGGATTCCTGCGCTGGTGCGCCACTCGCCCAGAGTATCGGAGCCTGACAGACCGCGATGCAGGCAAGGCCCCCGCCATTTTGGAGAGCTTGCCGCCGAATACGCGACGCACTGACGCACTGGACTCAGCGCAAATTGCAGGCTGGTGGGCAGGCACCGAGCAACTCAGCAATCGCACCGCAAGTGTGTATCTGCGTGCCTTGCTGCTGACCGGTGCCCGCCGTGAAGAAATGGCTGCCCTGCGCTGGCAGGACGTGGATTTCCGCTGGCGCAAGCTGACCATTGCAGACAAGGTGGAGATGACCCGCACCATCCCCCTGACCCCGTATCTTGCGCAACTGCTGGCGACACTGCCACGGGTGGGGCCGTACGTGTTTGCCAGCACGGGGAAGGCTGGACGCATTGTCGATGCCCGAGCATCCCATGATCAGGTGTTGGAGCACGCCCAGGTTAAACACCTGACGTTTCATGGACTGCGCCGCACCTTCACTCGACAGGCTCGCAAAATCGCCCCAGCCGGTGTGCCAGCGCAAATTGCAGGGCACGCACCGAGCGCCGTTGCTGAGGGGTACGCCATCCTGAGTCTTGATGAACTACGCCCCCATGCTGAGTGCGTGGAAGCCCATATCCTGAGCCTTGCCGGTGTGCAGTTTGATGCCCAGACTGCGCCCGATTCGCTGCGCGTGGTGGGTGCCGCATGAAATAACGCAACTACAAATAATCCTTGAACTTCAAATAAACGTAGCTACACTAAACCATGAATGTGACGTTCGACCCGGCCAAGGATGCCGCCAATGTGGCAAAACACGGCGTCTCACTGACCGAGGCGGCAGGCTTTGAGTGGGATACAGCCATAGTGTGGCCGGACACGCGCAACGACTATGGAGAGGCTCGTATGGTGGCGCTGGGGTACATCGGTTTGCGCATCATGGCCGTGGTGTTTGTTGACCGCCCAGCCGACAAGCCGAACGAGCGCCGCGTTATCAGTTTGAGAAAGGCCAACAGCCGAGAGGTGAAACGCTATGCCGAAACTTAAAGCCGGAACCATCCTGCCGACCCCTGCCGAGGATGCAGCAATTACCGCCGCTGCGCTGGCAGACACTGACGCCCAGCCCTTCACGGATGCTGAATGGGAACAGGTCAAGCCGCTGGCGCGCCGTGGCCGCCCGCTGGGCAGTGGCAGCAAAGCACAGGTCACATTGCGCCTGGACGTGGAGGTGTTGGAGAAGTTCAAAGCATCGGGCGATGGCTGGCAAACCCGCATCAATGAGGCGCTGAAAAGCTGGGTGCGGACGCACGCCTGAACCGTTTTTGCCTCAGCTAGGCAAGGTCGCAAACTTGCCGAAAGGCCGGTTCCTCCCGCTGGTCTGCTTGGGCTTCTATTACCGGGAGCAACCTTCGGGAGGATGCAGTGGGCCAACGCTTGTATGACTCGGCCACCGCCGAAGCCTTGATGAAATTCGCTTACCCCGAGTATGGGGTGCATGAACTCAAGCCCTACGAGATCAAGGAGAACGGGGTGTACACCACCTCAGCTTTTCGAGACCTGTGCCAGCCTGGAACTGTCTTTAACTGGACACCTGCCGACGAAATGGGATGGCCTGGCAGCCCTAATCCTGATACAGCACCGTTCCTGCCCATCCCATTCGACGCTGCGCAACTTGCCGCCGCAATGATTGATGGTGCAGGCCGATCCATCGCGTATTCGATGGAGCATCGCCTTGGCTATCCGCTCGACGATGATGCCCTGAACAGGTTTTCAGACCGCATGCGATGGATGCGTGATGCACTTGCAGAAGCCTACCAAGTGGCCGCTGCTGCGCAATTGGTCGTTGGTGAATTCGACCACCAGGCCGAGGCCAGCGCCTACGCTTTGGCTGGTCAATACGAACATGCCGCCGACGCGGCCAACGAGCGCGAAGGGGTGTTTGCACCAGACGTTTCCGAAGATGAACGCCGCACTCGGCGCGATCGCGCAGTCGCTTCTGTTTTGCCTTTGCAAGTGGCATTAGACAGTGCGATGGACGCCAGCGCCAAAGAGTGGCGGCAGTGGCGCACAGCCATGGTGCTCCAACTATTGAACCCAGCAAGGCCTGAAGCCGCAGCAGCACAGCTCCAGGCCAACGCGCCCGCGCCCGTGATGGCCGAGAGCGCCAGCACTGCGCCGGGCAATGGCAAGGTGTGGACGCCCGAGAGACTGGCGGATGCGAAGGCATATCGGGAGAAGCACGGCACCAAAAAGACCGCTGAACTTTTCGGAGTTTCAGAGCAATTGATTCGGCAAAAACTTCCAAGCGAAAAGCCAATCCCGAAGGGATACAGCGCCTTCACGCACCGGCTCAAGTAAGCGCAAGGGGTTGCGGTAGGGGTTGCGCTTGGTGGCTTGAAAGCCGCATGAAATAAGGGTTTGCGTCCCCGCAATGGGGCTGCGCCGTTGACCGCAACAGGGGTTGCGCCCCAATAGTCCAGAACCATGTTTAACGAACCTAGAGGGTTTACACATGGCCGCTAAGACTATTCAACTCACCCCGCTGGCGCTGGAGACGCGCACTGCACTTCCTACGCCTGAGGCTGCGGGGCACCTCAATCGTGCGCAACAAACGCTCAGAATTTGGGCGTGCCGCGAGGATGGACCCATTCGCCCCATTCGCATCAATGGGCGCTTGGCCTGGCCTGTGGCGGAACTGCGCCGCATCCTAGGGGTAGCGTAACCATGACCGCCGCCATCAACCACCTCCTGCTGCGGGTCTGGTGCGCAGCGCCTTCTCGCTGGTTTCGCAAGGGGCGCAGCACATGATCGCGCTCAACCCCACCAACGAGTTCCTTGGTGCTATCCAGGCAAGCCTGGGTTATGCACCACAGTACCTGGAGCCTGGCCGCTTCTGCCGCTTTGGTCCACGCAAATCTGGCTGGGCCAAGCTGTTTTCCGACTGCCTCGGGGGCGTGTATGGCGACTACCGCCAGAACCTCAGCACCCACTGGAGCGCCCGTCAACCACAGCACCAGTCTCGTGCCGAGCAGGCGGCGATGCGCCATCACGTTCAGTTGGCCGCCCGGGAGCGCGAAGCAGAACAGCGCGCGCAGTGGGCCAAGAACGCCGAGCGCAATACCGCGTTGTGGGCAGCATCCATTCCTGCAGATGACGCGGTGCTCAGTTACCTGGCCGCACGCGGATTGGCGCAGTGGACTCTGCCGGATTGCATCCGCCAGCACCCTGGCCTGGCGTACTGGCACGCGGATGACAACGGGGATTTGCACATGTTGGGTCGCTACCCCGCGATGCTGGCCCCCATCGTGTCTGGCGGCAAGCTGCTAGCCATCCACCGCACCTACTTGGGTGATGGCTGCAAGGCTGATGTGCCCACACCCAAGAAGCTGACCGCAGCATCAGGACCATTGGCAGGTGCGTGCATTCCGCTGGACCGGCCCCGTGGTGGCGTTCTCGGAATCGCTGAGGGCATCGAGACCGCCGTAGCCGCATCGCTGGGCTCGGGCCTGCCAGTGGTGGCAGCCTACTGTGCAAACGCCTTGGCTGGGTTCACCTTTCCGCGTTGCATCGAGCGTCTGGTCATCTTTGCGGACCACGACCCCGCAGGCCAGAAGGCCGCCGCCGCCTTGTCGCACCGCGCGACCCGTGCCGGACTCACTCCCAAAACATTGACGCCATCGAAACCCCGCAGCGACTGGGCCGACGTGTGGCTGGAGGGTTTGCAATGAGCAGCGACTTCAACATCCTGGCCGATGCGGCCGACGACGACAGCCTGGACAATCACCGCAATGCGCCACGCCCCGACCCAGCCTGCCTCTACGGCCTGGTGGGCGACGTAGCCTGTGCGGGTAGCGACACCACCGAAGCCAACCCCTACGCCATCGGAGCAAATTTCATTGCCTTCATGGGTTGCGCCGTGGGACGTGGGCCGTACATGCCCATCGGCAACACTTGGCACCACGCACGCATGTTCATGCTGCATATTGGCCGCTCGGGCCGTGGCCGCAAGGGTGATGCGGTATCGCTGATCGGCCGGATAGAACACTCCCTCAAGGCCTTGAGCAAGGACGCCACGCCACAAGTGCACCGTGGTGGCCTGTCATCCCGTGAGGGTCTGGTGTACCTGATCCACGATGGCTTCAAGGAGGGGCAAACGGAGGTTGAACCCATCCTCGACAAGCGATTGCTGGTGATAGAAAGCGAATTCGCCAACGTGCTGCATCAAGGCAAGCGTGAGGGGAACACCCTGTCTGCGGCGCTGCGCGATTGCTGGGATGGGGTGAGCATGAAACCAGCGACCAAGGGCAACCGCCTTTGGGCGACTGACCCTCATATCGCCATGGTGGGTGCTGTGACACCTTCGGAGCTGCTGGGCCTGATGGCGTCACGCGAGCTCACCAACGGCTTTGCCAACCGCTTTCTGATGTTCTGGGCCGAGCGCACCAAGATGCTGGCCTTCCCCCGCGCCACGCCCCAGCAGGACGTGGATGCCTTGGCAGCGCGCGTGCTGGAGGTGTTGCGGTTCTGCCGGGCCGAGCGCTGGGCCGACAAGGACAAGATGCGCGTGGAGTTGTCGCCAGACGCCCGCAAGCGCTACGAGGTGCTATATCACAGCGAGCTCAACGACAACTCAGCGGGCGAACGCATCACAGCATTGATTGAGCGCCGAGCCCCCATGCTGCTGCGCCTGGCCATGCTGTTTGCCCTGTGCGACCTGACCACCACGGTGGAGGTGCATCACATCAATGCGGCGCTGGCCTGGGTGCGCTACAGCGTGGACTCCATCAAATTCGTCTTTGCAAGCGCAGCCGAAGAGGTGGAAGTGGCCGAGACAAACGATACGGCGCAAAAGATCGTGGACTTCCTGACTGCGCGCCAGCGCGTGACGCGCAAGCAAATCACAGTGGATTGCTTCGGTGGCCATGTGAATAAAACACGGATTGATGCAGCACTGGAGGAGCTGTTGACCTGCAACCCGCCGCACATCACCGTGCAGGAGGAGCGCAGCGGCCCTGGCCGACCGACCAAGTTCTATGAACTGGCTGCGAACAAAGCGAACCATGCGAACAACCAGCAAACACGCGGGTTTGCGGCAGATATTGGTCTTAACGCAGAAAGCGAAGTAAGCGAAAAAAGCCACCCTGATGCGGAGTTAGTTCGCCAAGTTCGCATAGTTAGCGATGCCTCAAATCCGCCTGAAACCCACGCCAGTATTGATTCTTCGCTTACTTCGCATAGTTCGCAGGCCGTTTCTGAAAGCGAGGAGTTCTGATGCCCGCCTTCGCCCTCTACCTGGCGCTGCACCACGCTGGCCTCACCCTGGAAACTGACGGCCTCAAGCTGACGGTGACGCCTGCCAATCGCCTGAACGATGAGCTTCGTGCGGGCATCCGGCAGCACAAGCCCACCCTGATTGAGTTACTCCAATCAGCGCACCACACCACCGGTCTCCTGCTGGATTGGGTGGTGGACTTGGACCCCGGCACTACCGCCGCGACCGCCATCCAATTCCGCAACGCATCTTTGATTCTGGATGCCAAGGTGAATGCCAGCAAAGACTCCATCGCCCCCCAGACACCAACGTCTCAACAGGAAACACACTATGACCCCACCGAATAAAGACGGCAAGAAAACGGCGGATCGCGGGCCGTCAGGCCGCTTCGCCAAAGGCAATCGCGCTTCCCCCGGCCGACCGGCTGGACGTGGCAAGGTGGCTGAATTGCGTGACAAGCTGGCGCAGGAGCTGGACCAGATCATCGCCGTGCTGCGCGCCCAGGCCCTGGCGGGTGACCCACAGGCCATCCGCATCCTGCTGGACCGGGTGCTGCCGAGTCTGCGGCCTGTGGAACTGCCGACCCCACTGAATATGCCCCATGGCACCCTGGCGCAACAGGCACATGCCGTGGTGCAGGCTGCAGCCGAGGGCGACATTGCGCCGAGCCAGGCTGCGCAGATCATCACCGCGCTGGGAGGCGTGGCCAAGATTGTCGAGACCACCGAACTCTTGGCACGTATCGAAGTTCTGGAATCCAAACATGGCAAGTCTTGAACGACGAGTCGCCGTGCTGGAGAAGGTCGCCACGCCGGTCAACGCCCCGAGGGTCCTGGTGCACTTCATCCGCCCCGGTCATGGCACGGTGGCAATGCGCCACATGCCTTCGGGTCTGCGTATCGAACGCCAGGGCAGCGAAAGCGAGGCGCAGTTCCTGTTGCGGGCTGCGCTTGAGATAAAGACCAAGGAGACCGACCATGGCAACCAGCCTTGAAAAACGCATAGCGCTGCTGGAAGCAGCACGGGTCAAATCCAACCTCAAGGCGATGACGGACGAGGAGCGGGACCGGCACATCAGGACGCTGGAGGTTGGCAGCCCTGCCTTTTACGATGCCGTGATTGCCCGGGTTCTCCGGCGCCGAAGCGCTTTTCCTGTCGTGGTCGATGACCCCGAACATGCAGGAGGTGGGCATGACATCCATTGAGCTGCGTATTCGGCGCCTGGAGGAATCCAGAGCCAAAACCTTCCAGCGAGCCCTCACCGATGCCGAGCTGGCCGTGCGTATTGCTCATTTGAAATCTGGCACACCAGTCCACGAAGCGGTCATGGCCATCCTCAAACGCCATGAGGACGCAAGGAATCAGAAACCGGTTGAAATGCCGAAATAGGTGCATTCCCACCCGACACAGGCCATACAGCTTTGGATTGAGAGGTAATGCGCATGGCGGGGGAATTGCCGACCGACTGGTATCTTCGGATCACATCCGATAGCGCATAGGCGCAGCATCCCGCTCTTTGATCAGCCTTGAAATTAGCCGAACGGTTAGATCGTCCTCCCGCTTTTCTACGGCATCCATCGCCCGCTGGGCTTCTTCAAACCGCCCTTGTTCCCGGTACAGCTCGGCCAGAGAGATGGCGTGCCAGTGCAGCGATTCATCATCGCGGCTGGCCAGGATGATGCTGAGCCGCTCCATGTTTTTTTGTTGCGCGGGCGTTGGCTCGAATTGTGGGTAAGTGAACGGACTGTTCGCCGGTCTGATGTACGACGGCGGTTTGCGCTTGAGTAACTTGTCCCACCACGAGCGGCTGTCGGGGTGGGCCGCGTGCCACTTAGCTTTGGTGGCCGCTTCCTCTGCATCCCTGTGCTGGCGGTACAGCTCACGGTAGCTGTGGTTCAGGTGGTGCCAAACCATAATGCGGGCGGCAAGCTGCACCTCCTCGCTGGCGGCGCTGGCAATGCACTCAGGGAGTTGTTCCGCGGATACATGGCCGAGGGACGGAAGTGGGGAGTCGTCCGCCACACCGACTTCGACCAGGTTTTTCAGAAGAACAAATTGCCCACACTGGCAGCGGCGCAGGCCCTCGTCGTTAGGCATGAGCGAGCCGTCGCGCCAGCCATCCGTCCAGAACTCAAATGCCGAAAAGTTCATCGACATGTAGTTGGGCAAGGCGTATTGCGCGCCACAGCAGGGCGCAGCCAGGATGCGGACTCCCCGTACCATCGTCATATGTATTCCCAGCAGCTATTTGGATTGCGTCATTTCAAGCGCCTTCTGCCACGCCTGTTCTTTCAAGGTGGCGTCAGATAGCGATTTTCGTCGATGCAGTCCTCCGGAAGCGACAGATGAAGAAATATGTCCTTCCCACCTCATCAGCTCTTTGCATTTGCAGGATTTTCAGCTGTCCCTTTTGGGTTACATCTGCATAATGCAAGAGCTTCTGATCACTCTGTCCCGATGCGGGAAAAAGCATGGATAACGTCTTTGATTTCCGCAATCGGCTCATCAACGAATACAGCTCGTTCTCTCGAAGTTTCTCCAAGGTTTCCGCTCAGGACATCCTGACAGCGGTGGAGCAGGAGTACGACCGTGGCCGTTATTGGCCAGAGCCGCTGATTCAGATCAACCCCAACTACAAGCGGCAAGGGACTGTCCAGCAATTGGTAGAGCAGGCCGTGCTCCACCCTCATTGCGCAGACATCTTCCGTACTGGGAAAACCGAGGGAAAGCCGGCGGACCTGCACTTGTATGTGCACCAGCTCCAGGCATTGGCCAAGGCCCAGACACGGCAGAGCTATGTGGTCACAACGGGGACTGGGTCGGGCAAGTCGCTGGCGTTTTTTGTTCCCATCATTGACCGCATCCTCAAAGCCAAGCAGGCCGATCCGCAAAAGCGCACTCGGGCCATCGTCATCTACCCGATGAACGCTCTGGCCAACAGCCAGCTGGAAGAGTTGGACAAATTCCTGCATGGTTATCCAGACGACCAGAAGCCCTTTACCGTGGCCCGATACACCGGCCAGGAAAGTGAAACCGATCGCAAGCAAATTGCCGACAACCCGCCCGACATCCTGCTCACCAACTTCATGATGCTGGAGTTGATCCTGACGCGTTTCGAGGACGTGGACAGGCGCGTAGTCGAGCATTGCCAGGGCCTGGAATTTCTGGTGCTGGATGAATTGCACACCTACCGGGGGCGCCAGGGGGCCGACGTGGCCTTGCTGGTACGGCGTCTTCGCGAGCGCATGCAGGCCCACCAGCTGGTGTGCATTGGCACGTCGGCCACCATGTCATCCACAGGAACACAGGCTGACAGAAACCAGACCGTGGCCAGCGTGGCCAGCCTTCTGTTTGGCGCGCAGATCACCGAGCACGACGTGATCGGCGAAACCCTGGAGCGGGTCACCAACCCCGCCAAGAATATCCAGGCCGTCACATCACTTTTGAAGCCAGCGCTGCTGAAAGAACGTCACCAGTGGCCAGACTTCGCCGCCTTCAGCGATGACCCTCTGGCCGTGTGGGTCGAGTTGAGCCTGGGCATTGAACTTCCCGTTGATGAGCCACCTCGGCGGGCCAGGCCCATGACGCTGGGCGATGCCGCCAGGCGCCTGGCTGATGATGCGCAATGCACGCTGGAAGAGGCAAGCGCCGGGCTGCAGCGCTTCCTGGTGGCCGCGCACGACGTGAAAACGCCCCAGGGCCGCGCCCCCTTTGCCTTCAAGCTGCACCAGTTCATCAGTGGCCCCGGCAAGGTGCTGGCCACGCTGGAGCCGGAGGGGGTGCGTCACCTCACCCTGGATGCCCAGCGCTACGCACCTGGCCGTCAGGACGAGGGCACCCAGCTCTACCCCGTGCATTTCTGTCGCGATTGCGGGCAGGAATACCACCCGGTGTGGCGTTCAGGCCAGTCGCAGGCGGAATATGCCCCCCGCGAAATCGACGACATCTCGGGCGATGACGATGAAAACGCCCGCTATGGTTTTCTGTGCCCAGCCAAGCACGGCCAAACCTACCGTGGCAGCATCGAAGACCTTCCAGAATCCTGGCTTGACCTGACCAAGGCCGAGCCCAAGGTCAAGAGCACCTATCGCAAATACGTACCCGAAGACATTCAGGTCAGCCCCCAAGGCTGGCAAGGCCGTGGCGGCGGTGACTACTGGTTTATCCCCGGCAAGTTTCGTTTTTGTCTGAACTGCGGTCAGACCCACGAAGTGCACGGCAAGGACATCAACCGCCTCGCCAGTCTTTCGGGAGAAGGGCGCTCGTCTGCCACCACCATCCTTACGCTCAGCGCCATCCGGCAACTGTTCGCAGCCCAAGATATACCCGCCGATCAGCCAGACCCACGCAAACTGCTGGGGTTTACCGACAACCGCCAGGATGCGGCCCTGCAGGCCGGGCATTTCAATGATTTCGTGTTTCTGCTCACGCTGCGCTCGGCCTTGATTGGCGCGTTGCAAAACCACCAGGGCATGCTGAATGAAGAAACCCTGGCCGACGCTGTCTTCAAAGCACTGGGGTTCGACAAGACCGATTTCGGCACCTTGGCCGAATATCTGCGCACCCCCAAACTGATGGGTCTGGCCCGGCAGGATGCTCAGCGCACCATGCGCTTCATCATCGGCTACCGGCTTTTGCGTGACCTGCGGCGCGGTTGGCGTTTCAACAACCCCAATCTGGATCAACTCAACCTGCTGTCCATCGCTTATCGCGGGCTGGATGAATTCGCGGCAGAGTCTTCCTTGTTTGCCACCAACCCCGTGCTGGCCTGCATCAGTCCCGAGCAGCGCGCCACCCTCGCAAGCATGCTTTTTGACAGCATGCGCCGCAGCCTGTGCCTGGAAACCCGCTACCTCGACCCCGTAGAACAGGACAAGGCCAAGGCCACCGCCCACCAATACCTCAATGAACGCTGGGCCTTCGCCGCTGATGAAAACCTGGAGACGGCCAAATACCTCATCCTCACCAAGCGCCCCGAGTACAAGGGCAAGCCTCGCACAGATCTGGTGCCCGGCGGTTCTCGCTCGCGTTTGCTCAAAGACATCAAGGCCGCCAAATTCTGGAAGGACAGTGCGGCTGCATCCCAGGTGGCAACCTGGAAAGACCCTCAATGGGTTGAGCTTACGGAGCAACTGCTCCAGGCCGCGTCACATTACGGCTACGTGCACAAGCTCGACGTGGAAGGGGCGGTTGTTGGCTGGCGCCTCAACGCCTCCAGCATGGACTGGATGTTGGTCGATGAGACGCAGGCCCTTGAAAACGGTAAGCACAACCAGTTTTTCCGCAGTCTTTATCTGGCTGTGGCCGACACCCTGCGCCAGCAGGGCCACCCCTTGTTCGACTTCGAGGCTCAGGAGCACACCGCGCAGGTGGATGCCAGCCGCCGCCAATTGCTGGAACAGCGCTTTCGCTACACCGAAAAAGACCGCAAAGACTGGTTGAGCAACCCTGCACACGAAGCTCCGCTAGAGCGCCTGCCCGTCATGTTCTGCTCGCCCACCATGGAGCTAGGCGTCGATATTTCGGCCCTGAACACGGTGTACCTGCGCAACGTGCCACCCACACCCGCAAACTATGCGCAGCGCAGCGGCCGGGCAGGGCGCTCGGGCCAGCAGGCGCTGGTGATCACCTACTGCGCTGCGCTCAGCCCGCACGATCAATGGTTTTTTCACCATGCCACCGAAATGGTGCATGGCATCGTCAAGCCGCCCACACTCGACCTGGCCAACCGCGACCTTGTCGAAAGCCACCTGCACGCCGTCTGGCTGGCCGCCGCACAGGTGCAACTCGATACCAGCATTGCCCCGCTGCTGGACCTGGAGCAACCCGACAAGCCTCTGCAACCGGCATTGCGCGACAAACTTGCCGCTCCCGAAGTCACCGCACGCGCCCTGCACAGCACCCAGGGTTTCATGGCCCAGCTCGCCCCCGTGCTTGCCGGCAGCAGCTGGTTTTCTGCCGAGCAGATCGATGCCACCGTGCGACGCGCCGCCGACGACTTCAGCGCCGCCTTTGAGCGCTGGCGCGTGCTGGTGGACGCCACCCGCAAACAGATGGACATGGCCGACCAGGTGGTCAAAAGCTACACCACCAGCCACGCCGAAAAGCAGAACGCCCAGCGCCGCTATGGCGACGCCGCCCGCCAATATGCCGTGCTGCTCAAGTCGGGCAACGGCCAGAACTCCGACTTCTACACCTACCGCTACCTGGCCAGCCAGGGCTTTCTGCCGGGCTACAACTTCCCGCGCCTGCCCCTCATGGCCTGGATACCCGCCAAGGGCGGCACCGCAGCCAAAGGCAAAGACGACGAAGGCAGCATGGTCAGCCGCCCGCGTTTTCTGGCGTTGTCTGAATTCGGGCCGCGCAGCCTCATTTACCACCAGGGCCGCATGTACCGCGTGGTGCGCGCCAAGCTCAACGTGGGCTCGGCAGATCACATATCGGGCAACAGCCAGTTAGCCACCGTGGCCAGCCGCGTCTGCAGCCAGTGCGGCTACGCCCACATGGGCGGCGAAGACGGCACCGAACCACACCACAACCTGTGCGAAAACTGCGGTGCGCTCCTCACCGACCTCGACTGGGTGCGCAGTCTCTACCGCATTGAAACCGTTGAAACCATCCCGGTCGAGCGCATCTCCATCAACGACGAAGACCGCCAGCGCCAGGGCTTCGACCTGCAAACCACCTACCGCTTCCTGCCCGGGCCCGACGGCAAGATTGCCCAGCACAAGTCGCTGGTGACCGGCCTCGATGGCACCGCTGAAGATGCTCTTGCCGCGCTCACCTATGCACCCGCCGCGCAAATCTGGCGCATCAACCGGGGCTGGCGCCGGCGCAAGAACAAAGATCAACTCGGCTTCTACATCAACCCCATCACTGGGCAGTGGAGTAAGAAAGACGAGCCCGGCGCGACCGAAGATGCAGATGCCACCGAGACCGACCTGCTCGACAAGGTGCCCAACCAGCAGATCGTTCCGTTCGTCGAGGACCACCGCAACATCTTGATCCTGGCACCCGCCGAGCCGCTGGAGTTGGAGGCCATGGCGACCCTGCAGGCAGCCCTCAAGCGCGGTATTGAAATGACCTTCCAGATCGAAGAATCCGAACTGGTGGCCGAGCCCCTGCCCAAGCAGGACGACCGCAAGGCATTGCTGTTCTACGAAGCGGCCGAGGGCGGCGCGGGCGTGCTCACCCGCCTGGCCACCGAGCCCGGTGCCATGGCGCAAGTGGCTGCAGCGGCGCTGCGCCTGATGCACCACCACCAGCCTACGGGCCCCTGGACGGTCGATGGCTTGGGCGCGCTGGAGCAAAAGACTGGCGACGGCCAGAGCATTTGCGAAGCCGGTTGCTACCAGTGCCTGCTGTCGTACTTCAACCAGCCCGACCACGACCACATCAACCGCCGCAATGCGCAGGCCATCGAAATGCTGGTCGCCCTGGCAAACGCGCAGGTGGCCGCTGCACCTGACGAGCTCGCCCCAGCACCCACAGCCAGTGCACAAGCTCCTGCAGATGCTGACAGTACGGACGACCTGCTCACCCAGTGGCAGCAAGCCCTGCAAGCGGGTGGCTACCGGGAGCCCGACCAATACCAGGTGCCTGCGTTGGGTGGTCAACTCACCGTGGCAGGCCAATACAAGGCCGCGCGCACGGTCGTCGTGCTCGTGCCGCCGCTCGCGGAGCATGTTGCGGCGCTGGTGGACAAGGGGCAGACCGTGCTCGACATGTCTAACCCGATCCAATGGCCCTTCCAGTTCGACAGCCACCCCCATGTCTTTCGCTAACCCCATCGATTTTTTTGCATGACCACCGACACCCTCGACTACCTCCCCGGCAACCTGGTGCGTGCCCGTGGCCGCGAATGGGTGGTGCAGGCCGACACCCACCAGGGCGATGGGGGCAGCCTGCTGCGCCTGCGCCCCCTGGGCGGCGCGGACGAAGACATCATCACCCTGATCCCTGAACTGGAGTTCGAGCCAGTCACCCCTGCCACGTTTGCCTGGCCCCACCCCGAGCAGGCAGGCAACCATGCCGCAGCGCTGCTGCTGCGCGATGCCCTGCGCCTCAAGCTGCGCGCAGGTGGTGGGCCCTTCCGCTCGTTCGGCAACATCGCTGTCGAGCCGCGCGCCTACCAGCTGGTGCCCCTGCTCATGGCCTTGCGCCTGACCACCGTGCGCCTCTTGATTGCCGACGACGTGGGCATTGGCAAAACCATCGAAGCCGGGCTGATTGCCCGCGAACTCATCGACCGGGGCGAAGTCGCCCGCCTGGCCGTGCTGTGCCCGCCACACCTGGTCGAACAATGGCAGAGCGAACTGCAGAACCGCTTCAACCTGCAGGCCGTAGCTCTCACATCGGCCAGCGCCAGCCGCATCGAGCGCGACCTGCCGCACGGCGTGGGCCTGTTCGACCAGCACCCCATCGTGGTGGTCAGCCTCGACTACATCAAAAGCGAACGCCACCGCGAGCACTTCCTGAGCATCGCCCCCGAATGCATCATCGTGGACGAGGCCCACACCTGCGCCAGCAGCGGCGCGGGCAAGCAGCTGCGTTTTGAGCTGCTGCAACGCTTGGCCAAAGACGCCGAACGCCACCTGCTGCTGCTCACTGCCACCCCGCATTCGGGCGACGAAGCCGCGTTCTACAACCTGCTGTCGCTGCTCGACCCGGCCTTTGTGGGCCTGCAAAGCCGCACCTCGGCCGACGACCCGCTGCGACAGCAACTGGCCCGCCACTTCGTGCAGCGCCGCCGCAAAGACATCGTGGAATGGCAGGCCGAAACCCACGACGGCCGGGGCTTTGCCCGCCGCATGAAAACCGAACTCACCTACAAGCTCACCGGCGACTGGGGTGCCTTTTTTGACGCCGTCCAAGCCTACTGCCGTGAAATGGCCGAATCGGTCGAGCAAACGCAGCAAGGCAGCGCCCGCCTCATCTGGTACGCCACACTGGCCCTGCTGCGCTGCGTGGCCTCGTCCCCGGCGGCGGCCGTCAAAGCCCTGACAACCCGGCTGGAGGGCAAAACGGCGGGCCTGAACAGCGCCGACGAAGACGACCTGCTCGAAGACGACCGCTTGCACGACGGCGGCGCCGACGACCTGCACGGTAACGACCTGGAGCCCGCAGGCCAGCTGGACGAAACCCACACTGCCTTGCAAGACGCTGCACGCCTGCAGTCCCTCATTGCCGAGGCACAGCGCCTCTCCGGCAAAGCCGGCGACCCCAAGCTCGCCGCCCTCATCGCCCACATGGAAGGCCTGGTCAAAGACGGCTATGCCCCCGTGGTGTTCTGCCGCTACGTGGCCACCGCGCACTACGTGGCCGCCGAGCTCAAAAAACACTTCCCCAAAGTGCTGGTGGACGTTGTCACCGGCGAACTCAGCCCCGAAGAGCGCCGCGCCAAGGTCGAAGGCATGGAAGAAGGCGAGGGCGCCCAGGCCCGCATCCTGGTGGCCACCGACTGCCTGTCAGAGGGCATCAACCTGCAGCACCTCTTCACTGCTGTCGTCCACTACGACCTGGCCTGGAATCCCACCCGCCACGAACAGCGCGAAGGCCGGGTGGACCGCTTTGGCCAGCAAGCCCCCGAGGTGCGCTGCACCATGCTCTACGGCCAAGACAACCCGGTCGATGGCTTCGTGCTCAACGTCATCCTGCGCAAAGGTGAGGCCATTCAAAAAGAGCTGGGCGTGCTCGTGCCCATGCCTGAAGACAAACAGCGCATCAACCAGGCCCTCATCAAGGCCGCGCTCATGAAGCGCGAAAATCGCAGCAGCGCCCAGGTCCAACTGGGCTTTGACTTTGAAGAAGCCGAGGCCCTGCTGGCCCCCCTGCAAACCCAGTGGACCGATGCGCTCGAAAAAGCCAAGGCCAACCGCACCGTGTTTGCCCAGCGCCGTATCCGCCCCGACGAAGTGCTGCCCGAATGGCAAAAACAGCAAGCCGCCCTGGGCAGCAGCGCCGACGTGCAGCGCTTTGTGCAAAGCGCCTGCGCGCGCCTGGGCGCCCCGCTGGAGGCCGCGCGCCGCCAAACCCACCGCCTGCACACCCAGCACCTGCCCGAAGCCCTGCGCCAGCGCCTGGCCGACGAAGGCCTGGTGCCCGAAGGCGCCACCCGCGCAGCCCACACCACCTTAGTGCTGGACTTTGCCGAACTGCACCGCAGCCACCCCCTGGTCAGCGTGCTGGCCGACCACCTGCTCGAAAACGCCCTGCAATCAGGCGAAGGCGCGCCCGCAGCCGCCAGCATCACCGCACGCTGCGCTGCCACCATTACCGACGCGGTGGACGTGGTCACCACCGTCGTGCTGCTGCGCCTGCGCCACCAGCTCGGCTACGTGCGCCGCCGCCAGCCCTACCAGATGATGGCCGAGGAAACCGTGGCCCTGGCCGTCAAAGGCCGCAGCAACCCCGAGTGGCTGAGCGACGAAGGTACCGCCCGCCTGCTCGAATGCGTGCCCACCGCCAACCTCCCACGCGAGGCCATGGCCCGCGAAGTGGCCCAGGCCCTGCAATTCTTGGCCCAGCACCCGCAGCAGCTCAACGCACTGGCCCAGGCGCGTGCCCAAACCCTGCTGGCCGACCACCGCCGCGTACGCGAAGCCGCACGCGACGTGGGCCAATACAGCGTCGCCCCCTGCCTGCCCGTGGACGTGATGGGCGTGTACGTGCTGCTGCCCGACGCTTTATGACCATATTGGCCTCTAGCGCTTTACTGGCAAGCGCAAGCAGCTACAAAAATAGTAGCTCCTCTGGGCAGCCGCTACCCCTGCCACGGGTTCACCAGCCGCACCCCCATGCCGTCAAAGTCGGCGGTGTTGCGCGTGACCAGCGTCAAATCGTGCTGCAGCGCCGTGGCAGCCAGCAGGCTGTCGATGGCGGGCAGTGGGCGGCCCGCACTGCCTTGCAGGCGGCCCCAGCGGTCGGCGGTATGCGCGTCCACCGCCAGTACGCGGCCCCAAAAAAACCGGGGCAGCTCCACCTCCAGCCAGTCCAGCAGCGCCGCCTGGCGGACGTCGCCCTGCAGCCGCTCAATGCCCTTGCGGATCTCGCCCAGCGTCAGCACGCTCAGGTACAGCGCCTGCGTGGGGCGCTGCTCCATCCAGGTCACCACGCGTGCATCGGGCTGCTTGCGCCGCAACTCCGACAGCACATTGGTATCCACCAGATAGCTCACAGCTCCAACTCCCGCGCGGGGCTGCGGTCGCGCTCCAGCACCAATTCATCCAGCCCGTGCAGGGGCGAGCGGCGCATGAACTCCGCCAGCGACGGCGCTCCGCCCCCGCTCAGCCGCTCAAACGCCTCGTGCGACAGCACCACCGCCACCGGCTTGCCATGCAGCGTGATCTCTTGCGGCCCATCCTCGGCCGCCTGCTTCACCAGCTCTGAAAACCGCGCCTTGGCGGTCTGTATTTGCCATGTCTGCATCGTGCGCCTCCGTCCTTCCAAAAGTCTGACCAGACAGGTCAGAATTGCACCACTGTACCTGAACCGGCCCACCGTGTCAGCCCACCTGGCACGCTGTGCCGCTCCCCGCCCATGAAAACCGTTCGCCGCCACACCGCCGCTCTCAACCTGCCCACCCTGCGGCTCGAAGGCGGCCTGTTCCTGCCCGACGTGCTGGCCAAGGCCGCCCACGGCAGCGCCCGCCTGCAAACCGAGGCCGACTACCGCCTGCCCAAGGGCCTGCAGTTCAAAGACGAGATCGGCCGCGCCTTTCAAATCGCCTGCGCCCAGTGGCGCAGCTTTGCCCCGCTGCTGGAGCGCGCTGACTACGACCCCCAGCACGCCGCCGCCAGCTTCATTACCGAGCTGATGCGCGACGCGCTGGCCTACCCCAGCGTGGCCGCCAGCAGCGGCATCACCCTGGGTGAGGGTACAGAGGCACGCCACTACCCCATCACCCACTGGGCCAGCGCACCCGGTGCAGGTGACGCTGGCCCCGGCCTGCCCATCGTGGTGGCGCCCCACACCCTGGGGCTGGACGAGCCCGACGCGCGCTTTGCCATCACCGGCAGCGGCAGCCGCAAAAAAACCGCTTTTCAACTGGCGCAAGAGCTGCTCAACGCCAGCCCCGCGCACCAGTGGGCGCTGGTGAGCAACGGCAAAACCCTGCGCCTGCTGCGCGATGCCGCCACGCTGACCCGCCCCAGCTACCTTGAGTTTGATCTGCAAGACCTGCTGGCCGGCCAGCGCCTGGCCGAATTTGCCTTTGCCTGGCGCCTGCTGCACGCCAGCCGTGCCGGGCTGCTGGGCGGCAGCGCAGGGCAGGGCGCCAACACCGATGCAGCGCCACCCGCCATTGCCTGGGAAGCCTGGCGCGAAGCAGGGCAAGAAGAAGGCACCCGCGTGCGCAACGGCCTGCGCGCGGGCGTTACGCAAGCGCTGCTCACCCTGGGCCAGGGCTTTGTGCAACACCCCGCCAACCACGCCCTGCGCCAAGCCCTGCAAGACGGCAGCCTGAGCCCGCAAGACTACTTTGCCCAGTTGCTGCGCCTCATCTACCGCTGCATCTTCACCTTCAGCGTGGAAGAGCGCGGCCTCATCCCCGCCCAGCCCACGGCCGAAGAAGCCCAGGCCGACCCTGTTAGCGCCCGTGCCAAAGCCGCCGCCGCCCAGGCCTACGCCAGCGGCTACGCACTGGCCCGCCTGCGCGACCTAGCCCTGCGCCGCCGTGCCCGCACCCGGTTTGACGACCTGTGGCAGGCCGTCAAAATCGTCTTTCACGGCCTGGGCCAGGGCCAGCCACGCCTGGGCCTGCCCGCGCTGGGCGGCCTGTTTGCCGCGCACCAGTGCCCGCACCTGGATGCCGCCCAGCTCACCAACGCCGACCTGCTGGCCGCCATGCACGCCCTGCGCTGGGCCCCCACCCCCGGCGGTGGCCCGCTGGCCCCCATCGACTACCGCAACATGGGCACCGAAGAACTCGGCAGCGTGTACGAAAGCCTGCTGGAGCTGGTGCCCGAGGTGGACTTGCCCGCCCGCCGCTTCGGCTTTGTCGGCCTGACGAGCGAAGGAAGCACCGCCGGCAACGACCGCAAACTCACCGGCAGCTACTACACCCCCGACAGCCTGGTGCAAGAGCTCATCCGCAGCGCGCTCGACCCCGTCATTGCCCAGCGCCTCGCGCAAAACCCCGCGCAGCCGGTCGATGCCCTGCTGGCCATTCGCGTGATCGACCCCGCCTGTGGCAGCGGCCACTTCTTGCTGGCCGCCGCCCGCCGCCTGGCCGAAAAGCTGGCTACCTTGCGCGCGCCCGAAGGCGCCGTCACCCCCCAGGCCTACCGCCACGCCCTGCGCGAAGTGGTGGGCCGCTGCATTTTTGGCGTGGACCGCAACCCCATGGCCATCGAACTGGCGCGCACCGCCCTGTGGCTGGAGGGCTTTGAAGAAGGCCGCCCGCTGGGCTTTCTGGACCACCACCTGCAGGTGGGCGATGCGCTGCTGGGGCTGACCGACCTGCAAGCGCTGGAGCACGGCATTGCAAAAGACGCCTTCAAACCCCTGAGCGGCGACGACAAAGAGGTGTGCAAAGTGCTGGCCCGGCAAAATGCCGCCGCCCTCAAACAACTCGCCAAAGACGTGCAAAGCAGCCAGCAACTGCTGGCCTTTGCTGCGGGCACCGGCCTGCAAGCCCTGCAAGCGCTCGAAGCCCTGGGCGCCGACACCCCCGAAGACGTGGCCGCGCAAGAGCGCGCCTACCATCAAATTTGTGAGCAGCTCGCGCACAGCCCGCTTGGGCTAGCGGCCGATTTGGCTGTAGGTGCCTACCTGCTGCCCAAAACGCCCGCCAGCGCCGCCCAAGTGCCCACCACCGAGGCGCTGCACCTGGCCCTGACCGCCCCGCAGCGCCTGGCCGACAGCGCCCACCCGCAGCACGCCGCCGTGGCCGCCGCCCGCGCTGCCTGCCAGGAGGCGCGCGTGCTGCACTGGCCGCTGGCCTTTGCCCAGGTGTTTGCGGCGGGTGGATTTGACTGCGTGCTGGGCAACCCGCCGTGGGAGCGCATCAAGCTGCAAGAAGAAGAATTTTTTGCCACCCGTCACCCCGCCGTGGCCAACGCCAGCAACAAAGCCGAGCGCAGCCGCTACATCGAGGCGCTGCGCCAGGGCACGCTGGCGCAGCAACTGGCCAGCAACGCGGGCCACCCGCTGCTGGGCAGCGAAAGCGAGGCCGAGCAGCGCCTGTATGCCGAGTTCATCAGCGCCCGGCGCACAGCAGAGGCCAGCAGCGTGTTCATGCACGTCGATGGTGGCGAGGGTGGGCGCTACCCGCTCACCGGCGTGGGCGACGTGAACACCTACGCGCTGTTTGCCGAAACCATGCTGCACATCACCGCGCCCGCTGGCCGTGCCGGCTTCATCGTGCCCACCGGCATTGCCACCGACGACAGCACCAAGGCCTACTTTGGCCACATCACGCAAAGCGGGCGGCTGGTCAGCCTGTACGACATTGAAAACCGCGATGCATTGTTTGCCTCCGTGCACCGCAGCTTCAAGTTTTGCCTGCTCACGCTGGGCCAGGCAGAGGCAGCAGAGTTTGTCTGCTACGCCGGCCAAGTCGTCCAACTGGCCGACCCGCGCCGCCGTTTCACCCTCACGCCCGACGAGTTCCGCCTCATCAACCCCAACACGCTCACCTGCCCGGTGTTTCGCAGCGAGCGCGACGCGGCGCTGACCAAAAAGCTCTACCGCGCCGCGCCCGTGCTCATCCGCGAAGCAGTGTGGACTGGGGAGGGCAAGCAGGCCAAATTGGTCACGCCCGAGGTCAACCCGTGGGGCATTTCGTTCATGGCCATGATTCATATGTCGGGCGACAGCGGCCTGTTCAAAAACGAACCCGCCGCAGACCGCTTGCCCCTGTACGAAGCCAAGCTCATCCACCAGTTTGACCACCGCTGGGCCACCTACACCCCGGCGGGCGACAGCCGCGACCTCACCTTGGCAGAAAAGCAAGACCCCGCCCACACCGTCACCCCGCGCTACTGGGTGAGCGCGCGCGAAGTGTGGCTGCGCGTCTCCACCCTGCCCGAGGGCCTGCGCAAAGCCTTGCAGACCGGCAATGCCGAAGCGGCCCTGCTGTGCGCCACGCAACTGCTGTTTGGCTGGCACCTGCATGACGCACGCCAGCACAACCCCGCCGTGGGCACCTACACCGCCTGGCAGGCCTTTGTGCGCCAGCACCCCTACGCCAGCGCGGTGGCACCGGTCAGCCTGGGCCTGTGCGGCAACAACCCCGCCGTCTTGGAGCCGCTGAACGACCACTACCTGCCCGGTCAGGGCACGGTGGAAGTATTCATGTCCACCGAGTTCAGGCAATCGGGCTGGTTTGCCGTGGACGCCCAGGCCGAGCAAGCCGTGCTCGCTTTCACCGCGCGCCAGCGCCACCTCAGCGCGCCCGCTGCGCCCCTGCAAACTGCCGACGACGTGCTGGCGCTGGCCGAGCAGTGGCTGCAGCAGTCGTGCCCGCCGTGGTTGATGGGCTGGCGCGACATCTGCCGCGCCACGGACGAGCGCACGGTGATTGCGTCGGTGCTGCCGTTGGCGGGGGTGGGGAATAAGATTCCGTTGTTCATGATGGACAGCCAGAAAGTCGAGCCGAAACGCGCAGCAGCCTTTCTGGGCAACCTGACAGCCTTGGTTTTTGATTTCGTGGCGCGGCAAAAAATTGGCGGAACCACGCTCAATTACTTCTACATCAAGCAATTCCCCATCCTCCCCCCCGACCGCTACACCGAAGCCGACCTAGCCTACATCGTCCCGCGCGTGCTTGAACTGACTTACACCGCGCACGACCTGGCCGGCTGGGCGCACGACCTGGGCTACAACGGCCCCCCATTCCCCTTCGCCCCCGAACGCCGCGCCCAACTTCGCGCCGAGTTGGATGCGTACTACGCCCGCCTCTACGGCCTGACTCGCGACGAACTGCGCTACATCCTCGACCCCGCCGATGTCATGGGCCAAGACTACCCTTCGGAGACCTTCCGCGTGCTCAAGAACAAGGAGTTGCGTGATTTGGACGAGTACCGAACGCAAAGGCTGGTGCTGGCGGCGTGGGATGCGATGCCATTGGTCGCGAATGCCGGAGGTGCATAACCATGTTGAAGCCAGCGCAGGAAATGAACCAGGTGGCCCACGAAGCCAGCGTGCGGGCCATGGAGTGGGAAAGGCAGGCGGAGGAAAAGCAGGCGCGTGAAGATGCGGAGCGAGACCGCAACCATGCCGAATTTGAACGAACAGCGTTGCAGCAGGCCAAGAGCGGCCACCGATTTGTGGTGGTGACGGGCTTGCGCCTGAGTCGTTCGCGCTTGACCGAGCAGGGCTTCGAGTTTGTCGAATTGACGCGTCGGGAGTCGTATGAAACTTGCTTGAGCGTAGGCATCCGCGATCTCGAAAAGGAGATCACCGAACTGGCGCAACAAACGATGCCAACATGTCCCGAGGTGCCGGTGGTGGATGGGGATACGTTTGTGCACCGCAATCCGCTGATCTCATTGCTAAACACGCTACAGGATCGCGAGCCCGCCGTTCCGTGGGCTGATGTCGAGTTCTTCAAGCAGCAGCTTCATTTTTCGACGACACAAGGGGTGCAATGGTTGGAAGCCAATGCGCGCACCATTCAGTCGTTCCTGCAACTGGCAGATCGGTTACGTCTAGCGCGCACCAAGCTCGACTCGGTAAGGTGGGACAACCAGAACATTCCACCAGGGCATGACGTGGCGCTCTACGTAGCGTGGGGGCACGCTGGCCTGGACGCTTTGTGGGAAACCCGTTTTAGCGCCCGCTACCTGCGCTGGGTTGCCGAAAGCTGGGGCAGCATGATGGCGTTGCTGAGTGATGAGATTGAACATCGCTCAGCGCAAGGCTTTTTTGATGCCAAGTTCCGGCTCTTCTTCGAGGGCCGAGGCTGGTTCGCAAATCGTTTTGACGAAGACGATGGGTTTGACGGGTTTGGTAGCAGCTATGGTCCGCCGTCGTTCTGGATCAGTGAGTTGGAGCAGCTTGGCTACCGCGGGTCGATCAATCAGGTGTTTGGCGACATAGAGGATGCTCAGGCAGAGCTTCGTGCCGTCGATCCAGAACGGTTGGCCAAGCCTGTGGTGGAGGACTGTTATCAATTGGAAGTCAGTTGGCTATGAATCGTCCAATAAGGCGTTCCAACGTGAAGTTCCCAACGATGCGCGCATGTGTTTGCGTGAGTTGTTGGGATGATTCGGATGTTTACGGGTGGTGTTGGAGGAAGTCGGATGAAATTGGATGGAATCGGATCATTCATCCGATAAGTGCTTGCCTATGAACCCCCTGCAATGCGCCCTCATCGAAAAAGCCGGCCACGACAACGGCTTTGAATATGTGCTGCCGGGCGATGCGCAGCATGTGGCCCTGGCGTCGGCCCGGCACCCGGCGCGGGTGCGCGTGTCGGTGGCGGGGCAGGGGTTTGAGGTGGCCATCGACACCGGCAGCCCCACGCTGGCGCAAGAGCTGGCGCGCGGTTTTGCCGCGCATCCGGTGCACGCGAACCGCTTCGTGCTGCCGTCCGAGGCCCGGTTGGCCCATTGGCTGCGCCGCGCGGCGGCGTTGTCGCAGGCCTTGCCCAACCAGGCGGTGGCGGCCTTCGAGCAGCAGGTGCAGGCCGAGCTGTCGCAGATGACCCCGTCCGAGGCGCAGAGCACAGAGGTGCTGCGCATGGTGCGCCAGCGGATCGGGCAGCAGGCCTATCGCCAGGCCATGCTGGACTATTGGGGGGGCGCGTGTGCGGTCACCGGGCTGGCCCTGGCGCCCGTTTTGCGTGCCAGCCATGCCAAACCCTGGGCCGTGTGCGATAGCGATGCGGAGCGGCTGGACGTCTTTAACGGTTTGCTGCTGGTGGCGCACCTCGATGTGCTGTTCGACCAGTTCTTGCTGAGTTTTGACGAGCATGGCCGTGTGCTCATTTCGCAGCAGTTGGATGGGGCTGCGTGTGAGGTACTGGGGCTATGCCCAACGATGCGGATGCGCTGGATGGCACCGGAGCACGAGCAGTACATGGGGTATCACAGGCAACGGTTTCTGACTGGCCCATAGGACAACGCTGAAAACCTTCCACATACGGTATGCATCACCAGCTTCCTTCCCCATCGGCCCATCAGCAGGTCTCGGTCCTTCAGTCGCGGGATTTGGTGGCCGGACTGGGGGCGGCGCCACGCCATTTGTTGGCCACTTGCCTGGCGTTGTTTGAAGATGGCACCCTGCAGCAGCGCCTGTCAGAGCGCATCGATGCCCTGGGGAAAAGGTGGGCATCCAGAGGCCACCGTGGGCAGGAGGAGGGTGACGCAGTCGCCATGCCGTCTCCAGTGGCTTCGTTGCAGCAGGGCGTGATCGATTGGCAGCAGGCGCCCGTGCCGGACGATGACTTGCGCCTGTTGCTGTGGATGCGTCTGCGTGAGGCCTTCGGGTTGGATGCCTCGACGTTTGGCAGCCTTCGCTCGGCCGGTACGGCCGCCGATGATTTGGTAGCCACTTTGCTGGCTTCGTTGCAGCCGGGCCTGCTCGACAAGGCCAAGGCAGGCTTGGGCATGGAGACCCGCACGGCCCCCGACAGCCTGGACGCCTTGGCCCGCCAGACGCTGGATGAGATGCTGGCCCAGGTCATGCAAGGCGATGATGCCGCGCATGCCACGGCGCGTCAGGCCTTGGTGGCCGATGTTCGGCAGCGGGTGTCGCAGCTTGATCCGGCGGTACGCGCCCAACTGCTGGAGGCTATCGGTGCGCGGGAATTAAATGACGACGCCATTCGAACCATCCTGCTTACCGGGGGCGGGCTGGCGTCCCTGGGCACAGCGGTGAGCGTGGCGGGGTTTTCTGCGTACATCCTGGCAGCGCAGGCTTCGGCATTCATTCCGCTGGTAAGTGGCCCTGCGCTGGTGTCTTTTGTGGCGGTGCTTTCCAACCCGGTCACCATTGTGCTGGCCACGCTGGGCACAGGATGGTGGGCCGCGCGTTCTGCCAATCAAAAGATCCAGGCCGCCATCGCCATGCGGGTGATTGCGTTGCTCGCGCTCAACGGCTTGACAGCGGGCAACGCTGGCTTGCGGGGAATGGCGCAGGCTTTTGGTCGTGTGCGTGAGCTCGACTGCCTGGGGACACTGCCGCGCAATGTGCATGAGCGCTACCGGGGCGACTGGGCCTTGATTTGCTCCGCCCATAGCGACCCAGTGGCCTTGCGCCCCGAGGTCGCCCGGATGATGGAGCGCGGTTTGCCCGGCCAGCCGGAGGCGGATGGCTGGACCCGTGTGATGCGCGAGGGTGACGGTGCGCATTCCGACATGGCTGCCATGTCCGCGTTGACGCTGGGCGAGCTTTTGTACCACCTGCATGTGCTTAACCCGCAGGTGCTGCAGGCGGCCGATTTTTCGCGAATGCCTGACCTTTCCGACCCGTTGGAATTCGCCGCGTTTGCCCATGCCGTGGCTTCGCTGGGCGCCGAGGCCCAGTTAGGTGCCATCAGCAACTTGAAGGGCTATGTGGCGGAACAGGTGGTTGCGAGCCAGTTGGTACAGCAAGGGCACATTGTTGAGTTTCCGGCCACAGCCAATGAGCCAGGCTGGGATTTGATGGTGGATGGAATCAAGTTCCAGGTGAAGAACGCGGCTGATCTGTCGTTGTTGGAGCAGCATTTCGAGCGCTACGACTATCCAGTTCTGGCCAATGCCGAGGTGGCGGAGATGCTGGCCCTAGCGGAAGAAAAGGGGCAGCTGCCGGAGTGGGCGAGTCAGGTCCATTTTGTCGAGGGCTATAGCCAGGAAGGGGTGCAACATGTCACGGAGCACACGCTGGATGCGGGGGATGCATTGCTGCACCCCCATGTGCCTGCGTTTGCTGTAGTGCTGAGTGCCCTGCGTGAATGGCAGCGCTACAGCGCGGGGCAAACCACGGCTTCATCGGCGCTGCAGGAGGTGATGATCAATGGATCGATTCGAGCGGGCCTGGCGGTGGCGGGCAATTTCGCTGGTGTGACCATTGGCCTGCTCGTGTTTGGCCCTGCCGGTGGTTTGGTGTTGGGCTCGGTCTTGCCCATACTGAGCCGCACACAAGCGGAGCGTGCTACGGCCTTGGCCGACAAGGTGGTGCGTGGCAAGGGTTACATGGTTTGGCAGGAGCAAGCTTGCCAGGCGCATAGAACCCTGGTTGAGCGGCTGGAGTCAGGTTTGAAGGACAAGGCAGAACGGCTGAAATCACGCACAACGTCAGGAACAGACTTTGTGACGGACTACGTAAGGTGGCGGCTGAACGATGAGCTGCGCTTTCTGCGCGAGAGGTGGCTGCGTTTGCAGACCATTTCTCAGGGGGCCCAATCGGATATTGAGGCCGCCGCCGAAAAATTGCTGTTGTGGATCGGTACTTGCACGCTGCATCCGGCGGTGTATCAGGTCGAGTTGATGCAGTGGCTGCAAGTCATGGCTCTGCGCCCCACCTTGGGGCAAAACCTGGCGGAGAAAGGCCAATCTGGCTTGGCGGTGTTGCGCGACTTCGCGGCCGGAGTCAAAGGTGGCTGGGAGGAGGGTCAGAGCAAATTCAGGCGATAGGCAAGAGTAGGCAAACATCGGCGGGATGAAGCCAGCAAGCGTCGCGTTGCAGAAAATCGTCTTACATCCGCCCTTACATCGGACGGAAAAAGAAAAACCCCGCTATCTTTTGGATAGCGGGGTTTCCTTTGTTTACTTGGTGCCGGAGAGATGAATCGAACACCCGACCTTCTCATTACGAATGAGCTGCTCTACCGACTGAGCTACACCGGCGAAGACTTAGATTATAGCGCGGAATGGTAGCTTGTCACGCGCTCCACCTCATTTTTTGACCCCAGGATCACGCTCACGCGCTCGTGCAGGTGGCCGGGCTGGATGTCCAGGATGCGCTGGCGGCCATTGGTGGCGGCGCCGCCGGCCTGTTCGATGAGCCAGCCCATGGGGTTGGCTTCGTACAGCAGGCGCAGCTTGCCGGGCTTGTTGGGTTCGCGTTTGTCCCAGGGGTACATGAAGATGCCGCCGCGCGTCATGATGCGGTGCACATCGGCCACCATGCTGGCGATCCAGCGCATGTTGAAGTCCTTGCCGCGCGGCCCTTCCTTGCCCTGCAGGCATTCGTCGATGTAGCGGCGCACGGGCTCGTCCCAGTGGCGCATGTTGCTCATGTTGATGGCGAATTCCTTGGTGTCTTCGGGAATGCGCACGTTCTCCTGGGTGAGCACGAACGAGCCTTGCTCGCGGTCGAGCGTGAACATGGCCACGCCGTCGCCCACGGTGAGCACCAGCGTGGTCTGCGGGCCGTAGACGCAGTAGCCCGCGGCCACCTGGTGGCTGCCGGGCTGCAGGAAGTCGCCTTCGTCCACGCCGCGGTCGTCTTCCGGCATCTTGAGCACGCTGAAGATGGTGCCGATGCTCACGTTCACATCGATGTTGGATGAACCGTCGAGGGGATCGAACAGCAGCAGGTATTCGCCCTTGGGATAGCGGTTGGGCACCACGTAGATGCCTTCCATTTCCTCGCTGGCCATGGCGGCCAGGTGGCCTCCCCATTCGTTGGCCTCGATCAGCACTTCGTTGGCGATGATGTCGAGCTTCTTCTGCATCTCGCCCTGCACGTTCTCGCTGTCGGCGCTGCCGAGCACGCCGCCCAGGGCGCCTTTGTTGACGGCCTGGCTGATGCTCTTGCAGGCGCGGGCCACCACTTCGAGCAGCAGGCGCAGTTCAGAGGGGATGTGGCCTGCCACGCGCTGCTGTTCCACCAGGTAGCGGGTGAGGCTGATGCGTTTTGCCATGCGGGTTCTCCTTATTCGTCGGCCAGTGCGCGGGTGACGACCTCGCGCACATCATTGCTCAGGTGTTCGCGTGCGGCCACGCGGGCGATGGCTTCACGGGCGGCGGTGCGCCAGGGTTCAGCCAGTTTCTTCCAGCGGTCCATGGCGCGGGCCAGGCGTGCTGCGACCTGCGGGTTGATGGCATCGAGCTCGATCACGCGCTCGCTCCAGAACACGTAGCCCGCTGCATCCCGGCGGTGGAAGGCGCCAGGGTTGGCGCTGCAGTAGCTGAAGATCAGGCTGCGCGCGCGGTTGGGGTTCTTGAGGCTGAAGTCCGCGTGCTGCATGAGCTGGCGCACCGTGGGCAGCACGTTGCCGCCGCGGTCGGGGCTGCCGGCCTGCAGTGCAAACCACTTGTCGATGACCAGCGGTTCGTGCTTGAAGAGTGCGTGGAAGCGCTCCAGCGCCGGTGCCGCCAGCGCGTTGCCACTGCCCACCAGGGCGGCCAGGGCGTTGAAGCGGTCGGTCATGTTGCCTGCGGTCTTGAAGCGCTGGTAGGTCTTGCCGGGCCAGACCTGGTCGCCCGTGGTGCGCGCGGCCAGGCACAGCATGGACAAGGCCATGCCCGCGAGGGCGCGGCGTCCGGCAGAGACCGCGTCGGGCC
>Ga0208826_1000421_pt1 | contig 45597 bp, 38 predicted proteins | sample AD_UKC115_MetaG_FD_184451 | JGI IMG/M metagenome (GOLD analysis project Ga0208826, IMG submission 184451) | Active sludge microbial communities of municipal wastewater-treating anaerobic digesters from Hong Kong - AD_UKC115_MetaG (SPAdes)... | ecosystem: Engineered > Bioreactor > Anaerobic >... | reverse complement strand
TGCTGGGGAGTCGCGCAGATATGGATGCCGATCTTCATCGGGAGCACGGCAAAGTTCCTCGTCCTGCGGTTCGGCGGACTGCGCATCTACCGCCAGGCGCTGCCGTTCGTCTTCGGGCTGATCCTCGGCGAGCTGACCGTCGGGAGCATCTGGACGATCATCGGCGTGGTGCTCGGCATCCCGACCTACGACTTCTGGCCGGGCAAGGTCGGCTGATCCGGGCGCGACGGCTCGTAGTCGCATGCCGAGGGCGCGCGGGCTCCGTCATTTGACCGACGGGCGGCTGATCCTGTAGAATAGCCTCTCGGAGCAACAGAGTACAACACTCCAACACTCCGGCACTCCAACACTCCATAGGTTAGCTATGTTCAAGATTTGTGTATGCATCAAGCAGGTCCCGGCGACGACTGAAGTCAAGATCAACCCGGAGACCAATACCCTCGTTCGCGAGGGAGTCGAATCGCAGGTCAACCCCTTCGACCTCTATGCCCTGGAGGAGGCCGTCCGCGTGAAGGAGCGGCTCCAGGCCGACGGTCACGAAGCAAGCGTCACCGCCATCACGATGGGCCCGCCCCAGGCGGAGGCCGCTCTCCGCGACGCGATCGGTCTCGGCGCGGACGAGGCGATCCTGCTCTCCGACCGGGCGTTCGCGGGCGCGGACACCTGGGCGACGTCGTACGCGCTCTCGCAGGCGCTCCGAAAGCTGGAGCCGAACCTCGTCTTCTGCGGCATGCAGGCGATCGACGGCGACACGGGCCAGGTCGGACCGGGCATCGCGGTCCATCTGGACTACGCCCAGGCGACCTATGTGGCGAAGATCGAGGAACTCGACGCTAAGAAGATGACCGTCAGGCGGCTCGTCGAGCAGGGCTACGAGGTCTGCTCCGTGAAGCTTCCGGCGGTCCTGACCGTCGTCAAGGAGATCAACGAGCCGAGGACACCCTCCCTGCGCGGCAAGATGAACGCCAAGAAGGCGCAGATCCCGGTCTGGACGGCGGCCGACATCGAGGCCCCGGCGGAGAAGCTCGGCCTGCAGGGATCGCCGACTCAGGTCGTGAAGGTATTCAGCCCGCCTCACCGCGAGGGCGGCGAGAAGTGGGAAGGCGAGCCGGCGGAATTGGCCGACAAGCTCGCAGGGCTGTTGAAAGAGTTGGAGATAGTCTAGATGTCAATCCGAGTCATACAGGATAAGTGCAACGGTTGCGGCCTCTGCGTGAAGTCGTGCCCGCAGGGAGCGATCGAAGTAAGCAACAAGATGGCGATCATCGACCTCGAGCTGTGCAACTACTGCAGTTCGTGCGTGAGTACCTGCCGGTTCAAGGCGATCGCCATCGAGATCGACAAGCAGCCCACGGAAGACCTGAGCCAATACAAGGACGTCTGGGTCTTCGGCGAGCAGTTCAAGGGCGAGATCGCCCCGGTGGTCTTCGAGTTGATCGGCGCGGGCCGACAGCTTGCGGACGATCGCGGCTCCGACCTGTGCGTCGTGGTGCTCGGCAACAACCTCGACAAGGCCGCCGCCGAACTCGCGGAGTACCCGGTGGACAAGGTCTATCTCTACGAAGCGCCCGAACTCGCGGACTACGACGGCGAGCGGTACTCCCGCGTGCTGGCGGACCTCGTGCGCCAGATGAAGCCGGAGATCATGCTGGCCGGCGCGACGACTCAGGGGCGCTCGTTCATGTCGCAGGTTGCGATCCGGCTCTACACGGGCCTCACCGCCGACTGCACCGGTCTGGCGATCGGCTCCGACGACGGGCTGCTCTACCAGACGCGCCCTGCGTTCGGCGGAAACGTCATGGCGACGATCCTCTGCCCGTACACCCGCCCGCAGATGGCGACCGTCCGGCACAAGGTCTTCCCGATGAGCCCGAAGCGAGAGAACGGCTCCCGCGCGGAGATCGTCAAGCTGAACGCCAAGCCTCAGCTCTTCGGTTCGCGCAGCCAGATCCTCGACTTCATCGAGCAGGTCGAGTGCGCGGTGAACATCGTCGAGGCGGACATCATCGTCTCCGGCGGCCGGGGGATTCAGGACCCGTCGAATTTCGCGCTGCTCCACGAGCTTGCGAACGAGCTCGGAGCGGCGGTCGGGGCGAGCCGCGCGGCGGTCGATGCGGGATGGATTCCGTACTGCCATCAGGTCGGCCAGACCGGCAAGACGGTGTGCCCGAAGCTCTACATCGCCTGCGGGATCAGCGGGGCGGTCCAGCACCTGGCGGGGATGTCGTCGTCGGACACGATCATCGCGATCAACAAGGACCCGAACGCGCCGATCTTCCAGGTGGCGAACTTCGGGTTCGTGGGCGACTGCCTGGAGATCGTGCCGATGCTCACGAAGCGCATCCGTGCGATGAGAGGACAGGCGGTAAACGCATAGGTCACACAGGTCCCATGGGTCGTATAGGACGTATAGGACTCATGGGACCTTTGCTCTAGAATATGAAGGTCCGGTAGGTGCTCACTCCCAGCGCCCAGCCGATGATCGACCAGACCGAGGCGATCACGTAGTCCCCGAGTATCAGCCCCATGAAGAACGGGAGCGCCATCCGGTAGCCCTTCACTCCCCCGTAGCGCACGATCCAGAACTTGACGAACCACCCCACGAAGAGCGCGCTCCAGAAATACTCCAGCGCGTAGGAGTTCGCCAGCGCGTAGCCTATCGGGTGGAACGACCACCATACCAGCTTCGACTTCGCAAACGCCAGGAGCAAAGTGATCGCCGCCCCGAGCCCGCTGAACCCGAGCGCGGTCCAGTCGGTCGATTGCGGAGTATCCGCCCACGTTCGGAGCCTCGAGAACGCCTCCCACCCGATGCCGGTCGAGTACGACATGATCTTGCCGGTCGCCTCGCCGCTGCGGTAGAAGACGGTGAGCAGCGCCCAGAGCGACGCCACCGTGCCGACGACGGTCGCCAGCAGGATCGCCGCGAGGAGCCGCTTCGACTCCATCCGCGACTCCTGTCCGATCTTCATCGCCTCAAGCTGGTGCGGCATCGGGTGCGAGCGGTATCCCCGGTTGAACCAGAACATGTAGGAGAGCAGCGTCAGGTTCTGCGCGCCGAGCGCCTGCGTGCCGAAGATCTGGACCATGAACTTCTCCGGGTTGACCCAGTTCAGCTCGTGGGCGGGCGGTCCGAGTTCGGCGCGCACGCGGGTGATTCCGACGGAGAGGATGAAGTAGAAGCCGAAGTAGACGAACGGCAGCCAGAGCGCCATCCCCGCGAACGAGCACATCGCCACCAGCAGCGCGAGCCCGAGCCCGATGCCGATGACCGCCGTGCGGTAGGTCATCCCCGCATCCGGGTCGGAGTCCCCTCCCCCACGGCTGAGCGCCTCACGGAAGACGGCCGCGAAGTGCTTGCGGGAGAACCAGATCAGCGCGATCGAGAGGCCGATCCACGCGCCCGTCCCCTGCTCGCCGACGCACGGAATGCGCGCGATGCTCGGCGGCACTCCCGGATCGCGGAGGCCCCACGAGACGCAGCCGACGTCGATCAGCTTGCGGACGACGTAGAAGAACCAGCACGAGAACGAGAGATCGAGCGGCAGGAAGAACGCAATGCCGATGGCGAACGGGAAGAACCCGACCGGCAGCCACCCGAGACCGGTCCACGGGCTGGTCACGAAGTAAGGCCCCATGTTCTGCAGCTTCAGGTGCATCGTCGGGATCGAGGGATAGAAGTAGTTCAGGCTGTTGATGCTCTGGATCACCACCGGTATCGCGAAGCCCAGCCACATGATGCGGTTGCGGAAGAACCCCTTCTCGCTGCCGGTGATCGCCATCGGGATCTGGACGATGGGATATGTCAGGCGCTCGCGCTCGGTCCACTGCTTGCGGACGAGCACGTTCAGGCAGAGCATCACGAAGGTCAGGACGAGCACGAAACCGATCCAGAAGATCAGCGGGAGCAGCCACGCCTGGAGGTTCTCCGGCGAGAGGAAGCTCGAGTTCCCGATGTAGTACCCCTTGAGCGCATCGCGGTCGTGCGGGGCCATCCACTTCGGCACGTACCGCCAGAAGCGGTCGAATCCGTTGGTCGGATCGTTGAACCAGAAGAGGTATCCCAGCACGGGGGGCAGGTTCTCGAGCGAGTCCCGCCCCATGATCGCGGAGGCGATGCTGAGCATGATGTAGACCGTCATTAACTCGGCCTGAGTGAGCGCGATCCCCGGGAACCGCATCCTGACCAGGGCGTTCAGGGTCGTGAGCAGCAACACGAGGAAGATCACGTGGAAGAAGAGACTGACGCACGTGGTGTCGAGGGAGTTCCACTGGACCTCCATGACGGCCATCCAGTAGCAGTTGAGCGGGATCAGCAGCAGGCCGAGGGCGATTGCCCGCGTGCTTACTACGTGCCGGCGCTTGGGTTTCTGCTCATCGATCGCGTAGACAGGCTTTGTCTCGGTGGTGCTCAATGCCGGGTGCTCCCTCTACGCGGTAGTGTTCGATGGAGACGGCGCGTGTACCTCCGAGCAATCCGTGCGCGAGGAGTTCTCCGGGCGGTCCGTGCCCGGTAACTCCGATGTCGGGATTAGCGTCGTCCCTTCGACAGGCTAAGGGCAGGCATTCACCGACGCGGAATGCCTCCTACGGCTCGGGGGAGGCCAACGGTTCCGCGGCGACGGGCTCCGTGTGCCACTGGCGCACGAGCATGGGGAAGGCCACGGCGCCCGCGAGAGCCACCAGCCCGACGAACAGAAAGACCGAGGGGAGCCCATACGCTCCGCCGATCCGTGTGGCGGCGAGCGGCGCGATCAGCGTTCCCACCATCGTCGCAGACTGGTGCATCCCGTACGCCCGGCCGCGGAACTCCTCGTGGACCTTGGCGACGATCAGCGCGCTGGTGGAGGGCCAGATGGCCGCCATGAAGATCCCCGAAACGAAGAACACCGCCGCGAACACCCAGATGTTGTGCACGAACGCGAGCACTATGGCCGTCACCGCCGCCCCCACCAGGCCGATGTGAATCCCCCTGTCGTAGCCCGACCGCTGGCCGAACCGGGTCCACCGGTGGGCGGTGAGCATCAGCGCAGCCGGCGGGAGCGAGAACACCAGGCCGGAGAGCCAGACCGGAGTGCTCGCGCCGTTGATCCTCGAGAGATGGAGCGCCAGGATCGGGCTGATCGACGCGTTGTAGATGCCGAAGACCATGACTGTGATCATGATCGTAGCGAGCACCTTCGACCGGACGGAGATCGCGAAATCCTGAAGCAGGCTCGTCTGCTGGGTGATCTCCGGCTTGTTCGGCTCCCTGACGAGCAGCGCAACCAGCAGGGTCGAGGTGAGGACCGCCGTACCGGAGACCCACATCGTGCCCTCGTAGCCGAAGACGCCCGCCATCAGTCCGCCGATCGCCGGTCCGAGGATCTGTCCGGCGGCTGAGCAGGTCTGCGCGGTGGCAAGGTACTTCGGGGCCTCGTCCTGCGGGGTGTTCGTGGCGATCAGCGCCATCGACATCGGCACGAACCCGGTCAGCGCGCCGTTCAGGAACCGGAGGACCGTGAGCTGGAACGGGTTCCGGCAGAAGGTCATCGCGTAGTAGATCAGGCCGAGGCAGATGCCGGCGCGGATCGCCATCGGCTTGCGGCCGTACTTGTCGCCCATTTTGCCCCAGAAGGGCATGGTGAAGATGCTTGCGACCGATTGGAATGCGAAGACGATCCCGACCCAGGTGAGGAGGCTCTGCTTGCTGACGCCCATCTCCTCCATGAAGAGGGGGAGAAATGGGACTACTTGGTTCCAACTGACCGCGGTGAGAAAGATCGTGGTCGATAGTATGTAAAGGTTGCGACGGTAATACGGCATTGTGAGTGAAATCCCCTGGGTACATATAGTGTATCATGATCGTCAATGCCGCAGGAAGTGGGCACGGTCTACACCTCAGGTTGACAGACATCCGCCTGAGTGCTAGACTTTTGACACTCAGAACGACCGGCAGGCCGGGGAAATACCGACGATGTGGCCTGCGGAATGGTATCGAAAGGAGTAGGACTCGCCGATGCGAATAACCGTCAAGGGAAAGAACATAGAGGTGACCGATGCCCTGCAGCGGTACGCCGAGAAGAAGGTGGAGAAGCTCGGCAGATACTTTGAGAACATCAAGAGCGCGGTCGTGACTCAGAGCACGCAGCGCAACTGGCATATCGTGGAAGTGAGCCTTGAGGCCGACGGCATGATACTCCGCGGCGAGGAGCGGTCGGACAATATGTACGCGTCGATCGACGCGGTCGTCGAGAAGCTCGAGAAGCAGATCAAGCGCTTCAAAGGCAAGCTGATCGACCGAGTGCACGAGGAAACGCCGGAGGAGACCATCCCGGTCGGAGGCGCCGAGGAGGAGGAAATGCCCACTATCGTGCGCACGAAACGGTTCCCGATCAAGCCGATGACTCCGGAAGAAGCCACTCTCGAGATGGAGATGCTCAACCACGACTTCTACGTGTTCCGCAACGGCGACACGGACATGATCAACGTCGTCTATAAGCGTCATGACGGCAACTACGGCCTGCTTGAGCCGGAGGTATAGCTCATAGTCGTAGGAGCGGCTTCCCAGCCGCGATATCGCGGCTGGGAAGCCGCTCCTACAAACGGAACTACGTTCGGGCTGGAGTCGTACTCCAGCCCGCGTCACTACTGGGGAGTCGAACTCCCTCCTGAACGGTTGCAGTGAAACAGCATCGGAGGGTCGCCTGTGCCTGATGTAATATGCCTTGGTGAAGCGCTGATCGATTTCATCCCGTTCGAGTCCGGATGCTCGCTCGAAGAGGTGACCGCCTTCCGGAAGGCTCCGGGCGGAGCGCCGGCCAACGTCGCCGCGGGGCTCTCGAAGCTAGGCAACCCGAGCGCGTTCCTGGGCAAGGTCGGCGACGACCCGTTCGGGCACTTCCTGGCGAACACGTTCGAGCGGAACGGCGTCGATGTCAGCCACATGCTCTTCGACAGGAGCGCACTCACGGGGCTTGCGTTCGTGTCGCTCAGCGCGGCGGGCGTGCCGGAGTTCATGTTCTACCGCAACCCGAGCGCCGATATGCTCCTCCGCCCGGATGAGATCAGGCCGGAGTTCATCCGGTCCGCGCGGGCGTTCCACTACGGCTCGATCACCCTGATCAGCGAACCGAGCAAGAGCGCGACCGAGACGGCGGCGAACCTGGCACGTGAGGCCGGGCTGTTGATATCCTACGATCCGAACCTGAGGAAACCGCTCTGGCCGAGCCTCGATCATGCGAGGGAGCAGATGCTCGCCGCGATGGCCTGGCCGCAGTTCGTGAAGATGAGCGAGGAGGAACTCGAGTTCCTGTCCGGCGCGGCTGACCTCGCGGAGGGATCGGGCCGGCTTATGGAGGCCTACCCCAACATCCGGCTGATGGCGGTCACCTGCGGGGCGGATGGATGCTATTTCCGCAGCGCGCGGGCCGAGGGACGCATACCGTCGTTCCGCGTGGAGGTGGTGGACACCACCGGCGCGGGCGATGGGTTCGTCGCGGGCACGCTCTCGGGCCTGCTCGGCAGGATCAGCCGGCCGGAGGAGATATCGGACCTCGGCGCGGACGACCTGAGGGAGGTCTTCCGCTTCGCCAACGCGGTGGCCGCGCTCACGACGACGAAACCCGGAGCGATCACGGCCATCCCCGGCCGGGAGGATGTCGAGGGGCTGCTCCAGGCCTGAACCCTCGAGGATCCGGCGGTTGAGACCACGGCAACGAGCACACGAAGCGGCCCTTCGGACACCCGGAATGTAGGGAACGGCACCTGCGACTACCGCCCGAGCATGTAGATATGCACCGCGTAGGGCTCGAAGGTATCGGTGAACGCGTTGTCCTTCGCCGGCAGCGTGCGGTTCTCGCCGTGGACCTCGACCCTCGCGCCGGTGACACCCGGCCCGGCGAAGCTCATCCCGATCCTCTTCTTCGCCCGGTTCACCGCGATCATGACGACCTCGCCATCGACATCCTTGACGATAAAGTCCACGGGGGCGTCGGCGGGCGTCTTGTCGATCAGGCCGTCGACCGTCCGAGCCGTGAGGACCGGGTTCAGGTCGCGCATCTCCCGGATCAACTGCTTGACGTACTCCCAATCGCCCTCCTCGGGGTTGTTCAGTATCCCCGAGGGCTTCTTGTAGTAGTCGGGTTGGCCGGAACCGGTGTAGAATGCGACTCCCTTCGCGCCGTGGACGATCGGCATGTAGCACATCTGGCGGTACTCGGCGCGGGTCGGATACCGGCCGTCGATGCGCGGCTGCTTGTAGCACTGGATGGCGATCCAGAGCGGCTTCTGGCCGGTGTACTGCGTGAGCCAGGTCGGCGGAGTGAAGGTCAGATCCTTCTTCGCCGACGCGGGCGCCTCCGGGTTCGGCTCCATGGGGATGGGATAGTACCACCAGATGCCGACGTCCATCATGCTCTCGGGGAAGAAGAAGCTCCGGTCCTTCATGAGGTTGGTGATCACGTCACGGGTGTCGCCGAGGACGAAGGGATGGTTCGGATCCATCTCCTTGACGATCCGGTAGACGCCGGCGATGTTCTTCAGCGGGCCCTCGCCCCTGGCGACGCGCTCCTCTGAGCCCCAGAATCCGAGGCCGGGATGATTGCGGAAGGTCTCGATCCTGCGCCGAACCTGCTCCCACTTGCCCTGCTCGATCGCCTTCCTGGGCAGCTCCACCATCATCCGCAGTCCGGCCTCCGCGCTGCGGTCGAGCAGGTCCTTGAGGCGGACGTCGTTCGGGTTGATCGGGCTGTCGGCATCCCCCGTCACGATCTGATAGCTATGGTTGAAGGAGAACCCGGCCTCACTCATCTCGGGGAACCTCCCCGCGCTGTAGAGTCCGAGCGGGAACTCGGGCTTGCCGTTGACGATCGGGTAGCCGTCAGCGCACATGATCACCTGGGAGGCGCTCCTCGGCCGGACATGTACGTCGGCCTGTCCGCCGCCGACCTCCACGCCGTCGGCGTCGAGCAGCTTGACGGCAGCGAGGAAGTCGCCCTCCGAGCCCACCGGAACCTTGAACACATGTCCGACGAAGCCGCCTCGCGACGCATCGACGGAAGCCGCATCGAGCTCATTCCCGGTGGAATCGGTGACTCGGACCACCAGCTTCGCGCCGTGCAGCCGGTCGGGATGGAGATTGATCTGAACGTCCACGCGGGTCGAGCCATCGCCTTCGCCGACCACGTGGTAGCATGGGCACGCGGGATATACGGTCAACGGGGCCGCGACATTGAAGCTGCCGGCGATCTTCCGCTCCGTCGCGCCGGATACGTTGAGCAGATCCAGCGTATAGTCGTGCTTTCCGACCGCCTTCAGGTCGATCTCGAGCGGAATCCGACTCTCCGATCCGGCGGCGACGGACACGGGCATATCGGAGGTCTGCTTGCCCAAGGTGAGTATGAGTGAGCCGGAGAAGGGCTTGTCGCCACGGTTAACGATAACGGCGGCTATGGCCTGCTTGCCGACATGCGGCTTCGGCGCGTCGGCGAGGGTCATGGAGATCGGGTTGATGGTGACGGCTGAGACGCTGTCGAACCATACCGTGCCGACCGCGCGGTTGAAGTGGAGGAATATCTCGCCGGTCACCGCATCCGCCGGAACGTCGGCGACCCCGGTGAGATGAGTCCACTCGTCGGAGAGGGGCTTCGCGGGATAGACGAAGTTCCGATCGAAGACCTTGCCGTCCTGATCCCGGAAGCTCAGCGCAAGACCGATGCACTCCTTCCCGCCCTGCAGGTTCCGCCCGCGCACGAAGGCCTCGAACCTGATGTCGTCGTAGGGAGTCACCGCAAACGGAGCGCTCACGACGGTGAACTTCGACGGGGCTTCCGCGGAGAGCCGGGCCGCGGCGGCTCCCCCGTGGGCGACGGAGGTATCCACCATCACGTCGGGCTGCCCTTCCTCGGTCTTGTAGACCCACCATCCTCCGGTCGGGAGGCCGTTCGCCCCGATCCCGTCATCGAAGCCTGGGTTCGTGAGCAGGTTGCCCTGCGCCCCCGACGCGGAGACAACCAAGGCCAGCGCCAGCAGACGCAGAATCGACACAGCGCTTCTCACCAAAGCTCACCCTCCATCCCCGCCAATGCTGTCGGTTCAGCGCCGACGTGGTATCATCTTCGGCGCATCCGTCCGAGATACCTTGGTATCGCCGTGGCGATAACAGGACCGACTCTGCCGAGAGACTGACCGCCGATCCGTCATCACATCGGCTACCTGGTAATTGTAGCTGATTTGTTGCAGGTTGCTTGACCACATGCAAACCTACCCGTATAACTGCCGGTGGGTGCCAGCTTGGTATCCAACTTACCTGTCTCCACGGCACGGCACAGATGCTCCGTGTCTGCGCGTGGTCATCCAAACGCTAGGAGAATGAACCCATGAAGTTGCCTGCTCTTCTGCCTCGCCGTCCTCGTTCTGATGCTCCAACTGGCCGCGGTATCCGGCGCGGACTACGCAGTCATCAGCACTGCCGACATGGGCGAGGGATCACTGCGGGAAGCGATCACCTACGCGAACGCCAATCCCGGCACGCGCATCGTCTTCAACATCCCGACCACCGACTCCGGCTTTGCGGACGGCGTCTTCACGATCCAACCGACTTCCACGCTGCCGGAGATCAGCGCGAACGGCGCCGTGATTGACGGCGCGACCCAGACCGCATTCAGCGGCGACACGAACACCGCCGGCCCGGAGATCGTCCTGAGCGGCTCGCTTGCGGGAGAGGGCACATGCGGCTTCGTGATCCGAGCAGCCAACTGCGCGGTGAAGAACCTGGTCATCAACGGCTTCAACAGAGTCGGCATCTACATCACCGACCCCACGGCTGCCGGCAACCTCATCCAGGGCAACTACATCGGCACGGATGCATCCGGTACCGGAGCCATCCCCAACGGCAGGCACGGCATGGAGATAGGGAACCGCGCCAGCAACAACACGATCGGCGGTATGAGTGCGTCCGACAAGAACATCATCTCCGGCAATGTCAGCGCCGGGATCTACCTTGCCAACGCCCGAACGAGCGGGAACGTGATGCTTGGCAACTTCATAGGCACCAATGCGACAGGCACGACACGGGTTGCAAACCAGTCGAACGGAATTGCGCTGTATAGCGGAGCATCCGGCAATACGATCGGCGGCGCATCCGCGAGCGCGCGGAACATCATCTCGGGGAACAGCCATCACGGCATTAGCATTGAGGAGGCCTCTACCACCGAGAACGTCGTGCAGGGCAACTATGTCGGCACGGACGTATCAGGTGCTTTCGCCATCCGGAACGGCGGCTACGGCATCTGGATGGCCGGCGCATGCTCCAATACCATCGGCGGAACTGCTCCCGGCGCCGAGAGCGACCCGTCCGGTCACGGCGAGGGGGAGAGATACCTGCAGTCGCAGAACGTCACCACGAACGGTTCCGGGAACGCCGGCTTCGCTGTCGAACTGACAGGCCTGCAGGCCGGGGAGATTGTGACTGCCACGGCCACCGACCAGTCGGGGAACACATCGGAGTTCTCCGGAGTAGGGGACACGCCCATTGCTGTGGGAGATGCCAAGTCCCTTGGAGAGGGCTCGCAACTCGCAACCACGGGCATAGTGACCTACATAGTCAGCACCTCCGGCCTGTACATCGAAGCTGAGGACCGGTCGAGCGGAATCATGGTATATCAGGCCAACCACGGGCAGGCGCTGGGCAGCGAGGTGGCGGTCGTCGGCTCCACGTCCACCAGCGCCACGCTGGAGAAGTACATCATCGCCGGCAACATCGTGCCGCTGGGTGCCGGGAGCGTCGATCCGATCATGCTGCCGACGCGAGCCGTGGGCGGTGGAGACTGGCGCTATGACCCGCTGACCAAGACCGGACAGAAGGGCATCAAGGATGCGGCCGGCCTGAACAACATCGGCCTGCTGGTCACCGTGATAGGAGAGGTCACCTTCAAGGACAGCACCTTCTTCTACGTCGATGACGGTTCGGGCGCGCAGGACAACTCCGTCTACAGAGGTGTGAAGGTCCTCGGGACTATCCCGGCGGGCGCGGACCCGGTGGGCAAGCACGTGAAGGTAACCGACATCAGTTCGTGCTTCAAGGCGGCGTCTCCCGGCACGGATCTCTACAGGCAGATCCGCGCGAAGGAGGTCGTCCTGCTGGACTGACGCATGGAACGGCGTCGTGTTTGAGAGTGCGAGCCCCGCTGGAAGACTTTCGGCGGGGCTCGCCGTTTCGCCGCATCTGACGGCGAGGCAGGCCGATCTCCTTCCACACTTTGACTTCCCGGCCGCTTTGGCGGTATACTAGTCTTCGTGTGTGGCCTGTGCGAGTGGAGCGCAGGCCGGCTGAGGAGACGGTGTAATCGCCGGCGAACTGCCGGGGGATCGCAGCTGTCCCGGAAACCGAATACATAGCAAGGAGAGATCGCATGATCGTAACCACCAAGGAACTGTTTGCACAGGCATACGGCAAGTACGCCCTGGGCGCTTACAACATCAACAACGCCGAGCAGACCATGGGCCTATTCCGCGGTAACATGGATTCCAAGGCGCCGTTCATCATCCAGATATCCAAGGGCGCTCGCTCGTACACCAACAAACTGATGCTCGAGGGCATGATCCGCGCGGCAGACCAGATCTTCCCGGATGCCATCTTCGCAGTCCATCTGGACCATGGCGACGAGCAGACCTGCTACGACTGCATCGAGTCCGGCTTCTACAGCTCCGTCATGATCGACGCGAGCCACGAACCGTTCGAAGAGAACATCGCCATCACCAAAAGAGTCGTTGACGCCGCCCACGCGAAGGGCATCAGCGTCGAGGCAGAGCTTGGCCAGCTCGGCGGCGTAGAGGAAGACATCGCCGTTGACGAAGCCTCCGCCCACCTGACCGACCCGAAGCAGGCCGCCGAGTTCATCGAGCGGACCGGCTGCGACAGCCTTGCCTGCGCAATCGGCACGAGCCACGGCGCGTTCAAGTTCTCGGGCAGCCAGGGCCTCCACTTCGAAGTCGTGAAGGCTATCCAGGAACTCGTACCGGGCTTCCCGCTGGTCCTCCACGGCTCGTCCTCGGTCCCGCAGGATGAGGTTGAGCGAATCAACGCGGCCGGCGGCGCGCTGAAGGGCGCCAAGGGCGTGGATCCCACGCAGTACCTCCCTGCGGCCAAGCTGGGCGTCTGCAAGATCAACATCGACACCGATGGTCGCCTGGTCTGGACCCGCGTACACCGCGAGTTCTTCCGCGACAAGCCGGAAGTCTTCGATTTCCGCCCGATCGGCAAGGTCTTCATGGACGAGTACGCGAAGTTCATCGCCAGCCGCAACGAACTGCTCGGCTCCGCCGGACAGCTCGACGCGGTGCGCGCTGCACTGGCCAAGTAACTCGGCAAGACATGCAAGGGGCGGGGTATCACCTCGCCCCTTTTTCGTCTGTGGGATGGCGATCAGGGTCGGGCTGTTTCGCCGCACGGAACGGCCGCTGTGGCGTTCCCTGCGGGCAATAGCCGCAATGTACCGATGGAACACTGACCCCCGATTCTCGTCTAACGAAATGTAACCTCATCAGGTGGGACCGTGATAGCAACCGTAACGCTCAACCCGGCGCTGGACAAGACCATCTACATCGATCGTCTTCTCCCGAACGATACGAACCGAATAACGAAGATCGAGATAGACGCGGGCGGCAAGGGGCTCAATGCCTCCCGCGTACTGAAGCAGCTCGGCACCGAGACCATCGCCCTCGGATTCCTCGGCGGGCGCACCGGCCGGCAGATCGAGAACGAACTGAAGCACGAGGGAGTGCCGACGGACTTCACCTGGATCGCCGGCGAGACTCGGACCAACATCTCCGTCCAGGAGATGTCCGGCTCGCCGCCGACGATGCTGAACGAGCCGGGGCCGACGATCTCGGCGGACGAGCTCGCGCAGCTCAGGCGGAAGGTCTGCGAGGCGGCATCGAAGTCGGAGTTCGTCCTCTTCGGCGGGAGCCCGGCGCCCGGAGTGCCGAAGGATATCTACTGCGACCTCGGCAACACGGCGAGGACCTGCGGGGCCAGGATCATACTCGACAGCGACGGGGAGCCGATGGTCCGCGGCATGGAATGCCGGCCCTTCATGATCAAGCCGAACCGGGATGAAGTACGACGGCTCGTGGGTATAGACATCAAGGGCCAGGATGATGTGGTAGAAGCGCTGGGTATGCTCCACGACAAGGGGATCGAGTTCGTGGTCATCTCGATGGGCGCCAAGGGAGCCATCGCCGGGAACGATGAGGGTATCTGGTACGCGGTTCCTCCCGAGGTGACGCCGGTCAGCACGATCGGCTCGGGCGACTCGATGGTCGCGGGGATCGCGCATATCCTCTGCCAGGGCGGAGACCTCGGCGAGGCGCTCCGATGGGGCTCGGCGGCAGGGGCTGCGACAGCCATGACCGACGGCACGGAGATCTGCAACCAGCGGCAGGTGCTCGATCTGCTGGACAAGGTAGAAGTCAGACGCGTCTGACTCGTCGGACCGACCGGACACTTGTAACTAGGACTATTCGTGGACGCAAAAGAACTCAGGCGACTCGTGATCAAGGAATTCGGCAAGGGGCTCGAACACGCCACGCCGGCGAACGTGCGCGACTTCCTCGATCGTATGCAGTTGGACGTCATCAGCCCCGGCGCCAGGGGCCGGATCATCCTCGAGGAGAAGGCATCCTCCTACGAGGAGATCATCAAGGACTTCTTCGTCAGAGTGCTGGAACTGCCGAAGGATGAGGCGATCATCCTGCTCTGGCTCCTCGCATTCGACCTCAGTTTTTCCGCCATCGAACTTCAGCATGAGGACAAGCTTATGTCGCTCTTCAGGGAGTTCGAGGAGAGCTAGACGCAATCACGTACCGCAATCCGTAGGGGCGATCTCTCTTCGGTGACCCATTCGTTGTAGGAGCAGCTTCCAGTTGCGATCCAGCCATGTAGGAGCAGCTTCTAGCTGCGATCGCGGCTGGGAAGCCGCTCCTACGATGCGTCGGTTCATCGCGGCTGGAAGCCGCTCCTACGACCGTGGTCGCGGGAGGGCGTTGAAGGCCTCCCCTGCGGCTCCGCTCCCCACTATTGCGTCGACCGCCGCGCGCCGACTATTATGGGTATAGAAGCTCGGTCTGACTGACCGGATCGACCGGACTGAACTTTCCCGGCGCACGCGCGTCTGTATCAATGACTCTTGAATCCGTGCCGAGAGGATGTGGCCTGCTTGATTAGTGCAGATGCCATCTTGGTGCTGCGATGTCAGGAAGGCGATTGTGAAGCCTTCGATGAGATCGTAGCGCGATACAAGGATGGGATCTACAACTACATCAGCCGGATGATCTCGAACCGGGATGAGGTCGAGGACCTTGCCCAGGAGGTTTTCGTTCGCGCCTATGCCGGCCTCAAGTCGTTCCGCCAGGACTCGAACCTGCGCACCTGGCTCTACCGGATTGCGAACAACCTGTGCATCGACCGATATCGCCGGGCGGGAGTCGAGAGGAGACTGGTCACTCCGCTCGAGCGCGAGCACGAGGGTGAAGAGGGCGCGCGAGAGATCGACCTGCCGGACCGGACTTACGATCCGCTGGTGGTCTGCGAGCGGACCGAGCTTCAGGCGCAGGTACAGAAGGCGCTGTCGAGACTGCCCGACAAGCTGCGGACCACGATACTCCTCTACGACATGGAAGGGCTGTCGTACGAAGAGATCGCGGAGACGCTCGACGTGCCGATCGGGACGGTCAAGTCCCGGCTGTTCAACGCGCGCATGCAATTGAGAAACTGGCTGAAGGCGTATGTTGAGGCGTGAGGCGTGAGGAGTGAGGAGTGAAAAAGTGAAGAGTGAGGAGTGGGGGGTGTGGAAACCGTCAGCACTGAGTAGCCCTGACCGTCCTTCGATACGCTTCGCTACTCAGGACTAGCGGTTCCTATGTCCCGGGAAACCCACACTGTAAAGGGCTTACTAGTCCTGGACTCCGAGTTCACTGACTAGCGGGGTTCCATGTCCCGGGAAACCCACCCCGCCAGCCCTGAGTAGTCCTGAGCTCCGAGCTAACGCAGTGCGAGGAGTTCAGGACGTATCGAAGGGCGGACTGGCTCCGCCAAACCTTGGGCTAGACCCGACCGTCCTTCGATACGCTTCGCTACTCAGGACTGGGCGGTTTTCACTCATCACTCATCACCCCTCAGAACCGAGGTGCGGACATGAACTGCAATCAGTTTGCCAAGTACATAACCGATTACGTGGACGGGACGCTCGACAGGGGTGTGGCAGGTGAGATGGATATGCACATGAACCTCTGCCACGACTGCAAGTCGCTCGTCACGGAGCTCGAGAATACATCGTCACTGATCCGGTCGCTCGACCGGCTGACCGCGCCGGAGGGGTTCGAGCATCGGCTGAAGGAGCGGATCGCTTCCGCCCCCGCTCACGCGCCGAGGGTCACTTTGTGGCGGAGACTGACCGGCGGGACCTCCCGCAGGCCGCTCGTCCTGCGCCCGGTGTTCGCCGCGTTCACGGTCTGCCTGATCCTGATCGGCTCGATGCTGCTGGTCCAGAAGACGTGGTTTGCCCAGCCGGAGACCGACTGGGAGTACATCGAGAAGTGCCAGGAGGGGCACGCGATCTTCGCGTCCGCGAACCCTCTGGCCGACGATTCGGCGATCATCCTGAAGGAGCGGGCGCGCGACCTGGGCGGAGAACTCTGATGAGCGCGGAGTGTAGAGTATAGAGCGTGGAGTGAGTGCTCGACTATGAAGCTGCGAACTGCACATATCCTGATTACGGGCCTGGTGATCTGCCTGACAGCGGCGGTCGGGACGGCATATGCCGCCATCGACGCCGTGACTATCCTGCGCAACATGCTGGATGCCGAGGGCAAGGCATCGTTTACGGCATACCAGGTGACGACCATCTCTAAGGGGCCGTCGGTCACGTCGGAGCAGATCGTCTACCGCCGGGGATTCAGCGGAATGCGCATGGAGTACGTATCGCCGGCGGGGCTCAAGGGCGAGGTCATGGCGGACGACGGCAAGGTGGGCGCGCATCTGATCCCCAGGCGGAAAGTGCTGCGGCTCGTCCCGTCGAGGCTCGCGGTGCTTCGTCAGCGGACCGAGCAGGCTGAGCAGTCGGTCGCCAGGAAGCAACTCCGCGTCGATCTGGTCGGCAAGGACAGGATCGCGGGCCAGGCCGCCTACGTGCTGGTGGTCAAACCGCGTCGAGCCGACCAGGGCCCGACACGCAAGTTTTGGATCGACACCGACAAGTGGGTCAAGCTCAAGACGGAGGACATCGCGCCGAACGGCACGGTCGTCTCGACCTCCTACTACACCAGGATCCAGTACCTGAACGACATACCCGACAGCAAGTTTCGGATCGATGCGCCGGACGGTTATCGAGTCGAGCGCGACCAGGGTCCCAGAGGGCTCCTGCCGCTGGACAAGGCGCGAAAGATGGTCCGCTTCAAGATCGTTGAGCCGGACTACATCCCTCCCGGATTCAGGCTGGTGGGCGCCGCCGTGGAGCCGTTCCGCGGGAGTCATATCATCGGACTGCGCTACACCAATAATGTAAGCTCGTTCTCGCTCTTCCAGACCCCTGAGAAATCGCTCAATCCGAGATTCATGGAACGCCTGAACGAAGGTCCGGTGCGTCCCGGCAGGGGCGTCTACTCCTGGAAGAGAGGACCGCTGAACCTGACGCTGGTGGGCGGTCTGCCGTCGGATCAGATCAAGCGGATCGCGGACTCGATCAAGTAGGGCGTCATTCCCTTAGTCGCGCTGTTCGCCTCGCCTGCACAAGCGCCGGACCCGCGAGCGCCCTCGGGCCCGGCCTTCGATATCTTACCCGATTCCCTCTTTTTCGTTGACAAGCTCAGCGTACTGTGTTATATCATGACTAATGGGAGCACGCTAGGCCCATGCCGCTCTGTACAGGGAGGACCGGATGATAAACATCGATGACATCCTCGACCGAACAGTGACTTTGGGCGGATCCGACATCCACATGGTTGTCGGCGAACCCCCTACCCTACGCTTGCACGGCCGCCTTCACCGCCTCGAAGAGTTCGGCGTGCTCGACGCCGAGACCACCGAAGACCTCATGCACCAGATCGCCAAACCCAGATCTCTCGCCGAGGTCGAAGAGGTGCAGGGCGCAGACTTCGGCTACACGTTCGGCGACCGCGCCCGATTCAGGTGTGCCGTCTTCATGCAGAAGGGTACCGTGGCGATCAACATGCGCCTTATCCCTTTCACGCTGATGAGCTTCGAGGATATCGGGCTCGACAAGCGCCTGCAGAGACTGCTCTATGCGCCCAGAGGCCTGGTACTGGTAACCGGTCCGACAGGTAGTGGTAAGACGACGACGCTCGCTACGATGATCGACTACATCAACGAGCACCGCGACTGCCACATCATCACCATCGAGGACCCGATCGAGTACTACCACTCCGCCAAGAAGTCAATCATCTCCCAGCGCGAGGTCGGAAACGATGTCCCGAGCTTCGCTACGGGAGTCATCAAGGCTCTCCGCCAGGACCCGGACGTCATCCTGGTCGGTGAGATGCGAGACCTGGCGACTATCTCCGCGGCGGTAACGGCGGCTGAGACCGGCCACCTTGTTTTCTCGACGCTGCACACCACCGGCGCCGCGAGGACCGTCGACCGAATCGTAGACGTCTTCCCGTTCGACCAGCAGGAGCAGATCAGGACCCAGCTCAGCGGCAACCTGATCGCCGTCATCTCCCAGCTCCTGCTGCCGAAGAAGGGCGGCTCCGGCCGAGTCGCCGTCTTCGAAGTCATGCTCTCCACGCCGGCGATCTCGCACATGATCCGCGAGAAGAAGACTCACTCGATCGTCTCGGCGATCCAGACCGGGCAGCAGCTCGGAATGAAGACGCTCGATGCCTCGCTCTTCGAAGCGTACCAACAGGGGAAACTCGAGCGAAGTGAGATGCTCCGCGCGGCGGACAAGCCGGAGGAGATCCTGGAGAAGCTCGGAGAGAGAGTCGTCGGGCGCGACGTCCAGGCGGCCATCGAGAACGACTCGCAGAACCGGACCGCGCTTCAGTAGTCGCTCCGGCCCGAGTATCCAAGCAAACAGGAAACCCCTTCGGCCCACGCCGGAGGGGTTTTTCTTCGCTTCTTTCTATTTTCGACTCCCCGCTGTCCCCTACCCCATGCCGTTCTCGGCGACATCCTCCAGGGCGGTGCGGTCGGGGATGCGGATGATGCGGCCCTCCGGTGCGATGAGGCCCATAGCTTCCAGCCGGTTGAGCAGCCGGGAGAGCGTCTCGCTGCTGATGCCGATGTGCGCCGCCAGGGTCTGCTTCGGGACGGTGAGGATAACCTCCGTCACCCCCTCCGATTCCCTGGCGCGGCTGAGCAGGTACTGTGCGAGTCGCGCGGAGGCGTCCCTCAGGGTCAGGTTCTCCAGCTTGTTCACGAGCCGATGAGTCCACGCCGCCAGCGAGCCGAGGATCTCGAAGCAGAGGCTTGGTGAGCGCTCGAGCAGTTCCATCAGCGGCTGCCGCCGGACGAACACGGTGAGCGAATCCTTGACCGCGCCGGCGTAGGCGGGATATCCCATCCCGAGGAACATCGCCACCTCGCCGAACGTGTCTCCCGACTCAGCCACGTGAAGGATGTGCTCCCGTCCGTCCGGGCCGATCTTGTAGACCTTGACCGCACCGGATACCACGATGTACATACCGTCGCAGGGGTTTCCCTCGGCGAAGATCAGATCGCCCTTGCGGTAGGACTGAAACTTCGACATGCGCGCGACCCTGGCGACCAGTTCGTCGGACGCGTCGCTGAAAAAGCCCGATTCCCTCAAGGCGGTGGCGATGTCTATGCGCATCAGCGATCGTACTCCTCCTGCATCCTACTCGTAATCGTACTCGTAATCGTACTCGCGCATCCCGGGCGGACCGTTGATATCCCGAGACTCGTCAGGTATCTGCGGAATACTCCGGGCTGCTCTTCTTGTACTCGGCGGTGGTGTAGAGCAATTCGTACTCGGTGATGCCGGTCTCCTGCGAGATCGTCCGGGCGGTCTGCTCGCACTCCTCCCGTGACCGGCCGTGGATCATGGTGTAGAGATTGTACGGAAATCCTTCGAACCGCGGGCGCTGATAGCAGTGGCTGACGGACCTCATCCCGGAAGCCGTCCGTCCGAACGATTCCACCCGGTCATCCGGCACGTTCCACGCGCCCATGGCGTTGACGGAGTATCCGGCCTGGCGGTGGCGGAGAAACGCCCCGAGCCGCCGGATCGTGCCATCCGCCTTCCACGCCGCCAACTGCGCGAGCAGGTCATCCACGGATATGCCTACCTCGTCGGCGATTGCGTCGAACGGCCTCTCGGTCAACGGTAGACCGGCTTGGATCGCCCTGACTATCCTGCGCTGAGTCTCGTCCATCAAAACTCGAAATCCACCCTTATCTTGAACATGCGCTCGGCAGGGAGCAGATGAAGGTCCGTGATGCCTGTCCGGGACTTGATCTCGCCCGCGATTCGCTCGATCTCCGCCTGACCGGGGCAGACCAGGGTGAACCAGAGGTTGTACTCGTGGTCGCGCCCGTAGTTGTGCGTTACCTCCCGGTAGGAGCCTACCAGCTCCGCAACCTCGTCCAGGCGCTGCGAAGGTACCTTCATCGCCACCAGGGTGCTGACGTATCCGAGCCGACGCGCGTCGAACGACGGGCCGATCCGCCGGATCACCCCGGACTCTACGAGGCCCCGAACGCGCGCGAGGGTCTCGGACTCCGGTATGCCGAGGCGCTCGCCGAGGGTCCGGTACGGCGTCGGATCGAGCGGGAAGTCGGTCTGGATTATGTTCAGCAGTTCCCTGTCGAGTGCGTCCATGTCTTCCTGAGGCCGTGGGAGCGGATTCCCAGCCGCGATGAATCGGCGCATCGTAGGAGCGGCTTCCAGCCGCGATCGCAGCCAGAAGCTGCTCCTGCACGATCTGATCGCGGCTGGAAGCCGCTCCTACATGGTCGGATCGCAGCTAAGGGCCGCTCCTGCAAGACGGATCGTCAGGCCGAATTCTAGCAATTCCGGTGGTCAGTCGTCAAATCCGGTACTTATGCGAGCGCGAATGGCACGTTTCTTGAAGATACATTCAGTGAGTCCGCGGGTAGGCGGCGACCTACGAAAGACGGACCGAGGAAAAGGGGAAAGTGACTACATATGAAGACCACTCAGGTGTCCGCATTGAACAGAAGAGAGACCGTGATCAGCATGGAGAGCATTCTGATCTTCGCCATCTGCTCGATGGATCTCCTGTCCACGCTCTGGCTTCTCGCCGCGGGACTGGCTGCCGAGGCGAATCCGCTCATGGCGTACCTGCTGAAGCATGGTACTGCGGCGTTCTGCGCGGTAAAGATGTCCACGGTGATCTGCCTGATAGCGGTGACTGAGTGGTACAAGAAGTACAACCCGAGGTTCGTGCGCAACATCATGAGAATCACGATCGCCGCGTACCTCACCATCTACGCAATACTGGTTTCCACCATCAACCTCGCATAGATCGACTGCGCTCCTGACTGCCCTGAGATCGAGGCGGGTCCACCCGGACCCGCCTCGATCGCTTTGTGGGGCCGGATCAGTCTTGTCGAGAGCGCGCAGTCGGACGCCCACGAGGGGCTAGGCTACGGGATCTGTGTAGGCACGTTCGGGAATCTGCTCCTGCATCCATCTGATCAGCACTGGACCTCGGTGAGCAGGTTCTCGATGTCGCCCAGGAAGTGGTCGCTCGGGGTGCAGAGTTCCAGGGCCTTGCGAGCCATGAGTCTGGCCTCGCCGAACCGTCCGAGCATCATGCAGGTTTTCGCCATCATGTAGTGGATGGCGGCTGATCTCGGGTCGAGCGCCAGCGCGGACCTAAGGGAGGATAGAGCCTTCTCTCCGTTGCCGAGCGCCAGGTATGCGTTGCCGAGGGAGAAGTATGCGTCGACGTCGCAATCGTCCTGCTCGATGGCTCGCATGAAGAGCTGGATCATCGCCTCGCCCTTCAGTCGCGCCTGCTCCTCGTGGTACAGGTAGCTGCCGAGCGCGGCCTCCCCGAGCGCCGTGTATATGCCGGGGTATTCGGGATCTTGCGTGAGCACGTGGTAGAGGTGGCCGATTGCCTCGTCGCATCTGTCCGCGAGCGAGAGCGCGACTCCGAGGTTGAACCTGCCGGGCAGGTGGTCGGGATGTTCCTCCAGACACCGCTCGAGCTGGCTTATCGCACTCTCGATGTCGCTGTTTGCCACGGAGTCCATCGCTGCTTTGAAGTGGTGGTCCGGATCGGCCCTGCGTCCGGCGCCACAATTGGGGCAGCGGTCGTCGGACGGGACCATGCCACAGCCGCAGTCACTACAATGCATCTCCTAACACTCCCCTCTGCTGACGTGCGCACTTCCTCAGGGAAGGTTGCGACATCCGGGCGCCGGTCTCTGCGCCTGGCATCACGCTGTGATGTGGCGCACAGTTGTTTTCCCAAAGTCGGGGACAGGGAAACCTCGAAGGACCAAGTTGGTTGAGCGCCGGAATCGGTACCGATATTGTAGAGTCTGTGCGGAGGGGTTGTCATATCACCAGATGATAATCCGGCGACAAAAGTGCCTGGAGCATGCTGATAGTGCAGGCATGCGCGAGTGTGGAGACGGATGCGGCGCAGTCGATCGTGGGACTATGCTCCGGCCGGATCAAGCGTGAAAAGGGTGCGGGGCTCCTGCCTGACCGGGACGGGGATCCTGCTCGCTGCCAGCGCCAGCTTGTGGGCGGCGCGCACCTTCCCGTCGGGGACCGAGACGACCTCCGCGTGCCGGAAGGTGTACATCAGCGCCTTGACCTTCACGTAGAGCATCGGGAGCCTGCCCTGCTGGGGAACGGGGATCGCGCGGTTGATCTGCCTGGCGATGGTGTCGTTCGGGCATAGGACGGACACGCTCTCGACGCCGAGCCGCTTACCGAGTTCGAGGGCTCTGAGCACAGCGCGGTACATCAGTTCGTCCTCGGCGCCGTATGCCTGCTCGTAGATGCGGCCGGCGACGGTGGGGCCGACGCCCGCGACGGCGACACCGATCCCGCCCGGACCCCGCTCGGGCCGGCATACCGCCGTCTGGATCTTCAGGGATCTAGTCTGCGATCTGTCTGCTTGCATATGTGCCTCCGCAGTACAACTTTGCGTTCCTGCTGGTCACGGGGATGACTAGCGTCTGTCCTTCTCTGAGGACTGCGCCCCGCTTGAGGTTGTTGGCCTTTGCCAGCGCGTCAACGCGTTCCAGGATATACTGGTCTGGATCGCCGTACTCCTGGGCGATGCTCCACAAGGTGTCACCGCGGCCTACCGTGATCTCCACCTTCATCAGAGGGGCGTCGGATGCCAGAGCGTTCCTCATCCACATGCCGGCGACGAAGAGGAGAACACAGACGGTGACGACCAGGAGCGCGGTCTCCAGATAGCGAGGGTCTGCCAGCGTTCTGGCACGGACACCGGTATGAGAGCAGTCCAGTTTGCGAGAAACCATCGTAATCCCTCCGGTAAGGCAAACTTAAGTTTACCTGCTGCGTCCAGTCTACATGAATGCCCCTGGTTTGTCAACAAGTTTTTACCCTGACTACAGACGAGCTAAACATACGCCGTGATACCAAGCGATAGCTCTCGGGAGACGCGAAAAGCCGATGGAAGTCTGCACAAGGGGGTGTGTCGGCGCATCCGGGCGTGTATCGAAGGATGGTCAGGACTAGCGGCGTGGCTTTCCCGGGACACAGAACCCGTCAGTCCTGAGTAGCGAAGCGTATCGAAGGACGGCCGGGTCTACTCAGGCCTGACGGCGCTAGGCTTTCTTGGGAGCGAAAAACCCAGCTCGACGACGCGCTAGAGCAACCCGCGCTCGACAAAGGAGCGCATGCGCTCGCGGGTGTGGCGGGCGGAAACGTGGTTTGCCACCGTGCTGTCGAGAAGCTCCGCGCGGAGGTGAGCCAGGTCGGCCGGGCGGGTGACATCGTACCACTCCGGGAGCATGTGCACGCGCAGGCCCATCTGTCGAGCCCTCCGGGCGGAGGATGAGGCCGCGTTCGGCCCGGTCCAGATCACGTCCTCGAACAGGTCGGGAGCAGGCGCCCGCAGCCCCACGAGGTAGCATCTGCCGTCGCTCGCGGGACCGAACACAACGTCCGCCCGATCCGTATCAAGCACATCGAACGCGAGTTCGAGGCACCGCGCGGGGAGCGTCGGGGAATCCGCGCCCGTGATGACGACCGAGCGTCGGGAATCGCTCAACCGCTCGAAGCAGCTTGACATTCGCTCACCGAGCCCGCTCCCCTTCTGGAGCAGATACCGATCGGCGTTCGGAGCGGTCTCGTGGAAGTACGACACCGTCCCGCGCGGGGTGTAGGCGACTACCACCTCGGCGTCCGGCACGGACGACGCCTTCTCGATGGTGTCGCGAATGAACGACTCGTAGAGCAGGGCCGCGCTCCGCTCACCGAGCGGCGGGCAGAGCTGCGTCTTGACCTGACCGGGTATGGGGGCTTTCGCCATTATGACCAGAGTCCGTCTCATATCATGCCTGGCCCGTAGGAGCAGCTTCCCAGCCGCGATACAACCCATCGCGACTGGGAAGTCGCTGCTACAAGGATGGTCTACGGTATGCTATCGCCGGGCTATGCCCGACGACCGATGTCGCGGCTGGGAAGCCGCTCCTACATCCGATGTGCACTAGCTCCTGTCGGTTGTCGTCTGGCCGCCCAGCACGTCCTCAAGCGTGACCGTCAACTCGTCGCTGCCGGTGACCGGGCTCATGCACACGTTCTTTACGCAGACGTACGCGGAAGGTTCCTCCTGTGCGGCGTAGGTCAGGCCGCCGATGGCCAGGGCGTCCTCAGCAGGGTCGAGCACCTGGACGAGCTTTCGGGGCTCGTAGGCATGGAGACCGGCTTTGAGCATCCTGCCGGTCTCAGAGTGATCGCGGCTTCCGACCACAACGATATGCACCGGCGGCTCGAGGTAGAGATCGACGGCCAGACCGTAGCCCGCGCCCATGATGCTCTCGATCAACTGCGGATAGGCCACGGCTTCGAGGGTACGACCCGCGGCCTCGCGATATGCCTCCTTGCCGGTCATGTAGTTCAGCACCGTCAGCACTTTCGCCGCCGCCACGTTCTCATCGAACGGCTTGTTTCGCTGGGCAAGCTCTCCGATCGCGCCGGGATCAGGCCGCCGATAGTAGAAGCCGCCGTGCTCGCGGTCCTGCATCTCGTCGAGCATCACCTGCGCGATCCGCTCGGCGTGCTCGAGGTAGCTCCGCCGGCCGGAGGTCTGATAGGCGTCGGCGAGCGCCTGGGCGAAGTGCGCCTGGTCTGCGAGCAGGCCGGGGAGCCGCGGTTCGCCATCGTTGTAGTGGTATACCATGCCGTCGCGGACGTTCTCGCTGAGCAGGCGGTCGACGGTCTTGATGGCGAAGTTGTAGGCGTGCATGTCGTCGGTGGCGCCGTAGAGCCGGAAGTAGGCGGAGCACATCATGCCGTTCCAGCCGGTGTAGATGGTCGTGTCGGTGTACGGCATGCCGATCTGCAGGCGCTCCTCCTCGCTCTTCGGGAAGTACCGCTCGCCCGCAATCAGGTCGGACTCGGGCTCGTGGCTGCCGACGTCGGCATCCTGGCTGCCGTAGAACCCGCCGCGCTCCTGGTCGGAGAGGAACCGCCTGACGTACATCTCGATGCCCGCGGCGATCTCACCGTACTTGTCGTCGGCGGTGACCTGGTAGGCCTCGATGTAGTTGTCCATGGCTCCCGCCTGGACGTAGAGAATCTTTTCGTAATGCGGATGCTTCCACTGCGCGTCGACGGAGTACCTGTAGATGCCGCCCCAGACCGGATCGATCAGGCCGGCCATGCCGTCGAGAGTCCTCAGCGCCATCTCGAGCATCGACTCATCGCCGGTCCGCCGGTACATCAGGAACGCGAACCGGACCGCGTCCGGAAACGGGAACTTCGGCTCAGCGCCGAACCCGCCGTTCGACCAGTCGAAGTCTCGGCGGAGCGCCGCGTCGATCGCCGTGAGAACCTCCGCGTCGGGCTTCCTCGCGAGCGCCCCACCCCTGTGCCGCTCGATCTCGGCCTCCGCCTCCTCGGACATCTTCGCAGCCCTGAGGGTAGCGGTCGTCTTGTCCTCGTGGTAGAGCTGATCGACCTGGCGGAGCATCTTCCGCATGCGCTCGGGAGGGATGTACGTCGAGCCGGTCAGGATGCGGCCGTCCGGGGTGAGGACCGCAGTCGTCGGCCAGCCGCCCATGAGGTACCGGTCCTGGATGTCGGGCCGGCGGTCGGCCTCCACGCGGATCGGGACGTACCTGTCGTTGATGAGATCGATGACCTCGGGGTCGGAGTACGAAGTGCGGTCAAGCACATGGCACCAGTGGCACCACGGCGCGCCGATGCTCAGGAGAACGAGCTTGTCCTCGTTCTTTGCTCGCTCGAACGCTTCGTCGCTCCACTCGCTCCAGTGGATCTCGGATGAGCGGTCTCTGGCCATGGCGTACCTCCAGGGGTCGATATGGAGTGCGAAAGCGGAAGCTCCGTTTCACTTCCGCACTCCAGATATCCCCCCGGAGCACACGCATCAAACGCGTCGGGCTAGCTGAATTCCACGACGGCCCTCAGCACGCCGTCAGCGTGAGCCATTGCCAGCTCGAAGGCCTCGGTAACGCGCTCGACCGGGAAGGTGTGCGTGGCGAAGGGTGAGAGGTTCACCTTTCCCTGCCTGACAAGCTCGATGGAACGATGGAGGGTGTTCTTGCTTCGGCGGATGAGCTTGATGGTGAGCCCCTTGCGGCGGATGAGCGAGGCTGTCAGGCACATCTCGTCCTCGCGCGGAATGCCGCCGACGACCACCATCCCGCCGGGCCTGACCATCTCCGTCGCCTGGCGGACGGCGTCGTTCTCACCCGCGGCCTCGAAGACGATGTCGAGCCCGATGCCGTCGCTCACGACCTTCTTGACCAGATCGGGATCAGCCGCATCGAAGGTGGCATCGGCGCCGAGCGTTCGGGCGATCTCCAGCCGCTCGGGGATGAGGTCGGTCACGATCGCCTTGCCGCATCCGGATGCCTTCGCCGCCTGCAGGAGCGAGAGGCCGATCGCGCCTGAGCCGAGGATGGCGATCGACTTGCCCTGGACCGGCTCGGCTATCTCGACGCCGTAGACGCCGACCGCGAGCGGCTCGAGCATCGCGATCTCGGGCATGGTCATCGAGTCCGGCACGGGCACGCACAACTCCGCGGGCCATGCGAGGTATTCCCTCAGCGACCCGTCGTACGGCGGGGTGCCGCAGAACTTGATGTTCCGGCAGAGGTTGATGTCCCCTGCCGCACAGATCGCGCACTCACCGCACGGGATCGCGGGCTCGACGGCCACTCTGTCGCCGACCTTGAGACCCTCGACGCCGGGGCCGAGGCCGGCGATGACGCCGCCGAACTCATGGCCCATGATGATCGGCTCGGTGACGACGGCGTCTCCGATCCGTCCGTCGCGGTAGTAATGGACGTCGGACGCGCAGACGCCGACCGCCTTCACCTGCACCAGGACCTCGCCGGGTCCGGGCACGGGCTTCTCTATCTCGACGAGCCTCATGTCGCCGGGTGCGTACAGCTTTACTGCTCTCATGGTTTTGCTCCTTGTATCAGACGGCAGACCGCAGTCTGCGGACTGCAGCGAGTATGTTTCCTTCCGGAGTCTTCGGACACGGAGTCCGGTGTTCTATGCGGACGGCGCTACCGAAGCCCTCGGGTGTGCTCGTAGGGAACGCCCGCCGTCGCGTTCCGCCTGGTGGATGCCTGCAACCGACGGAACGGGACAGCGCCCGTTCCCTACGCTGATGCATCCGGGTGGCGCATTCGGGCTTGCCGGGCACGAACCGTCCGGAAAACGCCTCCTACCGGCTACTTGCCCCCTTGCTTGACCACCACTGGTTTCAGGCTGCCGGACGTGACTTCCACCTGGCCACCGGATGCGCCGTCCCACGTAATGCCGATGGAGACCTTGCCGTCCTCGCCGGTCACGCCCTGAGCGGAGTCGGGGGTGCAGCGGGCGCCCTTGACCTTGACCGTCACTCCCTTCAGCCGGTTCCAATTCTTGTCGGTGACGGTGATGACCACCACACTCCTGTTGGTGGTATCGGGGTTATCCTTCTCCAGACTAGCCAGCAGCTTCTGAGGCGGACCCGGGAGCGTTTCGATGATCGTGCTCGCAAGCCGCGACCCGAGCTTCACGACGATCTCAACCTTCCCCGCCCCGTAGCCGGTGAACTTGCCGGACTGATCGACGAACCCCATCGCCGCCGCGGTGCTCCAGATGGCGCGGTCGGCAGTCTGCTGATCGAGCGGCTTCCCGGTCGCAGCATCGACCAGGCTGAGCTGCATGCTCTCGCCCGTCATGATGCTGTCCACCGGCGCGACAACCTTGAACTCAGGTGCGGAGAAGGACGACTCCGGCGCGAAGACCGCGATGCCGTTCGGCAGGGGGCGAAGCTTGCCGTCCGACGGGCTGTTCAGGATGCCGAAGTAGGTAGCCATCGTGGTCGACCCGCCGCCGTCGAGACTGAGCGCATCGACGCACTCGAACTCCTTCATGAGCTTGGCGAGGTCCGTCATGGCCATGCCGGTCGCATTGTACTGCCGGCCGTCCACGGTGACGAGCACGAGCCGACCATCGGCGGTGGAGCCAAGCGCCGACCTGGGATGGGTGATCGTGCAATGGCTGGTGCTGACGCCTTCCTGCTCGAAGTTGGCGCATATCTCGCCGTTCCGCAGCAGCCTCGGGGCGCCGCCCGCGGCCTCGACTACGTTCTCCCATCCGGTGGTGCTGGTGGGGATCACGTTGAACGTGAGGGTGACTTCCATGCCCTCCTCGAGGTTGTTCGCGATGAAGCCGCCGGCCACGCCCCCGCCGGAGAGCACTATGCCGTCCTCCGGGATCGGAGTGTCGCCGAGGTTGGGTCGGAGCGCGGTGACCTTGCCCTTGATGGGAACACCGATCCGCACCGGAAGATCGGTCGTCGTGATGACGGCCTCGGAACCGTTGTCCTTGGTGCAGGTGCTGGGGAACCACTTTCGGGTGTAGGCGATCAGCTCCCCGCCCCCTCTGTCGCGGTCGATGCCGTTGATGTCGCGCGACTTGCCGTCGGGCAGGGTGACCTTGGCGCTCCAGCCGAGCACATCGTAGAGATGCTTCCCATCGGCGGTGATGCCGAACATCGTGCGGCGCGGATACGGCTCGCTCACCAGTTCGCCCTTCTCGATGTGAAGGCCGAGCGGATCGCCGGTCCAGTTGCAGAAATCCGTGTTGATGACTGCGGTGGCCTTGAGACGCTTCGCGATCGACCCCATGGTCTCACGGCCCCTGGTCGGATCGAGGCCGTTCACCTGATCATGGGCGAGGACCGACCGGATCTCGACTCCGGGCGTCTTCGGGTCGATCTTGAGCGCGTTGATGATGCGCGGAACGCCTCCCTCTTCGGGCGTCCGGACGATCTGTATGTATGTAACCCCGGGCGCGAGTTCCTTGACCCAGGTCTTCGCCTGCAGCGCGGCACTGCTCAACGCAAGCAGCAGGATCGTGATCGCGAGGCAGAGCCGGTGGCCGTATCTATGGTTCACGAGCGTACTCCTTTCGGGATGAACGACCGTCGGCCAATCATGCCGACAACCCTCCGTGCATTATAGCATACCGGTCCGCGCGTTTGACATATCGCGGCGGATGGAGATAATCCGTCCGGTCTTGGCACTCTGGACTTGGGGCATCAACTCGGGTGTGTCTGGGGGAATGGCGATGAGAGTAACACTGTGTCCACTCAGGTTGGGCCGCGTTCTTCTCTATGCTGTGATAGGGCTCAGCCTCCTGAGCTTCTGCCTGGGGATAGTCAGGGAACTGACCGGCCACGGACGGCTGATGGGATTCGGCACCATGTTCAACGTGGCTGCCGAGTCGAACGTACCGACGTGGTTCTCCTCTTCCATGCTCCTGCTCTGCTCGATCCTGCTGGGCGTGATAGCGGCCTGGAAGCGGTCGGCAGGCGACCGCTACACCCGACACTGGCAGATACTCGCGCTCGCCCTGCTGTTCTTGTCGGCCGACGAGAGCTGCTCGATCCATGAGACGGTGGGGGGATTGATGGAGCGGCTGCCCTCCGGCGGTCTGATGCAGTTGAGCTGGGTGCTCCCCGCGGCTGTCGGCGTGTGCGTCTTCGGGCTGATGTACGCGCGGTTCATGTTCCACCTACCCTCATCGACTCGACGCCGGTTCCTGCTGGCGGCGCTGATGTTCGGCACCGGGTCGCTGGGACTGGAGGCGGTCGGCGGGCAGTGGAGAATGGCTCACGGCGACGGCGGCATACCCTTCCTCCTCATGGAGACAACGGAGGAGTTCCTCGAGATGGCGGGAGTCGTGACGCTGGTCTACGCGCTGATGAGCTACATGACCGTGCACATGGAGGTGGCGGACATCCGCATCGGCGAGGAGGCACAACCGAGCCAGGCCGTCGGCACAATCCCCACCGACCTGAGCGAGGCGGCCTAGTGTTCCGCTAGGTTGGATTCCAGCACGGTGTCATTCCGAGCGAAGCGAAGAATCCGGCCGCCCGATGATCGACGACTCTGTCGTCGATCATCCCCCGTGTCGCTCCTAAGAGACCTCGCGCCGTCAGCTCTGAGTAGACCCGACCGTCCTTCGATACGCTTCGCTACTCAGGACTAGCGGTTCCTATCCCCCGGGGAACCCACCCCGCTAGCCCTGAGTAGTCCTGAACTCCGACTGCACTTCGATACGCGCTGCTACTCAGTGTGGTCGGAGTTCAGGACGTATCGAAGGGCGGCCTCGCTCCACCAAACCCCTGGCTAGATCTGGCCGTCCTTCGATACGCTTCGCTACTCAGGACTGACGGGTTACTATGCCTCGGGACCCACACCGCAGCACAATAGCCTTGGATTCGCTACAGCGCCTTGACCTCGTAGACCACCATGTGCTCGCCATCAAGGAGCGGCGTCTTGCCCTGCCAGGTTGCGCCTTCGATCTTCGTGGTGTCGAGCAGCTTCCCGTCCTCGTCATACGCCCTCGCCTCATAGCGGCCGGAGTTCGACTTCACCCAGGGGCCGAGATCAGCGGTGAACTCAATCTCACGGCTCGCGCCCAGATTGATCATGATCACGAGCGCGCGGTCGGGCAGCGTGTAGGCGGTGACATGCGTCGAGGGACACGGCTTCGAGAGGATGCATTCGCCGATCAGCGTGCCGTCGACGAAGTACCGCAGGAACTGCTTCCGAAAAGCCGCGCACTGCTTCAGGGCCTTGCTCAGCTCCGGGTAGTTCGAGATCCGGTCCGAGCCGTTCGCGGACTCCTTCTTTCGCGGGGAGACGTTCAGGTAGAGGTTGTCGGCAAACGCCTGCTTCACCGCAAGCGGCGAAAAGGCGATGCAGGAGTTGATCCTCGGCGCGGGGAAGACGCTGGTGAACGCCCGGCAATCTCGGTAGCCTCCCCAGTTCCACGTGTAATCGAGGATCGAGCTGTCGAGTTCCAGGTTCCACAGCTCCTCGCCCGAGAACGTCGCCTCGGGATCGGCCTTCTTCGCGTATGCCCTGATCTGAGCCGCCAGCGAGAGCATGTTCGGCGCCGGATCGTGAGTCGTCCAGAACTGGTCCCAGCTCAGCGACGGGATGCCGATATCCACCAGGCGCTTGCAGCTTGCCAGGACGTCCTCCTGCCACTTGGGGTCGAGCGGGCCGACCTGCACACAGGAGTACGCGGTCGCGTAGGACGGGTTCCACCTCGGGATCAGCTCGGTGTGGTAGGTCCAGCCGTTGTTGTCGGTCACCTTTGCGCCGTAGCGAGGAGCGGTCTCCTGGTTCGCCAGGACGACGCTGATGAACGGCGCAAGGTTGACCCCGATCTCGCGGCACTTCTTCGCCGCGTCGGCCAGATCCTGCTCCGTCCCGAGGTGCGGAAACGGCGGCGGGAGAGGCAGAGTGAACCCCCTGACCCAGGCCCACATGACCATCTCGTCGATCCCGTGATCGGCGCACTCCCTGGCCAGTCCGGGCAGGTCCTCGAAGCGGAAGATCGCGTCCTGCGGGTCGTCGGGGTAGAGCTGGCACATCCAGACCGTGCGGTATCCGAGCCCCTCCCTGACGCGCTTCGGGACGGGGAACTCGCGCTTGTACTTCGTCTTCACCCACTCGCGGTAAGGCTCTATGCCCTTCGCCCATCCCTGCGCATGCGGGGTAAGCACCCATTCGCCGCTCTCCCAGGTCTTGCCCGGCTCGACGGTGACGTCGTGGAGGCACATGAGGCGGATGCTCTCGTCGATCTCCGAGAACTGAAGGCGCACCGGGACCTGTGGGTCGGCTCCCCAGCGCTTCGGGAAGAGGCTGAGCCCGCCGCTCAACCCACCGAAGTCCATCCACCGGACGAACATGTCATTGAAGATGCCGCCGCCTTTGTACTCGCGGGTGTAACCCGCGAAGTCGACCATGTACTGCGTGCTCGCCTTGCCCTCGTCGGGGGCGAGCTCGACGAACGGCAGGCTCCCGAAGCCTCCGGTCCGAAAGAACGTGGCATCCCGACCTTCGAACGGCAGCAGGCCGGGGAAGTCGGGGAAGATCACCTGGCGCACGGGCTGGTCCGAGTCGTTCCTGATCTCGCAGGACATAATGATCGAGCGGCCGTCGGACGCCTCCGTGAGCCGAACGGTCGCGGAGACACTCCCGTTCACCGGGAAGACATCGCGGCTCGAACCGAGGCTCGGAATGCGGATGGTGACCTCGCCGTCGGACTGCGTGATCCGCGCTCCGTGGGAGAATCGGGAGGCGAGGCGTCGGGGCTCGAACTTCGGGTGCGGATAGGCCAGATCGACGAGCCCGGCCCGCCCGGGCGACGGCTTGAGCATCGTGCCCGGTCCGGCGTACTCGAGGCCGAGTATCGAGCCGGAATCCGCGTCCAGAGTCAGGTTCAATCCGTTAAGCGTGACTTTCATCGTCTCACCTCCGAGCGCCGTTCCGGCGACCATGACGAGAAATCCAAGAGCGATCAGGGCGTGTTTCATGCGCATCCTCCCCGAGTTGCAGGAGCAGCTTCCAGCTGCGATCAAGTCTTGTAGGAGCAGCTTCCAGCTGCGATCAAGCCATGTAGGAGCAGCTTCTAGCTGCGATCGCGGCTGGGAAGCCGCTCCTACAACTACGGGTCATCGCGGCTGGAAGCCGCTCCTACGATGGGTGTTTGGGTCACCCTCGTGTTCGCCGCACACGGAGGAAATGCCTGCTCATCCCCAACATGCAAAAAAGGCACGGCGGATCGGATCCACCGCGCCCCTTCTTCCGTATTTCCGCTTCCGACTCTCCGCTACCGCGTCAAGCGGTCCGCGAGAGCCTCGTGCTCCTGCCAGATCTCGATCGGCAGGGAGTAGCCGAACTGTTGGAACCACTCGGTCTGGCTCTCGAGTTCCTCGTACCACGCTTCCTTGTCCACGTGGGTCAGCTCCTCCATCGTCTGGTAGGAGATCTTGAGCCCGCTCAGATGCATGCTTCCGGCGGCGGGCACGTGGCCGATCGGCGTCTCGACCGCAGCGGCCTGGCCCTTGCACCGCTCGATGATCCACTTCAGCACGCGGAGGTTGTCGCCGAACCCCGGCCACAGGAACTTGCCGTTCTCATCCTGGCGGAACCAGTTGACGCGGAAGATCTTCGGCGGGTCAGTCAGGCGCCGGCCCACCTCGAGCCAGTGACTGAAGTAGTCGGCCATGTTATAGCCGCAGAACGGGAGCATCGCCATCGGATCACGCCGGACGACTCCCTGCGCGCCGAGCGCGGCGGCCGTCGTCTCGGAGGCCATCGTGGCGCCGATGTAGGTCCCGTGCTGCCAGTTGAACGACTGATAGACGAGCGGCGCAACCCTGGCTCGGCGCGCGCCGAACAGGATCGCGGAGATCGGGACTCCCTGCGGGTTCTGCCACTCGGGGGAAATGCTCGGGCACTGGGAAGCAGGAGCGGTGAACCGGGCATTCGGATGCGCGCCCTTCTCGCCGCATGCGGGTGTCCAGGGCTGACCCTGCCAATCGGTCCCGTGCTCGGGCGGATCGTCGTCGTGGCCTTCCCACCATACTCTGCCGTCGGGACAAAGCACCACGTTCGTGTAGATCGTGTTCCGAGCGATGGTCTTCATGGCGTTCGGGTTCGACTTGAAGTTCGTTCCCGGCACGACGCCGAAGAACCCGGCCTCGGGGTTGATGGCCCACAGCCGGCCGTCCGGACCGATGCGCATCCAGGCGATGTCGTCGCCGACGGTCCAGACCTTCCAACCGGGCATCGACTCCGGCGGCACGAGCATTGCGAGGTTGGTCTTCCCGCATGCGCTGGGGAAGGCGCCCGCGATGTAGTGGACCTCGCCCTCGGGGTTCTCGACGCCGAGGATCAGCATATGCTCGGCCATCCAGCCCTCCTGTCGGCCGAGCCAGCTTGCGATCCGAAGCGCCAGGCACTTCTTGCCGAGCAAGACGTTCCCGCCGTATCCGGAGCCGACGCTCCAGATGGTGTTGTCCTCGGGGAAGTGACAGATGTATCGGCGATCGATGTCCAACTCGTGCTTCGAGTGCAGACACTTGACGAAATCCGGCGAATGGTCGAGCTCATCGAGCGCGATCTTGCCCATGCGGGTCATGATGCGCATGTTGAGCACGACGTAGATGCTGTCTGTAAGCTCGATCCCTATCTTGCTGAACGGCGAATCGGGCACGCCCATGATGAATGGCACCACATACATGGTTCGGCCGCGCATGGAGCCGTCGAAGAGGGCCCCAAGCTTGCTGTAGGCTTCCTCGGGCGACATCCAATTGTTCGTTGGACCGGCGTCTTCTTGTCTCGTGGTGCAGATGAAAGTCAGATGCTCTGTGCGCGCCACGTCGTTCTTTGCCGTGCGATGCAGAACGCAGCCCGGAAGCTTGTCCTGGTCCAACTGTATGAGTTCGCCAGTCCGGATAGCTTCGGCTGTCAGACGCTCTCTCTCCTCTTCGGAGCCATCGCACCATACGACGCGGTCCGGCTTGCACAGCCTCGCCATTTCGTCTACCCATTCAAGCACGGCTCTGTTCCCGATCGTCTTCACTTCCTTTGCAATAGTCTGGCCCCGGCCGATCCCCGCGCTGCCAGGCCCATAGGGACAAAAAAGGCCGAATATCCGTCTGCGAAGGAAGTGACCAGTCAACAGTGATCAGTGAACAGTGGGAAACTCCCACGCTGCTCACTGGTTACTGGCGACTGATCACCGCCTTTGGCGGGTATTCGGCCTTCCGTTCAGACAAGCTACCGAGATATGGAGGTACCCACCGGTATGCAAGTGCGGAGAGACCGTCATATTTGTTCAGGTTCACGAACGGGCCGGTACTTCGTGGCGGACACTCCGCGTTCTCGCTTGCTGCGGCCCGTTCTAAGACTTCCGATGTTATGATATACGGAACGGCACAACAAAGTCAAGAGGCCCACACCGCAAAGTTGAGCTCCGGCACAACGGTGGGTTGCAGAGAAGGCATGATCCGTGATGCGTGACGGATCGGTCAGTCGCGCATCACGAGCCATCTACTACCTCGGCCAGCGGAGGTGGACAGGGAGCATCTCCGGGAACGGCGCGTGCGGGTCAAGCTGGTACCAGTAGCCGACCGACGCGATGTCGTCCTGGAGCGGCTGGTATTTCCAGTTGGGCCACCATCCCAGCGCCTGCATCGTGACCTTGAGGTCCGTCTCGAACCGGATCGGGTCGGGTACGTGCCAGCGGTATAGTCCGTGCTTCGGGACCTCGCCGGGCTCCTTGCGCCAGAGCGGGTAGCCGAGGAACGGGGTGGAGTATGTGTCGCCGAAGCACCACGCGCCGCCGAAGTAGTCCTCCGTGCCGGTGCCGCAGATGGTCGGCGCGTCGGCCTTGTCGCCGTCGATGAAGAACTTGATCTCGCCTTCGCCCCACCAGCCGTTCGCGAGCTGAGTCCAGGCCATGTACGTGCCGACGTACTGCCCCTTGCCCTTGATCCCGTCGAGGATCACGTGCTCCGGGGCCTCGATGGGAGTCACCGCGCGCCGCCACTGGGCGTGGAAGTAGGCCGCGTCGTCGGGAACCTCGTCCAGCTCGTAGGTGATCTGGTAGAAGAAGCCTCCGATCTCCTCCCATCGCTGGTTCTCGACCTCGATGCGCGCATGCTTGCGGAAGGGCATCGGCCAGTAGGAATTGAAGCCGCCGTTCGGGTTGACAGCGATCATCATCGAGTTGATGTTGACCCTGAGCGCGTGGCCGTTGCAGAAGAAGTCGCCGAGCGGGACCTCGACGGACGGGGTCTTCTCGCCGTCCCAGTACATGCGGAGTATGCAGTCGCGGTAGGCCTTCGGATCGACGGTGATCCAGATATGGCGGATCGTGCCCGGACCCTCTATGTCGGCGAGCACGGTGTTCGACTCGGGAGGGAGCGTGATGCACGGGCGGACCTTCCAGCCCTTGCCGAGCCAAGCGCCCGCGTTCTTCTCGTCGGGGATCTCCTGCGCTCCGCCGCCGACCCTTCCGTCCGGGTTCTCGGCGGATATGCTCCGGGTCTTGCCGTTCGAGACCCGGGCGATGTCGAACATACCGAATGGCAGCACGGTCATGGCGTGATACGACCTCCTGTTGGTGTGTAAGCCGGGAACAGATTACCAGCCGTGCAGGGGGAAGTCAATGGGAGTGTGGGAGTTCGTTCAGGGCGAACGCATCTCCTGTGTAGGAGGGATTAGCGATCCCTTAGGATCGCTAATCCCGACGTCGGAGTTAGCGGACGCAAACCGTCCGCAAGACTCCTCCCACATGGGCAATGATGGGTAGACAAGATGCGTTCGCCCTGGGGAGTCCGTACTCCTACTCGTACTCGTGCTCCCACTCGCCGGTGTGACGCCGGCGCGCGCGAGGGAATCATGCGAGTAGACCATCCGGTAGGAGGAGCGCACATGGTGAAGATCGAGAACAATATCGGCGGGGCGGAGCGCAACGTACGGATCGGGCTCGGAGCCGCGCTGATCGGCCTCGGGGCGGCGAAACATCTTGCCAAGCCGGCGCGCATCGCGATGGGGGCTGTTGGAGCTTACGGGCTGATCACGGGGCTCGTCCACTTCGACCCGATCGCGCAGGCGCTGGGGCACAATTCATACCCGTCCGCACACCAACCGCACGAGTAGATCGTGCTATAATACCAAAGGCAATAGCGCCGAACGCTATGCCGCCACTACCGGGGGCTAGATACAGCAGGTGAGCAAGCCGACGTTCCGAGTATACATTGACGAATCCGGAGATGAAGGTTTCCGGTTTGGACAGGGCAGTTCTGACTGGTTCGTGATCGCAGGGGTTGTGCTCAAGTGCGCAAACGAACTCGAGGAGGTGAAACTGGTAGATGAGGTTCGCTCTCTGCTCAAACGTCCGGAGAGGAAACCTCTGCATTTCCGCGACCTGCGCCACGAGCACCGAGTTCCATACGCTGAGCGTATATCCGGCTCGGGCTTGAGGGCCTTCTCGATACTCGTGCACAAACCAAGTCTCATGGAGCCGGAGAACTTTGCCCAGGGAAATCGCTTGTACTTCTATGCCACCCGCTATCTGCTTGAGCGTGTTTCGTGGTATTGCCGGGACCACAGACCACAGCAAGATACCGGCGATGGTTCGGTGGAAGTTGTGTTTTCTAACCGGTCAGGCATGTCCTACGAGTCGCTCAGGGGCTACCTCAAACGCCTTGAGGCGAACTCACCGGCTTGGGGAGTGACGATCGATTGGAACGTGATCAACTGCGATCAGGTTCGTTCGCTTTGTCACGGGAAGCGCATGGGGCTACAGATCGCCGATGCTGTCGCCAGTAGTGCGTACTACGCCGTTCAGCCATCGCAATACGGCTTCACTGAAGATCGCTATCTGCGGATATTGCTTCCACGTTTCTATCGGTACAAAGGTTCTCTCTGGGGATATGGTATCAAGCTGTGGCCAAAGGAAGCCGAAGCGATCCGTGCGCGTGGAGAGGTGCTGTCAGAAGTAAAATGAAAAATGCAGGTCCCGAGCCGCAGGATCCCACCCACAAGGGGCTGCCGCCCTCATCGGGCGACCAGCGGTAGCTCTCGCGCATACCTGCACAATCATTATATGCCACTACTGCCCGTTTTTCAACACTTTTTCAGAATGTTCTTGAGAAATCCCGCACGAACGTCCCGCGGGTGTCGCGGCCGTTTCCGCTCGGGCCGAGTGCCGTCATCGACTCCTTAGCGTGCGTCTTGTGATATAATGAGTCACCTGTTGCACGCGAGGTGACCTGTTTGAAACCGACTCTGGATCCGCACGTCTTCTTTCAGCGGGAGTATGAAGCCGTTACTCCCGCTCTTCCGTTTGTGGCTCAGACATCCGAGGAAGCGCTCGCTTGGCAGAGGAAGGCCCGCGCCCGCCTGAGGAAGCTGCTCGGCGATATGCCCGGGATCACCGGCCCGGTGAAGTCGCGCGTGCTGGAGGAGCGAACCTTCCCCGGCTACACGCGCACGAAGCTCGAACTCGAGACCCAGCCGGGACTCCTGGCGGTCGCGTACTACCTCCTCCCCGACGACCGGCCTGCGAAGGGCCCGGCGGTGCTGGCGGTCCCGGGGCACAGCAAGTCGGTCGATGAGCTGGTCGGCGGCATCGACGGCAAGGGCGATCCGCTCGACTATGCGCTCCAGTGCTGCAAGGCGGGACTCCCGACCCTTGCGATGGAGCAGATCGCGTTCGGCGAGCGTCGGCACAAGGAAGCGATCCGGGAGAAGCCGGAGGGCGGGACGTTCTGCATCGTTCCTTCCGGGGCGGCGCTGATGCTCGGGCGGAACCTGACCGGCTACCGCGTGCTCGATGCGCAGAGAGCGCTCGACTGGCTCTCCGCGCGCCCGGAGGTCGATCCGAAGCGGCTCGGCATCACCGGCATCTCGGGCGGCGGGCTCACGACGTTTTTCACGATGGCGCTCGACACCCGGCTCAAGGCGTGCCTCGTGAGCGGGTACTTCAACACGTTCCGCGACTCCGTGTACTCGATCTACCACTGCACGGACAACTTCGTGCCGGGGATCCTCCGGTGGTACGAGATGCCGGATATGGTCGGGATGATCGCTCCCAGGCGCGCATATTTCATGCAGGGCGACGAGGACGACATCTTCCCGATCAAGGGCTTCAAGCAGGCGGTGAAGAAGGCTAAGGAGATATACAAGGTCTACGGCGTCCCGGAGCGGATGGCGTCCGAGGTCTTCCACGGCGTACACGAATGGAAGGGGCAGAAGGGCGTCGCGTGGCTGGCGGAGGCGCTGAGGAGCTGACGCGGGGGCGCCGGGACGCGGGGATAGCACGGTGTGTGCCTTGTGGGGAGCGCCCGCCATCGCGTTCCGCTTGGTGGATACCTACAACCAACGGAACGGGACAGCGCCCGTTCCCTACGTGCCTAGACCTCGGGGTATCTCACGTAGGAAGCGCCCGCCGTCGCGTTCCGCTTGGTGGATACCTACAACCAACGGAACGGGACAGCGCCGGTTCCCTATGTGGGTACTTCTGGGTGGCGCGAAGATTCGGATGCTTCGGCAGCGCCGCTGCGCTCTGCTACCGAAGCATCGAGGTTAGGACAAGAGACGGGCATCGGTCCCATATGTCCCATAAGGACCCGTGGGATCGATGAGACCGATAGGACGGGTAGGAAGCATGGTTGAGCAGATAGTTCGGCAACTTGAGCAGGCGCTGAGGAGTTCGGCGCTGGTGCAGTCATTCTCGGGGGTCCGCACCGTCTTCGGCAGCGGACCGGGGATCTCGGAGGAGCACACGTCCCTCGCGCTGGCATACGGGTTCGCCTATGCCAGACGCACGCTCGCCGGGATGACGAAGGGCGTGCTGATCGTCGGCAGGGACCCGCGGCCGACCGGCGATGCGATCGGTGTCGCACTCGCGCGGGGATTCCTGGCCGGGGCGGAGTGCGCGAAGTGCAAGGTGCAGATCTACGACCTCGGTATCATCACCACGCCGCTGATCGAGACCGCCGTCGTCGCACTCAGGGCGCACGGCGGCGTGATGATCACCGCGAGCCATAACCCTCTCACCGATAACGGCTTCAAGTTCCTGACGGGCGTGCAGTCGATCGTCGCCGCCGGGTCCGAGGATGCGCCTCCGGGAGCGCTGCTCTCCGCGTCGGCGATGGGAGCGGTGGTGCGCGATGTAGCCTCGATAGCCGCCGATGACGCCGCCGAGTTCATCAAGTATACCTCCAGGGTGGACGAGAAGGCGCTTCGGAAGGCGTTCGGCACCGGCGAAGACCACGTCCACCGTGTGAAAGCCGAGCGCGCCTACCTCGACTTCATCGGCCGGCAGTGGGGGATCCAGCCGCACTGCCTCAAGCCGCTCACGCTCGGTCCGGCGCTGCTCGACCCGAACGGCGGCGCGGCGTGCGGGATCGGCGCCCGCGTCCTCGAGCACTTCGGCGTCCGGGCGATCGAGGTCAACGCGGAACTCGGCTACCCCGAGCACGCGATCGATACCGACGGCATCGACCCCGCAAGCGGCAAGCACATGCTCCTGCGAGTGGCGCGTGCGTCGGCGCGCGAGGGAGCGCGGTTCGGCATCGCGTTCGACTACGATGCGGACCGGGGCAACATCGTACTCCCGGGCCACGACGAGGCGACGAGCATCATCCAGCCGCAGTCGGTGGCGGCGGTGAACATCGCCCTCGCGCTCACCCACTGGGAGATGCAGCACGGTTCGCGGACCGGAGTCCGCTCCCACAATCGGCGCAGCGCAGGAGCCGATTCCGATCCGCGACATGGACAGTTGGCGGTCGTGCTCTCCGATGCCACATCAGGCGCGTCGGAGCAGATCGCCCGGCTGTTCAAGGCGAAGGTATTCATGGTCGAGACCGGCGAGATCAACGTCGTCACGCGGATGCACCAACTCCGCCAGGAGGGATACGAGGTCCCGATCGGCGTCGAGGGAGCGAACGGCGGCACGATCTTCGGTGAATCGACGTGCCGCGACGGCCTCCAGACGGCGATGTGCGCCGCTCTCGGCGACGAGCAGCCGGCTCTGGCGGCGCAGTGGATGGCCGTGCTGAAGCGCAACCGGTGCGACGCCCTCTCCGCCGGCGGCGACTGCCTGCGGTTCCCCGAGATCATCAAGGCCGTGCCCAGGTACTACAACCGCATGTTCCGGTTCGAGGGACCGGCGCTCACTCATGCCGAGATGAAGTCGCGGATCGAGGAGTGCTTCGAGAGACAGCTCTGGCCGGACCTCTCCCGGCACTACAAGTCGTTCAAGTTCCTCAACTTCGAGGGCACCGAGCAGGTCAGGAAGCGCACCGGCGACGAGACCGGCGGCTGGCGCGTGATGCTCCAGGACGGCGCGCAGAAGGCGTTCATCTTCGCGCGCGGTTCGCGGACCGAGGCCGGCGTCTGGCGCATCATCGTCGATGACCCGAGCCACGAGAGAGGAAAACTCCTGGCCGATGCAGGAATAGGGCTGATGAAGGCCGCTTGCGCGGACAGTCATTAACAGACCACGGAGGAGAGTTCAGGTGGGCAAGAGCATAGACATCGCACTCATCGGGGGCATCAACTGCCTGCTTCGCCCGATAGGCTTGGAGCTGCGGAAGACGTCCGGACTGGTGCTGGACCGCAGTCGGGGCTTCACGCTCTACGGCTACCGGAAACGCGATGGTTCTTTCGACTACGAAAAGTACCGCGAGATCCAGACGGCGGGGAACAAGCGCAAGATCAACAACGTCTGGGTCCGCGAGGGCAACATAGAATTCCTTTCCAACTACATAAAGAAGTCGCTGCCGGATGTGAAGTTCGGCATCTGCCACGGCACCCGGAACGGCAAGGAACAGGAGTGGTTCAGGAAGTACCTGGGCTGCGAAGTGATCGGGACCGAGATCTCCGATACCGCGGAGAAGTTCCCTCACACGATCCAGTGGGATTTCCACGAAGTAAAGCCCGAGTGGATAGACTCGGTGGATTTCATCTACAGCAACTCCCTCGACCACAGCTTCGACCCGGAGAAGTGCCTCAATGCATGGATGAGCTGCGTCAAGCCCGGCGGCCTCTGCATACTGGAGCACGGGCGCCTGCACACGGCCAACCATGCCAGCAGGCTCGACCCGTTCGGCGCGAGCCTGATCCAAATGCCCTATCTGATCACGATCTGGGGAAGGGGCCGCTACGCCGTTCGCGAGATCATCGAGGCTCCGGTGCAGGAGAAGCAGTCGTCCTTCATCGTGATCCAGAGGCTCCAGGGGTAGGAGCATGGATCTGCCGCTGGGAATCTCGACGTGGTCGCTGAACGGCCTCGCGTCGCCGGGACTGGGCGTGGTGCTCGACGGCGGCGCTCATTACCTGCCTGAGCACGGGCCCGGAATTCGACGGTTCGCGGACGAGATGGCCGACGCGATCCTGGCATCGGAGATTCGCTCCGTGGAGGTCTGGCACAGTTGGTCGCTCTACGACGATCACGTCCTCCGGCCGTTCGAGCGGCTCGCGGAGGCCGGACTGATCGGCTCGATGCACGCGCCATTCGGAGCCGCGTTCGACATCTCCTCGCCGGATGAGGTCGTCCGGCGCGCGGGAGTCGGCGCATGTCGACGGGCGGCCGGTCTGCTGCGACGTCTCGGCGGCGAGGTGCTCACCATCCACGGCGGGACCGCTACCGAGGATCCCTCGGAGATCCCGCTCAGGACCGACCAGTGCGTAAGGAGCCTGACCGAGTTGGCGGACTACTGCGCCGATCTCGGCGTCAGGGTCGCGCTCGAGGCGATCGTCGGGCAGGTCGTCGGCAGCACGGGCGGCGAGGTCGAGGCGATCCTCGACCGGGTCGCAAGGCCGAACGCGGGCGCATGCATCGACGTCAACCACATCTTCCCGCCGGACCAGCTTATCCCGACCGTGCGGTCGCTCGGCAGCCGCATATTCACGCTTCACATCTCCGACTACGACGGCGTCCAGGAGAAGCACTGGCTTCCGATGAGAGGGACCATCGACTGGCAGGGGCTCATACGAGCGCTCCGGACGGTCGGCTACGCGGGGGCGTTTCCGTACGAGGTGCGCTTCGAGGCGGAGACGATCGCCGAGACCGTGGCGGGGATAGAGCGAAACTACAGAGAGCTGTCCGAGCGCTGATCCCGGATCAGGTAGGCGCACCGCCGACTGCCGGACGGGATATGCTCTATCCGCTCGACGTCCACCCCGAGCACCCGCCGAAAGAGCTCCAGTTCGACCGCGCACGCCTGCGGGAAGAGGCTCACGATCCTGCTGAGCACGCAGTTGTACGTGTGCAGCTCATAGCCGCCGTCCACCTCGTGCCATTCAGCCATCGCATCGTCATCGTTCAGCAGCTCGGTCAGCCGGATGATCTTCTGCTCGAGGTCGAGGCCCGCGAGCCTGGCCGAGTACTTCCTTTCGAGGCTCGCCGATCTTGCGTGGAATATGCGGTGGATCTTCTCCTCGCCGTCAAGCTCGGCGATCTGGTTGAGGATCGAGGTTGCGAGGGCTTCGTAGCGTTTGGGGAAAAGCTCATCGGCGAGGGGAGAGAGGACGTACACCGCGACCGGACGGCCGACCGGCCTCCTGGTGACGCGCTGTTCGACGAGGTCGGCTGCCTGCAGATGAGTCAGTTGGTGACGAACCGCGACGGACGTCATGCCGAGGTGCTCGGCAAGCTCCGAGGCGGTCAGCTCCCCACGCTTCTTCAGCGTGTTGAGTATCTCCCTGCGTGTAGCTGTTAGTTGACGCGGCATTATCTGCACCTGGAGAATCCCGGGTCAGTCTGAGACGATCCGTCGTTCTGAGCTAAGCGAGGAATCCGGCCGCATGATGATCGACTACTCCTGTCGTCGATCATCGTCCGTATCGCTCCCAAGAAACCTCGCACCGTGAGGCTCCGGCTAGCCCCGACCGTCCTTCGATACGCTTCGCTACTCAGGACTAGCGGGCTCTATGTCCCGGGGAACAACTGCGCTTGATGCGCAGTAACATGCTCAGAATGACGCCCTAAATGGTCTGACGGTCGTACCACGGGTATATACCCCCAACTCTCGCAGGACAAAACGTCATTGGGCGGCCGTTCGGAGCCCCTTGCCTACGGTCGGTTGGGTGGATACCATGCATTCGCGCGGGGTTTTCGGGTATACTGGAGGCGTGGCAAGTGGGGAGTGAGGAGTGACGAGTGAGGAGTGAGGGTGGACGAGGGCGGCCTAGTTCCGCCAACCCTGGGCTAGGCCCGACCGTCCTTCGATACGCTCCGCTACTCAGGACTGGGCGGTTCTCACTCATCACTCCTCACTCATCACTCGTCACGCATCCCGCATCCCCGGAGGTTATAGAGATGATAGACCTGATCAGTGATACAGTCAGCCAGCCGAGCCCGGAAATGAGAAGAGCGATGGCCGAGGCGCCGGTCGGCGACTCCCAGCGGGGCGAGGACCCCACCGTCAACGAGCTTCAGGCCGAGTGCGCCGAGCTGCTCGGGAAGGACGCCGCGCTCTTCCTCCCGTCCGCCACGATGGCGAACCAGATCGCCTACAAGGTCCGCACCCGCCCCGGCGACGAGATCATTATGGACCGCTGGTCCCACCCGATCCACTTCGAGGGCGCGGGGCCTGCCGTCCTGTCGAACGTGATGATCTACCCCGTGGACGGCGACCGAGGCGTGTTCGGCGAGGAGGAGGTGCTCTCCGCCATCCGCCCGGACGACCCGCACGCGCCGCGCACCCGGCTGGTCTCCATCGAGCACACGAACAACCTCGGCGGAGGGAAGATCTGGCCGCTCGGGGCGATCATGTCGGTATCGAGCATATCCCACCTCCACGGGCTGTCGGTGCACATGGACGGCTCCCGGCTGATGAACGCCGTCGTGGCGGCCGGCATATCCGCGAGGGAGTATGCCTCCCACGTGGACTCCGTGACGCTCTGCTTCACCAAGGGGCTCGGCGCGCCGGTCGGAGCCGTGCTTGCGGGCGACAGGGACTTCATCAAGGAGGCGCGGAGGTATCAGCAGACGTTCGGCGGGGCGATGCGCCAGGCGGGGATCATCGCGGCGGGGGCGCTCTACGGCGTCCGGCACAACGTCGACCGCCTGGCGGAGGACCACGCCAACGCGAAGCTCCTGGCCGAGCGGCTCGCGGCGGAGGACGGCATCGACCTGAGCCCCGAGGACGTGGAGACGAACATCGTCTTCTTCCGCGTGGCCCGGGCGGGGATGACCTCATCGGAGTTCGCGGAGAAGCTCAAGGCCCGAGGCGTCAGGGTCGGCTCGTACAAGGGCGAGCGAGTGCGCGCGGTCACTCACCTCGGCATCACGCGCGACGATGTCCTCCGGGCGGCGGACGCAGTCCACGACGTGCTCGCAGGCTAGGACACTCCTTGTAAAAAGGCCTTCCGCCCTAACAACCACGGGGACGGGAGCGTGATACTGCACACCGGCGTTCGCATTTCCCCGTTATCCGGCGGCTATGTAGGGATTTGGCACGATTCTTGCAGGTATGGCAATGGAACAAGCAGGCACATTCGCGTGTCTAACTATAATAGCAGTAGACTACCTGCGAGGGAGGTAATCG
>Ga0208826_1000416_pt1 | contig 45790 bp, 44 predicted proteins | sample AD_UKC115_MetaG_FD_184451 | JGI IMG/M metagenome (GOLD analysis project Ga0208826, IMG submission 184451) | Active sludge microbial communities of municipal wastewater-treating anaerobic digesters from Hong Kong - AD_UKC115_MetaG (SPAdes)... | ecosystem: Engineered > Bioreactor > Anaerobic >... | reverse complement strand
CGGGAAGCGGTGGAGAAGGTCAGAGGGTACTGGGAAACACTAGGGTTTTAAACGGCTTTTGTATTTAGAAAAAGGATGTAATCCCGAATCTCTGAGGTGGCCTTTCGCATGCGACTTAAGGTTTTCTCCTATCTATCAGTCGGCTTTCTGTTCTCTGCTACAGAATGAGGGCTTTTAGAACTTTGTATAATGCCTTAGGGAAAGAAAGTATGGTAGAACATTGTAGCGTCAAATCTTTTTCGCACATTTCTTATTGAAGGCAGTCATTGGTTTGAAGAGGGGCACGATGGGCGAGATCCAAAGAGGTGAGCAAAGAACGGCGTATTGGGAGACCACCTTAAGTCGTGTGCCAAAATGGTATTCACATACGGAGCCTCCTCAGTGAATAAAACCGTCTCTGGTCTGCGGCTCGGCCTGTGTTGCCTGTTCTCGCGGGAGCCGATCAAGTTCCGTACGACCACGGCCACGGCGATGCTACGCTTGCCTCTGGCGGTCAGACTGGCGAGGTTGGCCGATCTGTGTCGAGCCAATGCCGAAGCCCTGCAGTCAGCGCTGAAATTCTGTGCGGATCACGACATCGGCGCCTTCCGTATCAACAGCCGGATCCTTCCCGTGAAGACGCATCCCGAGGTTGGATACGGGATGTCCGATCTTCCTGACGGCTTGGACATTGTAGGGCGCTTTCGGGAGTGCGGAGTCTTCGCCCGGGCGAACAACCTGCGGCTCTCGCTCCATCCGGACCAGTTTGTGGTGATCAATTCCCCCAACCCAAAGACACTGGCGCACTCCCTTGCTGAACTGGACTATCAGGCGGAGGTGGCGGAATGGGTCGGCGCGGAAACGATCAACCTCCACGGTGGGGGTGCCTATGGCGATAAGGCCAAAGCCTTGTCAACCCTGCGCAGGAACATCCAAAGGCTTCCCGGGCCAGTGCGGTCGCGCCTCACCCTGGAGAACGACGACAAGGTCTACACGCCCTCCGACTTGCTGCCGGTCTGTGCCGACACAGGCGTGCCGTTGGTTTACGACGTGCATCACCACCGCTGTCTGCCCGACGGCCTGGGTGTTGAGGAGATCACTGAGAGAGCCCGGAGGACATGGCCGGCGGAGCCGATCTTTCACATCTCAAGCCCCCTGGCAGGCTGGGAGGGGCCGAAGCCGCAGAGGCACCACGACTACATCGACCCCCGGGATTTCCCCTGTCAGTGGTTGGGTTGGCCGCTCACGGTGGAAGTCGAGGCCAAGGCGAAAGAACTGGCGGTAGCCAGGCTGGCCGCTGACCTGAAGGGTGGCGGAGGATCGCCTGGAGACTATAGTTGAGGCGTCACCGCTGTTTATCGGGTCTAACACGGTAGGAGACACGTCCCTTCGGACTCTGAAATGGTCGAGGCCCGACCATGTGGCCGGGGTATCACCGGGTCGAGATGACTTCGTCCACCTGAAGGGTTCGGATACCCCGACGGCGTAGTTCCCGTTCAATATAGTATTTATGGTCGATCCCCACGGCGACAAGAACCCTCTTACCGGGATGGAGACGGATCGCCTGGAGGATATTCTCGACCATGTGGTTGTTTCGATCTTTCTCAAACTCGTCGATGGCCTTGTACTTTGGGTGTTGCCGAAAAACCTTGTATTTCATTTCGTTTTGGGCCTCCCAGAGGGCCGTGATCTCCGGGGAGTTGATCTCTGCGAAGTCCCTCTCTTGAAAGTAGCCGTTCAGGAGCCGGAATAACCCGCCCAGGAGCGCTGTCTCCGGCGCGATCGTCGGATCTGCGAAGGCCTCTTTCTGAAGTTGTTTCCAGGTATCGCCCCTCTTTTCTTCCCACCAATCGATACCGACCACGGGGATCCCCTGCTTTCTCGCCAGGGGAACCATGAACTTCTGGAAGTCGTAGGGCATTCCCCTGTCGCTCCCATCGTCGATGTACCTCTGTTCAGCCTCCACACAGAGGAGTTCAGGGCGGAGTTCGGAGACGAGTTGGCCCATCCGCTGGTATGTGTAGAGTTTCGCTCTCTCGTGGGATTGATGGATTCCTCCCACAACGAAGACCTCTGTCGTCTGGGGGAAGGGTCGACGCTTTGAGGTTGTTCTGGAGTTCTCGGCGGAGTAGAGGGAGTTGAAAAAGAGAGGGATGAAGAGAACGATTAAAAGGATCTTCTTGAGCATCGGTTCCTCCTGCTCGAAACAAAATTTTGACGTTTCTTCTATGGGGTACGTTGAGGGGGGCGGAAAAGTTCGGTGCCCGGAGTTTTTTTCAAGGCTTTCGAAGGAGTTGAGAAGGGAGGTGAGCTCTTGTGAGCCTTACCGCGGCTTGTCTCTTTCGGAACGCTCCTCGCGCAGGCCGAAGGAAGAGAGCAGACTCCCGAGTTCAAGAGAGTGAGGAGGTGGCGAGCAGTTCCTCGACGATCTTCACCTCGTCAACCTTTCCGGGAAGGTTCTTGCCGAGGATCAGGTAGTCGACGGTTCCCACAAGAAGCCGGTGGAACCGTTCCTGCCAGTCGGGAAGGGAGAGGAACCCCTCCATCTCCAAGTCGTCTGTGAAGAGGGGGCCGCGAAAGCCCATGGTGTGCCGGAGGTATCGGAGGAAGACCGGCGAGAGGGGGAGGGGCTCACAGTCGATGTTCGGGTAGAGGATATGGGCCAACATGAGGCCGCTTCCACCAAGCTCCATGCCGTGGAGGAAGGGGAGGGCGTCCCTGCTCAACCACTCCTGCCAGGATGTCTCCTTGACCGGGAGGCCCAAGTGGGAGTCGGTCTTGGTGTTGCCGTGTCCAGGGAAGTGCTTGAGAACCGAAAGGATTCCGGAGCCCCGAAAACCCTCCAGCCAATCCTCCAGGGCCTGGCAGACCTCTTCGGGGGTATCCCCGAGGGTCCGCCGGTAGATAAAATCCTCTGGGTTTGCGGGGATGTCGCAGACCGGGGCGAAGTTGACGTTGATTCCAGCCTCCGCCAGCCTCTCTGCCAGGGTGGCGGCGGACTCCTTTCGCTCTTCTCTGGGCAAGGCGGCGAACTTCCGACCCCCCGGGAGGGGAGGGAGGCCCTCCCGAATCCGGTTGACCACCCCCATCTCCTGGTCGATGCAGAGGAGAAGGGGACGCGCCACGCGGCTCTTCAACTGGGCGATGAACTCCCCAAGGTGGCTGTAGTTGAGGATGTTCTTGCGAAAGAAGATGATTCCGCCGTAGGGGACCGCGTTGAGCATCTCCGCGACAGGTTCGGGGTCGGTTCCCTCAAAGCCTCGGATGATCTTCCCGTAGAGGAGTTCCTTGGTGAGCCTCACCGTTTTCTCTTCCTGGCTCTGGGAGCGGGGCTCTTCGTTTCCTTCTCTTGGGCGGAGCCTGAGAGCTCCTTCTCCCCGTTGCGGCCCTTGACGGGAAAGAACCTCTCCTCGGCTTCGGAGGGAACAAGGTAAATTCTTTGTCTCTGGGGATCTACCGAGGCGATCTGGACCTTGACAGTCTCTCCGAGACGGAGGTGGAAGCTTTTCCGTCGCGCCTGAAGGTTCACCCGCTCTTCGTCTGGGTAGAAATAGTCTCCAGGCAGTTCAGAATAGGGGAGGAACCCTTCGACAAAATAGTCCTCAAGCTCCAGGATGATGGCGTTCTGGGTGAGAACCGTGACCCGTCCGACCGTCTCTTCTCCCAGGCGGCCCTTGAGGAGGCGGTAGGTGCGCCAACGGAGAAGCTCCTTCTCGGCCTCGTCTGCGCTTCGTTCGGTTTGAGAACAGCTCTTTCCGACCCGTTCCAAGGCTTCCTGGTCGATTTGGACACGCTTCCCCTGGAGGGAGAGCTTGACCAGTCTGTGAATCACAAGGTCCGGGTAGCGGCGGATGGGGGAGGTGAAGTGGCAGTAGTGCTCTTTCTGAAGGCCGAAGTGGCCGCGGCTCAGGGCGGTGTAGTGGGCCACCTTCAGGGACTTCAAGAGGGTCAGGTTGATAAACCTCTCTTCCGGCTTGCCTAAGGCTTGATCGATGATCCTCTGCAGTTGGAGAGCGATCTTCCCCTTAAGGGGGTCCAGGTGGTAGTTGAACCAGGAGAGGGTTTGACGGAGGCTCACCAACCTGGAGGCCTCCGGAGGCTCATGAACCCGGGAGAGGAGGGGAATGCCACGCTTTTCCAGATGGAGGGCCACGGTTTCGTTGGCCAGAAGCATGAACTCCTCGATGAGGCGGTGGGCGAAGAGCCTCTCGGCGGAGGTTACCCCCACCAGGGTCCCCTCTTTATAGAGGAGAGTCGGCTCAGGAAGATCGAAATCGAGAGAGCCGTCGGAACGCCGTTTTTTTTGAAGAATCTCCGTCAGCTCCTTCATTCCCTCCAAGGGGACGTGGAGGGCTTCGGGGATCTCTCCTCCCTGGCCGTCGAAGAACTCCTGAACCCTCTCGTAGGTGAGCCTCGCGGCGCTTCGAATCACGGAGGGGAAGAGCTCGTACTCCCGCACCCGGCCCTGGCCATCGATAACCATCTCTACGGTCATAGTCAGGCGATCCTCTTGGGGAACCAGGGAACAGAGGTCGTCGGAGAGGAGAAAGGGGAGCATGGGAACGACGGTTCCGGGGAGGTAGACGCTGTTTCCTCTTCTTTCGGCCTCCTTGTCCAGAAGTGTTTCGGGTGGAACGAAGAAGGAGACGTCGGCGATGTGGACCCCTAGGCGGTAGAACTCACCCTCCCTTCTGAGGGAGACTGCGTCGTCGAAGTCCTTGGCATCGGCCCCATCGATGGTGCAGATCGTTTCTCTTCTCAGGTCTCTCCTCTTGGGAACCTCTAAGGCCATCTTTTCCCGAAGCCCCTCCATGTCGTTCGCCAAGGAGGGCGGGAACTCCCTGCTCAGGTTGTACCTGGCCAGGGTGACCTCAAGGTCTACACCCTCCTTCTCGGGGGAGCCGAAGACCCGGACGATTCTCTCCGCAACGGTTTCACCCCGGAGACCGTCCCGCAAAGAGGCTTCGACGATCTCCCCGGGGGCGACCGCGGCGCCGCGCAGGGAGAGGAGCTCGACTGTCTCGGGGAGTCGCACGTCCAGCGGGATTAGAAAGGTTCTCTGCCCCTCCATCTGGAAGTAACCGAAAATCGTGGGGTTCTTCCGGCGAACCACCCGGAGGATCTCCCCCTCTCTTCCCCTCTTTCCCTGCCGAAGGTAGATCTCCACCAGGTCCCCAGGCTGGGCGCCGTTGACACGGGAGGCGGGAATGAAGACCTCCTCGGATCCATCCTCGGGCTGGACGAAGCCGAAACCGCCCCGGGCCTGGCTGAAGGTTCCCACTAAGCCCAGGCTCTCGGCCCCGGGTAAGGAGTAACGCTTTCCGTTCTGACGGAGTTTTCCCTCCCTGAGAAGGAGGGTGAGCATCTCTTTGAGAAGGGAGCGGTTGAAGCCTATTCCGGAGGCCTTCATGCCGTTGCCGATGTCAGTGAAGGTCAAAGAGCGTCTCTCCCGGAAGAGGTCCAGCAAAACGGAAAGGTTTTGAGAGTGGGTTTTCGGGGTCTGTCGGCCCATGGTGTCTCCTCGTAAACTATCAGGGTAACATTAGTCTTTTCAACCCTCTCTGTCAAGGAAGGGCCGGCTCTCCGCCTTGACCTTCCCTGTTCTTTCTTCTATAATTCCCATCATGAGCAGACCATGGGTAACCGTCGATCGGTTAAAGGACCATATCGGTGAAACCGTTGAACTCCGCGGATGGGTTTATAACACCCGCTCTTCAGGCAAGATTCGCTTCCTGATCCTTCGGGACGGTAGCGGCATCGTCCAGGCGATTCTCTACTCCGCCGACAAAAACTCTCCTCTCTTCCAGAGGTTCGATACCCTGACGATGGAGAGCTCCGTCGTGATCTGGGGGAAGGTGAAGGAGGAGCCCAGGGCTCCCGGTGGAGTCGAAATGGAGATGGAGGACTTTGAAATCGTCCAGGTCTCCCCGGAGTACCCGATCCAGAAGAAGGAGCACACAACGTCGTTCCTCATGCCTCTGCGCCACCTCTGGATTCGCTCCCAGAAACAGTACGCCATACTGAAGGTTCGGGAGATCGTTGTCTGGAAGGTTCGGGAGTTCCTCCGCAACGAGGGGTTCCTTCTGGTGGACACTCCGATTCTGACCCCCTCCTCCTGTGAGGGGACCACGAGCCTCTTCCAGACCCAGTACTTTGACGAGAAGGCCTACCTCTCCCAGAGCGGACAGCTCTACAACGAGGCCAACGCCATGGCCTTCGGCAAGGTCTACTGTTTCGGTCCGACCTTTAGGGCCGAGAAGTCCAAGACCAGAAGGCACCTGATCGAGTTCTGGATGGTCGAGCCCGAGGCGGCCTACTACAACTTCGAAGAGATGATGGGCGTCGCCGAGCGTTTCATCGAATACATCGTCCAGGAGACCCTCAAGGAGGGGAAGGAGTACTTCCAGATCCTCGAAAGGGATACCTCTTCTCTGGAGAAGCTGAAGACGCCGTTCCCGCGGATCACATATAAAGACGCTTTCAAGATCCTCCGGGAGGAGAACTCTGAGACCCCCGACGGGGAAGACTTCGGGGGCACCGACGAGACCGTGATTTCGAACCGTTTCGACGGCCCTGTCTTCGTGACTCGTTTTCCCGCCAAGATCAAGGCTTTCTACATGCAGCCCGACCCTGAGGACGCCGAGGCGACCCTGAGCTTCGACCTCCTGGCCCCCGAGGGCTATGGGGAGATCATCGGCGGAAGCGAGAGAATCCACGACTACGACCTTCTCGTGAAGAAGATCCACGAGCACGGTTACAGCGAGGATGACTACCGCTGGTACCTCGACCTCCGCAAGTACGGCTCCGTGCCCCATTCGGGATTCGGTATGGGGCTTGAAAGGATGGTGTGCTGGCTGACGGGTATTCACCATATCCGCGAGGCGATCCCCTATCCCAGAACCCTCAACAACCTCTACCCCTGATGGCCTCACCCCGTTTCTTCATCGATCTGCACGGCTGTCCCAAAGCCATGACAGATGCGGAGAAATTGACCGCGTCTCTCCTGGACAAGGGGTGGCTCTTCGTTTCGGAAGAAGAGGAGAGGGAGTACACCTTCGTCGTGACCTGCGGCTTCCTGGAGAGCGCCAGAAAGGAGTGTGACCGCTCTCTGGAGTTTTACCTCTCCGATCCCTCCCTCTCCGGAAGCGTCGTGGCGGTGGGTTGTTACCCGGAGCTCTTCGCCGAGAGAATCGATCGTCTCCACAAGGGTCTCCATCTACAGATCGGTGTGAACAGGCTCGATGAGCTTCTCGACAGCCTCCATGTGCCGGGGGTTCCCGACGGGGCCAAGGTCCTCTTGGGGGGGAGTCGTTGGAACTACCTGAAGATCTCCGAAGGGTGCTCCCACCGTTGTGCCTACTGTCTTATCCCGAAGATCAGGGGCCCCTTCCGCTCCCGCCCGTGGGACGAGTTGGCCAAGGAGCTTGACGTGATGGCCGCCTTGGACCTTCAGGAGGTCGTTCTCATCTCCCAGGATACGGCCGCCTACGGAAAAGACCTTTGCGAAGGGCTCTCGCTGAGCGGCCTGCTTCGGAAGATCGACGAGAACTACTCCTTTCCCTGGATCCGGGTGATGTACCTCAACCCTCAAGGACTCAAGGACGAGACCTGGTCCGCCTTGGGGGAGGGTAGGGTCCTTCCCTACTTCGATATTCCCTTCCAACACGCCTCACCGAAGGTGCTTAAGGGGATGAACCGTGGCGGAGACGTCGAAGAGCACTTGAGGCTCCTGGAGAGAATCCGGAAGGTTAAGCCCGACGCGGTCTTCCGGACGACTCTGATCACAGGGTTTCCTGGGGAGGAAGAGGAGGATTTCCGGATTCTCCAGAGTTTCGTCCGAGAGGCCCGCTTCGACCACATGGGGGTCTTCGCATACTCCGACGAGGAACTCGCCGCCTCCTTCAGCCTTCCCGACAAGGTGGATCAAGCCGTCGCTGAGCTTCGTAGGGATACTCTTTACGAAGTTCAGAACGGAATCTTCCACGAAAAGCTGGAGCCCCTCAAGGGTTCTCTTCAGACGCTCGTTTTGGAAGAGCCTCTGAAAAGGGGGCTTCATAGAGGCCGACTCTGGTTTCAAGCCCCCGAGGGGATCGACGGCTGGGCTTTCGTCAAAGGGGCCAAGGAGAAGAGCAACGCCCCTCTTTTCGTGCGAATAGAGGGCTACGATTACGATAAAGGAGGGTACCTGACCCATTATGAGAGATAAAATCTGCAAGGTGATTGCCACTTTCTTCTATACCGGGTACATGCCGATCGCTCCCGGAACCTGGGCCTCCCTCTTCACCGTTCTGGCCTTCTGGGCCTTCGCCCATTGGGTGGGGCTAGACCTTGGAATCTTTGCCCTGACTACGGCCATAGTCTCCCTCTTGGGAATCTTCGCGGCCCAGAGGATGGTGAAGTTGAACGGTGTCGAAGATCCCCGCTGGATCGTCATCGATGAGACCGCAGGCATGCTCGTCTCCCTGACCCCCCTTCTTCTGGGCGTGCCCATCAAGCCTATCACCCTTTTGGCCGCCTTCATCCTCTTCAGAATCTTCGACATCCTCAAACCCTTTCCTGTGGGTTGGGCGGACCGGAAGGTCCACGGCGGCTTAGGGATCGTCTTGGACGATCTCTTCGCGGGAGTCTACTCGGCGGTAATCCTCTACTTTTGTCGGGGGTTGCTGTGAGAGCAGAGATCATCGCCGTAGGGAGTGAGCTTCTCACACCCTACCGGTGGGACTCCAACTCCCTCTTCCTGACGGAAAAGCTTCAAGAGATGGGGATTCAGGTTGCCTACAAGACCGTTGTAGGGGACAACCGGGAGGACCTGCACAAGGCCCTGAAAGACGCCGCCAAGAGGGCTAACGTCATCATCATGACCGGAGGGCTTGGGCCTACAGAGGACGATCTGACCCGTGAGGCTGTGGCCAACTTTCTTAAGAGAGAACTCCGTATGGACGAGGGGATTCTCGACTCCATCCGCCATTTCTTCAAGAGCCATTCCATGAAGATGCCCGAGATTAACCTTCGGCAAGCCTTCGTGATCGAAGGCGGGACGGTTTTAGAGAATCCCTTTGGAACAGCGCCCGGACAGTGGATCGACGCAGGCCAGACGAAGTTCGCCCTTCTGCCTGGCCCTCCTTCTGAGATGAAGCCCATGGTGGAGCACCACCTTCTCCCGCTCCTGGCTCCCTTCGCCGGTCACAGACTCTTGACAAAGACACTGAAAACCGTCGGCCTGGGTGAGTCTGCGGTGGAGGAGAGGGTCTCCGATCTGGTCACCGGTCTGAAGAACCCGATCTTCACGATTCTGGCCCAGCCGGGGGAGGTGGAGATCGACCTGACCCTGAAGGAAAAGGAGAAGGAAGAGGGGGGAGAAGCGAGGCTGGAGAAGCTCTTCGCGGCTATTGTGGAGCGGCTGCAGGAGAATATCTTCACCTTCCGCCGTCAAGAGACCCTGGAAGAGGCCGTTGTCTCCCTTCTGAAGGAGAAGGGGCTTCACCTCTCCCTGGCCGAGAGCTGTACGGGAGGCCTGATCTCCCACAGGATCACCGATGTTCCTGGAAGCTCTGAGGTCTTTGAGACCGGGTACACAGTCTACGGAACACCCGCGAAGGTAAGGCTCTTGGGGGTTTCTCAGGAGACGCTCGACCGCTGTGGTGTGGTCTCCCGGGAAACGGCCTTGGAGATGGCCGAAGGGGCGAAGCGGGAGGCCGGAAGCGACTATGCTCTAGGGGTGACCGGTATCGCCGGGCCCACGGGGGGGACGGAGGAGACCCCGGTAGGGAGTGTCTGGATCGCCTTGGCGGGTCCTTCGGGAAGCACGGCCACCTTCTACCACTTCATCGGAGAGAGAGAGAGGGTCAAGAGGTCAGCCTCCCAGGCCGCTCTGACTCTTCTCTGGAAGGAGCTGAAGAATGGAGGAAAAGGCTGAGATCTTCCTCTCCTTGGGGTCGAACCTGGGAATCCGGCAGGAGAACCTGGCCGGAGGGCTAGGGCTCCTCATCAAAGGGGGCTTCGAAACGACGGCCCTCTCTTCCCTCTACGAGACCCCCCCCCTCTACTTCCAGGATCAGCCCCCTTTTCTCAACGCCGTGGTCCGGGGGATTTACTCCGGTTCTCCCAGGGATCTGCTCGGACTCATCGCCGAGACTGAGAGAGGGCTCGGCCGTGTCCGCACCGTTCCCAAGGGTCCCAGGACTCTGGATATCGACATCCTGACTTGGGGACGAAAGATTGTCGAGGAAATTGACCTGGTTATTCCCCATCCAGGCCTCAGCGAAAGGGCTTTTGTCCTTATTCCTCTGAGAGAGATCTCTCCCTGTTTTGTCCATCCCGTCACAAATCTGTCAATAAATCAGCTTATAGAGAGCCTCAACAAAGAAACACTTTTTTTGATAAAAAGAGTTGGCTCCTTCCCCCCGGCTCTGTTATAATGGAAACTATTGACTCGTGGTTTTTGGTTAAAATCCAGTCCAATAAGGAGCCTACCATGAAGAGAAAAACGTTCATGAACGTGGGTCTCACGGCCTTTTTCCTCTTTTTAGCTTCCTCTCTTTCCGGAGCGACTCTCTATCAGATCCTCTTTTCGGCGAAGACTCTCTTTCCGGATAGAAGCAATGTCGTCGTTTTCGTGAACTCTTCCGGTTCTGAGGCCTCTTCGGTGGCCCAATACGCCGCAGCCGCCAAGGGAAGCCTCAAACTCAACGTTCAAGTCATTGGGATAGCCGATTTTTCCAAGGTCGCCTCTTCAGCCCCTCAGTACTTGAAATCCGCCTCCGACTATGTCGTGATTATCTCGGATAACGCTGTTTTTAACACCATGGGTAAGAAGTTCGTGATCCAGAAGGCCATGCTCAAGAAGATCCCCGTGGTAACCGACAAAGAAGAGGATTTCGAGAGCGGAGCTTGTTACATTTTCGGTACCCAGAAACTTGTCAACAGCAAGGTTGCAGGCCTTCTCGGCGTATCGATCCCCGACTCCATGAAAAGCGATCCCACCGTAACGGTTCGGTGATTTAATCTTTATACCCTCTCTTACGATGGGAGAACCTTGGTGTCCAAGGTCCACGTAGGCGAGGGCTGTCTTAAAAATCTGATCTTTAAGGAGATTCAATGAAAAAGATCTCATTTTTTGAGAACCTCAGCGTGTCCAAGAAGTTCATTCTTCCGCTGGTCTTTGTGGTGATTATCGTTGTTCTGCTTCAGACCTTCACGGCCAATTCGACTCTGAAAAGCACAATGATCAAGGACCTTCAATCCAACGGAAAGAGTGTGGCTCGGATTCTCGGAGACTCTCTCCCGGTAGCTCTCCTTATGGAGGACAAGGATACGATCAACAACAGCCTCAAGGCCGTTCAGAGCCTTCCGGACCTTGTCTACGTCGGAGTCTACAATAAACAGGGAAACCTCTTGGCCGGGTTCAAGACTGAGGAGAAGACTCTCTCCTTCTCCGGAAGGGATACCCAGGTCCTTTCAAGGGAAGCGGGTGGAAAGTCGCTCATCGAAGTTCTGCACCCTGTGGTGAATCCAGAAGACAAGAGCGTCATTGGGACAGTCCGCCTCGCCATGGACACCGCTTCCGTCACTTCGGAGAGCCGGAAAACGGCTTTTGGGGGCTTTTTGACAGGCCTGGTCTTCATCGTGCTGGCCGTCCTGTCAGGCATCTTCTTCTCCCGTTTTCTCGTCGCTCCCCTAAAACTTCTGGAAGAGAGGATCGTGGACATCGCCGAAGGGGAGGGGGATCTCACCAAGACCATCGATATCCAGAGCCGTGACGAGATCGGCGGCTTGGCCAAGGTCTTTAACTCCTTTCTGGAAAACCTTCGCCGCCTCATCGGCAACCTGAAGAGTTCCAACCAGACCTTTCAAGAGACCACAGATCAGTTCATGGACGCTACAGGCAAGATCTCTTCCAGCTCCGAGGATCTGAACGACAAGATCTCCGCCATTGTGAGCGCCACCGAGCAGATCAGCTGTTCCATCGAAGAGGTGGCCAGGGCCGCCGGGGACATGAAGAACATGACCGAATCCTCCCAGCGTCAGGCCGAGGCTGGAGGGGAGATGGTTCGGACGGTCATCGCCAAGATGGGCGTCATCACCGCGGATATCGAGGAAGGGTCGAAAGGGATCGAGACGCTGAGCGCCAACTCCGAAAAGATCGGTGAGATTCTCAGCATCATCAACGAGATTGCCGATCAGACCAACCTCCTCGCCCTGAACGCCGCCATCGAAGCCGCCAGGGCCGGTGACGCGGGCAGAGGCTTCGCCGTTGTTGCCGACGAGATCAGGAAGCTGGCCGAAAGGACCCAGAAGTCGACGAAGGAGATCACCGGGATTATTTCGACCATTCAGAAGCAGACGACGGATTCGGTCAACTCCATGTCCAAAATCTCCCGCAACGTCCACGAAGGTGTTCAACTGGTCAACCAGTCCGGAGGTTCACTCAAGGAGATCATCGACACCACCGGAATCGTCACCCAGAGAACACTCCACCTGGCCCAGTCCATGGAGGAGCAGAGAACGGTCATGACAGAGATCGCCGGTAAAACCGCCGATATTTCGGAGATGTCCGGACGTTACCTCCAGATCGCCCATGAGCTGCAGGTCAACTCCCAGCAACTGAAGAACAACTCTGAAGGGCTTAAGGTTCAGATCGATCGGTTCAAGATATAAGAAAGGGCTTTGAACCATTGATCTTAACTCTTTTTTCCTTTAGAATATTTAGGAATCCATATCGAGGATAAGGGAGTGAGCGATGGACGTAAACTATATTAATCCTTTTATCGAGACGGTCGTTCAGAATACCAAGGAGTTCGCCGGGCTCGATGCCGAAAAGGAAGCGGTGAACATCGCCAACGGCGATCACCCGAAGATGGATATTTCCGCGGTCATAGGGATTACCGGTGTTTTAGCAGGCTCAGCGGTCATCAGCTTTCCATCCAACATCGCCCTGAAGGTTGCCTCCACGATGTTGATGGATGAGATGACGGATCTCAACGATGAAGTCAAAGATGCGATGGGGGAGTTTGCCAACATCGCCGTCGGCAAGGCGCGGAACATCCTTGTGGACAATGGCGTGAACATCCGCATCTCTCCTCCTACGATCGTTGTCGGGGAAGACCATAACATCTTCTTTCCGCCGAAGATTCCTGTCTTCGAGGTGATTTTCAAGACGACGATGGGGCGTTTCATGATCACCCTTGGTCTAAAGGAGAAGTGACCCTATCACGATGAACCGTTTCCGGGAGATCGAAAATCGATTCCAAGAGCTGAAGGAGAACCACGAAAGGGGTATCGTCTCGGCTGAAGAGTTTAAGACCGGGTTGAAGAAGCTTGTGATCCGCGATTCCAAGGGTGTTCTCTGGAGTCTTGGAGAGAAGAGCGGAAAGTGGTACTACTACAACGAGAGACAGTGGATCGAGGGATATCCCGAAGAGGGGCGTTACGTGGAGTGCCCCCAGTGTCAGACTCAGAACCTTCCTGGTTCCAAGGTCTGTTCCCAATGCGGGGGTTTTCTTGAAAAGAAGGAGTGGCGGTGTCCCAGCTGCAGTTCCATCATCAACGCCAACCACCTTTACTGTCCCTACTGTGGAATGGCTCTTAACAAGCTCGGTGAGCAGAAGAGCCGGGTGACCTCTGTAGACCATGTCACCCTCTCTTCGGCCTTCGTCTTCTTCGGAGGGGTGGGCCTGTTCTTGGGAATCGTTCTAGGAGCCTACTTGGGAGTGACCCATGGGACTCTGGGCCCCTTGGAGATTCTTCCCATTTTTTTCAAGCAGATCCGGGGCGGGATGACAGGAGGGCTTCTCTTCGGTGTCGCCGGAGCCCTGGCCGGTTTTGTCGTCGGAGCCGTTTCGGGCCTTTTCCTTTCCCTCTTCTACAACCTGACAGCCTTTCTCTTCGGCGGGTTAGCCTTCCGCTTCCGGGAGAGAAGAAAGACCGGCGAACCGCGTACGGCGGAGTAGCCTCAAAGATGATCCCTAAGGAACGACTTTAATCCCCATGTTCGGTCCCCTTGGCCTTCCTGAAGTCATCCTCATCTTTATCGTCGCCCTCCTTGTCTTTGGTCCGAAACAGCTTCCCGAGGTTGCCCGAAAGGCGGCCCGTACGGTTTGGGAGGTGAAGAGGGAACTAAACAAGGTTAAAAACAGTGTGGAAGGGGAGTTGAACGATCTGGACCGAGAAGGGGACGCTAAGGAAGAGGAGGAGTATGGCCCTGAGCCTCTTCCTCCGGAGGGTTTGTCACCGTACCCCGAGCAACCTGTCCAGGAGGGTGAAAAACAGGTTGGAGAAAAACAGCCCGAAGAGGGAGAGAAGGGGAGCGAAGGTTGAGCAAAGATCCCAATATCATGAGCTTCTTCGAACACCTTGAGGAGCTCAGGAAGAGAATCTTTCGAAGCCTTCTCATCCTCCTTGTTGCCTTTCTAGGCTGTTGGAACTACCACAGGGAGCTCTACCTCTTCCTCGCAAGGCCCTTGACGAAGTTCATGAAGAGTGGGAGTCAACTGGCCTTCACCTCTCTGACCGAACCCTTCATGATGTACATCAAGCTCTCTTTTCTCGCCTCCCTCTTCGCCGCCTCCCCCTTCCTCTTTTACCAGCTCTGGCGCTTTATCTCTCCAGGCCTTAAGCCGAGGGAGAAGAGGTGGGCTCTCCCTTTCATCCTCTTTGGGACTCTTTTCTTTCTGGCGGGAGGCTTCTTCGGCTACTCCGTCGTCTTTCCCCTGGCGTGCCGTTTCTTTCTCCAGATCGGCGGAGACTTTACTCCGGTCCTGACCGTCAGCCAATACCTCTCCCTGGCGACGAAGGTTCTCTTGGGAATCGCTTTGACCTTTGAACTCCCTGTTCTCATCTTCTTCCTCGCCCGTTTCGGTCTGGTGACTCCCAAGTTTCTTCTGAGAAGCTTTAGATACTTTGTGGTGATCGCGTTTGTGATCGCCGCCCTGATTACGCCCACCCCCGATATGGTGACTCAGAGCCTTGTCGCTGTTCCCCTCATCCTTCTCTACCTCCTGGGGATCCTCATCGCCTGGGCGGCCGGGAAGAGGCCTACGGACAAGCCTTCCTGACATTTTACCAGAGCTGTACCATCATGGTATAATTGCCAACAACCAACTGTTTATGGAGGAACGATGAACTACAATTTCACAGAAGAAGAGATAATGGTCAGGGATACGGCGAGAGAGATAGCCCGAGAGAAGATCCTTCCGGTTCGACAAAAGTACGATGAAGAGGGAATCTTCCCTGAGGATATTGTCAAGATCATGGCCGAAGGAGATCTCTTCCGGGTCTTTATCCCCCAGGAGTACGATGGGCTGGGGCTCTCCATGACGGCTATGCTCTTGGCTGTGGAAGAGCTCTCCTATGCCTGTGCGGGGATCGCCCTCTCCTATGCGGGAACATCCCTGGGAACCGTCCCGATCGTCATGTTCGGCTCTGAAGAGCAGAAGAGGAAGTACCTCCCCTTAGTGGCCGGTGGAGGGCTTGCCGCTTTCGCACTTACCGAGGCCGAGGCGGGAAGCGATGCGGGAGGGGTGAAAACCAGGGCCGTGAAGGATGGTGACTCCTACATCCTTAACGGGACCAAGCAGTTTATTACCAACGGAGGGGTGGCCGACTTCTACGTGATCATCGCCATCACCGATCCTACCAGGGGAACCCGAGGGGCCACGGCTTTCATCGTCGATAAGGGGACTCCGGGTCTCGAGTTTGGGAAGAAGGAGAACAAGATGGGAATCCGGGCCTCCGCGACCAGGGAGCTCGTTCTTCGGAACCTGAGAGTGCCGGCCAGCCAGATTTTGGGGCGAGAGGGAAACGGTTTTCTCATGACCATGAAGGTCTTCGATAAGACCCGTCTTGGCGTTGCGGCCCAGTCCCTGGGAATCGCCCAAGCGGCCCTGGACGCGGCCGTCCTCTACGCCAAGGAGAGGGAACAGTTCGGCAAGCCTATCGCCACCTTTCAAGGACTTCAGTTTATGATGGCCGACATGGCCATGAAGATTGAGGCAGGAAGGGCCCTTACCTACGCCGCCGCCAAAGATATCGACCTGGGAGGAGGGGACCCGAAGATCACCGCCATGGCCAAGGCTTTTACTTCCGACACCGCCATGGCCGTCACTGTGGACGCCCTTCAGATCATGGGCGGCTACGGTTACATGAAAGAGTATCCTCTGGAGAAGATGATGAGGGATGCCAAGATCACCCAGATCTACGAAGGAACGAACCAGGTAATGCGTTCGATCATCGCGTCCCACCTCATCAAGGAGACCAAGTGAAGAACATCTTTGTCTGTGTCAAGCAAGTCCCCGACACCACCGAGGTGAAGTGGGACACCGAGAAAGGAACCCTGAAGCGTGAGGGTGTTGCCTCGATTCTCAACCCTTTCGATCTTTATGCCTTGGAAGAGGCTCTGCGGATCAAAGATAAAGATCCCGAGGTTCGGGTGATCGCCCTGACCATGGGGCCGAAACAGTCTCAAGAGATTCTCAAGGAGTGTGTCTCCCTGGGAGCGGACGAGGGAATTCTGCTCTCCGACGCCCTCTTCGCCGGATCGGATACCCTGGCCACCTCCTACGCCCTTTCCCGAGCGATTCTCCACAGGGGAGACCCTTGGATCGTCTTCGCCGGGAAGCAGGCCATCGATGGAGACACCGCTCAGGTTGGTCCGGGAATCGCTACCTGGTTGGGCCTTCCTCAGGCCACCTATGTCCGGAAGGTTGAGAGCCTGGAGGAGGGGAAAGCCGTCGTTGAGAGGTTGACCGAAGAGGGGTACGAACGTGTGGAGATCTCTCTCCCCGCTCTTTTTACGGTGGTTAAAGAGATCAACACCCCCCGGCTTCCCTCCCTTCGGGGGAAGATGAAGGCCAAATCTTTCCAGCCGCTTCTTTGGAGCGCTCAAGAGGTTGGCGCCGAAGAGGAGAGGGTAGGGTTGAGAGGATCCCCAACCCAGGTCAAGAGGGTCTTCTCCCCTCCCCAAAAGGAGGGAGAAGGGGAGAGGGTGGAAGGAAAGCCCGAGGTTCTCGCCCTTAGGCTCTCGACGCTTCTGAAAGAGTGGAAGGTTCTGTAGGAGAAGAACGATGACGATGATCGGTGTCTTTTGTATAGAGGATAAGTGTATCCGTTGTGGAGCCTGTGTCTCTTCCTGTCCCTTCAACGCCTTGGAGATCAACGGGGAGGGTTTCCCTGTCGTTCTCGAAGGGTGTACCCTCTGCGGAACCTGTGTTCAGGCCTGTAACTACGATGCCCTGGAGATGAAGGGGAAGAAGAGCGAAAAGGGTTCCGGAGAGGGGGAGAGCCGGGGAGTCTACACCTTCGCCGAACAGAAAGGGGGAAAGGTGACCCGGGTCGCCCTGGAGATGCTCTCCCCTGGACGGAAGTTGGCAGACCTCTCCTCAACGTTTCTCTGCGCCCTGCTCATCGGCGGCGAGGGGATCGAAAAAGAGGCTCAGAAGCTGATCGATCATGGCGCCGACAAGGTTTGGGTGGTTTCCCACCCTTCCTTGGAGCACTTTCTCGACGAGGCCTACGCCGAGGCGATCCGTCTTCTCTTCCTTCAGGAGAGGCCGGCGATCTTTCTCGGCGGGGCCACTGCCCAGGGGCGGGCCCTCTTTCCCAGGGTCTCCACGCTTTTGGGAACAGGTTTGACCGCGGACTGCACAGAGTTGGGAATCGAGACCGAGACGGGGAACCTTCTCCAGACTCGGCCGGCCTTTGGCGGGAACATCATGGCGACGATTCTCACCCCCCATCACCGCCCACAGATGGCGACCATCCGACCCCGGGTCATGCCTCTTCCTCAACCCAGGAACGAGAATAACGGTGAGATTCTCTCCTTCCCCTTCGATCCCTCCCTTTGGTGCCATAAGAAGAGGGTCCTGGAATCTGTGGAGGCTCAGGAGGAAGGGATTCCCCTTCAGGATGCGGAGGTCATCGTCTCCGTCGGAAGAGGAGCCTCTGATCCGGCCTGCTTGGAACTCGCCTCCCGCCTTGCCCAGAAGCTGGGGGGAGCCTTGGGCGCCTCCCGAGCGGTGGTCGATTCAGGGCTGATCCCGTACCGTCACCAGGTCGGACAGACCGGAATCACCGTTGCCCCCAAACTTTACATAGCCTGCGGAATCTCCGGAGCTCTCCAGCACCAAGTTGGGATGCGTTCGAGCGATCGAATCGTGGCGATCAACAACGATCCCCACGCTCCCATCTTCGACTTGGCCGACGTGAGCCTTGTCGGTGACGCCAAAGAGGTTCTGGAAAGGTTGCTCCAAGGCCTGTAAACGGGGGTTCCTCACATCCTCGCTTTCCTATAGAATAGAGTATTCTACCTTAGGAGGTTTTCATGGCTAAATACAAGATCGCTGTCCTTCCGGGAGACGGCGTTGGTGTTGAGGTCGTCGAGGCGGCCATGATCGTTTTGAAAGCCATCGGTTTCGACGCCGATTACGAGTACGGCGACATCGGCTGGGAGTTCTGGTGCCGGGAAGGGGACCCCTTTCCTCCTAGAACGGTCGATCTTTTAAAAAGGGTTGACGCCGCCCTCTTCGGTGCCATTACCTCGAAGCCGGCGAAGGTGGCTGTCGCGGAATTGGCCCCGGAACTGCGTGACAAGGGCCTGGTCTACCGCTCTCCCATCGTGAAGATGAGACAGCAGTTTGATCTCTACACCTGTCTGCGTCCAATCAAGGCCTTCCCAGGCAATCCTCTCAACTATAAAGAGAACATCGACATCGTGGTCTTCAGAGAGAACACGGAAGGCCTCTACTCCGGTGTTGAGTTCAACCCCGTTCCAGAAGCCTTGGCGAACGTGCTCAAAGAGCTCTCCAAGCCCTTCGCCGCCTTCAAGGATCTCCCTCTGGACCAGTACGCCATCTCTTGCAAGGTCAACACCAAGAAGAGCTCCGAGAGGATCATCCGGGCGGCCTTCGAGTTTGCCAAGAACAACAACCGCAAGAAGGTGACCGTTGTCCATAAGGCCAATGTTGTCCGCGCAACGGACGGACTCTTCCTGGACATCGCTAAAGAGGTGGCTAAGGAGTACCCCATGGTTCAGTTCGATGAAGCCAACATCGACGCCATGACCATGTGGCTCCTCAAGAACCCCTTCAACTACGATGTTCTCGTGGCTTCCAACCTTTACGGCGACATCATCTCCGATCTCTGCGCCCAGATGGTTGGAGGACTCGGCTTTGGTTGCTCCGGAAACATCGGGGACAATCTGGCCGTCTTCGAACCGACCCACGGATCGGCTCCTAAGTACGCCGGGCTCTACAAGGTCAACCCCTTGGCCACGATCCTGGCCGCCGGTATGATGCTCGACTGGCTTGGGGAGAAAGAGAAAGCCAAGGCCATCCACGAAGCCGTGGCCGCCGTCATCAAGGAAGGAAAAGTCAGAACCTACGATATGGGTGGTTCCAACAAGACCCTGGAGATGGGCGAAGCGGTAGCCGCCAAACTCCGTAGCTAAGAGCTCTTCACGGCAGGGCGGGGGTGTAGACTCCCCTGATCGGGGGAAGTCCCTCCGCCCTGTGAAGAAACCGCTTCAACTGTTCCAGATTCTCCAGCTGAAGGATGATCTCCACCGAAATTTCCGGGAAAGTTCCTCTCTGGTGGAGAGCCTTCACGCCGATCTTCTCCTCCGAGGCGAGGTTGATCAGGGACGTAATGATGGGCTGAGCCTCCTCTCCGTAAAAGATCGCGGGAACCTCTTGCAGGCTGGTTCCCTCTGCCCAGAGGGCCTCTCTGAAACGGCTCGCATCAACTTCCCTCTTGATCAGAGGACAGCGGGAGGCGTGAATGGAGATTCCCCTCGTCTTGGTGATATAGGCGACGATCCCTTCCCCTCGGAGGGGGAGGCAACAGCGGGCTAGGTGAACCTCCAGCCCCGAGACTCCTTGGACGATCACCTCTGGGGTACGGAGCCGCTGGGCCGTCTGAGCCACAGGCGGGCTCTTCTTAGGGGCGGTCACTTCCGGGAAGAGGCGCTTGAGAACCTGCAGCCCCGATCCTAGAGCCCCTGAGGCCAGAGAGAGGAAGAAGGCGTCGATGTCGTTTCCATAGCCGGCATTCTTGACCCTCTCCCGAAACCCCTTCTCCGGTTCCTCCGGGAGCCCCTTGAGCCTTCTCTGATAGCGGCGGAGGATACTCTCCCAACGTTTCTTCCCCTCCGCCAGGAACGCCTCTTTCTGGTTTTGTCGGAACCACTCCCGGATCTTGGATCGCCCCCGTGAGCTCTTGACAAAGTTGAGCCAATCTTGGGAGGGCTTGGCCTTGGTGGAGGAGAGAATCTCCACGACGTCTCCGGACTTGAGGGGGGTCGACAAGGGGACGAGTTTCCCGTTCACTCTGGATCCAACTGTTTTATGGCCCAACTCGGTGTGGATGCCGTAAGCGAAGTCCACGGGGCAAGAGCCTTCGGGAAGGGAGAGGATGTGCCCCTTCGGGGTGAGGACGTTGATGAAGTCCCGTTTCATCTCCTCCTTGAGAATCTCCTTCAACGCCGAAGGGTCGTAGAAGAACTCATCGTTTTCGAGGAACTCCTTGAGACGGTTGATCCAACTCTCCCGGGAGGCCTTCCCTCCCTCTTTGTAGCTCCAATGGGCGGCGGCGCCGTACTCGGCTTCCCGGTGCATCTCCTCGGTTCGGATCTGAATCTCATACCTGTCTCCGTTCCGGGAGAGGATGGTCGTCTGGATCGAACGGTACCCGTTCGCTTTGGGGTAGGCGATCCAATCCCTGAAGCGACCCTCAATGGGTGTCCAGTGGCTGTGGATGATTCCCAGAGCGAGGTAGCACTCCGGGGGGGAAGAGGTGATGACCCTCAGGGCGAGAAGGTCGAAGATCTCCTCCAGGGAGACCCCTTTGTTGCGAATCTTGCGGAAGATGCTGTAGAGCCTCTTGACCCTTCCCTGCAGAGAGACGATCTGAAGGCCCTCTTTCGAGAGGGTATCCTTGAGAATCTTACCGGTGTCCCGAAGTTTCGCTTCCCAGAGAGGGCGTTGCCGGTCCAGGGCGTACTCCAACCGATGAAACTCCTTGGGGAAGAGGTTTTTGAAGCCGCTGTCCTCGAGGGGGATCGAGAGACGGCTAATGCCCAGCCGTTGGGCGATCGGGGCGTAGAGGGCCAGGGCCTCTTCGGCCTGCCGCTTCAGGTCCGGTGAGGACGACAGCTCCGCCTCGTGAATGGCTTCGACCCTCTCGGCAAGCTTGATCAGAATCAGGGAGACATCGTCGGTGAGCTCCAGGAAGAGGCGCCTGAGATCGTTGAGCTTCTTTCCCGTCTCAGGGTAGGCGACCCGGCCGAGACGGCTGAGGAGGGCGACCTTCTCCGAGAGTTCGTTTCCCAGAATCTCCCGAAGTTCCCCCTCCGGTCCGGAGGTTTCGAAGAGGGGCAGGGCATAGGCGGCCGTGGTGGCCTCTCCGGGACCGAGAATCTCGCCGACCCGGGTAGCCAACCTCTCGGCGAAGGCCCTTTGCTGGGAGGAGTAATTCTTTTTTGCCCAATCGATCAACCTTTCCTGAGTAGTCCTTTCCATGGAGCTTCTCCTAGAGAGAGTATAGACTCTTTCGCGGGATCTGAGAAGAAGCGCCTCTGTCGGCTTGCTTTTTCTTTCCGCCTCTCCTATAATACCGTTTAAGGACAATCATGACTATTTCTAACCGCCTTACCCTGATGCGCCTACTCCTCTCCCCGCTCTTTTTCTTTCTCTTCCTCTACGGCGGAATCCTGGGAAAACTCCTGGCCTTTGTTGTGTTTGCTCTTGAGGAGCTCTCGGACCTCTTCGATGGCTTTATCGCCCGTTCCCGAAAAGAGGTGACAGACTTCGGCAAGATTTTTGACCCTTTTGCCGATAGCCTTTCTCGCTTCACCTACTTCATCACCTTCTTGGCCGCGGGGTTGATGCCTGGATGGATGGTGCTGATCATCTTCTACAGGGACTCTTTGGTGAGTGCCTTGAGGTTGATCGCCTCCTTGCGGGGCGAGGTCGTTGCGGCAAGGATCAGCGGGAAGTTCAAGGCCGAGGTTCAGGCCATTGGCGTTCTCCTCGTTCTCCTTCTGATCAACCTGAAGAACCTCTTCCATATCGAAATCTTTGCCTCGCTTCACAGCACTGCTTACACGATCTTCTTCATCGTGACCATGGTGACACTCTTGTCGGCTTTCGATTACACCATCGCCAACTTCCACCACGTTCAGAAGGTCAAGAAATAACCGATGAAGACCGAGCTGAAATGTTTTCCCTGTTTCATCGATGACATCATCGGAGGCTTGGAGCTGATCGAGGGTGACCCTGAGATCAGAAAACTTCTGACCGAGCGTGTCTGGTCCGCCCTTAACCCGCCCTTTGACTTCGAGGTGACCCCTTCCACCTACATCACCAAGGCCCATCGGGTCTTGAAATCTTACTACGGTCGGGACAACCTCTTTTCCGAACTGAGGGACAAGTGTAACCGGGCCGGGATCGACGTGGCCCAAGCCGTTCGTCGCGAGGTCTCTCCTCTCGCGGACAAGGAACGTTTCTGCAGGTTGGTGAAGTGGGCTATCGCGGGAAACGAACTTGACTTTAGAACCGTGGGGACAGGTTACCAGCTGACCTGCGAGGATTTTTACCGCCTCCTGAGGGAGACCGCCGACAAGCCCCTCTCTCTGGACGAATCTTCGCTCCTTTTTGACTCCCTTCCTTCGGTCCACCGGGTTCTTTACGTCCTGGACAATGTCGGCGAGGTAGCTCTGGACGCCCTCTTGATCGAAGAGTTTCTGAAGATGGGGATAAAAGTCGATGTCGTCTACCGGGGTGGTGCGATCACCTCCGATGTGGTTCTTGGCGATCTCGACCAGGTAGGCATAACGAAGCTTCCGGTCGAGCTTGTCCTCGCCGGTCCCGATACTCTGGGAATCTCCTTTCAAGAAGCCTCTCCTCAGTTTAAGAGCTCTCTGGAGAGAGCCGATCTGACCGTTGCCAAAGGGCAAGCCAACTACTACGAATTCTCCCGGAACTTTGGAAGTTACAGATCAAGGGTTGTCCACCTCTTCCGTACCAAGTGCGATCTCGTGACCACCCGTTTCGGCTTCCGTGGAAAGGTGGGCATTGCCGCAGAGTTGAGAGAGGAGTTCCTGGGTTCCCGGTGGTGAAGGTAAGAGCTCTTCTCTTCGCGACCTCTCTTCTCCTCTTGTGCCTCTCCCTCTTTGGGCAAGGCGTAGACACCCATCTCTCCCCCGAGAAGGCCAAGGTGGTGGCCCTCTTTTGGAAAGGCGTAGAGAGAGGTGAGATCGTCAAAGGAAAATGGAGCTTCACCGAAGGGGAGTTGAACTCCTACTTCCACTTCCACAAGAAAGAACTCTTCACCCCAAACGTTCTCCTCTTCCGGCTTCGCCTTCTCGGAGACGGTGTGGGGGAGGGACGGATGGTCATCGCTGGAAACCCCACCGGGCAGAAGGCTCTGGGCCCTCTCTTCGGGTCCTCCACGGAGGTCACCATGAGAATGCGCCTGGTTTCGAGCGGAGATTTCTGTTATCGACTGCGCATCGAAAAGCTCACCTTCGGCTCTGTAACGCTGAGCGCGGGGATGCTGGAGTGGCTTCTCCCCCTCTTGGGCGACAATTTTTCCCTCCTTCTCAAACCTTTCTGCACGGTCTATCCGATTCGCTCCCTCTCGGTGGTCCCGGGCCGCCTCCTCTTCATCCTTTCTCCTCGGGGTATGCCCTTGTCAAGGAAGAAACCGATCTTTTTGAAAACCGCTTCCTGAAAGCCTCTCTTGAAGATGTGGCCCGAGTCGTCTATAATAGCCGGGGTGAAAGCATGATAGCGGGACTCTTACTCTTAGACAAACCACAAGACGCCTCCTCTTTCGACATGGTTCGGGAGGTGAAGGGAATATTGAAGGTCAAGAAGGTCGGCCATTTCGGGACCCTCGATCCTATGGCCACCGGGCTTCTCCTGATCGCCCTCGATCAGGCAACGAAGTTCTTCGACCTCTTCCAAGAGAGGAGCAAAACCTACAGGGCGACCGTTGAACTGGGGGTCTGCACGGACACCTACGACATGACCGGCACGGTTTTACGCCGCAAGAGCGTCTCTGTCTCCGAGGGAGAGTTGAAGGAGGCCTTGAACCGTTTCCTCGGCGACATCCTGCAGGTGCCTCCCATGTTTTCGGCCAAGAAGCATCAGGGACAACCTCTCTACAAGCTTGCTCGTGAGGGGAAGAGCATCGAGAGAGAGCCCGTGAAGGTTAGAATCGAGTCTCTCAACCTGACCGAATTCTCTTCTTCCTCCTTCTCCTTCGATGTGACCACCTCTTCGGGAACCTATATCCGAAGCCTTGCCAACGATATCGGGGAGTTGCTTGGAACCGGCGCCGCCCTCTCCGCCCTGAGGAGAATCCGTATCGGCGATTTTCACGTGGAGCACGCCATTACCTTGGAGGACCTCCGACAGTCGGCGGAAGAGGAGAACTATCTCCGTTACATCCTTCCCATCGAGTCGATCTTCCCCGAGTTTCCCAAGATCATCCTCACCCCTCGGGGGGCCGTCTTGGCAGGCAACGGCGCCAAGGTTCCTCTGGAAGAGGTGGCCAAGGTCGAGGGAGTTCGAGCCGACTACTTCAAACTCTTCGACGACGAAGGCCGGTTCCTCTGCCTCGCCAAGCCCGACATCCCTCAGAGGGTCTTCCGCCCCGTGGTCATGCTCCAACACTGAGGCTCCCTCTGTGCTCCTCCACGGCTATGTGTTGGGGATTCTCTTCGAAAAGGAGGGGGATTATAAAGTCCTCCGCTTTCGGCTCTCCTCGGGGGGAGTCGTCACTGTCCTGGGAGAGTTGCCGGGGGTAGGGGAGGGAGACACTCTGGAAGCGGAAGCCGAAGTTCAACAGCATGAGCGCTTTGGCCAACAGTACAAGGTTGTCTCCTTCGTCAAGGATCAGAGGCCGCTCAGGGACGGCTTGGTCCGCTACCTCGTCTCTCTCGGCGTGACAGGGCTCGGCTGGAAGACGGCCAAGAAGATCGTCGACCATTTTGGAGACCAGGGGTTTGAGGTCCTTCAGGAGCATCCGGAGCGGCTCAAAGAGGTGAAGGGCCTCTCCAAGAGGGTGCAGGAGGGGTACGGCGAGAAGGCCGAAGAGATCCGGAGGACCCTCAAGACCTACCTCTTTCTCCACTCCCTGGGCTTGGGGAGCGCCCTCTGCTATAGGGTCATCGAAAAGATGGGAGCCGAGGCCGAGGAGAGGGTGCGGGAGAACCCTTACATCCTGATCCGCGAGGTGAAGGGGATCGGCTTTCGCATCGCCGACAGGGTCGCCAAGAAGATGGGGATCGCCGAGGACTCCCCCTTCCGGATCAAGAGTTTTCTTCTCTTCCTTCTGGAAGAGGCTCTTCAGGATGGTCACACCTTCTTGACCCCAGAGGAACTGGCGGAGGGTGTGGAGAGGGAGATCCCCCAGGCCCGGGAACTCTGGCAGGGGCTCTTGACGGAGATGGCTTCGGAAAAGGAGATTCTCCTTCACCCTCGGGGGGTCTCCCTATTATACGTGGCTACCCTGGAGGAACGATCCGCCGAGAGGCTCAAGCTTCTGCAGAGGTTTCTCTTTCTTCCTCCCGCCGTGAGGAAAGAGGATGTTTTGGAGCTCGAAGAGGAGAAGGGAATCCATCTGGACGATGTTCAGAGAGCGTCGGTCCTCTCCCTGCTCTCCAGTAAGGCCTCGGTTCTTACAGGGGGACCTGGAACGGGGAAGACGACCCTCATGGTCTTCGTCGCCACCCTCCTTCAAAGGGTAGGCCGACGGGTCACCATCGCGGCCCCCACCGGGAGGGCGGCAAAGAGGATTCAAGAGGCCACGGGCTTCGAAGCGAAGACCCTCCACCGTCTCCTTGAGTATATGCCGGGGAAGGAGATCTTCAACAGAAACAGGATGAACCCTCTGGAGACCGACACGCTGATCGTTGACGAGGGGTCCATGGTCGACCTCTTCCTCTTCTACCGGCTCTTGGATGCCCTTCCTCCGGCGGCACAACTGATCTTCGTGGGAGACCATTACCAGCTTCCTTCCGTCGGCCCCGGGGCGGTCTTCAAGGACATGGTTCAATCGGAAGCCCTTCCGACCCTGCTCCTTAAGACCCTCTACCGACAAGACGAGAAGAGCCTCATCCCTTTGAACGCCCAGAAAATCAAGGCGGGGGATGAACCCCTCTTCCCTGCGCGCAACAGAGAGGAGATCGGCGATTTCTACTTCCTCTCTCCAGGGGACGAAGAGAGGGTTCAACAGGTGGTCGTCGACCTTTACTGTCGGCGCTTGCCCGGCCGTTTTCAAGTGGATCCCCTCTCCGACGATGTCCAGATTCTGGCCCCCCTCTACAGGGGAGACGCCGGTGTCACCGCTTTGAACAAGAAGATTCAGGAGAGCCTCAACCCAGCGGGGAAGAGGGTGAAGGTAGGGGAGGGAATAGAGCTCCGTAGCGGTGACAAGGTGATGCAGATTAAGAACGACTATGACAAAGAGGTCTTCAACGGAGACATCGGCCGTCTCGTCGACGTGGACATAACAGAGCAGAGTGGGGTTGTTCTCTACGGGAATAGGCGTGTTCACTACGCTCCCGGGGAGTTGATCGAACTGGTTCCCGCCTACGCCCTCTCGATTCACAAGTCTCAGGGGAGCGAATACCCAATCGTCGTCTTGGTCCTGATGAGAAGCCACGGGCTGATGTTACAGAGAAACCTGATCTATACAGCCATCACAAGGGCCAAGAAGATGGTGATCTTCGTAGGGGAGCGGGAAGCCCTCAACAGGGCTATCGAAAACGATACGCCCCTGAAGAGGAACACCCGTTTGGAAGAGCTTCTCAGAGCGGAGTCTTCAGAGAGGACAAGGGCTCTCTGCTGACCTCGGCGACGGTCATCTCCTTGTACCTCTTCCACTCTTCCAGGGGTTTCTGAAAGAAGGCGTCCACGACGACGGGATCGAACTGTTCCCCCTTGTATTTGAGGAGTTCGTCGGCGACGTTTTCGAAACTTAGGGCTTTGCGGTAGGGCCTGTCAGAGGTCATGGCATCGACGGTGTCGGCGACGGCAAAGATTCTGGCGCCCAGGGGGATGTTCTCCCCTTTCAACCCGTTGGGGTAGCCGGTTCCGTTGAACCGTTCCTGGTGGTTTAAGACGATTAACGCCGCATTCTCAAGCTTTTCGATTCCCTGGATGATCTTGTAGCCGAGAACAGGGTGCTGCTTCATGATCAGCCATTCGTCGTTGTCCAGCTTCGCCGGCTTTCTGAGGATGGCGTCGGGGATGCCGATCTTCCCAATATCGTGAAGGAGGGCGCCGGTCTTGAGAGTGTCGAGAACTTTGGAATCGGTGATTCCCATCAGCTCCGCCAGAAAGAGGGTGTAGCTCATGACCCTGTGGGAGTGGCCTTCGGTCTCGGTGTCACGGCTGTCCAGGGCGTTGACCAAGGCGGTGAGCGTCGAGTGGTATGTCTTGTCAAGCTCTTGATAGGCCTTCCTGACCTCCAGGGTTCTTTCCGCGACCAATTCCTCCAGGTGCTTCTGGTACATCTTGTTTTCCAGAAGGAGTTTCCGCTTCTCAACAGCCCGTCTGACCATGATCAGCAGTTCCGAGACTTTGAAGGGTTTGGTGATATAGCTGTAGGCCCCTCTGTCCATGGCGTTGATGGCGGACTGGATATCGGTCAACGCGGAGATCATGACGACAACGGCTTCCGGCTCTATGGCGCGAAGTTCCCGGAGAAGTTCGAGACCGTCCATGAGGGGCATCTTGATGTCCGACATGATGATGGCGATCTCTCGACTGTGCTTCTGGAAAAGTTCGAGAGCTTCCCGTCCGTTGGAGGCCGTGATGATCTGGAAGTTCCCCTCTTCTTCGAGGAACTCTTTGATCAGTTCACGGATGTTGATTTCGTCATCGACAACGAGGATAAGGTTAGGTGATGTTTCAGGAAAATTCATAGAATAAAATACCATACTCCTTGAGGTTCTGTCAAAAAGGGGGGAAGAATCACCGATGGTCCATACGGATGAAGCGGGTCTTTCCCGAGAGATCCTGGATAAAGGTGAGTTCTGTCCCAAACTCCTCTTCCAAGGCCGAGCGTTGGTCCTCTCCTGTCTCCATGAGAAGCCTTCCTCCTGGCTTGAGGTAGCCCGGAGCCAGGCGAAGAATCTTTCTGATGTGGTAGAGTCCCCTCTCTGCAGAGAAGAGCGCCCGATCCGGTTCGGTAAGAACCTCCGGAGGGAGGAGGGACTCGCCTCCTCGGTCTATGTAGGGCGGATTGGAGAGGATCAGGTCGAAGCGTTGTCCTGGGGCGAAAGCATCGAAGAAGGGGGCCTGAAGGAAGAGAATGTCCGCAACGCCGTTGTCGATGGCGTTCTTCCTGGCCACACTGAGGCTCTCCCTGGCGATGTCGGTCGCAAAGAACAGGCCTCGGCCGGTGTAGTGCTTTCTCAGCGCGACGATGATCGCCCCGGATCCGGTGCCAATATCCAGGACACGAGGAGAGGCTTGAGAGGGAAGGGTGGAGAGGTAATCGAGTCCCTCCTCGACGAGGAGCTCCGTTTCGGGTCGGGGGATGAAAACATCCCTGGTGACGGAGAATTGGAGGGAGAAGAATTCCCTGCGGCCCGTCAGGTAGGCCAAAGGAAGTCTCTCTCGACGGCGTCTCTCGATAAGGGTGAAGAACTCTGCCGCTCTCTCTTCGGTCAACGAGGATTCGGGGTGGGCGAAGAGGTGGGTCCTGGAGAGGGAGGTCGACTCTTCCAAAAGGACCAGGGCCTCAAGTTCCGGAGCCTCGGAGACATCCCTGAGGAGTTCTCCGCCCCTGCGCAACATCTCCCTTAAGGCGATCACTCCTCTCTTCCCAGCGTCTCTTCCAGCCTTTGAGTCTCGAAGTGTGTGGAGAGGGCGTCCAGAATCTCGTCCATGTCGCCGTCCAGGAAACTAGGGATGTTGAAGACGCTGACCCCGATCCTGTGGTCGGTGACCCTGTTTTGGGTGAAGTTGTAGGTTCGGATCTTCTCGCTTCTCTCTCCGGAACCTACCTGGGATTTCCTCTTCTCGGCGATCTCCTCATGCCTCTTCTTCTGCTCCATCTCGTAGAGTCTGGACCGAAGGATACGCAGAGCCTTGGTCTTGTTCTTGTGTTGGGACTTCTCATCCTGAATGCTTACGACCGTGTTCGTCGGCAAGTGGGTGATACGGATGGCCGTGTAGTTACGGTTGACGTTCTGCCCCCCAGGCCCGGTCGCCGCGAAGACATCGATTCTCAGATCTTTCGGGTCGATCTTAACGTCCACCTCCTCAACTTCTGGGAGAACAGCCACGGTTGCGGTTGAGGTGTGGATCCTGCCGGAGGCCTCGGTTTGAGGTACCCTTTGAACCCGATGTACACCGCTTTCGTACTGTAGCCGGGCGTAGACGTTCTCTCCAGAGATGGAGAACACCACCTCTTTGATTCCCTTCAGATCGGAGTTGTTGATGTTTAAAAGCTCGGCTTTCCAGAGTTTCTTTTCGGCGAGGCGGAAATACATCCTGTAGAGCTCGGAGGCGAAAAGAGCTGCCTCTTCGCCTCCGGTCCCAGCGCGTATTTCTACGATAATATCCCGGCGTCCGTCGGGATCGTTTTTCAAGAGAAGGGAACGAATCTCCCGCTCCAAGCTTTCAGACTCGAAGGTGAGGGTTTTGATCTCGCCTTCGGCCAACTCTTTCAGCTCTTTGTCTCCTCCCTCTTTCAAGATCTCCCGGTCTTCCCGGAGTTTCTCTTCCAAGCGAAGGTACTCCTGAAAAGCCTTAACCACAGGCTCAAGCTGACTCAGTTCTCGGGAGATATTCTTGTATTGATTGAAGTCCCGGGCTACATCCTCCCGGGCAAGAAGAGAGAGGAGCTCGTTGTAGCGAGCCTCCAGGCTCTTCAGGCGGTGCAACATTAAGAATTCTTCATGTAGCTGTCGCCGTACTTCTTCTTGAACTTCTCAATCTTTCCCGCCGTGTCGATGAACTTCTGCTTGCCGGTGTAGAAGGGATGGCACTCAGAGCAGATCTCTACATGGATCTCTTTCTTGGTGGAGCGGGTTTTGAATGTATTTCCGCAGGCACAGACGACGGTGGTTTCACCGTACCAGGGGTGGATCTTATCTTTCATGTTAACCTCCTGAAGTCGCCCTATAATACAACTTTTTTCTCCTTCTGGCAAGTCTCCCGGAGCCTCTTTCCGCCCATTTTCCCTCCGATGTGGTAAGATAGGGTGATGAAAAAATGGGCTTTCCTCCTCCTCTTGCTCATGGTTCTTCCCCTCTCCGGAAGCGGAAAGAACCCCTCTCGGGAGAGCGAGAACACCCTGGAGCGTCTCTACCGAGAGAGCCATTTCGCCGAAGCTGTTCGGTTGTTCTCTCAAGAGAGGGAGACCCTCTCCAGAGATCCTCGAAACGTCAGGCTCTACCTCTTCTCCCTTTCGATTCTGGGAGATAGGGAGCCCCTCTTCTCCGCCCTTCAAGAGTATCCGCTGAGTCAGAACAACCCTGAAGACCGCTTCGTCTTAGCCAGAATCGCCATTGAGCTGGGCTACCGAAGAGAAGGTGAGAGGCTTCTGCGCACGATTCCTCTGCCCCCCCAAGGGTTTCTCCCCGAAGATTGGAGCCTGGTACGCAAGGAGGCCGGCATCGAGAGGGCGAACGGGAGCAGGCTCTCCCCTCGTGCGTGGGGACAGGTTCGGTACGAGCTTTGCCGCCGCACCTTCATGTCCCCTGGAGGGCCGAGCTGTGAAGATCTTCCGAAGAACAGCTCCCTGCTCCAAGTCTTTGAACTTTTGATCAAGGGTGATATTCGGGAGTGGAAGGAGTGGGTCCTCTCCCACCCAGAGTACCAAGTCTCCTTCTTTGAAGAGATGGTGAAGATGCCCAGGACCGATCTGGGCGAGAAGTTTCTGAACGAACTGGAAAAGGGAGCCTTTTCCCGGGCCACCATCTACTACTACCGCGGCCGCATAGCCCTCAGGAACAACAGAGAGAAGGATGCGCTCAAATGGTTCGAAAAGAGTCTTCAGGTCGGAGGAAGTAGAACTCCCTTCCTGACAGCGTCCACGGTGATTCTCCTCTCCCTCCTGGGGGGAGAGCTGGAAAACGGTGACCGCGTAGAGAAGTGGCTTACCACATCCAAGAGGGGGGAACTCTGCCCCATCTTTTCGAGGCAGTCTCTCTCCCTGGTCTACCTCCATAAGAAACAGTACAAGGAGGCGGAGAAGGTCATCGCCTCCCTCTTGAAATTTGATTGGAACGACCGGGTGACCAACTGGATCGCCGGCGAAGTGGCCTACAGACTCAACAGATGGCACGATGCGGATGTCTACTACCGTAAGTCGCTGGAAGGCGACCACCCACTGGTCTCTCTTCTTCCCGCCGGAGCCATGACCCATATCCGGCGGCGCCTGACCGAGATGGCCCTCGCTCTTCCCCGATGGAGCACCTTCTCCGGCCTCTACGGCGTTAAGATCAAGAGCGCCGGGGAGAGCCGAAGCCTGAGGGTCCGTATGGAGTACGATAAACGGGACAATTACCTCCGTTTCCACTTCTACCACTTCCCTCTCGTCTCTTTGGGTGAGATGATCCGGGAAGGGGAGGGGCGTTTCCTGGTGGTCAACCTTCGCCAGAAGCTCTATTACCGCGGCCCCTTGCCGAAAGTCATGGAGACTCTCCTGGGAGCACCCTTGGAAGAGAAGGATCTCCTGTCCGTGGCGGGCCTCTCCGGCGAGGGTGGGGTGCTACCGGGGACGGAGCTCAAGGTTCTCAGCTACCAGGAGGGAATGCCGAAAGAGGCTCTCTTGAAAAATCCCCGTTGGGAGCTGAAGGCTTCACTCCTGAAGAAACTCTTCAACCCTCCTCTCTCGAAGAAAGAGAAGACTCTCAAAGAGTACCGTCAGGTTCTCCTTCCCGAGGAGGTCTTCTCCGATGAGCCTTGAGATTGTCTTCCCCTCCTTCGCCAAGGTCAACCTCTTCCTGGAGGTGACCGGAAAGCGGGCGGACGGGTATCACGACCTCTTCACCCTCTTCCAGACGGTTTCTCTCCACGACACGGTCCACCTGATCGAACGTCCTGGAGCCAGGGAAGTTTGGTTCAGCGACCCTTCCATCGATCCCGAGAGGAACACGGTGACCAAGGTCCTCGACCTTTTAGGAATCCGAGAGGGCTTAAGGGTGGAGGTAGAGAAACGGATTCCCTCGGGAGGGGGTCTCGGGGGAGGTAGCTCCAACGCCGGTTCGGTTCTTCTCGCCCTCAACGCCCACCGGAACCTTCGGCTCTCCAAGAGACGGCTTTGGGAGATCGCTTCCGCTGTCGGAGCCGATGTCCCTTTCTTCCTCTTCGGGGGCAGGGCCATAGGGATGGGACGGGGGGACATCCTCTTCCCCCAAGAGGATGGGGAGAAGCAATACCTTGTTCTTAACTGCCCCGGAGTGAGTCTCTCTACGGCTCGGATCTTCTCCGACTTGACAGAGTTCGGTGAAATGAGTAGAATATATGCCCTTTTCATTAACGGCGAGGGAAAGCGATTCGTCAACCGGCTCGAAGAACCGGCCTTCCGGATCCACCCCCGACTGCGGGAAGAGAAAGCGAAGATGGCCGAAAAGAGTGATGGATTGGTTTTGATGACCGGTAGCGGATCCACCCTTTTTGCGCTCTTTTCAGACATCTCGTCCGCTCGGGGTTTTGCTTCTTCGGACCCGAAGCTTAAGATCGTTGAAACTCTCGGCCGTAGGGAATATTACTCTCAGATTGGGGCGTCGCCAAGCGGCAAGGCATCGGATTTTGGATCCGACATTCGGAGGTTCGAATCCTCCCGCCCCAGCGAGGAGAATCCATGAAATCATCAAAGATGAAGATGTTTGCAGGTTCTTCCAACCCGGCTTTGGCCAAGGCCATCTCCGAGTACATCGATCTTCCCTTGGGGAAGCAGATTCTGAAGGTCTTCTCAGACGGGGAGATCCGTTACCAGATTCTTGAAAACGTCCGCGGGGCCGACCTCTTTATCTTTCAAAGCCTCTCCCGTGACGTGAACTACCACATCATGGAGCTCCTCATCATGGGTGATGCCGCGAGACGGGCTTCGGCGGGAAGGCTGACCGCTCTGATCCCCTACTTCGGCTACGCCAGACAGGACAGGAAGGACCGTCCGAGAGTCCCCATCTCTAGCCGGCTGGTTGCAGACATCATCATCGCCAGCGGGTTTGATAGGGTTCTGACGGTCGATCTTCACGCCCCGCAGATTCAGGGCTTCTTCAACATTCCCATGGATAACCTCATGGCCGCCCCGATCCTGATCGAACACATCAAACGGATGAAGATCAAAGAGGAGATGGTCATCGTCTCTCCCGACGCAGGGGGAGTGGAGCGGGCCCGTTTCTTCGCCGAAAACCTCAACGCCTATCTGGCGATCGTCGATAAGAGACGGTACGAACCCAACAAGGCGGAATTGAGGCATATCATCGGCAAAGTTGAAAACAAGGTCGCCCTCATTGTCGATGACATCGTCGACACCGCGGGAACCTTATGCAATACGGTTCAAGCTCTCCTGGAGAGGGGAGCCGTGAAGGTTTATGCCGCGTCGGTCCACCCCGTCCTCTCCGGACCGGCGATCGAGAGAATCTCCGCTTCCGGATTGGAAAAATTGTTCACAACCGATACGATTCCCCTCTCGGAAGAGGCGCGTAAATGTGGTAAAATCGAGGTGCTCTCCATCGCCCCCCTTCTCGGGGAGGCGATCCGGGGGATCAACGAAGAGACTTCGGTGAGCAGACTATTCTTATAAGATGAGGTGAAGCGATGGAACTTTTGGAATTGAAAGCTGAACTGAGAGAAAAGACCGGGAAGGAGATTTCCAAGAAGCTTCGGAGAGCCGATAAACTTCCCGCCGTCCTTTACGGCGAGAAACAGGAGAGCGTTGTTCTCACCGTTGTCCGTAAGGACATTGAGACCCTTCTCCGTTCCGAGCACGGCGTTAACCAGCCCCTGAAGATTGTCTATGGAAAGGGCGAAGCGACCGCCATGATCACGGACATGCAGCATGACTACCTTGGTCGCCTCTTAACCCACGTTGACTTCAAGCGTGTCGACCTCAACAAACCTGTTGACATTAATGTCATGGTCGTTCTGACAGGCGAATCCATCGGAGTCAGGGAAGAGGCTGGTATGCTCTCCTTGGTGACCAGAGAGATCGAGATCTCCTGTTTGCCTCAGGACATTCTAGACCAGATCGAGGTGGACATCTCCGGTCTCCACACCGGTCACTCCCTCAAGGTCTCCGACCTCTCCTTGGACCCCTCGAAGTTCAAGGTACTCACCGATCCTTCCGTCGTGATCGCCCTGGTTGAGGCCGAACGCGAAGAGAAGGAAGAGGTTGCCGAGGCGGAAACCGAGACGGCCGAACCCGAAGTGATCAAGAAGGGTAAGCAGGAAACCGAGGAAGAGGAAGAGAGCAAGAAGTGATTTTCTGCGGTTTGGGTAACCCCGGCCCCGAGTATTCGGCGACCCGGCATAACATGGGTTTTCGGGCCGTAGACGCCATGGCCCGAGAGGTGAAGATTGCCATCGAGAGGGAGAAGGACGAAGCCCTCTACGGAAGGTTTGTCTTCAAAGGGGAGGAACACTTCCTGATCAAACCCCTCACCTTTATGAACCTGTCGGGTAGGGCCGTAGCGAAGTGGCTCCGCCGGAGCTCGACTCCGGTAGAGCATTTGGTCGTTCTCTACGACGACTTCGATCTCTCCCTCGGCACTCTACGTATCCGTCGGGGGGGTGGGGCGGGAACCCATAACGGCATGCGCTCTATCGTCGAAACCTTGGGAACCGAAAACTTTCCAAGGGTTCGAATCGGACTCAAGGGTCCCTCTTCACCTGAGGGCTCCCGGTGGGTGGACTTTGTCCTCTCCTCTTTGAAAGAGGAGGAGGAGAAGGCGTTGGAACCGGTGTGGGAAGCTATGCCCGGTCTCTTGCGCTCTTTCCTGACCCAAGGCGTAGAACGGACTATGAACCTTTTCAATAAGAGACGTAATCCTTGCCCCCTCCCCGACGAGGGGGCTACCAATCCATAAGGAGGTTTCGATGAGAAACTACGAGATCATGTTTCTCCTTCGGCCCAATCTGACCGAAGAGGAACGAAAGAAGAACATCGATGCGGTTCGATCGATTATCACCGACAACGGCGGCGAGATCGTTCAGCAGAACGAATGGGGCCGTCGCTCCCTCTCTTACGAGATCGCTCGTTTTAAAGAGGGGTACTACTGCGACTACCTCTTCAAGTCTCCCCATCCGGTTCCGACGGAGCTGGAAAGGAAGATCCGGGTTAACGAGTCCATCCTTCGCTGGCTCATCATCAACCTGGACGAGGAGAAAGAACGGGATCGCAAGATGGAGAAGAGGAGGGCCAAGCGTAACCCTTCTCCGACCACCGGTGAGGAGGTGTCCAAATGATCGGAAGAGCTCCCGTAAAGAAGCCTGGTGAAGGGGGGAGCCCCGAGCGGAGAAAGGGCAAGAGCCTTTACTTCGCTAAGAAGAAGTTCTGTTGGTTCTGCAAACACCAGATGTTTTACATCGACTTCAAGGAGACCAACCTCCTTCGTAACTATATCCACGAGAACGGCAAGATCATCTCCGGCCGTTCCAGCGGCACCTGTCACTACCACCAAAAACGGCTGACCTGGGCTATCAAGCGAGCCCGCCACATGGGCCTCATGCCCTTCATCTCCCGTTGATAGGAGGACCTCTATGAAGATTATTCTACTTGAAGAAATCGAAAACTTGGGCGCCAAAGGCGCCATCGTTAAAGTCAAGGATGGGTTTGCCCGTAACTATCTTCTCCCCAAGAAAGCCGCCCTCCGGGTTACCGCAAGCAACATCAAGATGATCGAAGAGAAGCAGAAGAAGCTCGAGAAGGACCGCGCCAAAGAGCTCCAGTCCATGGAGGAGCTTAAGAACCAAGTCGAGCAGATCTCTTTGACCTTTGTCAAGAAAGCGGGAGAGGAAGACACTCTCTTCGGTTCCGTCACCACCGCCGAGATCGCCGAAGCTCTGAAGGCGAAAGGCATCGAGATCGAGAGGAAGAAGGTGATCCTTCCCGAGGCCATCAAACGTCTTGGACTCTACAACGTGGAGCTCAAGATTCACCCCGCCGTGAAAGCGACCATCAAGGTTCAAGTCAACAAGGAAGAAGTACCCGGTGAGGAGAAGGCTCAGCCCGTCGTCGAAGAGGCCGCCGCTCCCGCCGAAGATGCTGCAGAGACTCAAGCTTAACCTTCGGGAATGGACAGTTCCCCGAAAAAACGAAATAGAGCCGATGGAGGAAGCCGGGCTTTGGCCCAGCTTCCTCCCGGCAACCCTTCCGCAGAAAAGGCCCTCTTAGGGGCCTTCCTCAAGAACAACGACCTCTACCTCCTCAACGCCTCCACCCTTGAGGATGGCATCTTCTCCCATCTTCCCCACCAGACGATCTACGAGGCGATGAAGCCTCTCTTTGAGAAGAACCATCGGTGCGATCTGGTCAGCCTGATCGACGCTCTTCAAGATGAGGGTCGAATCGACAACGCCGGAGGGGTGGCCTACGTCTCCTCACTGACCGATGGCGTTCCATACCTGGAGAACGTCGATCACTTCCTCCACATTCTCAAAGAGAAGCACCTGAAGAGGAGGCTCTTCACCCTGGCCAACGACCTTATGGGCCAAATCAACCAGGAGAGCACCCCCTCTGAGGCCCTGATCGGCGATGCCCTCATGGAGTTGAGCAATCTGGCCCAGGACGGTGTCAGAAGGGGGTTTGTCAAACTCTCAGAGGTGAACGAACGCTTCCTTGACGAGTTGGAGCAGAGGCTCAGGGGGGTCAGCTCCGGCCTTCCCCTTGGGTACGAGGATATCGACAAGAGAACCGGAGGGCTTCACAAGCAGAACCTGATCATCATCGCCGGACGCCCTGGAATGGGAAAGACCGCCCTGGCCCTCAACTTCGCCTACCGTGTCGCCAAGGAGGGCAAAAAGGTCGGGTTTTTCTCCCTGGAGATGAGCAACGAAGAGCTCTACAAACGGCTCATCTGCATCGATAAGAACTTTCCCGCCCAGAAGATCCGGGATGCGCAGCTTTCGGGGGAGGAGAAAGAGGAGGTCCTCGAGGCAGGAAGCTCTCTGTCCAACTTTCCGATCTTTCTCGACGACAGCGGCGGCCTCTCCATCATGGATGTCTACAGCCGCGCCCGAAGGTTAAAAGAGACCTACGGCTGTGATCTGCTCATCATCGATTACATTCAGCTCCTGAAGGCTTCGGTCCGCTCTTCGGACAACCGGACCACGGAGGTCAGCATGATTTCCCGGGGCCTGAAGGAGATGGCCAAGGAGTTCGATATTCCGGTCATCGCCCTCTCCCAACTCTCCAGGGCCGTGGAACAACGTCAGGGTTCCAACAAGCCCAAGCTTTCGGACCTGAGGGAATCCGGATCCATCGAGCAGGATGCCGACATGGTCCTGTTCGTCTACCGTCCCGAAGTCTATTTTCCCGACAAAGAGCAATGGAAGGGGTTGGCGGAGATCATCTTCGCCAAGCACAGGAACGGAGCCGTAGGGTCCGAGCTTCTCACCTTCATCGGTCCGAGCATGAAGTTCGCCAACTGCCTGGATCCGAACAAGGAACGTTGGAAGGACGATCTGAGCAACATCGGTGGAGACGAGAGTTGAGATGGAGGAAGGTCTCCGGGAAGAATCCTTCGTCCACCTGAGAGGGGCCAGGCAAAACAACCTTCAAGGTCTCGATTGGGACCTTCCCCTGGGAAAACTCACCGTCGTGACCGGGGTCTCGGGCTCAGGAAAGTCTTCCTTGGTCTTGGAGACACTCCACGGAGAGAGTCAGAGGCGCTATTTCCTCTCCCTCTCGACTTTTGCCAGACAGTACTTCGAGAGGATCGCCCCCCCTCTCTTCGATCGACTCGACTCTCTGCCCCCCTCTATCGCCATCGAGAGACGCTCCACTGCCAGAAACCCCCGTTCCACGGTGGCGACCCTCACGGAGATCTACGACTTTCTTCGTGTCCTCTTCGCCAGAATCGGCGTTCCCCGTTGTCCCCTCTGTGGCCGCGACTTTCGCAGCCATACTCAGGCGACGCTGGCGGAGGAGATCGAGGCGAAGTGGGGTGGCGAGAGGGTCTCTCTCGGTTTTCAGACCTCGGAGAGCGCTGAGAAGATGCACGGAGCTGGTTTCCTCTACGGATGGAAGGGGAGTGAGCGGGTCACCCTCTTCGAACTGCGAGGTGTGAAACCTCTGGAGATCTCTCTGGACTCTCTGGTCCCGAAGGAAGAGAACCGTCAACGGTTATACGAGACACTGAAGACGGCTTTTCAATGGGGGGAGAAGGTGCTTCTTCTTGACCCTCAGGGGGAGAAACACCTCTTCCACTCCCGTTACGGCTGTCCCCACTGCGGTACCACTTTTCAGAAGCCCCAGCCCCAACTCTTTTCCTTCAACTCCTCCCGGGGCGCCTGCCCGACCTGTAAGGGTCTAGGGGACCTGCGCCAGCTGGACTGGGACAAGATTCTTCCCGATCCCTCCCTCTCCCTGGAAGAGGGGGTCGTCGAACCCTTTACGAAACCCTCTATGGAGGAGTTCCAGGAGGAGCTTCTCCGCTTCTGCCGGAAAGAGGGAATCTCCACGAAGAGACCCTTTGAAGCTCTCTCTCCGGAGGAGAAAAGGGTCATCGTCGAGGGGAGGGGGGAGTCCTACGCCGGTGTCGCCGGTGTCTTCTCCCTCTTCGAAAGCTATACCTACAAACCGATGGTGAGAATCTTCCTGAGCAAGTACAGTAGCTACTCCCTTTGTCGGGAGTGTGGGGGAGGACGTCTCAACCAAGAGGCCATGGCTTACCGGATCGACGGTCTTACCATAGCCCAGTGGAACGGCTTAACCGTCGACGCCTTCCATCAAAGGCTGACGGCGGTTCTTCATGGCTTGGAGAGGGACTTCGCCTCCAGGAAGGTGATCGCCGAACTTCTGGAGAGGCTTCGCTATCTTCACGAGGTAGGGCTTGACTACCTGACCCTGGACCGTCCCACCCATACCCTTTCAGGGGGTGAGGCCCAGAGGATCTCCCTCACATCGGTCCTCGGCTCCACCCTCACGGACACGCTGATCGTCGTGGATGAACCCTCCACAGGGCTTCACCCCAAGGACTTCTCCAACCTCCTCAAGACCATGGCCAAGTTGCGGGATTCCGGTAACACCGTCGTTTTGATCGAGCACCTCCACGAGGCCTTCCAGGTTGCCGACAGAGTCCTGGAGCTCGGCCCTGGCGCCGGTCCCGAGGGGGGGAGAGCTCTCTTCTGGGGAGAAGCAAGCCGGTACGTCCCTCCACCGGTTCCGGTGGTCCCTTCACCGGCCCGCATCGGGAACGAGCGTCTCACCGTGGAAGGAGCGAAGAAGTTCAACCTCAAAGGGTTTAACGTCTCCTTTCCTCTGGGAAGCCTCTCGGCCATCACCGGCCTCTCGGGAGCCGGAAAGAGCACGCTTCTCTATGAGGTCATCTACAAGGGGTTGACCGGAGAAGAGACCAACTTCCGATCCCTGAAGGGGTTCCAAGGGCTGACCCCCGTCTATATCGACGATGCCCCCCCTGTGAGAACCCCTCGGGCGACCCTGGCGACCTATCTGAAGATCATCGACCCGATCCGCCAGTTCATGGCGACTCTGCCGGAAAGCAAGGCAAAGAAGCTGACCCCTGGTCACTTCTCCTACAACCGCCCCGAAGGAGCCTGCCCCCTCTGCCGTGGCGAAGGGTTTGAAACGGTGGAGATGCAGTTCCTCTCAGACCTCCACCTTGTCTGTGAAGGGTGTCGGGGAAGACGTTACAACGACGAGATTCTCCAGGTCCTCTTCAAGGGCAAGTCTATGGCGGACATTCTGGAGATGACTTGCCGGGAGGCGGCCGATCTCTTCCGCCTCGAGGTGCCTTCCCTGAAGCGCCGAGTCTCCTGGCTCTCGGAGCTGGGCATCGATTACCTCAAGGTTGGCCAAACCCTGAACTCCCTCTCCGGCGGGGAGAGCCAGAGGGTGAAGATCGCCCGCCACTTCCTCGAAGGGGAGGTGAAGGATACTCTCTTCCTTATCGACGAGCCGACTTCGGGACTTCACCCCAAAGATATCGCCCGTGAGGTTGAGGCCTTCCAAAGACTCCTTCGGGAGGGAGCAACCATTATCGTCGTCGAACACAACCCCCTTTTCCTTCTTCACTGCCACCACATCGTCGACCTCGGTCCCGGTGGAGGGGAAAGGGGAGGAGAACTCCTCTTTCAAGGGAGCGTGGAAGAGCTTATGGCCCAACCGTCCACCGCCACGGCGCTGGCCCTTCGAAAAGAGGGTGAACGGGGTGGGGTCGTCAAGAAGAGGACCGTCAAAGGGGATGGAGCCGTTCGAGGGAGTCGGAAGCGGACCTAAAGAGCCTTTCGTTGAGCTCCTCCTTCTCCGGTGCCTCCTGAAACACCTCCTGCCAAACCTCCTCGCTCTCCATGCAGAGGTAGAGGAGAGGAGGGTCCTTCAGGAGAGAGAGCACCTTCTCACGGATGGTCTTGTAGAGTCTGACCCTCTCCCTGAAAGGGTATCGGTACTTGTTGTCTCGTCCTTGGATGAGCTCGGCCTCCAGGAGCTTCGAATCCCTGTGCCGCTGTCGTATCAAGGGACGAAGGGCGGGAGGAAACCGGAGCGAGCCGAGGCTGATCCATGAGATAGCCGAGGCGGGAACCTCCAGGAAGAGGGTTTCGATGAGTCTCGCGTAATCCTCCTCCCAAGAGGGGATCAGGAGCAGGGGGTCCAGGTGGACCGCCACTGTGTACCCCTTGGCGATGGCCACTTTCAGGGCGGCGATTTTGGCCTTGGGTGTCGCAGAACCCGGCTCCTCCTCTTTCACCCGGGAGGGGTTCAAGGAGACGGCGACGACAGTCCAGGGGTTCGAGGCGGCCTTTGGCAGAGTGGAGAAATCCGCCGTCTTCGTCTTGAGCTCCAGAAGGAAGGCACCTCGAGCCACCTTCGCTTTTTCGATCAGTTTCGACGCCAGAGGAAAGAGGGGCTCCCAGATAAAGCTGTCTGTCAACTCTCCGGTACCGACCCTGAGGAAGGGGACCCTGGCGGAACCTTCTTTCAACTCCTTGTCTATGCCCTCCCAGTTCACGGAAAGTGTGAGCCAAGGTGTCTGTAAATACTCCTGGAGGATACAGTATCGACAACCTAGGGTGCATCCGGAGGCGATGTTCAGGTTGTGGTAGTGGCAGGAGACATGACCGGGGGTGCAGGGGCATGCTTTGAGAAAGGGAGCCTTGGAGACGTTGAGATGGAGTATCTCTTCGGGTTTGAACTTCCCCTCCCTGAGGAGGGAACGGATGAGGGTTTCGTCTCCGACGGTAAAGGGGAGGTTCTTGGAGATCTCTTCGGTCAGAGGGTAGAGGAGGGCCTCCGGGGAGACCACGAGTTTAGAGATCTTCATCCCAGTTCCCTTTACGGTGAGAGGAGAAGTCTCTGAGCTCCTCCGCCCTCTGGGAGAGCTCCTGGAAGGAGCGGAAGGAGGAGCGGAACCAGAGTCTCCCATCCTCAAAATGGCGTTGATTCTCCCAACGGAAGTGGGGAAGGGCGGAGGCGATTCTCTCCCTCCTCTCGTTGAGGCTCTCGGTGGTGGGGTAGACAAGCTTGCGAAGCTCTTCGAGTCTCTCCTGTGCCGATGGAGAAGCCACCAGAGAGGCCAACTCGCCGACTTTCCTCTCTTTGTAACGGGAGACGAGGTCGAAAAGCTCCCTGACCTCAGACCTGGTGAGGGATCCCATCCAGGAGGAGAGGGTTTCCATCTCTCCCGGGGAGAGAGACTCCACGCTCATGAGACTCTTGACATCAATGTCCCCTCTCTCCATTCTCTCAAGGATTCCGGGAGGAAGGGAGAGTTCCAGGGTACGGGAGAATTCGTCGGGAAGGTGGAGCTCCCTGAGCCACCGCTCCTTCAAGGCCGCTCCCCAGAGGGAGATCTTCTTAAGGAAGTTGAACTTTTCAAAGAGCGTTACCTCCCGTTGGGCGAGGTTCTCTTCAAGCATGGCCTCCCATCTCTGCCTGGGCGTAAGGGAAATGGGGAGGAAAAGGGTCGGAACGGCAAGGTTGAGCCTCCTGGCCCCTTCGACTCTTCGATAACCAGCTATTATGTGAGGGTTAGATGAATCTCCCAAGGCCTTGACGGGCTGTCGGATTCCGTACCTTTGAAAGGAGTTCATCAGCTGTTCCGAGAGGGTCGGGTAGGTGAGCCGCTCCTCCGGAAGGAGGGTGAAACGGTCAGGGGAAACCTCTTTAAAGATCATGAGCCCCTTCCCAGGGTCTCTCTGAGGAGACCGAGGACTTGGGTGAGCCCCTCCCAACTCCCGACTTTTCCCTCCAGAAGGTCTTCCCTTCCTCCTCCTCTTCCTTGCAGGGGGGGGAAGACCAAGGAGGAGAGGGTTCGCAGGTCCTTGTTCCCTTTGCCACGGGCGACAACGATGTGTCCTTTGTCACGGGAGTAAGCGACAACGTTTCTGCCCTCCTTGGAGAGAGAGGTGGCAAAAAGCCTCAGTTCGCCGCTCTCCCACCCGGGAAGTTCTCTCTCCAGATAGGGCTCCCCTCCCTCCAAGAGGGAAGAGAGCAACCTCTCCAGGCCCTCCTTGTGGAGTTGTTTCAACTCCTTGCCCATCATCTCTCTTTCGGCCTTCTGCTTTTCCGCCTCTCTCAGCAACTCCTCCTGAGGCGTTCCCATGAGACGCTGAAGATCGTTCAACAGGGAGTTTTTCCACCGGTAGTCCCTGAGAGCCCTTAAACCGACGGTGAAGTAGAGGCGGATGCGTGAGCGGACCCTGTCGGTCTTCAGAATCTTGACCACCATCAGCTCCCGTGTGTTTCTCACATGGGTTCCTCCACAGGCGGAGAGATCATACCCTTCGATCTCGACGACCCTTACGGTTCCGCTCACCTTGGGAGGCTTGCGCAAAGGGATCAGGGAGATGTCTTCATGGAGGGAGACCTTGACGGGAAGTGCGGCGAGGATCAACTTGGCGCACTCATCCTCCCATAGGCTGATCCGTTGTTGTTCGACTCCGGCAAGATCGATCTCTATGGAGGAGTGCTCTTCCCCCATGGAGAAGGAGAGCGTTTCGGCGTTGGCCTCTCGGAGGATGACCTGGGAGAGAAGGTGCTGCCCTGTATGCTGTTGCATGAAGTCGAAACGGCGGGAAAGGTCGATCTCCATGGTTACCGGATCCCCCTCGGCTGCACCGGGGTCCTTCGACAGGGTGTGGACGATATCGCCTGAGGAATCGACTTTGAGATCCTCCACGGGACAGTTCGCCAAGAGCCCTTTATCAGAGGGTTGTCCACCTCCTTCGGGGTAAAAGATCGTCGAATCCGTAAGAACCTCCCACCGCCCCTGGACGGAACGCTTCTGGGTCACCCTTGCCTCAAACTTGGCCAGGTAAGGATCGGTGAGGCAGACTCTGTTGGTCATCGGTTCGCTCCTTGAAAGAGAATCACTGCCGCCGTCGCTAAGAGGGCTACGGCGATGATCGAAGGCAGAAGAAGGCGGTAAACGTCTGAGAGTTTGGCCCGATAGTACTGGGCGCTGAGAATCAGACAAAAGTGGACCGGTGAGAGAAGGACTCCGAGAAAACCGCTGACGTAGAGGTACATGACCTTTGCCAAGTCCGGGTTAGTCGTCCCTACGACGGAGAGGAAGAGGGGAAAGGTGATTCCCGCGAAGGCGTTGCTGATCCCCGTCAGAAAGCCGATCAGAAAGGGAATCCCCATCATAACCAGGATCTGAAAGGAGCCTGCCTTGCCGATGAGCTCCCTGCTGAGGTCTATGACCGATGAATTGAGAATGAAGGCCTTAAAGACCATGATCACCAGAGTCGAAGAGAGGAGTGTGACCTGGAAGCCCTTGATAAAGAGCCTCCCCTTGGAGAGGGCCTTTCCTGGAAGAAGCAACCAAGAGAGCAGGACGGTTCCTCCCATGGCCAAGAGAGGCGGGAGGTGTATAACCATGATGAGAAGGATGATCAGAATCACTTCCCAGACTCCCAGGAAGAGGTTCAACCAGAGTCTCTTTCGAGAAGAGCGTGCCTTCGAGAGGGCCACCTCCTTCAGGGGAGGGAGGTAGACCTTCATGGAGAGGAAACCGATCAAGGCCGCCAGGAGCGTGAAGGGAAGGTTGATCAGGGTCACCTTCATCAGGTCAAGGTGAAAGACCGCGGCGGTGATGATGACGCCTGAAGAGAGAGGCCAGCTGTACTCCCAGATGTGTCGAAACCAGTAGTTGATGTAGGTTTTCAGGGCCGGAGAGACCGGATCATCCTTAAGGGTCTCGTTGACGATGGGCGCAGGGAGCAAGGCTCCGGCGGGCATGGGAAGAAGGCCGATGATGGCCGGCGCGAGAAAGATGATCACCTTCTTGCTCCTAAAGAGCTCCCGAGCGGCTCCGACAAAGAGAGAGAGGGAGTCCTTCGCCTTCATCACCTGAACCAGGGTCAAGACGAAGTAGATCACGAAGAAGAGTTCCAGAGTCTCCCCCTCCAGGAGGGCCCTTCCAGTTAAAGAGGACATCCGCGCCGGGGTGAGGCCGAAGAGAAAGCCCATGGAGATTCCTGAAACGGCGAGGGAGAGAGAGATGTTCACCTTCCTGGAGAGAAGGACAACCAGAAGGAACAGAGGGAGCAGCAGTTTCAACAGGGGAACGATCAAGGGGCCTCCAGAGGCCTATGATACCATAAATGAGAGGGCCCTCTCTACCGTTCTTGAACTCTCCTGGCCGGGACGCCGTAAGCGATGGAGTAGGGGGGGATCGGACGGTTGACCAAGGATGCCGCTCCCACCACGGTTCCTTTCCCAAGGACGACTCCATCCAGAACCGTCACCGAGGCACCGAGCCAGACATCCTCTTCAACGGTGATACCTCCCTTGGAGAGAGAGGGTTGAAACATGATGGGCGTCTCCCGATCTTTGAACCCATGGTTTCCGCCGGCCACGAGATAGCAACGCCCCGCGAGGAAGACATACCTGCCGATCTCGATCTTCGTCTCCGAGAGAAGGGCGCAATCGGTCCCGATATTGGAATAATCCCCGATACGGATCTCTCCCTCCTTGCAGACCAAGGAGGTGTTCCGTCCTATAAAGACGTTGTTTCCGATCCATATTCCCCCGGTTCCTGAGCCCTTGGCGTCTAAGACCGTGTTGTCGTCGAAGACGACGTTATCCCCGATCTCGATCTTCCAGGGGTGGCGGATGGTCATGTTCCTGCCGAAGACAACCCTTTTGCCCGTTCTCTTGAAGAGCCTAGGGAAGAAGAGTTTCCTCAAGACCAGGCCTAAGCCGCCGGGAAGAGAGGTAAAGAGGGTGACCACCGTCTCGTAGAGGAAGAGAGGCCATAGACCTGGACGGCCTATGAAGAGGGCCACGTATTTTGCCAGAGAACCTCTCTTCTCATCGAGAAGTTGTTTTTGCGCGGAAGCTTCGAAACCTTCTTTCATGGGATCCATACCAAATTATAGAACAAAGTAGGGAAAGACGGAAGAGAGGGCCTCTTGGTTGAGGGGAAGAGAGAGCCCTAGGGGTGTACTTTGGGTCGGAAAGGGCGAGAAAAGCGTTTCTGGAGCCTCTCAGAGGCTTCTTGCTCTCAAGCCGCATTGGATGAGCATTTACGATGATCCCTGGAAAATGTCGGCACGCCGACAAGAATCTTCGTGGGGGAATCCTGGCGCTGAGAGTCGAAGTGTGAGAGGAGGCTAGCCGTTCAGCAAGGAGAGTCCTTGCTCAGCGAGTAAACGGCCAAATC
>Ga0208826_1000414_pt1 | contig 45870 bp, 67 predicted proteins | sample AD_UKC115_MetaG_FD_184451 | JGI IMG/M metagenome (GOLD analysis project Ga0208826, IMG submission 184451) | Active sludge microbial communities of municipal wastewater-treating anaerobic digesters from Hong Kong - AD_UKC115_MetaG (SPAdes)... | ecosystem: Engineered > Bioreactor > Anaerobic >... | reverse complement strand
ATTTGACGGAGAAAACACACAGATTCTTACAGATCAATTCCTTGCGGCAAATCGGGTTGAAAATAATCAAACATGGTTCGTTCTAATCGACAAAACGCCAGAGATGAAACGGGAAGAAGAGAGGACCGACTTGCAACTGGCATTAGTCGAATTGTATGAATCGCTTTTGGGAGGTGCATAATGGCGAAAATTTATGCGGCATTAATCCGCAAGGGCATCAAGACGATTGAGGACGTGCCTGAACATTTACGGGAAGAAGTACTACGACTATTAGAAGAATAAAAGGTTGTTTTTATGTGAGTTTTCACATAATATTAAATTTTAAAAATAAGGATATTTAATGATAATTTCCAAGACTCCTTTCCGAATAAGTTTTGTAGGAGGCGGGACAGATATCCAAGATTATTATAAACTTGATTATGGTGCAGTAGTAAGCTCTACCATAAACAAGTATTTATATATTACTGTAAATAAACGCTTTGATGATGATATTCGAATAAGCTATTCTAAAACAGAAATAGTAAAATCAGTAGATGAGATTCAGCACGATCTTTGCAGAGAATGTTTAAAAACTGTAGGAATATATCAGGGGATAGAAATAACTTCTATCTCCGATATTCCTTCGGGAACGGGGCTTGCATCATCAAGCGTTTATACAGTAGGACTTCTTAACGCTTTATATTCATATGTAGGGCAGCAAAAATCAGCAAGAGAATTAGCTGATATTGCTTGTGATATTGAGATAAATAAATTAGGGCATCCTATAGGGAAACAAGATCAATATGCTGTAGCTTTTGGAGGATTAAATTATTTCAGATTTAATAAAGATGAAAGCATAGATATTGAGAATATAAAATTATCTATAAGAGATTCAAATATTATGAAGAATAAACTTATGCTATTTTACACAGGTATAAATAGGAGCGCAAATAATATTCTTGTAGATCAAAAATGCAATATTTCTAATAGAATAGATGCACTAAATAATATTAAATATTTAGCAGATAATTTAAAATACGAATTGCAACACAATGGGTTTAATATTAAATTCGGCAAATCTATTCGAGAAGGTTGGAAATATAAACGAGAATTATCAAATAAAATTAGCAATGATAGTTTAGAATCATTATGCAATAGTATTATGGATAGTGGTGCTGTAGGATGTAAAATATTAGGTGCAGGCGGTGGAGGTTTTATATTGGTATATTCTGATGAAGAATTTCAAGATAATATAAGGCAGAAAACTAATCTAAAAGAAATTGACTTTCGATTTACAGATATTGGAAGTCGAATTGTCTATTTTGGAGAATAATGGATAAAATTATATTTTTAGACAGAGATGGAGTTATAAATAAAAAAGCAAAAGAACACGATTATATAAAGTCGTGGGACGAATTTGAGTTTATTGATGGTATTGCAGAGTTTATTCATGATTTAAATATAATGGGATATAAGGTTATAGTTATAACAAATCAAAGAGGTATATCTTTAGGCAAATTATCTCCCTATAATTTAGCAAATATTCATGATAAGATGAAGGAATCATTAAAATCTAAAAACGCTTATATTGAAGATATTTTTGTATGTTCCCACGATATAGGGGAATGTTCTTGCAGAAAACCAGATATAGGATTATTTTTACAAGCAGAAGAAAGACATGATATAGATAAATCAAAATCGTTTATGATAGGCGATAACGAAAGCGATATCTTAGCAGGTATGCGATATGGAATAATAAGTATATTATTTGGAAAAAAGAAAGATAATTTGCTTTATTGCTATGATAATTTTATAGATATTTTAAATTTTATATCAAGGCATAATAAATGAAAGTACTAATAGTTGGTGGTGCAGGATATATTGGAAGCCATTGTAACAATTATTTCCAAGAATGTGGCATAGATACTACAGTGTTAGATAATCTATCTACAGGGCATATTGAGTCTATAGGTAATACTAAATTTATACAAGGCGATTTTGGCGATTCTGATTTTATAAATGTTGTATTAAAAGAAGGTGAGTATGATGCTATAATTCATTTTGCAGCTTCTGCTGATGTTCCTGATTCTATAAAAAATCCTAATAAATATTATAAGAATAATGTGTCTAATTTTATTACTCTATTAGATGCTATGGTTAAAAACGATTTACATTATATTGTATTTAGTTCTTCTGCATCAGTCTATGGCAATCCTGTATATATGCCTATAGACGAGTATCATCCTAAAAGTCCTATTAGCCCATACGGAATGAGTAAACTTTTCGGGGAGCAAATGCTTTTAGATTATTACCAAGCATATGGAATAAAATATTGCTCATTACGATATTTTAATGCTTGCGGTGCATATCCCGATGCTTCTATAGGCGAATCTCATTTTCCAGAAAGGCATCTAATCCCTTTGATATTAAAATCTATCAATCGTACTCCTTTGACAATATTCGGAAATGATTATAGCACAAAGGATGGCACTTGTATTCGTGATTACATCCATGTATTAGATATGGCAGATGCTCATTATAAAGCATTGAATTATATTATTAGAAATAATACCTCGGCTTGTTTAAATTTAGGAAGTAATATAGGATATTCTATATTAGAAATAATTAATATTTGTGAAGAAGTCACAAGTTATAAAATTATGTATGAATATGCAAATAGGCGAGAAGGAGATCCCCAAATATTATTAGCTGGAAATAAAAAAGCTAAAGAGATATTAGACTGGGATACTAAAAAAGATATTTATCAAATTGTTGAGGATGCTTGGGGATGGGAATGTAATAGAAAATATTAATAAATTAAAATAGGGTACATTTCTGTACCCTATTTTTTTACCACTTTTTAGAAGCTATTTATCAGTAGATCCAAATCCTCCAACTCTTTCAGAATTAGCAGCATCATTATCTGCTAAAAGGTATTTTAAGAAAATGCCTTGAGCAATAGCGTCGCCTTCTTCAATACATATAGTCTTGTCTGAGCTTTCATTGCGTATTTTAGCCATACAATGCCCATCATTTTTAGTATTCCCGTAATAATCAGAATCAATTATTCCGACAGTATTAGCAAGCCTTGTATAATATTTAAATCCTAAACCGCTTCGCGGAACGATCATAAAAAATTCATCTTCTGGCATATATACTTTAAATCCAAGAGGCAATGTTATTTCTTCCCCAGCCTGTAAAATAAATGGTATTGGAGAAAATATGTCATATCCTGCTGAGCTCTTTGTACTACGTTTAGGGAGTTTGATTTTTTCATAAATTTCTTTAACATCATTGAACAATATATTATCTGCAAAAATATTTAAACTTATTTTTTCGAATCCTCTAACTCTTGTCATTATAATCCTTTTTATATTTTTAAAACAAAGAACATCCATCGTTAGAACAATATTTTTCGACTTCTGCTTCTTCTGATTTTTGCATATAAGAAAAATCTAAAGGTTTTAGTTTAGAAACCATTTCATCATAAGTTTTTTTATCTATTTTTTCATAAGGCATTTGAGCGTATGATCCATTCTTTAGTTTTGGCAAAAAACTAACACCTTTAAGTTGATACTGATAAAAATCTAAAGCTCGCTCCAAATCTTTGCCTTCTGTTTCAGGATCAAATGACACAGTAACAGAAACAGCATTATCTGACCAATATTTTTGCATAAAAGAAGCTTGAGCTAATTGCTCCCACATGGACACACTTTCCAATGTGCGAACATTTTCTCCTACAAATACAGGGAATTCTATTACTACTGTTGAATCCTCTTGACCTATAGCCGGTTCTATTTTATATTTAGCTTTTGTTAGAACTTTTATTAATGGGGAATTATTTGCTAATCTAACTCTCCTAATATAGTATGTGCTTTCAGGATAATGAAGTCCTGGAGTTGCTCCTCCTAATAGACTTAATGTGCCGCTTGGTTTAGTAGTAGTTAGTTTAATAGATTTGGGGATAGCGAACCATTCCGAATAAATATTGTCATAATTCTTTACGGTATTATACCCAGTTTCTAACCAATCTTTTAAATCATTCACACTTCTATTGCTTATAAATTGTGCAATACCTGTAACTGAAATGCCTAATCGGCGATTTCTCATCATTACTCTATTACTTTCTACCCAAGAAGTTTCAATCAGAGTAATTGATTTTGCAAATAGATAAGCATATTTTAATGTGCGTAAAAATTCTTCTTTTGACCCATTACGATACGGGAATATTTCTACAAGATTACATAATTCTGCTGATTCTAATCCAATTTCTCCGCAGTTATGGACTACAAAACCATTTATTACACCCCAATGCAATTTTGGAATTGAAAAATCATAAACATCTATTTCGCCATTATTATTTATTGATTGTACATAAGGTGCTTTTGATAATAAGTCATTAATTTCTTTTTCGCATAATAGTTTCCTGTTTTTTAAGAAAGGATATAATTGTTTGCCAAATGTATTTTTTGCTTCAAAATCGCCATCTAAGGTTTTTAAAACATGATCTGGAGTACATATAATTTTTTGTTTATTAGAAAGATTTAATGAAATTGTATTTTTTTGTCCAGTCTTGAATATTTTTGCTTCTTGAACATTGCCTTCAGCATCAATAATGTTTACAGTCTTGCCATCTAAACTTCCAATTTCTTTATATCCATTTTCAGTTAATAATAATGATTCATAAGAAAAGCATGGATTAAATCCCATAATTCTGAAATCGGTATTATTACATTCGTTTTCATTCATACGACCAAATTTTTGAGCATTTGATAGCCACACTAATCCTGGTTCTGCGTTATCCTTAATTCTTTCGGATATATTTTTGTAATCCATACCAATATCAGCAAATACGGAATTATTAGAAGCCCAACCAAAAGATTCTCTTTCTTTATTAATATTATAGTTCTTCAGATTTAAAAATTCTTCATCATTGAAACCTAATGCTATTTCGGCGCTTCTGCGTACATTTCCTGCAATTACAGCCTTACCGATTAAATTAAATATATCGACAATAATTCGTTGGCTAATTTCTTCTCCCTCATGAGAAGATAAGATGTCAATGATAGACAGATGCAATTCTTCTAATGGCTTGCTTCCTGAAGCAACTCCACCAAAGGTCTTAATTGGTTCACCTTGTGGACGAATAATAGAATAATCTAAAATAGGAGTAGGTTGCCCGAAAAAAGACATGATTACTTTGCCAACAGATTCTACCCATCCTTCACGAGTGTCGGGGATAAGATATGCTTCTATTTTTTCAGATCGCTTTTTAATTGTAACTGTCTTTGCCCCTCTAATATCAAAGCCTACACCAACGCCACACATAAGCATATCCATAGCATATTTAAATGGCATAGATACATCATCTTTTAGATTTTCCGTTGAAATGAAGGTGCAATTGTGTGTCAATATCCCATCAGTTAATACAAAGCACTCTTTTTCCGAAACAACGGCGCAATATACATCCTCTTCAATATTTGTATTTACCATCTTTTCAACAGTCCAATAATATAGATTTTTATCAATATCAAAGGAATTTATATGTTTTTCAAGAATAAAAAAGTCTTTCCATAGTGTCGATGGTATCAAAGTCATTTGATATAATTCTCTGTCTTCCTTGTAGTTACTAGAATTTGAAGACATTCTTATGGCATAAGATCCTATTCCACATGTTTCTGCCATTTCTTTATAAAATTCTAAGTTTTCTTTTTTTGATGAGGATATACTTATTTCTCCATTATTTATAGACCCCTCTGCCGCAAAGTACCCCATAAGAAAACCCAATATATATTTTTTGTCCCATCGTTTCATTGGAAGTTCTTTGTAATGCTCTGGCAAATCAGTTATTTGATAAAATCCATCCTTTTCAAATATTCTGTTTTCGCCAAAATATTTAATAATAGATTCATCTTTCCCTTTTTGTAGATCTATTCTGTTTTTAGTTCCGTCCCCAAACATAAATCCATGCTGTATACCTTGTGGAGAAGGTATTCTTACAGAAGAAGAAGTGTTGGCAAACTGATATTTTAACCTCATTCCCTCTTTTAGTTCTGAAGTTTTCAAAAGTTGATACCCATGTTTTCTTTTTATATTCCATTCATAATTAGCAAACCACAAATGATCTTCTGTTGTTTTTATTATTTTTTTATTTCCGGCACGAGACAAATGAAGTTCTACAATTTTTTGTTTTCCAAAATTTTTTATTTCTGATTTTACCCATTGTCCATTTACAGTCAAAATATTTTCTTCTTTATTTGCTTCTGAAAATTTTATATATCCATTTTTTGTTAAAAATAGTTCTTCTCCGCCAAAACAATTATAAAGTGCTTCAGATAATTTTTTTTCAGTAATCACATCGCTTCCTAAAGCCCATAACGCCCTGCCACTGGGAAGAAATTTAATATTAAATATTAAGTCATACATCTCTTGAGCACTTTTTTGAGCTTTCATAGCATTCCATCCTAAATTGCCATGATCTATGTGCTCTTTTTGAATGTTATAAATGCCTTCTACAACTCTTCGAACAGTTTCCCACCACTGTTCGTTTTTGCCATCTTTTTTAATTCTGGAATAAGTTCTTACATAAACTAATTCACCTAATCCATTATAGCCAAAAGGGGGTTTCTTATCTTTGTATTTTTCTATAAAATTATCGCTTAGTTTAAAATCTGTAGAAATTTTTCCCATTAAAATCCTTTCTATTTTTCAGTTTTATTATTCTCTCCTAAATCTAATTCATAAATCCATTTAGTTTTACGCCCTTGCCATTTAGGTAAATCTTGCATATCTGGCAACTCTGATTCATGGTGCATGATTGCAAAGATATTGAACACAACCGCAGCAAGATGATCCTCATCATCACATCCAAGCATATATTTAGTCAGATGTCTGAAAGATGCATCGACATATCTACTAATATACATACCTTTCTCCCAGTTGCGATCATTATATTTGCGACTACCCGCCTCGTAGATACGAGATAATCTTAATAAACCCTGCCCTGATACAAGATCGAATCTACCTTTGCCTTCTCTATTATCCCTTTGTGCACCACTCGGATATACATCTCTACTACCACTATCTTTTAATATTAATTCTTCTGACATTTATTTTTTAGCCTTTTTAATGCTTATAGAAAAATCAAATGGCTTTTCACAATTCTCTTTGCCTTCAGTTCTTAAAACATTAAACGCATTAGCATCAATATTGATTGCTTTTGCATATGTTGTAATATAATGAGGACAATAATCTTCGTCTAAAAAGACCTCCTCTTGGAAGTCTTTATTCTTAAAATATATTACTTTTTTATTTAATATTTGTTTAGTAGCAAGATATTTTAAGACAAAATATTTAGATATATTACAATAAAAAATAATTAGTTTATTTATCATAATATTTATTAGGCAAATCCATGCCATCAACAAATAAGTCTTCGATATTCTCTAAACAAAATCCAGCTTGTAATAAAAATGCCTTGAATGCTTGTGCAAGAATAAAGATTGTATCATCTTCCAATGACGTTTCCATTGATACTAAATCTCCAAAAGAATTAGTGTACTCAAAACTAATTTTAGGATCGCTAATTTCCATTTATAATTTCCTTTTCTATTCTACCAAACTTCATTATCTTCTTCATCGTATACTGCAAATGCTTCGAATCCGTGACGATCACAAACGTCTTGACTACGATCTACAATATCTCCATCAAGATTTTGTACAAGATTAATTGCTTCTTGAGGATTTTCAGCGTTTACTTCAGTCCTATAAATTACAACTTCTGATGATTCAACAAAATATTTTGTCATAATTATTATCCTTTCTATAAAATCCAGTTTTTATGTGAGCTTATAATTCATTAAAACTCACTTTTGTTATCTGATTAGGCTTATATATTCAAATATTCATATAATTAGCATGTATATTACCGCACATTTTTATAGTTTCCAAGCGGTATTTTGTTTTTATAAGCCATTTTTAATAATTCAATTATTTACATAAAATTCAGATTTTATGTAACTAAATCAGTTACTCTTTTACTAAATTTAACAATTCTTTTGTAGTCGATTCTAATTCGTTTTCTATTGACATAAAACTTTCGAAATCAGACATTTTTTTATTTTTGTAAGAACAGGAGGCACAATCTATGGCTCCATTTTTATAAATACAGTAAGTTATAGTCATTTTAGGAAAAAAAAGATCAATTATTATTGTACTCATTTTCTGGTCAAATATAACATTTATAGGGTATTCAAGTTTTTCAAATAATTCATCATCTCCATTCACGAATAATGCTAAAGCTAATTCATATAATTTATCTTGCTGAATTTGATTGCCTGTTTTAGCATATTGCTCAAATAATTCGAAATGCTCTTTTTTATTCATTTTATAATCCATAGTCTGCAGGATTTAAATTTCTTGCAACAAGAATTCTATTTTGTAAATCTGTAACAGCAGGCAAATTTATTGCAGTGTGTCTCCATCGCTTAAAAATTCTCGGTAAATCTAATCCGAAGTTTCGCGTACCAGTCATTTGCCCGCCGATTTCATTTCTAAAGCTATCCTCACAATCAATTAATTTTAAACTTTTGAAATCATGCTTTCTTGATATTGCGATATTAAAATCAAAATCCTCTCCTGTTTTAAGTTGCTCATCGAACCAATATTCAGAATCTTCCCAAGCTTTTCTACTAATTAACCAGCAATTACAAGGGCATAAATTTATGCAAAGAATCTTATCTTTGTCAAATTCTTCGTTCCAGTAGAGCTGTTGATGCACCATCTGATAAAACTGCTGCCCTTTTTCATTAACTTTTTTTTCAAAGATATTCTGAAGTGCGCGAGTATATACACATTCTGCTTGATATTTTATTAACATAGATAATCTAAATTCCAATGCTAATGGCATGTATTGATCATCACTATCTAATAGCGATATATAATCGCCCTTGCAGTTTCTCAATCCTGTATTGCGAGCGGCAGGGAGACCCTTATTCTCGCTGTGCTTATAAAGTTTAAGACGCGGATCATTGTATTTCCCAAGAATATCATCTATATCTTCGCCGCCATCTTGCACAAAAATAGCTTCAAAGTTAGTATATGTCTGATCTAACAAAGACTCTATTGTAAAAGGTATCCATTCTTTTCTATTATAGCATGGAACTATTACAGAAATAAGCGGATTGGAATTCCTATTACATCTTCTTGATTTATTTATATGCCCCATTTATTCTCATTCTCCTTCGAACTTTAAATCAACTTCTTGATGACAACCGTTAGGTATAAACCCTTTGAAGTTATATATAATATTAGCACCTTTTTCGTATTTTGTCAAGAGAGATTCTACATTATATTCATCTTTAGTACCGCTTCTATTAGAGTTAATATTTATCTTATTGATAGGATTACAGAAGCAAGCGCTATTTTGAAATGACAATAAATGTGGCATTTTAGTAGAAAACCAATAATTATAAGACTGCATTTTCCATTCTAAATCATTAGGGTTTAAAAACATTTGCTTCGTTAGAATCTGCATAATATCTGATACTCTATAAATAGAACTTGATACCTCTAACGGATACCCAAAATCAGCTTCAGATCCAAACCAACTAAACATAAATATATTATCGGCTATTTTCGTAGAAGCTGGCATTTCCTGTTTGCAATTTAAGCTATAGCAATTAGTACAATTAGTGCCAAGACGTAAACTAAAGCCAATAGCAGTAGGAGTGCTTTCTAATATATCTGTAATCTTATCAGCATCAAAATCAGATACACAAAGATTGTCATCAACCATGAAAATTACATATTTATATTCTCGAATAAGTGATATTAGATCATATCTAAAAGTTGTTTCAATATGAAAATTAACTTCTTCATGATCGTTTTTTAATTTTTCATAAGATCTCCAATGCCTATCTGTATCACTAGTATACAATACGTGAATATTCATGTATCCTTTAGTACATTCGGATATTGATTTCAAAAGCAAATCGCATTGTGATGCTCTATCTCGTGAAAATATAACAGTAATAAAATCTTTCATAATATACCTGATGTATAAATTAGATTACCATAATATCTTTGCTCTAAATATTGGCTATAATCAACTTCTGTCATTTCGATATCAGAAAATCCTTTTCGCTGTATTACGCACATCGGGATACTGATATAGCAATTATTTTCAAGAATAACACGATTAGCATAAGTTACATCTATAGGTTCTTTAAAAACATCCGTAGGGAAGTAAGATAGAAGTTTTTCAATAAAAGATGCCTTTACTCCGTATGCAACCGTAGATTGTGCATGGGTTAATTTAGCCAAGCGATTACTTTTTTGAAAAGCAGGTCTGAGTAAATTCCCTCCAAGATAGAACATGTCCCAGACTGCATTTTCTAATTCCTCACAGCATTGATTTATAATTTCTTTTAGATTGTCATGTGGTAGAAATTGCACATCATCCTCAAATATAAAAACATTCTTATTTTGCCGTAGCGCATTTTCTAAGCATAACTTATGGGATAGCATACATCCAATAGCACCATTAATTTGAGGTGTAGGTGCTTGCGTATATATTTGTCCTGGCATTTTAACAATAGAAGATAATCCTATTTTTTTAAATTCTTCGATACTATCAGTTAATCTATCTGGACGAGAATCCATATTGATGATATACATCAGCGGAAACATTTCTTCAAATTTACTCATTTACAATTCCTTTATAAATATACTTATCGTAATCATTCAAATGCTCAACTAAATATTTTGGATGAGTTTTTTCATTAAATGGAATTACTCTCATACCAAAATTAGGTCTAAAGAACGGATCTCTTAACGCATTAATATTATTTTGAATATTATTTGTAATAACGGGGATATTCATTTCTTGGTGACTATATGCCGACAACTTCAATTTAACATTATCAGCTCCACCTAAAAACGAGAAGTGCCATCCGCAAGAATCAATATACTCTTTTTTATATTGATTATCTTTAAGAAAATAAGATCCCTTATCTCTAAGAGTATCGAATGTATGTTGCTTCGATAATCCGTATGAAGCATATCTTGATCCACTCCATGTGTCTTTATCTAGATAAGCAAATTCATACCATTCAGTATTCAAATAATAATAGAATACTTTTTGATAGCAAATATAAAGTGTATCATCTTTAAAATTAGAGAAATCAATCTTATCAGGATTCCATATCTCGTCAGCATCTGAATAGAAGACTATATCATCATCATTCGCATTACTCCTCGCTAAAGCATCCATCGTACCATTTCTTTGAGCACGCTCTCTATTCCACTGATCCCATTCCGGCTTATCTTCTGCAAACACATTATGAATAATCTTATGCGCAAATTTAGCAAATTTATCTCGATTTTCATAAAAATAAAGAGGTTTTTCATGACCGCTAAATGTGATTGGTGCTTCACTAATTACAAAATAATCAACTGAATCATTAAGTATTTCCATTCTTAATTTAACTAAATCAATCTCATTGAAACACATGATCGTGTCATATATTTTTCTCATAATTATTCCTTTAATTTGAATAAATAGTCCTGATGAGTTTTATCCCAAAGTTCATCATCAATTAAATTGAAATCAGATATATTTCCTAAGTTTTCATAGCCATTATATTCCATAAGTGAAAATAATTCATCTTCTCCCACATTCCAAATAATAACCATTATTGAAATCTATATATTTTAAAATTTCATCCGATATAATATTTCCCATATCTATTCCTTTAAACCTTTAACTATATTTTCCCAATCTATGAAAGGTGATGGATTTAAACCTACGTGCATACTTGCTCCTGTTAGAGGTACTACCAACCTTCGACCTCTCTGATTTATCAGCTCTTGGAAAAGAGCAAAATCACGAGGATGAGGAAAATGAGGTTGACTATAATTAGTAATAATAGAATAATCTTCCTTTAATGTTTTCACAGTAGTAACAAAAGAACACGTTGTGGAATTTGAGGTTTTAAAGTGCCTTGTTTCACCTAATAATACTTTACAATCTTCTCCTCCGCCATAAATTAAAGGATTATCTCCTCCTTTATCAGCATCTTTATACTTGTCAAGCGAATCATATATTGATACGTAATCACCTAATTTAATCCCTTCAAAGATCAATCTCTTAGCATCTTTCGTGAATAAATAGTCGTCTTCTTGAAATAAGATTAAATCATCATCCTTTATTGTTGGTTCATAAATTGATCTATCAACACTGTGCATAAAACTTTTAGTATTACCCATATGTGTAATTTCAATATCAGCAATACCTTTACTTTTAATATATTCAATAGTATCTTCATTGCAATTATCACAAATTACATGCAAGTTTTCAATGCCAAATACGTCTAAAAAATTATTAAAACATTTACGCCTTGTAACTGATTCTAAGTATGTGCCAGTTAGCTCTGTTCTGCCAAGAGGATTCCCTTTGTCGCTAATTCGATAAAATATATGCAAGTTACTCATTTCACTATAATTCCGTTTCTATTCATAAAATTAAAAATATTCCAACTTCGCATATTCGAATTAGCCCACTGTTCTTTTTCTCCATAATTATGATTAGCCCAAAGATAGGGTGCAATAGCACAAGGCTTATTCTTATTTAACCAAACCGGCAATATACCAAAGCAAGAATTAGATACAATAATATTTTTACAATTATTCAGAATATAATAATCTGTATGTATATCGAAATGAAATACAGGAAAATTAAAGAATGACTTATAAAATTGTGCATCTTCAGTTATTACAATAAATTGCATATCTGGATTAAATTGCAACATTATTCCGATTGCTTTATCCCAATAGTTGTGAGTTAAAAATAAAGACGAAACTCCCCGATACTCTCCTCCTCGCGCATTTAACACACAAGTGTTTTCATTTAATGTAATTCCAGCATCATCAATCTTTCTTTTAGAATCAGCTTTATATTCTTCTTTAATCTCAAGCCATTTAGAAGCCTTTCTTTTATCAAAATAGTTAGCGTCTTGCCCGCTATAAATAACTAATTTAGTATTATCTGGAACTTTGAAAATATCTGGTTGATATGGATGATAATTGTATCCTTGATGAAATTCTCTTTTCTCTTCCCACACATTACTTGTATTAGGCGGTAGCACACCATAAGGCGTATTATTTGGCTCACCATAATCAATATCAGAAAAAAAGTACATTTGCTCTCCCCCACCATAATAATCATGACTTGTGGTAGGATTGATTCCCCATTTATATCCATTTTCTTCTGCTACTGTACGGCATATGCAATATCTTATAATTTGATCCGACAAATTCCCCGTTAAATCTATTGAAATCATATTGGCTTATCTTTCTTTTAATTTATATATATTACTAAAAATATACCATAGTGCCCTTTCAATAATGAAAGATTCTGTAGAAAATTTTGTTTGCATATCATCTGATAATTTCTGCCAAAATTCTATCGGATAATATAATATATTTTCTTTTGGGACGATGTAGCAGGCGCCTGGAGCAAAGCGAATCATATCTACATGAGTATAGTTTTCAAAATAATGATTCATAAAATTATCAAAGCTCGTATATCTGCAAGTTTGTTTTTGCTGACTATTGATAATTGGAATATACCAATCATTATTTTTCTCTAAAAAACCTCCTTCAAGAGTTCTACCTTCATAAGCGTTTGCCGGATTTAATCCATAAGATTCTAACGGAGTAAAAGTCTTATTATTTATTAGGTTATTAAAAGTATTTTTATTACAATGATCCCAAGGTGATGCTTGTAAAAACACGATTCTATCATGTAGATTATTATAATTGGCAACAATAAACTCAGGAATATCTTTAATATTGCCACTAATATTTTTAACATTCAATACATGATCATCTTCTATTGCATCTCCTTTATTATAAATAATATAATTATCTGTATATTCTTTTACCCAAGTATAATCTTCATTATAAGATGTAACTACAAAGAAAGAATCAGTAATACTCATACTTTTTTAATAATTCCCAACTCACCAATAATATCGATTGATTTTATATCTTCGATAAAAGCTCTCATCTTTTCGTATTCAATATAAAAAGAAAACGCCAAGTTATTTTTCATAAGATCAAGCCATTTCAAAGTAGATGAACGCTCATCATCAAACTCTCTAAAATCTCTATTATAGCAAACTGCTAAATCTTCTATGATATAATAACCACCGCTTTTCAATCTTGGAAATAAAATTTTAAAGCTCTTTTGCTGATGCCATGATCGATGGCTCCCGTCATCAATTATAATATCAAAATGAGTTTTCTTAAAATATTCATTAATTGATTTTTCATCATCCTGACTTGCTTTTAAAACTTTAATTCTATCTGTTTCAATATCTTCGATTTTGGTTCTACAAAAAACATCTTCAAAAGTATCGATTCCATAAATCTTAGAATTAGGAAAGAAGTCTGCCCACATTTTGTGACTAAAGCCATTCTGCACTCCGATTTCCAGAATATTCAGCTTATCATATCTAATATCTTTGAATAACTCATAATAAATATCAGTATATCCGTGATAAATATTTTGACCAACATCATTAGTTCGTTTATCAGTACCGTATTTTCTTGCTAATAATTCTAAATCATTAAATTCCATTGGTTTCTTTATACGCTACCTTTCTTGCTTCCATAATAGTTTTATCCATATCCATATAGGAATAGCTCCCTATCCTACCTCCAATGATAATACGCTTATTTTCTTTTGTCAAGTCATTGTATAAAATGAACATTTTATCGTTCTTTTCATCGTTAATTGGATAGTAAAAATCATTGTTTCCATCACCACCCCAAGGGTATTCATAAGTTACAACGGTTCTATTGCTTTCAATATTTTCAAAATGTTTATGCTCAATAACTCTTGTATAAGGGACGTGCCTATCTGTATAATTGATTGTTGCAATTCCTTGATAATCTGGTGTATTTAAAATCTTTGTGTCGAAGTCTAAACTTCTATAATCCAGCTTGCCAAATTTATAATCATAAAATCTATCAATATTTCCAGTATAAATTATCTTATCACTGATAGAATTAAAATATTCTCTATCACTAAAGTAATCAGTATTTAATTTTACTTCAATATCTTCTAATAATCCTTTGAATATTTGAGTATATCCTCCTGTAGGAATACCTTGATATTTATCATTATAATAATTATCATTATATGTAAAACGAATAGGGATTCTTTTTATAATATTTGAAGGAAGATGTTTAGGATCATCGCCCCATTGTTTTTTTGTGTATCCCTCTATAAATATTTTGTACAAATCATAACCAATTTGATTTATAACCCATGATTCAAGATTATCTTCTTCCTTTTTATTCTCAGGTAAAACTTCTTTTAATTTATCTAAAGCATCCTTTGGTGTAATACAACCATACATTTGGTAAAATGTAAATAGATTAATAGGGAATGAGTATAAATCATCTTTATACTTTACTTTTATTCTATGCTGATAATTATTAAATTTAGCAAATTTATTTATATAATCCCAAGTTGTAATATCATTTGTATGAAAAATATGACCACCATATTTATGGACATTAATTCCTTCAATATTCTCAGTATAACAATTTCCGCCAATATGATTTCGTTTGTCTATAACTAAGCATTTTTTACCGTTTAATCTAAGCTGGTGAGCACAAACCGAACCAAATAGTCCTGCACCAACAATTAAATAATCGTATTCTTTATTCATTTTGCCTTCTTACAATTCTCGGATCATGCTTGTGAAATCCGAAAAACTCTTTAATATTCTTATTTTCTGGTACTTCGTTTTCATACGAGAATTTTGCAGCCACTTCCGCTGGAGCATACTTCACTCCCAATGTAAGCATGAGTTGATTATAGTAACATGTTAAATTACCGTCCTCATTAAAATATCCCCGTTCTTGTAATAATGGTAAATCATGATCAATAGGTATTTGCAATATTTTTTTGCTTCTAAGTGAAAACCCTCCGTTCCCGTTTTTTACGTGTTCACCAGATCCCCACGCGATATAAGACGTTTCGCTATATCCCCAACAAGCGCCTATGTAATCCCATTGCAACCACGAATTATCCCATAAATTAGGATTTATAACATATCCATCAGCTTGCACTGTAAGGCAATGGCTTGTATTGACATACTTACCTAATTCCTTAAACATAAAATGACTATACATATCAAGATTTTCTATTTTAGGAATTTTTTCAAATCTAAAATAGCTCGGCATAATATCTGGTTTTTTATGAGAGAATAATATTGTTTCACCAAATCTAATTCCTCCAGAAGATATATTCATGGCTTCTATTGTTTTCATGATTTTATCTGTGCAATCTGCCGCTACTAATGTAACATTAGGTAAATTTATTTTCATTCCCTATACCTCATGCTTTATTTTTATATATTCAGCTTCTGTGTTTACTAAATCCTCTGTAATAGAGTTTGTAGTTTGTCCATCCCACAGATACTGAATAAACATAATATCAGGCAATATTTTAGGCAATCCATGTTTTTTATATAGCCTATAATAATATTCACAATCTACAAACCACTTTAAATTAGTATCAAATAAAAGAATATCATTATTCAAAATAGTAAGACACGATGTAGTGCCAATTGTATTTACTGCATATATCCGATCATTCCATGTTGGAATTTGTAAATTAAAAAATTCATTTCTATTCCTTGTATGAATATATGCAGATACCATCCATTTTTTATCATAATCAAAATTTTTAACAATATTTTCTAATGAAAACTCATTAAAGAAATAATCATCTTGATACATAAAATGAATAATATTGCCTTTCGCATGAAGCATAGCATTATTGCTATTACCGCCTATTCCTTTTTTACCAGTATTCTTTATGTATTTAATATCAATATCTTTTATTTTTTTGATATGTTTTTCTACATAATCATTAGTAGAATCATCTGATACAACAACTTCAAAATCTCTTTCTTTTTGCAGTCTAATTTGATTTAGATTATATTCTAATAATTTAATTTCATTTTTATTATTTATATAAGTAGGTATAAGTATTGAAACTTTCGGCATATTTCCCCTATATTTCTAATTTTATATTATATCATATATGTTTTATCTGAGCACATAATACTAATTCTGTATTGATTTAATTTATATTTCAATATTTTAGCAATAGCTATAGCATTTTTAGTTATTTCTTCGTGTGAAGAAGGGAATCTTGGATAATTAATTAAAGATATTTCAAACCCGAATTCATTGCCATTTTTATAAATAAATTCTGTGTCTTTTAGTGTAATACACAAAGAATTATTATTGCAATATTCTTTTAATAAGTCTTCAATCTCTTCTTTAGTATGGATTTTGCCATCATAGCCTTCTTTGTTACCAGCATAAATTACTGCAAAAAATGTTTCATTATAAAGCATTTATTTTCCCTTTATCAATAAAATAATTTATAATCATAATTAAAATTATGATAGTCATAACTTTCTTTGAAATATTGTATTATAAAATCGCGTTGTTTATCTTTTAATAATGAAAGCTCTATTTGTGTTCCTTTCCCATTTCTTTTCATTCCATAAGGACATCCAGCACAGCCCGTTTGAGTCACATATTGATATATTTTTGGTACTTCTATCTCGTACTTATCTTCAATTTGCCTTTGTAATTCATGTGTTAAATCCCATATAGGATAAAAATACCTTTTTTGATTAAAGCATGAAGTTATTTTTGTTTTTCTCCTAATACTTTCTTCAGACATAATGCCCATAATTGGTAATTTATTGCTTTTTTTATCAAAATTTTTTGCAGGTTCTTTTTTTAGATATTTACAACATAAGTGTGAAATTTTATGTAATGTTCCAGAAAATAAAGCATTGTGTAATTTTTTATTTATACAAAAAAATGATTTTTTACCACTCAATTTATTTTCTCCGATATGATTGTCCCATTCAACATATTCCTTTAAATAATTTGGAATAGCAATATTATTGTTTAAATGTTTTCTATACCTATATACCATTTCATCCTGATTTTTACTTACGCATGGTATCCCATATTTTTCCTTAATATCAAAAGGTTTCATAACTGGGTATAATATTCTATCCGCATTATTTTGCATCCGATTTCTTATTTCTTCATGTTCCATACCTGTATTCATAGATACAATTTCTATTCTGTCTTCTTTTAAATATTCTTTAATAAACCAATATAAAAAATGAGAATCTCTACCACCAGAATAACTTAAATAATAATCTTCTGGTCTTATTTTTGTGAATTTGCTTTTCAAATCTTCTAAATAAAATTGAATTTCATCCATTTACAATAACCTCTATTCTAATAATCCTTTCATTTTTGATAAATCCATTGATACATCTCGTGGCATATTCCTATGAATAATATCGTAAGTAATCTTTATATCATGGCTTGTTTCCTTTGCCATTTCGTACATATTCCATATTTCTTCATGCCCAACATTAATAATACCTTGTGCGTTTTTATTTATAAGTTCTATAATTTTTGATGCTATTTTTGGTACATAATCAAAATTACCTCGTTGCATAGCAACAGCCTTTTCATAAGGGAAAGGATATTTTTTAAATGATGTTCGAATAATTAAATAGTTTGTAGAAAAACTTTCAATATATCCATCTGCCAATAATTTTGAATAAGCATACCATGTTTTAGCATGTATCGGTATATCTGTTTCTTTGGAAGGATGTTCACTTCCAGCATATACATAATCAGTAGAAATATGTACAAGTTTTCTATTCCATTTTTCGCACCAATTAGTAAGATCGCAAACAGGCTTAAAATTAGTATCAATCATAATTGTTTTATCATCGCTATATGTATTTGTATTAGCAACACAATTTATAATTGTATCATAGGAATATAAATGCTTACTATATGTGCTAATATCACGAAAATCGAAATCAGGATTTTCTTTTCTGCATAAATAATCCCATCCTGTTTTATTTGCAATCTCTTTGCCTAAAAGACCATAGCCGAGAATTAAATTAGCACTCATATTTGCTTAATACTTCCTCTATATAACTCAAAATATTTTCTCCATAAGCAGGTGCAATTCCTGTAAAAAATACAAGGTCTAAAACTTTATTAGAGTTAGGATATTTCTTATAATCATCTAAATGTTTATATCCATTATGCAATAATAAATTACCAGCAAATAAATGTCTTGTCTGTATTCTATTCTTCTCCAAATATTGTACAATATCGCATTTCAATTCTTTTATTTCACAAATTAGCCCGTTAGCAAACCATGCAACATTGCATTTATCTTGAACTTTAGGCAAACGCAATCCTTCGATATTATTTAAAAACATATTAGAAATACTTTCGTGATTCTTCTTTCTTTTTTCTAATATTTCATCTAGCTTGCTTAATTGTACTAAGCCTATTTCCGCAGTCAATTCTGGCGGAACTAAATTATATCCCATATAATCAAATGCATATCGATGGTCAATAATTCCATCGTATCTTGGTGATAGCCAATTACTAAACCGTTTATTACAACTGCCATTAGGTAATAAATTACCAGTACCTGAACAAGAGCAACTACGACCCCATTGAGCTAATTTCCTTGCAATATCAATAATACCTTTATTCTTAGAAGTAATCATCCCTCCTTGAATTGTACTGATTGTATGAGCAGAATAGAATGATTCAGATGTTGCCACAAAGTATTCATTTAGATGTTTATCATCCCATTTTGTACCAAGGCTATCACATCCATCTAAGATAAGCTTGAAATTATATTTTTCAGACAATCTAAACAACTCATCAATATCAGGAGGATTCCCAAGCACGGGAGATAAAAATAAAGCAACTGTTTTATCACTTACTTTTTTCTCAATCTCTGATAAATCAATATTCAAACTATCTAATTCAATATCTAAAAACACCGGCTTTAAACTATTTTGCACAAGCACAGATAAAGTCGTTGGAAATCCAACAGCACTTGTAAGAATCTCATCGCCATCATTCCATCCAAAATATTCTTTTAATGCAGAGATCATGATCAAATTTGCTGAGCTACCGCTATTTACAAGTAATCCATATTTGTCACCAATCTTTTCAGCAAACTGTGTTTCAAATAATCTCGTTCTTTCGCCTCCTACAAGCCACTTGCTTGCAAGTAAAGATTTAATTGCTTGAGTTATTTCTTGGTTATCCCAATAGGGAGAACTGTAAAATACAGTTGATTTATCCTTATCAAAAGTATCGTCATTCAAATATACGTATGGCATAATACTCTGATCTTTCGATACATTAGATATAAGGCTCGAAATTTCTTGTTCTAATTTATCCATATATACCTTTCTATAATATTATGTTGCAGAGATTATTTTATCAAATTCTTCATAAGGTACTTTATCGTAATTACTAAGCCACAATTCTTTTTCCCCTGTTTGAACCCAATCATTATTTACTTTTATTACTGACGGTTCATAAGTAGAAGTTTTCCAATATAAAATATCGTCTTTTTTAAATTTCTTCCCAGCAAAAACTGCTTTTCTAATTTTGAAATTAGCATAATTACCATTCCTAAAGCAGTAAATAGTAGCTTTAGGAGAATAAGTTGTATCTAAATTTGTAACTAAAACATAATTCTTTTCTATAGGATACGTGGTCTGAATAGTGCCAAACAATGCTTTATCATAGCTTATTTGCTCTATTACAGATACTCTATTATTAGCTAAATCTTTTATACTTTCACGTAATAAAATAATTCTTTTATCTTTAGTTTCTTGTTTTAGAGTTTTAGAATATTTATTTGAACCTTTTTTGAAAGAATCATAGATATTTCTAAGTTTGCCATTTTTTCCAAATTCAGAAAAGAAGTCAATCATTATTAAAATTTCAACTTGCCTTGAATTAATAGATGTATTTTCTTCAATATCGATTAACAATTCTACAAAATCTAAATATTGCTTCTTGCCAAGTATATCTAATTCTTCTGCTACCGATTTATTAATATATTTTAAAGATCCAATTCCTCTCCATATGCAATTATTATTTCTATCAAATTTATAAGCATAAGAAGAATGCCTAAATTTAGGTGCAACTATTTTTAAATTTTCCGCTTCTACATTTTCAAAAACAATGTTCTCTTCTTCTGTAGATTCTTCTTCACTTTCAATAACTACTTCTTCTTTATAATTTTCAATATCTGAAATATATTTTAGTGCTTCTTCTATATAATATTCATAGTCAATATCATATTCAGAAAAATCAATTGTATGGTCATAGTCATTTAGAATTTTACAAAACTTCCCTACAATTAACCCAATTTCAGATCCAGTAACACTATTTACTTTTACAAGTTTTCCACCAGTTTTACTGACATAGAAGCGGTTAGTTTTTTGTAATGGCGTAGTAGTTTCTTCATCTCTAAACTCTAATACAAAATCTTTACCTGTTTTTTGAGAAAGACAAAAGTCTAAAATATCATTACTATTTTTTATTGTATCTTCTACAGCAATATCATTAATAAAATATTCAAACATAGCTTTTGGCACAATAGGATACTTATAACCTTTTTTAAGATCAAGTGTAGTCATATATCTACCTTTTTCTTTAATGTGGCCATCAGTCTTCTTCACAATATAATTGTTTACATCACTACGTATATATTTAGAATATTCAGTTTGTTCTAATACAAACCCAGTTTTACTCTCCCACTCTTTGCATATTTCTAAAAACTTCTCATAACTATCTGCTGGAATTTTACTAACAACGCCATCTGTATTAGCTGAAACGATTGTAATTCCATTTAGCACAAGATCCTCAATAAACATTAATAAAAATAATTGCCCAGATACAGTAACTGTAAGAAACGCTTTAGGATCATAAAGCCAGAATGTATCACTACCCAACTTTCCAAAAATAGAATTGATAACAATTTTTAGACCAGCAGCCTTTACGCTATTCTTTTCTTTCTTCGCTTCAATACGTTGCTTTGTAATATCACTTAAAATAGTAACAAAATTATCTTCAAGATGCTCAGGCTTAATCTTATTCTGAATCATAATTGAAGGATAAAAACTTTGGCAGTCTGCATCAATTATTTTAAAGTTTTCATCTGATTCGAAAATTGCTGGGCAATCAACACTATGCAAACCGCCGATACCAAGTTCGTAGTCATTACTTCCAAAGTGAATTGTCTTTTTATATGCAAAGTTATTTTCTCTGACTACAAGCGTATTAGCTAATTCTAATTTAAGATCTCGCAGTTTCTTTGTCTTGAAAGATATATCCTTGCACAAGCAATCTTTTAGCCATAAAAATTCTCTCGGACTTCGCAATCCTCTTAACTTGGTAATGCTTTCACCACTTTCTTCAGTATAGAACTTCTCTAACAGAATATTAGCAATCTTGCTATCGCTTGCGCTAAATAGATTGACTTGATACAATTCACTTAATTCTTTACGCAAATTAATTTCTTCATGCAAAGCATTATATAATTCCAAAGTAATTAAAACATCATTAATGTTATATTTAAGAATAATCTCTAAATCGTTTTCAGTAACATTGTGGTCATAAGGTAAAGGTAAATCCTGAATCTTTTTCCATTTTAGATTGATAGCGCATTGTTTTAGGCTAACGCCTAATTTGTCAAATGCCATCATTTTCATTAGATCTACTTGCTTCCAAAGATAATTTTTTCTATGACCAAAATTTTCTCCTCTATCAGATCCAATAATCTTTTTGGATAAATTAAATGCATCTTTATTTAAATCTTTACCTGAATAATTATAAATAAATTCGAGAATAGGATAGTCGTAATATAAATTATTATAGCCAATCATAGATGAAACATTATTATCTAAGAAATCTTTCATCTCTAAAGATTGATCTATTCCTAATTTCCAAGCAATGACAAAACTACTATATTCTGAATTATCTAATACATTCATAAATGTACCGCAGAAATAGTTAGGAAATACTTCTATATCAAAGACATAATTCTTTTTATCCATTTTACCTCATATCTATAAAGCAAAAATTGCATCGTAAATATATTCCGATGCAATAATATTACCACAATATATAAATTCTGTCAAGAGCAATATTGGCAATCATCGTGGCAACTGCAAATATTTTGGCAAAAATAAGCATTTTTTACAATATCACAAGGAGGAAATTCTTCTTCATCCTTTATATCTAAAATAGTGCTATAAAACCAATTGACCGTATCGGCAGCATCATCAGCGTTATAATCAAATTCATACCATTTATTTAATCTTAAAAACCATAATTTGATTAGATCAATCTTTTCTGACAGATGTTCATTTATAAAATAAGAATAAAGATATAACTGCTTTTTATATTCATTTATTTTTTTCATATCAGGCTTATCCTTAATAAAAGGAGCAGAAGTTTTATAGTCAATTAAAATATGTTTATTTGTATCTTTTTCCTTCAGAATTAAGTCCGGTTTAACTACTAATTTAATATCATTATGAGTAGATTCTATCTTTTTTTCAATATAAGCAATATCATATTTATCTTTTTCAAAATTAAAATCTAAGAAAAAGTCTAAGCCTTGCTTGTAATATTTTTCATCCATACCAACAGGATAAGGAGGTGCAAAAGATACAATGTTTTTAGTATAATTATTTTCATAATATAATGCTAATTCCATAATATCTAATTTATTTCTAAAATAATCCTCTAATATTTTATGAGAAAAAGATCCATATTCTGAAAAAAAGTTATTCTTTCTTTTTACTGCGTCAATGTATGTATACTTGAACATGGCGGGGCAGGTAATAAAACTGCTAACACTGCTGTAAGACCACGTCATATTGTCTAATATCATATCGTATTTAGAAATAATTACCTCCATACCTAACTTATAATTTATACAATGCTAATCTTGCATAAAGTCAGGAGTTTGCATATCCAATTCTTGCTGTGTCAAATCTCTGAATAAAGTTCTTTTAGCATCAAACTTTACGTCTACGCTTCCCATTGCACCGTTTCTATTTTTCACAATCCATAATTTAGATTTTTGAATAATCTTATTTTGCATTTCATGCGTAATCATAATAATCAAATCAGGACTGCTTTCACCGGCTTGAGCCAAATCACTTGTTTGAGGCTCTTTGATTTTTACACGTTGTACACTTTCAATAGAGCGATTCATTTGCTGAATATTTAATATACTAATGTCAAACTCTCTTGCTAAATTCTTCAATAAATAACTTAATCTATCAACACGAATATGCTCTTGCTCATTAGGGAATCTATCTGCGATTAATCCTAATTGATCAATTACCGCAACACTTATTCCCCATTCTTTCATTTTGCGTAATTTATTTCTGATCATAGACATTGTAATATTGCTTGTATCATCAATAACAATATTCCCTGAATCTTTTATTCTTTTAACAACATCATTATACTTTGTTTTTTCTTCGTTATAAATAATACCTTTTTTTAATCGTAAGCTATCAATCCCACTTAAGCATGAGATCATTCTATTAACATATTCCGTACTACTCATTTCAAGCGTAAAAATGCCAACTTTCTTCTTATTAGTATTATTTAATGCAATATTCATTGCAATACTCAAAGCTAAAGAGCTTTTGCCTAAACCTTGTCTTGCTGCGATTGTTGTTAATTGCCCTGGAAATAGCCCACCTGTAATTTCATCTAACGCTTTAATACCTGTCTCAATAAATTTACCTTTCGATACACTTGCAAGATTAGTTTCTTCAACCGCCTCATCTACCGCGTCACTAATACTCTTTATAGATTTAATATTAGTCCCACAATATGCAGAAATTTTACCTAATTCTAATTCTAAATTTGTTAGAATATTATTCGAATCATTTCCTTGGTTGATCCATCCCAAACTCTTATTGACGATCTCTTGAATCTTCCTTTTACTACTGTCATCTTTTACTTGCTTTCCATATGATTCGTAGTTATCTACAACAATATCTGCTTTATTTTTTATTGCTAATAATGCTTCATAGCCAAAATGCTCACCATCAAACGTTGTAAAACTATCAAAGTTTCTCGACCTTTCCAACTCATCTTGTACTGTAATAATATCGATATTTGAATTCTTTTCATATAATCTCTGAAAGGCTACCCACAAAGAAGCGTAAGGATGATACCAGAAATCTTTGTCGTTACAAATATCTCTTAATATATTGTATAAACTTCCATCGTTGAGAACACAAGACAAAACACTTTCTTCCATATCGGAAGAATATAGATTATTGCCCAATTTAATACCCCCGATTAATTTTCTTTAGAATAATAAAAAAGCGATCCAATAGTCAATTCATCTGGAGAAAAAGTATCCCATTTTTCTTCGCATACACCATCTTCATATTTATCTGACTTTTTGCTCCATTCTTTCCATAAATTTAATCCGTCATCTTCAAGACTATATAAGCTCATTCCTATATTGATCCAGTCAGCATAATTGTCTACCATATAACTTGGGAGATTTTCTAATGCGCTTTTCGCTTTTCTAATATCATCAGGTTTATTATTTTTAAAACTATAACTCTTTTTATTTGTCGGTTTTTCTACAATCTTTGTATCTAATTTTTCAAGATCAAAGATACTAATTTCTTCTGGATTATGATCCCAATTATCTAACGCAATATATCTACCTAATACAATTCCACCAATTATTTCTGAAGGAGGAGCAATAAAATACCCACCTTCACCCCTTGTATCAATTCCAGTGTTTACGTTGGTGCTTGACTTCCCTGCGCCTTTAAATAACATATGCAACCCTTTAGAAGGAGTCCTACTATGCAGTGCTCCAGTATCAGTAATACCCATTTGCATATAATTATCTATCCCTTTCTTGCCATTTTTTACATCTATATCAATCAGAAATAATCCTGAATGTTCGCAAGAAACTCCTATACAAGCATTATCCCAGCGTAGCCACCACTCTTTAACCAAAGCAGGATCATTTGAAGCATCCTTAAAACCATTTTTAGTATAAGGACTTTTTTCCTTTGGCATTTTTAATTTTCCAAATTTATCAATAAATGGTTTTCCTGGCTTTTCTCTGCAAGGAAATACCCACCACCCTAAGTCTAAATATGACAATGCTTGATATAAATATTTATTCATTTAAACCTCAACAAATAATAAATACTGTTATTATTTAAATAGGGATAATTAACAATTATATATTAATTATCCCTATTATTAAATTACTTATATTTGATAATTAGAAAGGTAAATTTGCTTCCTCTTCGTCAATATCCTCTTGAGAATACGTAGAAGGTTTTTGTTCTCTATGCTCCCAGTTAAAAACAGTAATAGAGACTGACTTTGGGAATTTCTTTTCTCCGTTATCCATATATGGTTCTAACGATATCGTAGCGCCATGCAATTCAATTAAATCTTCCTCGTCTAATTCTCCATTTTTAATCTTATTATATGCTTCCCCTACAAATCGAACAAAAGCCCAGTTAGAAGATTTATATTCATTTGATTGTTTGTCTTTCCGACTACTGCTCATACGAACAATAGCGAATTTTCCTTTATCTTCTATTGCCCAAATTTTTACTAGTTGCCCATCACGAATTCCCAATGACATATTATTTAGCCTCTGTATTTAATTCATTTAATTTATTTAATAATTCTTGCAATTTTTCTACATCTTTAATTCTATTCGTGTTTCCAGAAGGTTCAAATTCTTTTACTATTGTCATCAACTCTGCGTTTTTACTTCCTCCTAATTCTACGCACTTATTGATAACTTCTTGCTGAAGTGATTTTAAATTATCATTAGGACTTTCAATTGTAGCATTTCGTAATGAAGGAGTAAATCCTTCACCGCTATTTGCCCATTTAATAATTTCTATGCCATGCTTTTCAGTCAAAATCTGATCACCTTCATGCTCAAAAATATGAGTATTATCTTTTTGTGGTGTAGCTAAATTAGTTTTTTGATCAATCAAGAAAGTCGCAGTAAATTCATATTCAAATCCTTCGCGTTGTTTTGCGCCTACACCCAGTTTTTTAACTGAAGTTTTATTATTCTCTGTTTCAATTTCGTATTGATCTTTACCTCTCATTGTAGCAATGATATGAATAGGACTATCAGCAATAGATGCAATAAATTTATCATGGCGAGGTGTAACTTTAGCCCATGCCTGATAAGTCCCTCCAGCTTGCAATTGTAGTTCCAAGCATCCTTGTTTCCCTTCCCATTCTGGCGATGTACTGTCAAGAATCAAAATAGGGTAATTTTGTTCCACAGCATACTCAATAAATTCTACAAACATTTCAGGATTATAAGGGGCTTCTAAATCAACAATATCATATTGAAATTCATTAGCATAATATCTGCCTCTAGCATGTTCTGTATTTCCCATTAGAATTTTACCATTCTTTTCTAATCCAAGCCTCTTTAATTCTTCAAGCATACCAGTAGCTAATCTAAGGGAGGAGTACGTTTTACCGCCTCCTGACGGAGACATCAATGCTAATTTAGTCCAAATTAATTCTCGCTTTGCTTCTTGTATTTTAAAATTTGCCAATTTATAATTCTCCTTATTTATTTGTTAAAAATTCAGGATGCTCCACCTGACTTAATATACTATTGCAAAAGTAATGCCACTGTTCTAATTTATGGTTCTTCCGTTGCTCAATTATATTTCGTAATGCTTTATAGTTTGTAACCATAATTCTTCGTTGCAAAAAACCTTCTGGTAAATTATTTTTAATCTCCTTGAAATCTCCTTTTCGAATCATATCGTTCAATAAATTTAATATATTTTCATCAATTGGATTTTCAAAATCTTCTTGCGTTAATTCATGCTTAGTAATTGTATACATAGTGCTTTCACTAAGCCAACTATTCCCAATCCTATATGTAGCCATTTGTTGCCAAAAATATCTTGGAGCAGTTATATCAATCCATACAGCAATAAATTCTAAGTTTTTATTATGCCCTCCATTTAAAGAAGATAATTTTTCACAAACTTTTGGCATATTTTCTACAGGTTGGCTCCTACTAAGAGATGTCCCAAGCAACGCATAATCATACCCACATTCTTCTAACACTTCTACTTGCAAATTCTATTTTCCTTTCTGCATAAAATCTTCATTTTATTGATCCTTTTTTATATAAAATCTCTCAAACAGTTCTATTATTGTATATGCTCTTGTATCTATATATACAGGCACATAACAACAATATTCTTTAAAGGTTGAACAATTATCATTTGTATAATCACGCGCATCTATAATAGTTGACCCATTAAATTCTGTCCAGTTCTTGTTTAAAAATTTTCTATTGTTATACATATTTATTCATCCTTTTATCAGATAAAGCATTCTTATATTTCTTTATTTCTTTAATCAACCTTTTATTAAATAATATTACCATATTTATGACAATTTGTCAAGAATATAATTAAATAAATTCTTCGTTTGATTATAAGTTTTCAATTCTTTTATTTGCAAAATCGCAATATTCTTGAGATATTTCAAATCCGATAAAATTTCTATTATTTAACTTAGCCATTTTAGCAGTTGTACCAGATCCCATGAAGGGATCTAAAATTAAATCTCCTTCGTTTGACCATGATAAAATATGGTCTTGTGCTAATTGTTCTGGAAAAACCGCAGGATGATTCATTCCCTCTTCTTTTTTACCGCCCACCACATATTCCCAAATATTGTTTTTATATTTTGTTCCTTTTGCTATTATAAGCTCATCTCTATTTCTGACTGCCGATTCTTTTACTCTTCCAGGATTTCTATAATTTCTTAAAACTCCTGTTGTTTTACATTGTTCTAATAATGGATTAAAAGTTTTAATTTTTAATTTAGAAAAAATAAACATATATTCAAAGCATTGTTCATATCTATTGTGATTAAGAGGAATAGGATTTACTTTTTTATAGATCATAGTATCATGAAGATTAAATCCGATTTTTCTAAAATATAATGCTTGCTTAAAGCTTGTACAAGATTCACTACCATTTTTAGTGCTATCTCCAACTACCCAAACTACAACACCACCAATTTTCGTAATCCTATATAATTGTTTGGCAACCTCTTCAAAATTCCATTTAAAACCCTTATAGTTTCTTAAATTATCATAAGGCGGAGAAGTGACTGTTAAATCAATACTATCATAATCTAATTTCTTTAATCCTTCTATATTATCCATACAATAAATTTTATTTAATTCTAACAAATTTACCTTCCATTTATGCTTATTTTTAGAACATAAAATCCTACTTTTATCGTATTTTTTCTATTCGTTCCTTAGCAATATTAAAATAACCTTCATCCAATTCGATGCCAATAAAATTTCTATTTAGATTGACACAAGCTACTCCAGTCGAGCCAGACCCCATGCAGTTGTCTAAAACTGTTTCAGTTTCATTTGTGTAAGTTTTGATAAGATACTCTAATAATGCAACTGGTTTTTGTGTTGGATGAATTGCACTCTTCCCCCAAATATTATCAAACTCCAATACGTTATTTGGGAAATTAGTAAAACTTTCATATTCATTGCCAATTTGATTTGGTCTTGCGCCCATCATTCTTCCATGCTCTTTACCAGTTATTTTCCTTTTACCATTTGGCACAATTCCTTGTGGTTTATAATTCATTCTCCTTTCACCTAACAAACTTTCATGCCCCATTGATGCTTTGCTGAAAACACAAATCTCTTCAACTTTCATCATTGGCCTATTTTTAGCATGTTGGAAACCATTAGGTTTTTTCTTTATCCAATACCAACAATATTTAAATAATTCAAAATTACTGATAATCAACTTTGTCGTAAACGGTTGACTGGCGAACAACAAAATTACGCCATTATCTTTAATGATTCTTTCATATTGTTCCCACAATTTATCAAAAGGTATAACAGTATCCCACTTACAAGCAGTCGTTCCATAGGGCAAATCACATAAAATCATATCAATAGATTTATCTGGGATTTCTTTCATTAACTCTAAACAATCACCTTGTAATAATTGTATCAACAATCCTCCTAAAAACAAGATAAAATGCACCTTTTATTGTAATGCTTTTTTAGCAATATCTTTTAAATCTTTAGCAAAATCTACAGGATCATCCCATTCGTTTTCAAGATAAGCTATTTCGGATAAAGCGGTCTTATATTTTTTAATTTCTTTGATCATCATAACATTCTCCCAATATAAATCTGCAACATCACTTACTTTATATTCTTCTTCCTGTTCCATATTTACCTCTATTTCTTATATATGAAAGCGTAAGGTATTCTTACTAATTTATATTGTTCGTTCAGTAGACTCGCGTTAATATAAACTCTTTGTTTCTCATAATCAACATATTTTCCAGCAGATTCATGAATGTGTCCACAAATATGATATCTCAAATTAGGCAAATTATTCATTCGTTCCAATAAACTTCTGCTACCAATATTATTACCAAATATATCCTTATCTAATATTCCATATGCAGGCGTATGCGTTATCAAAATATTTGTTTCATCAGGAATATGATCATATAGTCTAATCAAATCTTTTTCTGATTTCTGGAATGACCAGTTACCAAAAGTAGGTGAATATGGAGACCCATAAAAATTTATTCCTTTCAAAGTAATCACATCGCTATTTAAAAATATAATATCTTTAATCCCTTTGCAATTATCTTGTACATACTCATAATGATCATCATGGTTTCCAAATGTGATTATTTTATATTTATATGGTAGTTCTTTAATCCATTCTGAAAATTTACTACCATAATCACTTTTATCTCCTTTCATATCGCCAGCAAAGATAAGAATATCCCCTTCATGCTCTTTGAACCACTTCGTTAAATTCCTTGATATTTGACCATGTATATCTGAAAAACAAACTATTTTAAGTTTCACCTAATCCCACCATTTTCGATAATTATCTCTCATAGTATTAAAAAATTCATCGTTTAATTCTTTATCTTTTTGTAGGTACACATTTTTAGCTTCTAAAAATATTTTTTTAGCTTCTTCACTAAAAGGCTTCCCATATTCGTGTTCAGGAACATCTTTAAAACATTCAATCATATAATCTTCTGAAATAAGATGATCTATATCTTTTATGCAAATTCTTAAGCTATCTAATATTTCATCGTAAGTTTCTGGTGTACATATATTCGCAGTAGAAAAATATTTTTCCATCTTTTTAAGTTTATAATGGATAATATTTAATAAGTATCCATAATCCCAATCTTGTTCATTCCACAAAACTTTAGTCCATTTAGCTATATTATAAAAATTATAAAAGAATCTTTTTATGCGTCTTTTAATACTATAAAAAATTTTCATTCATTTATCCTTTACAAAATTTTTAGGTGATGGGATAATAAAATACTATCCTTTAAGGATTCTTACTGAAGATTTAACAGGCTCTTTGAACTCAATTTCTAAAATAAGGAGTCCATTTTTTACGCTTGTCTTTACCTGTTCCATTGGCTTACTAATCATGAAACTCATATTAACACTAAATTCTCTATCAAATAATTCGTCCTTAGTTTTGCCATTGATACAAATAACTTCTTTGTTATTTTCAACAGGTTTTACTTCAATATTCAAATCATTTTCATTTACACCCAATACGTTTAGCAATAACAATAGCTTGCCATCTTTTTCTTTACTATACCAGCCTTGTCGTTCAAGCATTGGGCGATTAAACCGATAAGCACTATCATCAAACCAAAAAAAATCAGAAAATGGAAACATTTGCCCTCCTAAAATAAAATAAAAAAAAATATATGTTCCCATCACCTAAGTGCTTCTGGTTGAATTCGAATCAACATATCGCTCCTTATAAGAGAGTTCCCTTAACCAGTTGGGTACAGAAGCATATAATTATTGTCTGCCACTTTTCCTAAATTATTATTTAGAAAATTTAAAATCACAAAAACACGTAATAGTGGAGAAGAAAGGTATGCGCGCCTTTATAGTATTAACGCCTGATCTACAGCCAGATGGACTCATTCGTGTTTAGTCTCTCCATGTAGCGGGGATGCGATTCGAACGCATGTGACAAGATTATGACTCTTGGGAGTAACCACTACTCAACCCCGCATTATTATTGTGCTGATTATTCAGCTTTGTGGAAGCCAACGGCTACATTATTGTAACGCCTAACCAGTTATCAAAGATTTAAAAGATTCTTGTACTTTATTATTATTCTTTAAACTTTACAAGAACGGCTTATAATATGCTATTTATTCTTGCCATTTATTCATAGCATTCCTGTCATATAAGATTCACCACCGAATAATATGATAATAATAAAATAGTGGCTAATTGACACAGGATACCACAAAAAGAGGAAAGGAAAGATGGAGAAATATTTACTTGACAGATCCTTCAAGTTTACTGATCATTTCATAAAGATCATCCACTGAGTCAGCAAGTTCAAAACATTTTCTTGCTGCTTCTTGAACGGTTTTCTTTTTATTGCTCCTTTCTCCTAATTCAGATTCATATTCTGAGATACTCGGGAAATTACTTAACTTATTTTGCTTTTTCTTGTCACATCTTTGTACATTTGCATTCTCAATAAGTCTTAAAAATTCGCATCTACCATAAACCTTTTTAGCTAATGCCATTGCAAAACCAAATTCTTTTGAAAATTCATCTTCGTGACATTTTACAACTGTTTTGCTCCCATCAGACCAAATAACAACTGTTGCTTTATTGTCTGGTTGGAAAATAATTTCTTTTGGCTCTAAGTTATCAAAAATTGGATTGCTTTTATTAAGACTTATTGATTTTAGCGTGCCATTCCATAATCCCAATAATTCATCCAACTCGTCAGCTTTATGCGTAGTCAAACTCATAATTTTATCTCCTATATTATTTTTTCTTATGTACTAATATTACCACAATATTATTCTTTTGTCAAGGCTTTTTCTTTAGCAATTTCGCCTTCATCCATAATGTCTCGCAGCGTTACAAATTCTTTCCCATTATAAAGCCAAATTCTACTACCATCCGGTTTAGTAACCCGCTTTGCATTAGGAAACATTTTCTTTTTACTAAAACCTCTACTCTTGTTTTGCTTTGCCATTTATATTCCTTTATTTATAGTGTTTTCGTTTTGTTGCAGTAGTATCAATCTTAGCTTCTTGTGCAATATTTACATTTAAATTTTCTACAGGTTTTTTATCCTCTAATTCTTTCTCTAAAAATCTTTTAGGAACATCAATCATATTCCCATTTTCATCCTGAAGTCTAAGAGTTAATTCATTATTGCCAAAACCCTTATGCAATAATAGCACTTTATATTTAGTATTATTATATACTAATTCACTCCCAATATCTAAATTCATTTTATAACCTTTCTTTAATAAGAAACCGCTTCATTTCTTGTAATAAAGTAATGAATTCCATTCGAACATTCACACCATCTATTCTCATCAAAATCTTTTTCTTCAACTATTTCTCCAACTGTATAAATAAAATTTGGATCAAAATTACTTGCTACTGCTAAAATATTACTATCAGACCCATCTAAATTAGTAATGCTCAATACTTTAGCTTTAGAGCATCGACACTTCCGTGAAGTCGCGCTCGATCTCTTAGCGTCTGAAGGAATTTCTAATTTTACAATAAATCCATTACAATTTTTATATCCAATAAAAGATCCTTCTTCGGGGCATTGAATTGCAAAAAACATAGTATTATAATCGTAAATAATCTGAGACAGATTTGCATCACTTAAGTCAGCTCTGCGCAGATTAGTACCTGTCAAATCGGCTTCGCTAAGATTAGCGTATCTCAAGCTAGCTCCGCTCAGATTGGCACCCATCAAGTCAGCATTGCTCAAGTTAGCGTTCCTCAAGTCAGCGTTCCTCAAGTTAGCATACCTCAAGTCAGCATTGCTCAGGTCAGCATACCTCAAATCCACACCACTCAAGTCAGCATTGTTAAGATCGGCTCCGTATAAATCAGCTTTTATGCCTTGATCATCATTATTAAGCCATCTTTTATGAGCTTCTAATATATCTTGTAAACATTTACCATTAACAAATACTTCACTCGATTTTCTCATTTTTTGATCTCTTTATATTCTTTTATAGCTAAAATAAAATTACCATTTTATAACCCAATAATCAGTAGTTTCTCCTCTACAACACCTAACTTCTACAGTATAGCCCGAAGTAATTAATTGTTGTTTTACACTGTCAAGAAACTCTTCTCCAAACCAATATTCGTAATATATGTCTGCTGAAAATTTTCCACGTTTTGAAGCGCTCCTTATTATAAAATTTATATTTTCAATAAATTTATTCCTCTTGCGCAATAATTCTTTTTCAGCTTTATCCCTTGCCTCATCAGCTTTAAATAAGTTGATTCTCATTTTGTATCCTTATTCCACCACGATGGTGCTTCTTGCTCTAATAAAGTTTTTCTTGCAGCTAATGATAATGCAGGTCTAATATATCTTTCAGTTGTTTTATAATTAGAGTGCCCCATAACATTCTGAATAACAGACGATGATGCGCCATCAATAAGCAAGAAACACGCTAATGATCTACGAACACTATGCGGAGACAATTTATCAATCTTATTAGAATCGATTCCTGCAAGTTCACAAGCAGTCTTTACTCTTTTATATAAAGATGTAGTACTAATTTTATGACCTCCTCTTGCCGATGCTAATAAATATTCGCATTTATACTTACGATGTGCCAAACATTTAGCAATAAGATCCTGTAAGAAGGAATTTAGCGGAAGCTGTCGCTCCTTATTGCCTTTACCATGCACAAGCAATATTCCATTGCTAATATCTGATAATTTAATGTTTACAGCTTCTTCACGTCTAATTCCAGTATAGAATAATAAAGCAATAGTCATTTGCAATTCTAATTTGTTTTTGGTATTCAGAATTGCGTCATCCCGTTCTTCTTTCGTAAAGATAGTAGCAATGGTTTGTGCTTCTTTAAAGCGCACAACATTATTTGCTGGAGATTCTGTAATATAACCTTTGGAAACCATCCAATTCATAAACGCTTTAATCACTCTCAAATGAGCGTTTGCTGTAGCTTTCGCTTTGTTGATTTCTTCAAGAGTAGGAATATCTTTTTTTGTAACTAAAAGATTAATATACGATTGGATATCACCCGCGTTTATATTCTCGAAGTCATCAATCTTTTTGATATTCAATTGATTGATAAAAGTATCTAAAATATGTTTATACGATCTATAAGTTTCTTTACTCTTATCAATTTTTAGTGTTTCAAAATAAGTTTCATATTCTTTGAACATAATATTATTCTCCTTAACACTAATATTATCATACTACTCAGAATTTGTCAATAGGCAATTTTCTAATCTGTTTTTACCAAGATTATAAACCTCTTCATTATATTCTATACCATAATAATCCCTATTATTTTTCAAGCACCATTCACCCAACGATGCTACGCCAGCAAAAGGATCGCAAATCTTATCTCCTTCATCAGTAAAAGGCAAGCATAATCTATTCAATAGTTTCAAACTTTTTTGCCAACGAATATTAGTATTATTACTATCCTTTATTCTTTCCTTACTCATTGTACTAAAATTACCTAAATCATAAAATACATCGCAAGGAGTTTTTAATCCAGTACCCTTTTTATCAAAAGCAGTTCCAGCAGTACATTTTTCTATTTGTATTCTATCTGTATAAAACCTATAATCTTTTCCATTAGCATAGATAAAAATATAATCATGCTTTCTGGGGAAGAACCTTTTGCTTGTTCCTCCCCATTCTTGAATCATAATGCAAGTATTTAACCAAATAGAACTTTCCATTGAATCAAGCTTTAGTCTCATTTGAGCCATACTGCTATCATCAGTTTGTGCTATAAAAATAGAATTAGGTTTTAGAAAATACCAGTATTTATCAACCCAATTAAAATTTAAATTATTGTATATATAATCACAATAAATTAGATCAAACTTAGTTTCTGACTCATAAAGCATATTGTCTATATTGAAATATTGATACAAAGATCATCCTTTTGAATTATATAAAACACGAATTTTATTGTTCAACTCTATTAATTTCATTTAAACTAGTTAACGACGGAAGGCAAATATGGCAATTAAGATGAGTAATTGCCTTCTTCTTAGAAGGGAGTTTAAATGGAGTAGAATATTCCCATCGCTCAGAATTAATCTCCATTCTTTTTACTTATCAGTTATAATTTTCCTTTTCTTCAATTGCTTTCCATTTACTATTCCAGCAATTATCACAATAAATTGCAGCAAAATGCCTATGAGAACGATTTTGCTGATAAGGAATGTCTTTTTTGCACTCACCACATTTTATAATTCCATTAGAATAGTTATCAATAGCCTTTTCAAAACTGCGAATAAAAGAAACTCTATTTTTATCTGGAATTTTCCCTGCGAATACTAATGTGTTACCAGTATAATCCCATACACTCAAAACATAAATATCATTTTCCATATATTTATCTTGAGTAACCAAGAATGAAAATTCAGTACCAAAGATATTTCTTACCCTGAAAATGTCATCACCTTGCCAATAATTAGTAATACTTTTATAATGTTTTTTGATTGAATTTAATTCTAAAATTAAATCATTTAAGTTACCTTCTAATTTTTCTATAAAATCATATATGCCAATAATAATTTTCAAATTATGGTTCATTATTTTCCTCAATTAATTTAATTTTATTATTATTTATATCACTTATAATTTCTTCTAATTTATCTCTCATATTCAAAATATCTTTTTCATACATCCGTGCACAAAGAAAATCAGTATATCGTTTAGTCGTTAAATCAAATATAACATCATACCCTTTTTTTGGGTCGTCCTCTTTTTGCTTGTACGCTGCTATTTTCATTTATAGGTTCTTCGTATTCCTTCCAATCAATATCATTTCCATACTGAAGTTTAATTTTATTTCTCACATAAGCATATGGACAATTTTCAAACATGAATTTATCAATTCTTTCTGGAAAATATGTCATAGGATGTTCTAATCCATCATTCCAATCTCCCAACCATACTTTATCGAATTCTGTATCCTCTCCATAATATAAAAATTTTACAGCTTCAGGTTTATTCTTTATAATCCAATTCCTTAGCTCAGCAAACCTTTCAGTCGTACCATAAATTCTATCAATTGCGTCAGACATAATTTCCTTTAAGTATAATACAAATTAGTTTAATTGTCAAGCTGTTTAATAGCATTTCTGCTTACTTTAATATATTCCATATCTAAATTATGCAATTCGTTGATATCATTACATCCTAAATAGCTAAATCCACTTTTAATGCCATATACAAATTCGTTAAAAATATCTGATAGTGGTTGTAAATCATTTTCAGAAATCTTTTTTACTAATCCTTCGTCTGATTTAACTTTTTTATTCATTTCAATCTGATTATATTTTGATGACATCCCATATAAAAATCCGCCATTATTTGCCTCAACTGATCTTCCAAATAATCCTCCTACCATTACATAATCTGCTCCAAAAACCAAAGCCTTTACTGCTTCTCCAGAAGTTTTTATACCGCCATCGGCAATAATTTTAATATTTTGTTTAGCTTTATTAAGTTTAGCACAATCTTTAATCGCAGTTAAATCGGGTACAGCACAACCTGTCTTATTCCTACTACTGCATAAAGATCCATTTCCAATACCAACTCTCGCATAATCTGATCCATTTTCATATAATTTTCGTGCTCCATCTAATGTCGCTACATTTCCTGTAATTAACTCAAAACTCTGACTGAGATTACTTTTATAATTATAAACCTTTTTAATAGCATCCAGAACTTTTTGTAATGATCCGTATGCTACATCAACACAAATATATTTGCAATTATTGTTTAATGCAAATTGCATAAATTCTAATTCTTTTTCAAAATTATTTACGCCAATAGCTACGCCATAAGTAGCCCCAGAATCATTTAGTTTTTCAACTGATTCATATCGTTCTTTTTCTTCTTTGAAAAACCTATGCAAGATTCCAACAGCGTTTAACTTATCTAATGCAATAATAAAATCAGCATTTGATACGTTTGACATAGGAGAAGAAAAAATAGGGTAATGATTTTCTCCTTTATAAAATAAATTTACGTCATCTCTACTATCTACAGTACTATATTTCGGGACTAACAGCACATCGTCATAACTTAAAGATGAAAGATTACTCTGCCGGATCATTCTTAACCTCTTTAATTTCTTTTAGAATATTGCCATATTTAATAGTATATTCATATGCAACATCAAATGCTTTCCAGAGAAGTTCAACTTCGTTGTTTTCAATATATGGATATCTTTTTAGTAATTCATCCGCAAAAAGTTCTAATGTATTAAATTCTGGATTTAGATAATATTTAAAAAATTGTAAAAAGTCATTGTAATTATAATTCAAAATCGTCTCCAAGTTCCCTTTTTAAATAATTCTCGTATTTTTCATAATAATTATCCCACTCTTTTTTTGATAAAAAATCAATATTGGGTATATCCAAAACCTCTAAGCAATATTCTTCAAAATCCATAATATCACTATCTTCTGAATCTTTCATAATTGCTCCTTGTTTTTATTATTCTGTTAAAAATCCTTTAATTATAAACTTAGGCAAAATATTCCCAGACTTGCCACTGAATCTTGTAAATGAGTCTTCCATTGCTTGATATGCTTCTTCATATGTATTATATCCATTGTTTTTGCAATAATAATCACGAGTCAAGGATTGATTCATAACAGTTGCTTCATATACATAATATTTTTCTTTTACTTCCATTTAGCTCTCATCATTCTTGTCTATCTTAATTAAATTATCTTCATGAATAATCCACATAGGTGCTTCTTCGATCTTCCAAAAAGACGTATTAATTTTATATCGTTTAATTGTAAATATAGTATCTCTGTTTTCATCAAGAAATTTTAAAAATTTCATAGTAAAGATATCTCTTTTATTAGCATAGTTATCTACATTAATTTTAGCCTTATCGCCATCTTTAAATGTATAATCCATATTTTCTTTTTTATAATCTCCTATTCAAATTTAACTTCTAAGAATTTTCTACTTGCTAAATAATCAGCTAAATGAACAAACTCTTGAAACTTATTTTGTGGACGTTCTAATACTTCTTCTTTTGTTTTATAGCTTTGCACAAAAGCACCCATATGATGCTCTATGCAACCAATTACAAATGCAAATTGTTCCTCAGACAATAACTCTCGCAACTCTTTATTTTTAGACAATTCTGTCCCAGCAATAAGAGGATGCACATCAACTGTAAACTTTGCATATTCAGTTCCATGTTTCCATGCATCATGGCAAATTAATGACACGATAATCAAATCTTTTTCATCATCTGTAAAATCATATGATTCAATTCTGAATAATTCTACTGCAATTTTTACAGCAGCTTGAGTATGCCTTACTAATCCGCCAAATCCTAAGGCGTATGCAGGATGATATTTTGAAGTGCTTGAAGCACCTACTTCAAAAAAATAATCAGGAAAAGTTTTAATAGCTTCTTCTGCAAAATTCTTGATTTTAGGATTTAAAATCATTTTTAATTCTTTTTCAAATACTCTGAGTCTTTGCTCATTTTGGTATGTTATCATATAAAATCTCACTTTTATTATTTAAAATATACACTATTATTATAATCATATATATCTTTATATTGATTATTTAATTCTGTTTGCTTATCAATATAACTATTTCCAAATACTTCTGATATATAATATTTATGATCAGATTCTCTTGTATCATAAAAACAATAATTTATTACGTGTTTTTTATTATATTTTGAATATAATATACTATAAATAGATTGATCATACAAATGATATTTCATCTTTTCGTTTATAGAAAATATATATTCATCAGAAATACATTCTTCATTTAGGCAATAATATAGCCATTCATACAAAAATTCTTTAGCCTTTTTATTTACAAGTATATTTCCAGTCCAATATAAATTATCCTCCTTATATTTGGTGTCAAGAGCATCCATAATAATAAAAGTCTCTTGCTTTGTATAAAATTCTTGTTTTAAGTCGGTTATAGTAGAAACTATATCCTCATCTTTGTTTTCATTTATATATTTATCTATGCTTTCTGGATTAAAAAGCATAGATGAATCTAAATACAAAACTCTTTCGTAACTATTTAAAGCATCTAATATAATATAAGGTTTCCAAGCACAATATCCACATTTCTTTTTTGAGAATATATCTTTGAAAGAATAATAAACAGCACTATTTTTTAACCAATTTTCATCATATAACTTAAATTGTATATTATTATTTACACATAGATTTTTTAAGTTTTCTGCTTCAGATAGATATGGCTCTTTATCTGCAAAAGTTATGACACAAAAATTATCTATCATTTACCTAAGCGCTCTTCATAATGTTTATCGCATAGAGTCATATACCATCCATGCAGATTTCTGGTTTCTCCTGTTTCGCCGCATACTTCGCATACATGCACAGATTTTTCCGTATATTCTTCTATTAAATCTCTTATTTCCTCATAATAGTAATTCAAATATACCCTAAGCTGAGCAAACTTTTCCTTTACTTGTATTACTTGCAATTCAGAATATTCAGGATTATTATCTACAAGATGCTGAATCTTATCTAATAATTCTATAACCAAAGACATCCAACCTTCACCTATCTCAAATCCAAAAGCCATCAAATTATTTCTCAATGTAGGGTCGGGCTGTATAATAGTATATTTTTTTAAACAATCATTTGGTATCTTCATAATAGCTCCTTACTAATCATATATGCGAACTAAAAGTGTTGCAATACGCATTTTTAGTTCCTTCTACTAATAATAACATACTAACTACTATTTGTCAAGTTATTTTATTGACATGCAAAACAATATCCATTGCTTCTTTAGGGAGATGCTTAAACCAATATTTAAAGTAATCTAACGAATTGCTATTCCAATAAGTAGAATCTCTTAATACTGGAATAAAGTCTTTTTCTCTTATAAATGATTTATATAATAAACTTAAAAAGAAGCATCCAGTTTTACCTTTATAAAAAGCGTTGGGATATTTATCTGCATAACATAATTTATTAGCAGAGTTAGCCCAATCATAATCTTTTGTAGCATTATGAGGAATGTGAATACTGCCTACAGCGTTTATAAAACTTTTATAAAAATCTTTATTCCAATATGCTAAAATACTTTCTGCCCTATGCCCTAAGTTTTCAGTAGCTTCCGAAACTTCCCTTTCGTATGAATATCCCATAATACAAAAGTTATCACAACACGCTTTATATGCAGGAGCATTACACCAGATAGAATTATAGCCCACCATAATACTTTCATAAAAACCAAGAAAAGGCGAACCAAACATATGCACTTCGTCAAATTCTTCGTTATTCTTCCTATTTACCAAATCGAATTTATCAATAATCCATTTATACGAAGCATAATCCGGTTGATGCGCGGGTTGTTCTCCAGTTATTACATTGTAATACTGTTCGTTTGAATATTGAAATCCATCTTCTTTTACTGGAATTTCATTAGTAGTTTCTACACCAACAACTTGAAATTTTTCTCCAGATATTACTGTAATAGTATCTAATATATTTTTATGCAAGGCATTAATATCTTTATGATAATATTTATCTAAAGTTAATCCATCCTGCATTATTGGTAAAAAATCAATTCTTAAAATTCTAATCATTTATTAACCTTTCCTCTGAATCGTCAAATTATTGAAAATTTGACGGATAAGGTATAAACAAATACCTTTCTGAATATAATAATAAAAACATTCTTTTATGTTGATGTATAAATATCAGCGTTCGGATATTTCAGACAAGCATTCAGCACATCTTCTATAAAAGAAATTAATGATTCATAAGATCCCCATCCGTTAGTAGGATTATATTGTTTAAAATAATCTGGATCACCTTTAAGCTTTTTCAATCCTTTTTCTAATGCAGGGACTATGCTATGTGCTTTCTTAAACCCATTTTCACCAGGATGCCATAGTGCTTTATAGACATTTGCTTCTTTTGCCATTGGCACATAATTATGAGAAATACTATTATAAAATGCTTCCATAACATTACCATCAATATTACAATTTAAATAAAATTCTAAACCCATATACAATTCCTCTATATTACATAATCATTACCATATTCTTTTTCAAAATCATTTCTTATTTCAATAATAGAATGCTCAGCACAATACTCTCTCCCTTTATTTTTCATAAAAGCATACACTTTATTATCAATTGGTTTATTTAGCATATGCAAGTTTATTACAAGCCCTAATGCTATTTGAATTTTCATTCCTCTCATAAACTCCCAAAAAGTATAATATTTATTTTTTAATTTTACCATATAGTTATTACTATCTTCTATAACAAACCCTTCAATGGATCTTAAATTTACATCAAGATTTTCTTTTTTTACATCTGTTATAAAATTTTCAAACTCAAGATAATCATTAAACGTATATGCTAATTCTTTATATTTTACTCCTAATTCTTTTGCTATCTCAGATGACATCTCACTTTTAGAAAAGTTTAAATCTCTGTATATACAATCCAACAAAATAATTTGTTCTTTATCATATTCTATAATATGAGGATCATTTACAGGATCTATTACTTCAAAAATAATACTCATATTATTTTCTTTACATAACTTAGTTAATTTCTCTATATTCAAACTATTCTCCAATATATATTTAAACCTTTCTCGCATATCTCCAGTATCTGTAGTTTTTGTAGCAATAAATAATTCTTCTACCTCAGAATTATATCCTGTAATGCCCAAATAACCATTATATTTAATATATGCTTTAGCAGGGAAAAACATTTTCCTACGAAGAATATTCATTTTCGTAGATTCATTCTCGTCTACAGCAAAAAATTTATCATAGCTTCTTGCAACTACTTCTTTTGTATTTTTATTAATAAACAATCCTCTTGCATGAATTGTTAAATCATTCCATTCCTTTTTATGAAAAGCATCTCTTGTAAAATTTAAAGATATTACATTATTTTTTAATGCTTTTGTTTGCACCAACTTACTACTTAGCATTCGTTCTATTAAATCATTACCCTTTATTGTAATTTTTTCTTCTACCGCGTCATTAATATAAAATACGTTGTTTTTAATTAATTCAATATCTTTTTTCACTTTTCCATTATCTTTCGATAAGGTAAGAATTCTTAAATTGCCACCAAATTCAATTTTATCACAAAGATTATAACATCTGCCATTTTCAGTATCATTATTTTCTGTATTGCGATGCCCATGAATTTGGTAATAAACTTTATCTTGCTTGCCTGCCCAATTATTCCAAGATTCTTCTACTTTCAAATAATCTTCATATTTACCAACTCCTTTGACCAATTCTTCTGTGGAAGTAAAATATGTAGGTAATAACGGATATCCTCCATGACAACAAAAAAATATTTCATCACCATATTCATATAAAGCTGTTTGCCCTAATTTACTATAAAAAATACGCAATTGCTTTTTATCAACAGATTCAAATTGAGACAATGTAAATTTTTTAAATTCTGAAGATTTTATTTGATCTACTTTGTTTGAAGCGTATAATCGAGCATGTTTCTCATGATTACCCTCCAAAAAGAGAACATTCTTCTTATCCACAAGAGTAAACAAAAATTCTATTACTTCTTTATTTTGAATACCCCTGTCTGTGTAATCCCCTATAAAAATATAAAATTTATTATCACTAAAAGGATGCTTATCAAAATATTCTTTTAATGGCTCATAGCATCCATGAATGTCTCCAAAATGTACAACTTCTTCATAGTTATTAAAGTCAAATACTTTTATATTCCCATATTCTTCTAAGAATTTATCAGGAGTAGTTTTAATACACCAATTAGGAGTAGGTTGCGTTTCAATACGACTACACATATTCTTAATAGCTTCTTCAGGCACACGTTTAATTTCTTCCCTGTCAGCGTTTTGTCTAAGTATAGTGTCTACATCATTAGGAAATTCAACTACAACGCATCGATAGCGATATTCTTGACATAGATTTCTATATTTTGAAATCATATCTATAGTAGAATGAGTTGCATCTATAATAGTTAATTCGCCTCGCATCATTCTTTCTTCTAATGTTTCAAAAATAATATTCCACACCTTTTTATTACTAAGCTGACTAATTTCAAGTTTCCCTTCAATATTTGTAGAAGGAGACCGTAACATTGCACGAATATCATCAGCACTTATGCTATAAGGCTTTAATCCGTTTTTTTCTAGCCATGTTGTTTTCCCACATCCGGCACTTCCTCGTAATAAGATTAAGTATCGCATATTATCCTTTATCTATTTACACATTTCTCTAATTTGCTTTATAATCTGTGATTTGGCAATTGCAATCAACACATTTCCTTACATTAGTTGATCTTATTCCACCAACTCCGTCAGTACTTATAATTATATTATCAGTTCCATCAATTGCATAATAAATTTTGTAATAAATGTTTTTATAAATTGTATAATTTTCATTTCTTTTCCTATGTATTCTTTCATAAAACAGATGTTTTATCCTATTGCAAAACCACATTGATGCAATGTTTCTTTTGGCCTCTCAATTGATTTATATTTTTCTGTATCTCTATCATATTGAAACCACAAAGGGTTAGGATCAATTTGATAAATTCCTTCTGGAATATTTTCTATTACAGCATAATTATAAATAGTTTCCCAAAAATCACCCCAATTACTTTCTATAGTTTTTATAGCAATATCTTGATCAGAAAAATAGCCTATACACCTAACATTACTATCATCAGATAGATTAGTTATTGTTGTTATAAAATACACATTAATTTTCCTTATTGTTTTTGTGAGTATACCCTTTTATTTTTATTTCTTTTTGCACATTCATCAATAGCTTCTTCTTGACTAAGAAAGCAATCACTTTCTTAAACATTATCATCGAGCATTTCACAATATAAAGTAACAATATTTTTACCCGATATGATTACCTCATTAACAAAAATAGATTTTTCTATAACATAAAATTCATCTTTATATTTTGTTGTACCTTTTTTGCCATTGCATTCAGGACATGTAAATTTCTTATTTTTTATTTCTATTATGCCAGTTCCATTGCATATTTCACAATCAATAGAAATATTTATTGTGTGATAATCAACTACAAAAATTTGATCACCAATATTAAATTTTGTATCAATATGCACAGCATACTCCTTTTTATACAAGTAAATCTAAAGCAGACTTTGGCCATTTTGTGCTGGCATTCCATTTAGGAACTTCCGAAGCCATCTTATAGCAATCGATTATTTCATCTTCAATCTCAATTTGCGGAGTAGCCCAAGTTGAGGCTAAATAAGTATAATCATTCATATTAGGCTTACCATTTGTAAAGATTTCACCACTTGTCCACTCCCAATCTCCAGATAAACCAGCCGATGCTTCTTTTACGTCCCTATCTTTAATCAATTTAGCAGCTTTATCCCAGTCAAACACCATTAATTCATTTCCGCGATTTTGTTCGCCCATCATAAAAGCACTCATTGTATCCATTTTTATTTCTCCTTATTAATAATTTTACCATACTAAACTATATTTGTCAAATTAATTACTTGACCATAAAGCAACGGCATTAATTCCATCATCTCCCCGATAAATATCTTCTTCTGTATAGCCCACCTTGAGCAATTCTTTGTACTGCGGATTGTTGTCGGAATAGGCGTAGATCATCGGGTGCGATTCGGGACGTTGGGGGAAGAATTCTTTACTCATGGCTCTTATCCTCAGTTATTTCGTCCGCCTGCTCGTAGTAGTATGAATAATCCACACCCTTCATAAACATTTCG